>Ga0207691_10007185_pt1 | contig 10744 bp, 6 predicted proteins | sample KBSM13metaG_FD_184327 | JGI IMG/M metagenome (GOLD analysis project Ga0207691, IMG submission 184327) | Miscanthus rhizosphere microbial communities from Kellogg Biological Station, Michigan, USA - KBS M1-3 metaG (SPAdes) (version 2) | ecosystem: Host-associated > Plants > Roots > Rhizosphere >... | reverse complement strand
GCGATCTCGCGAAAGCGCCGGCGCGCCAGCTCGCTCGAATTCAGGCTGGCGAGGACGTCGTGCAGCAGGTCGCCCTCGGCCAGCAGGCTATGGTCGAGCAGCCCGGCCGGGTCGACCGGCAGCGCGCTCAGCAGCTCGAGGCCGTAGTCGTTGATCGAGATGCTGAAGGTGTTCGGCGCGTGCTTCGCCAGCCGCCACGCCAGCAGGCTGCCGAGCCCGATGTGCGCGTTGCGGCCGGCGAACGGATACAGGAACAGATGCTGGCCCTCGCGCGAGCGGAAGCGCTCGACCAGCAAGGTCGCCGGCGTCGGCAGCTTCGAGAGGCGGGCCTGCGTCTCGAGCATCGGCCGCGCCGCTTGCAGCTCTGGGCTCGAGAAATCGCCCTGCGCCGCGCCCGCGAGCACGTCGAGCACGGCGTCGGCCAGCTCGCTCGACAGCGGCATCTTGGCGCCGGCCCAGCTGATCATGAAGCCCTGCTTGCTTTCGGCGCGCTTGACGTAGGCGGTCATGTCCTGGGTGCGCACGTACTCGAGATTGCGTCCTGCGAACACGAAGCAGTCGCCGGGCCGCAGGCGCGCGACGAAGCCTTCCTCGACGGTGCCGATGCGGCCGCCCGACAGGTACTTCACCTGCATCGCCGCGTCGGCGACGATCGTGCCGACGCCGAGCTTGTGGCGGCGCGCGACGCCACGGTCCGGCACGCGGTAGACGCCGTCGACCTCGCGCACGCGGTGGTACTCGGGATACGCGGTCAGGCTCGAACCACCTTTGACGACAAAGTCGAGCGCCCACTGGAATTCGTCGCGGGTCAACGCGCGATAGGCCCAGGCGCCGCGGACCTCGTCGTACAGCGCGTTGGCGACGAACCCGCCGCCGAGCGCCACCGTCACGAGGTGCTGCACCAGCACGTCGAAGGGTTTGTCCGGCGTCGCCCGCTTCTCGATGTTGCCGGCCTCGGCAGCGCGCCGCGCGGCCGCGGCCTCGACCAGCTCGAGCGTGTTGGTCGGCACCAGCGTGATGCGGCTCGCCCGCCCCGGCGCATGGCCGCTGCGGCCGGCGCGTTGCAGCAGGCGCGCGATGCCCTTCGCCGATCCGATTTGCAACACGCGCTCGACCGGCAGGAAGTCGACGCCGAGGTCGAGCGACGAAGTCGCGACGACGGCTTTCAGGCGCCCTTCCTTCAGGCCAAGCTCGACCCAGTCGCGGGTCGCCTTGTCGAGCGAGCCGTGGTGCAGCGCGACCAGGCCGGCCCACTCGGGCCGCTCCTCGAGCAGCAGCTGGTACCAGGCCTCGGCCTGCGAACGCATGTTGACGAAGACCAAGGTCGTCGTCGACCGCTCGATCTCCTCGACGACCGGGTGCTGCATCTGCTTGCCGAGATGGCCGCCCCACGAAAAGCGGCCTGGGTGGTCGGGCAGCAGGGTGTCGATCACGAGCGCCTTGTCGAGACGACCGCGCACCATCTCGCCGTCGTCTCCGCCGAGCAGCACCTGCATCGCCTCGCGCAGGTTGCCGAGCGTCGCGGAGAGGCCCCACACCACGAGCCCCGGATTCCAGCGCTTCAGCCGGGCTATCGCGAGCTGCACCTGCACACCGCGTTTGCTGCCCATCAGCTCGTGCCACTCGTCGACGATCACCGTGTGGATCGCGCGCAGCTCGTCGTGCGCGTGCTCGCGCGTCAACATCAGGCTCAACGATTCCGGCGTCGTGATCAGCGCGGTCGGAAAGCGCCGATCCTGGCGCGCGCGCTCGGCCGACGGCGTGTCGCCGGTGCGTGCACCGAGCGTCCAGCTTGCGCCGGCGTCGTCGAGTGGCGCCTGCAACGCGCGCCGTGTGTCGGCGGCGAGCGCTCGCATCGGCGTGATCCAGAGGACGCCCAGCGGTGGCGCACCGGATGCACGCAGCGGCACGCCGACGGCGCGGCTGCGGGCGAGCGCGCCGAACCAGACCGCATACGTCTTGCCGGAGCCGGTGGTGGCATGCAGCAGTCCACTGCGACCGGCCGACATCGCGGCCCAGACGTCACGCTGGAACGCAAACGGTTCCCAGCCGCGCGCTGCGAACCAGTCCTCGTGCAGCGGCAGCGCCTCGGACAGACCCTACTCCCGCGGTTCCGGCTCGCCCTTGCGGGCGCGTCGCGAGCGCTCGTAGATCGACATCAGCGGCGTCACCGAGATGCCGTGCAAGGTGATTGAGGCGACGACCGCCGACAGGGTCAGTGCGAGCAGCGTGTTGGAGACCTCCGGCGCAAGACCATGGTTCACCGCGTACATCACGTAGTAGAGCGAGCCGATGCCGCGGATGCCGAACCAGCCGATCAAGATGCGCTGCGACCACAACGTGTTCGTGCCGGCCAGCCCGACCAGGACCGACAGCGGCCGGATCAGCACCAGCAGCATCACGATGAACCACCAGCGCACCTGATGCCATTCGATCGCCCACAGCATCATGCCGATCACGATCACCGCGGCCACTTCGCCGATGCGCTCGATCTGCTCGTTGAACGTGGAGACCGCGTGGGCGAGGTATGCGGGCGCATGTTGCGGATGCACGGCGGCGCGCTGGGCATGACGCGGATCAGGATCGACCGCAGCCTTCTCGACAACCGCCGCCGGCGCCGGCGCGCCGTTTCCGGCGTCCGGCGTCGCGGCCCGGGTCTCTTGCTGCTCGATGCGCCGCAACGCCACACCGGCGGCGAACACCGCGAGAAAGCCGAGTCCGTTGGCGAGCTGGGCGACGCCGTACGACAAGCCGATCAGCCCGAGCGCGAGGAAGTTGTCGAGGCCGGTCGCCTCCTTGTGGGTGCGCCGCAGGTACAACACCATCCGGCCCACCAGCGTGCCGAGGGTCGCACCGACGCCGATGCCGCAGACCGCGCCCCAGACCACATTCAGCGAAAACCAGCGCCAGCCGAACGAGCCGAGCTCGTGCAGGCCGAGCAGGCCGAGGCCGAGCAGCACGATTGGAAACGCGGTGCCGTCGTTCATCCCGGCCTCGCCGGTCAGCGAGAAGCGCAGGCGATCGCGGTCATCGGCGTTCTCGAGCTCGACTTCCGAAGCGAGCACCGGATCGGTCGGCGCGAGGATGCCGCCGAGCAGCACCGCGGCACCGAGCGACAAGCCGAGCAGCCACGTGCCGGCCGCGGCGATGCAGGCCACTGTAACCAGCATCGAGACCACGGCGAGACGCACCGGCAGCAGCCAGCGTCCGTCCTTCAGCCCGAGGCTCATCTTCAGCCCGGCCGTGAACAGCGACAGCAGCACGACGACCTCGGCCGTGTGCTCGACGAGCTTGGCGTGCGAGGCCGGCGTCAGCGACGAGAGGCCGAAGGCGAGCGGGCTGACAGCGACGCCGACCAGCACGTACAGCATCGAAGTGCTGAGCGGCAGTCGGGCGAGCACCGAATCGCTCAGCGCCATCACCACCAGCAACAGGCCGATGATGGCCGACCACAAAGCGAAATCCACGCGGGCACCATAGCAGAGCAGCGAGAATCGCCGCGCGGCGGCCCGGATCGCCACACATGAACGGAGACATCGATGCAGACGTTGAAGCGGATTGCCCTCGGGCTCGGCTTGTGGGCGGCGGCGGCAGTGGCATTCGCGCAGGTCGACAAGCCGGTGCGCCTGCTGGTCGGTTTCGCGCCGGGCGGCTCGGCCGACATCGCGGCGCGCCTGCTGGCCGATCGGATGAAGGACGAGCTGAAGCAGTCGGTCGTGGTCGAGAACCGGCCCGGCGCCGGCGGGCGGATCGTCGCCGAGGCGATTCGCAACGGCCCGGCCGACGGCAGCCTGTTGATGCTGACGCCGATCGTCGTGACCGTGCTGGCACCGATGGTCTTCACCAAGCTGCCGTACGACCCGCTGGTCGACTTCGCGCCGGTCGCGCACGTCGCCAACTTTCAGTTCGGACTGTCGGTCGCCGCCACCCATCCGGCCAAGAACGTGCAGGAGCTGGTCGACTGGTGGAAGGCGAACAAGCCGATGGCGAACTACGGCAGCCCGGCGCCCGGCAGCCTGCCGCACTTCTTCGGCGTGATGATCGAGCGCAGCGCCGGCGTCGACCTGGTGCATGTGCCGTACAACGGCGGCGGGCCGCTGATGAACGCGGTGATGGGCAATCAGGTGTCGAGCGGGATCGACACGCTGGTCGACCAGATCGAGCTCCATCGCACCGGCAAGATCCGCCTGATCGCGACGTCGGGGGCGCAGCGCAGCCCGCTGTTGCCCGAGGTGCCGACCTTCGGCGAGGGCGGTCTCAAGGGCGTCGAAGGCACCAGCTGGTTCGCGGTCTACGCGCCGGCGAAAACGCCGGACGCGACCGTGCGCCAGCTCAACGCGTCGATCAACAAGGCGCTCGCGGTGCCCGAGCTGCGCGAACGCTTCTTGAAGCTTGGCCTCGAGCCGACCGGCGGCACGCCGGCCGATCTCAGCGCGCGGATGGCGCAGGACACGGCGCGCTGGTCGCCAGTCGTCAAGGCCTCGGGCTTCAAGGCCGACTGACGACCATCAAGGCTGACTGGCGAACGGCGCCGTCACGATCCAGCCTTCGAGCTTGTCGGCGTCGGTCGGCAAGCCGTGGTTCGGACGCGCGGCGGCCCAGCCGGCCTGCATCAGGCACAGCACCGCATCGAGCCGGTCGGCGGTCGCGTCGGCGATCAGCGCATCGCGCTGCGCCGGCGAGAGCTCGAGCCGTAGGCCGAGCCGGCTGCGGCCGTTCGCGAGGCCGTCGATCAGGTCGCGGCGCGCGGCCTCGCGCTCGGCGGTTTGCTTCGCGCGCGTGTCGCTCTTGTACGAACGCCGGCCGAGCAGCTCGCGGGCGAGCAGACCGGGATAGCCTTCGAGCGCGACGCGGTCTCGATCGCCCGGATGCAGATGCGGCAGATGGACGCCGGCATCGATCAGCAGCGTCACCCCGGCATGCAGCATGTAGGCGACCGGCGGATTCACCCACTTCATCGGCGATGACGATCCGGCCGGCCCGTCGCAGCCGCGGTGCGCGAACTTCGAGCCGACCGGGCGCCCTGCGCAGAACGCCGCGAACGCGGTCCGGATTTCGGCGCGCGTGAGCTGCGCATAGCGTGCCATCAGCGCACGCCACTCGGTCGGCCAGCCGAGCGCTTCGACCAGCTCGCGCGGCAGGCCGAACGGAAAGTCGAAGGCCGCGACCCACGGCCCGGGTGTCCGCAGCCACGCGGCGAAGCCGTCGAAATCGATGTGCGCATCGATGCGCTCGAGCGTCACGACCGCGCCGTCGACATGACCCAGCGCGACGGTGACGGGCTTCCGGCGCGTCGGCCGGCTGGTGAAGTCGATGCCGGCGATGCGGCCGGCGAACGGAGGCTCGTGGCTCATGCGACCAGGCAACGCACGAACGCGCGATCGTATTGCCGGTGCACGCTACAGTGCCACCGAACCCTTGGATACGACCCCATGAACCCGATTCTTGTCGAAGTGATGCGCGGGCCCGCGCTCGAGTCCGCGCACCGCGGCGCGCTCGCCGTGCTGGATGCCGACGGCGCCGTGCTCGCGGCGATCGGCGACGTGCAGCGACCGATCTTTCCGCGCTCTTCCGTCAAGGTGCTGCAGGCGCTTGCGCTGGTCGAGAGCGGCGCGGCCGACCGCCTCGGCCTTGGCGACGACGAGCTGGCGCTGGCCTGCGCCTCGCACGGCGGCGAGCCGATGCACACGCAGACGGCCGCCCGCATGCTGCAGAAAGCCGGCCTCGACGTGGATGCGCTCGAGTGCGGCGTCCACTGGCCGTACAACGAGGACTCGGCGCGCATGCTCGCCGCCGAAGGTCGCACGCCGACTGCGCTGAACAACAACTGCTCCGGCAAGCACGCCGGATTCCTGTGCCTTGCCTGCGCGCTGCACAGCGGCCCCGATTTGCGCCAGTACGTGCGCGGCTATGTCGCGCCCGACCATCCGGTGATGCGCGAGGTCAGCGCCGCGCTGCAGGCGACGACCGACTTCGATCTGGCCGCGGCGCCACGCGGCACCGACGGCTGCTCGATCCCGACGTTCGCGATCCCGCTGCACAACCTGGCCCTCGGCTTCGCACGGGTCGCCACCGGCCAGGGTCTGCGGCCGGGCCATGCCGAGGCGGCGCGCCGCTTGCGCGCGGCGGTCGGGCGCGCACCGCTGATGGTCTCGGGCACCGGCCGCTTCGACTCGCGCGTGATGGAGCGCCTTGGCGAGCGCGTGTTCTGCAAGGTCGGCGCGGAGGGTGTCTATTGCGCCGCGCTGCCGGAGCGCGGGCTCGGCGTCGCGATCAAGATGGACGATGGCAACAACGCACGGGCTTCCGAGATCGTGATGGCGGCGGCGATCGAGGCCCTGATTGCGCTCGATGCCGATGACGCCGCCTTCATGCGCGGCTTCAGCGAGACGACCCTGCGCAACTGGAACCGGATCGAAGTCGGTTCGTTGCGCGCAGCCTCAACGCTGCGCGCCGCGTTGGCGCCTCTGTCGGCCCATTGACTCGGACTCACACGCTCAGGCCGCAAGCCGCAACAGCGCCTCGAGCGTCTGCAACGTGTCGGCCTCGTGCAGCGGCTTGTCGGCGCGGATTCGCAGCATGCGCGGAAAGCGCACCGCGATACCGCTCTTGTGGCGCGTGCTCCGGTTGATGCCCTCGAAGCCGAGCTCGAACACCATCGTCGGCTTGACGCTGCGCACCGGACCGAACTTCTCGAGCGTGGTGCGCCGGATCGCGCGATCGACTTCGCGGAACTCTTCGTCGGTCAGGCCCGAATAAGCCTTGGCGAACGGCACCAGCTGCAGCGCTTCAGGCGCAGCCGGTTCGCGCCGGTCGATCGCGTCGATCACGGCCTGCGCCTCGGCGGCGTCGGCCGGCAGGCGGTTCCAGACTGCGAACGTGTAGTCGGTGTAGACGCTTGCGCGCCGGCCATGCCCAGCCTGCGCGTAGACGAGCACGCAATCGACGCTGAGCGGATCGACCTTCCACTTCCACCAGGTGCCGCCGGCGAGGTCGTCCTGCTTGCGCCGACCGGTGCCGTACCGGGCCTGCCGGTGCTTGAGCATGAAGCCTTCGACACCACGCTCGCGCGACTCCTTCCGGCGCTCGGCCAGCGCTTCCCAGCTCTCGGCGGTTTCTACCGGCGACAGGTGGATCGACGGATGCGCGGCGACCAGCGCCTCGAGCCGCTCGCGCCGCTCGCTTTGCGGCTGCTCGCGCAGGTCGACGCCGCCGACCTCGAGCAGGTCGTACGCGATGAAGCCGACCGGCGCGTCGGCGAGCACCTTCTTCGTCAAGGTCTTGCGGCCGATGCGCTGCTGCAGCAGGTTGAAGGGCGCGACCTTGCCGTCCTTCCAGACCACGACCTCGCCGTCGAGCACCGTGCCGTCGGGCAGCGGTCTCACGGCCTCGACGATCTCCGGGAAGCGCTCGGTGACGAGCTCCTCGCCGCGCGACCAGATCCAGACCTGGCTGCCACGCCGCACCACCTGCGCGCGGATGCCGTCGTACTTCCATTCGACGATCCAGCCGGCCGGCGAGGCGAGCCGCGTCGCGAACTCGGCAACCGGCGCATCGAGCTGGTGGGCGAGGAAGAATGGATACGGCTGGCCGACGTCGAGCGGACCGGCCTCGGCGCTCGCGGTCAGGTGCCGGTAGCGCTCGGCGCTCGGTGCGACGCGGCCGTCGGTGTAGCCCATCATGCGTTGCGCGACCAGCTTCGCATCGACGTGCGCGCCTTCGGCGAGCGCGCGCTGCACCAGCAGCTTCGAGACGCCGACGCGAAAGCTGCCGCCGATCAGCTTGTTGAGCAGAAAGCGGCCGGCCGTGTCGAGCTCGTCCCAAAAGGATCCGATGCGCAGCGCCTGCTCTTCGGGGGCGAGGCCGCGCAAGGTCAGCAGGCGCTCCTCGATCCAGTCGGCGAGGCCGAGGTCACTCTCGTGTTCGGGCGGCGGCAGCACATGCGCCACCGTCTCGGCGAAGTCGCCGACGGCCTGGTAGCAAGCATCGAAAAGCCAGTCATCGATGCCGGCCTTGCGGCACGCGATCGTCCACAGCACGCCGCTCGGCACGACCTGGCGCGGCTTGCCGCCGGCCAGGAAGTAGACCGCCCAGGCCGCATCGCGCGGCGCCGCATCCGCGAAGTAGCGCTTCAGCGCGTCGACCTTCGCGAGCGTCGCGGTGCTCTGGTCGAGCTCGGCGAAAAGCCGTGCGAAGCGCTTCATCGGCGGCGGCGGGCTCGCGCGCTGGCGCTCGCCGCATCGGTCGACGCAATCGCGTTGCGGGCGCCCTTCTCGTCAGCATCCGGATCCGCGTCACGAGTCGACCCGCCGAGCGGACCTTCGTCGACCACGCCCGCATCGTCGGGGATTGCGACGCCGGCCGCTTCGGCATCGGTCACGTGCTCGGCAACCTCGGCAGCCGCCCGCTCGGATGCATCGACCGCCGCGGCCGCGCCGCCCGGCAGCTCGTCGTCGTCCTGCCCGTATTCGGTGTTGAACGACCCCGCCTGCAGGCCCTGCTGCTGGAGCCAGCGCACCATCACCGCCTCATAACCGTGCGTGACGATCACGCGTTCGGCGCCGCTGGCGGCGATCGCGCGCTGCAGGCCGGGCCAGTCGGCGTGGTCGCTGAGGACGAAGCCGCGATCGACGCCACGGCGCCGGCGCGCGCCGCGCAACTGCATCCAGCCGCTTGCGAACGCGTCGCTCGGATCGCCGAAGCGGCGCACCCAGGTCGAGTTCTGCACCGACGGCGGCGCGATCACGAGCGCCCGCTTCAAGGTCGCCTTGTCGGCGACGTCGGTGACCCGCAACGTCTCCGGCAGCGCGACGCCGGCGGCGCGGTAGGCCCGGTTCAGCGGCTCGACCGCGCCGTGCACGACGATCGGACCGATCGACGAATCGATGCCGGCGAGGATGCGCTGCGCCTTGCCGAAGCTGTAGCCCATCAGCAGGCTGGCACGGCCGGCCTCGGCGTTGGCGCGCCACCAGGCGTCGACGTCGGCGAAGAGCTCGTGCTGCGGGCGCCAGCGGTAGATCGGCAGGCCAAAGGTCGATTCGGTGATGAAGCAGTGACATCGCACCGGCTCGAACGGCGTGCAGGTCGCGTTGTCCTCGCGCGGATCGTCGGTGGCGCCCGCGACGTAGTAATCGCCGGACGCGACCCACACCCGGCCCTCATGTTCGAGGCGAACCTGGGCCGAGCCGAGCACGTGACCGGCCGGATGCAGGCTGACGCGCACGCCGAAATGATCGATCGTCTCGCCGTACGGCAGCGCCTGCAGCCGGATGCCCTCGCCGAGGCGGGCACGCAGCACGCCCTCGGCCGGCGCCGCCGCGAGGTAGGCGGTGTTGCCGCGCCGCGCGTGATCGGCATGGGCATGGGTGATGACGGCGCGATCGACCGGCCGCCACGGGTCGATGTAGAAGTCGCCGGGCGGGCAGTACAGGCCTTCCGGTCTGGCGATCACGAGGTCTTGCGCCTGCATGTCGAAAAGGGAAGCGAAGGTCCGAGCGCTCAGTAGCGCTTGCCGGTTGCGTACAGCGCGAACTGGATCATCGCGTAGGCCAGCCAGGCCAGCCAGCGCGTGCGCAGCGGTCGCTTCATGTAGACGTCGGACTCGACCCGGCGCCCTTCATGCGCGATCGCATCGATCAGGTGGCCGCGCAGCTCGGCGCCGAAGGCCTGGTCGAGCACGAAGACGTTGGCCTCGCGCGCCAGCAGCATGCTGAGTGGATCGAGGTTCGACGAACCGACGGTCGAGATCGAGCCGGCCGGGCTGTCCATCACCGCGACCTTGGCGTGCAGGAAGCTCGGCTCGTATTCGATGATCTCGATGCCGCCCTCGAGCAGCGCACCGTAGACCGCGCGGCTCGCGTGGTGCTGCAGGAAGTACTCGTAGCGGCCCTGGAGCAGCAAGGTGATGCGCACGCCGCGGCGCGCTGCGTTCAGCAACGCGCGCTGCAGGCGCACGCCCGGAATGAAGTACGCGTTGGCAATCAGGATCTCGGACTGCGCCTGCGCGATCGCCAGCCGGTAGGTCGCCTCGATGCGGCGCCGGAAGCGGACGTTGTCGCGCAGCACGAGCGCCGCCAGCGCGCCGTTGCCGGCGGGTGTCGCCTTGTCGATGCGGGCATCCGCGCTGTCGGTGCCGGCCGCGGAGGCATCGGCGACTGCGCGGAGCGTCCCTTCGACGTCGTGATGCCGGGCCTCGTGCCCGACCTCCAGACGCAGCCACAGCCGCATCATCGTGTCGTGGATCTCGGCGACCAGCGGCCCGGTCACACGCACCGCGAAATCGAAGCGCGGCTTGTCGAGGGTTCCGTAGTTCGGGTCGTAGAGGTCGTCGATCAGGTTGATGCCGCCGCAGAACGCGATACCGCCGTCGACGACGCAAAGCTTGCGGTGCAGGCGCCGCCAGCGCTTCGGAAACAGCAGGCGCCAGCCGCGCGCGGCGTTGAAGAGCCGCCAGTCGACGCCGGCCGCCTTCCAGCGCGTGCGCCACTCCGGGGCGACGTCGATCGTGCCGAAGCCGTCGACGACGACATGGACCGCGACGCCGCGGCCGGCGGCGCGCTCAAGCGCCTCGGCGACCGTCAGCGGCGAGCCCGTGAACTCGAACATGTAGGTCTCGAGCAGCACCTCCGAGCGGGCACGGTCGATGGCCTCGACCAGCGCCGGAAACAGCTCCACGCCGCCCTTCAGCAGGGTCAGCGCATGGTTCGCCCGCATCGCAGTCGACGCAGGGCGTTCGGCGGCTTTC
>Ga0207691_10007184_pt1 | contig 10744 bp, 11 predicted proteins | sample KBSM13metaG_FD_184327 | JGI IMG/M metagenome (GOLD analysis project Ga0207691, IMG submission 184327) | Miscanthus rhizosphere microbial communities from Kellogg Biological Station, Michigan, USA - KBS M1-3 metaG (SPAdes) (version 2) | ecosystem: Host-associated > Plants > Roots > Rhizosphere >... | reverse complement strand
GACGCCGGCGCCACGTAGCGCAGGCCGATGAGGAAGATGATGCCCAGGTGCAGCACGAAGAAGGTCGAGAAGAAGCCCCAGGCGATCGTGAACTTCAGCCATTTGAACTTGAAGAACACCAGCCAGACGGCAAAGGCGTAGGCGAAGAGGAGGACAAAGCCGAGCAGCATGGTCTACTCCAACGGGCCTTGCGGGCCGAGCCGCGGGGGCGGCGGCGGCGGCGGCGGCGGCGAAATCGGATCGGGGTCGGCGAGCCTCGGCGCAGTCGCCGGCGCCTTGGCGTGGCCTGCGGGTGCATGCTGCCCGTCCTGCAGACGCGCCATCTCTTCTTCGATGGCCCGGGCCTCTTCGCGCGGGAAGCGCCGCACATCGACGATCTCCGTCGGCCTGAAAGCCCAGATCAGCGCCTGAACCCAGGGCAGCACGGTGGGCAGCAATCCCGCCCAGCCCATCAGCTTGACGGCCTCGGCCTCGGGGTGATGGCGCGCCAGCGCGATCCGTCCGGGCAGGCCGGCGATCCAGATGTAGGTCAGGACGCCCGCTCCGCCCGCGATAAAGGCGGTGGCGAAGGTCACGTAGTCCCAGAAATCGAGTTCGAAGCCGAGCATGGGGGGTGTCCCGATGTGGGGTCAGCGGCCGAGAGCGGAATAGTAGGCAGCGAGGCGCGTGATCTCGTCGCCGCTCAGCTGGCGCGCCACGCTGCGCATCTGCGCGCTGATGTCGTTGTGTCGGCTGCCGGCCTTGAAGGCCAGCAGCTGCTCCTCGAGGTAGGCGCGCTGCTGGCCGCGCAACCCCGGTGCACCTTGCGTCTGGCCCATCGGTCCGTGGCAGGCCGAGCACGGCGCGATGCCGCGCAGCGGCGCTCCGACCTCGGCCAGTGTCTTGGCCACCGTGTCCGCCGCGGCCGAATTCGTGCGCCCGCCGCTCGGTACGCCGGGCATCGCCGCGTAGTGCGCAGCGAGGTCGAGCATCTGCTGCTGCGACAAGGGCGCGACGAAGACACCCATCACCGTGGCGTTGCGCCGATTGCTCTTGAAGTCCTCGAGCTGCTTGTAGACCGCCGCGGCGTCGTGGCCGGCGAGATTGGGAATCGCGGCATCGGTGCTGACGCCGTTCGCGCCGTGGCAGTTGTTGCACATGGCCGCCGACGTCGCGCCGCGTGCCGCGCTGCCGCGGCCCAGCAGTTCGCGGGTCGCGGGGGTCCAGGCCACCGTCGAGCTCGGTACGCCGGGAGACACCGCCGTGCGGGTGCTCGCGCTCCCCGGCAAGCCGATCGCGCGGCAGATCACATCCCATAGGCCGACCGCGTCCGATTGGGCCGAGGGCAGCCAGGCAAAGCCCACCACCACTGCCGCCGCGAAGAGCAGGATGGTGGCGCCGATCCACACGCCGAAGCGCGAGTCGGTTGCGGGTCGCACGGCGCCGTCGCTCATCGCTGTCGACTCAGCGCGCCTGCACCGGATACGCCGGAACGCCGGTATCGCGCAGGAACACGAACTGCGCCAACGGGTAGCCGTAGTTGGCGACGGTCAACGCCAGCACCAGCAGCACCCAGACGCGAAAGCCATTCAGCGACGCCGGCAGGCTGCGCGGTGGCCGCAGCGCCACCGAGAAGGTCAGCGGCGGCACCCGCTTGGCCACCGGCCCGCGCTGCGAGGTCAGCAGCACCACGACCAGCAACAAGGCCGAGAACACGAGCACGAAGCCGCCGACCGCCGAGAGGCTGACCCAGATCGCCTGTGGCGCCAGCGCCGGATCGCTGAAGTCGAAGTAGGCCATGCGCCGCGGCTGGCCCATCACACCGACCACGTGCCACGGCAGGGTCGTCAGCATCATGCCGAGGAACCAGGTCCACAGTTGCAGCCGGACGAGCTTGGGCGCGGCCAGGGGTCGCCCGGTCAGGCGCGGCCACAGCTCGTAGGCGATCGCGAAGTACATGATGACGATCGCGCCGCCATAGATCAGGTGGAAGTGCCCGGTCACCCACTGCGTGTTGTGGATCGTCGAGTTGAGGGTGTAGCTCATGTTGATCAGCCCGCCGGCGCCGCCCAGGCCGAGCATCAGCAGCGAGAACGCCGAGGCCAGCACGAACGGCCGGTCCCAGGGCAGCGCCGCAATCCAGCCGAGCAGGCCGCGCCCGCCGCGCAGCCGGCCGGCGATCTCGAGCGAGGCGCAGATGGTGAAGATCGTCAGCAGGGTCGGCACCGCGACCATTCCGGTGAACACGGTGTGCAGGAACTTGAAGCCGGCGCCGATTTGCGGATCGGCAAACAGGTGATGCAAGCCGATCGGCATCGAGAAGATCAGCAGCTGCAGGAAGGCGATCCGGCCCATCTTGTCGCTGTACAGGCGCCCTCCGGCCGCCTGCGGCAAGAGCACGTAGAAGGCGATGTAGGCCGGGATCAGCCAGAAGTAGACGATCGCGTGCAAGGTCCACGAGAACAGCACCCGCGCCAGGCCGGCGTCGATCGTCGCGGTCCAACCGAAGGTGTTGGGCAGGATCAGGAAGATGATCTCGGCGCCGACCCCGAGCGAGGTCCACGCCCACAGCAGCGCGCCCGCCGTGGTGGCGAACATCGCCAGCGGCACCGGCAGGCCGGGATGGTCGCGCTTCCAGCGTACGAAGTGCGAGACCATCAAGCCGATCCAGATCCAGGAGCCGACCACGGCGAGCAGGAGGCCGAGGTAATACCAGGGGCTGCCGGTCAGCGGCGGGTAGAAGGTGTAGAGCACGGTCGCATCGCCGGCGGCGACCGTCGCCAGCGCCATCAGCGCACCGATGATCACGAGCCAGAACGCCGCCCACGCGAGCCGCGTGCCGTGCAGCGGCCGGCCGAGCGAGACCGCGCACGCCGCGTAGCCGAAGCCCATCGCGATCAGCGTCGGGAAGACGTACGCGAGCGTCGTTCCGTGCGCGGTGACGGCGCGGTAGTAGTTCTCCGGGTCGACCCAGCGGTGCAGCGGGCTGCGCACCAGCATCTGCCAGGCGCCGAGCGGTATCGCCACCGCGAAGGCGACGAAGCCGGCCCAGAAGTGCGCCAGCACCAGCCGCTCACTGCGATACACAGGAAGCCCTCGCCTGCGCACCGTGGACCCGCGCGAACTCGGCCCGGTCGATCACCTTGACGCGTGCCCACATCCCTTCGTGACCGACGCTGCAGTATTCGTGACACGGCATCAGGTGCTCGCCCGGCTTGTCGAAGCGCGTCCGCACCTCGGCGACGAAGCCGGGCAGGACCATGCTGTTGACGTTGGTGCCGGCGATCAGGAAGCCGTGGATGACGTCCGGGCTCGTGATCCGGATGACGATCGGCGTATCGGTCGGGACGACGATGCACGACGGCACGAACGAGTACTGCTGCGCGATCACTCGCACGGTCGCGACGCCGTCTGCCTGCAGGGCGGTGCCGAGGTTGGATTCGACGAACTCGCCCGACAGGTGCAGCCGGCTGGCATCGATGGTTTGGACGTTCGACGGCGGCTGCGTCGCCCAGTGCAGACCGGTGAAGACGATGACCGCGAAGACGATAGCGACGATGCCGGCGACGACGAAGGCCCAGCGTCGCTCGAAGTGATCGACGACGTCGTCGGATGCGCTGTAGGTCGACTCAGCCAACGGCGCCCCGCGGCAGGAAGATCAGGAGATAGAACGCGAACCACATCGCCAGCAGCAGCGCCACCGACAGCCCGGCCAGCGCCACGGCGCCGCGCGGGCCTTCGGCGACGATCTGCTCCAGCTCGTCGGCATCGCCGAGCAGAGCGGCGTTCTCGGGCCGATACGCGGCCGATACGAGGGCCGGTGCCTCGCGCTCGGGCTCAGACTTCGCGGACATAGCTCTGCAGGTGCTCGCAAGCACTCTTGAACATCGAGTCGAAGTACATGTGCGACAGCGGGCCGCCGGCCGCGACCGGTAAACGCGGGTCGAGGGCCACGCGATAGGTGAAGCGGGTCTTGCCGGGCGCCGTTTGTTCCAGCAAATAGTCTTCGGCCAGCGCGTGCGCCAGCGGCGCGGTCGTGCCGGTGACGTAGAACGAGCACCGGCGATCGGGCTCCCAGCAGTAGAAGTGCTCGAAGATCGTCGTGGTGGCCAGTGAAACCGTGCGCGTCGAGCCGACGCCATGCGGCGCCGGGCTGGTCCACTCGGCCTTGTGGATGGCCTTGAACCACTGGGGCCACGACGTTTCGTCGTCGAAGATCGCGAACACCTTGGCCGGTGTCGCGTCCAGATCGACCTCGTGCCGGAAGCGCATCGGCGCGCTGTCGAAGAACGAGTGATCGACGGGACGGCAATCGAAATGCATGACACTTTCTCCTGGGCCGGAACGCTAACTGCGCGGCACTGCGGCCAGCGCCGCCAACACGGTCGGCGGCCTGAACGGCACCGAGCGCAGGCGCGCGCCGGTGGCGTCGAACACCGCATTGGCGATCGCCGACGGGATGACCGACGTGGTCGGCTCGCCGGCGCCCCAGGGAACCTCGGCGGGGCGATCGACCAGGTCGATCTGGATTTGCGGCACGTCCGGAAAGGTCAGGATCGGATAGCTGCCCCAGTTGAGGCTGGTCACCGCGCTGCGACTGAACGTCAGCTCTTCGATCAGGCTGCGACTGACGGTCTGCACGACATTGCCCTCGATCTGGTTGCGCAGGCCGTCGGGGTTGATGATCTGGCCGCAGTCGTGCACGACCCAGACGCGCTCGACCTTGATCTGGCCGCTCTTTCTGTCGACCGCCACATCAGCGACCACGCCGACATAGGTGCGCACCAGCTCGTACTTGCAATACGAGACGCCGCGTCCGCGCGCCAGCTGGCCGGCGTCGCGCGGGGTCGCTCCGCGCGGCTGCCACTTCGCGAACTGGCGCAGCCGCTCGATCAGCTCGAGCCCGCGCGGGTCGGCGAGGTGGCGCACGCGCATCTCGAACGGATCAACGCGGGTCGCCGCCGCGATCTCGTCGAGAAAGCACTCGTTGCCGAAGGTGTTCTGCATCCGCGCCGGGGCGCGGATCCAGGCCGCCGGCAGCGGCGTATCGAGCAGCCAGTGCGCGGTCAGCTTGTTGTGCGCCAGCGCATACGGGATGCCGATGCCGGGGTTGGGGTTGCCCGGGTGCGACGGGCCGTACTTCGGCAGATCGGCCAGCGTCGCGGCCAGCAGGGTCGCCCCCGAACGCTTCATCGGCCGCTCGGGCATGAAGACGTCGGACTCCCAGGCGGCGATGCGGCCGGCGTCATCGATGCTGGCGCGGTAGTCGAGCACCATCGGCGGCCCCTTCGGGTCCCAGCCGTGCTCGTCCGCGCGCATCCATTGCAGCCGCACCGGCTTGCCGATCTGGTGCGCGATCAACGCGGCCTCCGACGAACAGTCGTCGGCGCCGTTGCGGCCGTAACAGCCGGCGCCCTCGACATAGATGCAGCGCACGTTCTCCGGCTTGAGCGCGAGCATCGTCGCGAGTTGCACGCGCAGCAGGTGGCTGGCCTGCGACGGCGTCCACACCGTCAGGCGGCCGCCCGCGAATTCGGCGACCGCGCACGATGGTCCGATCGAGCCGTGCGTGTTCATCGCCAGCTCGTAGCTTGCCTGCAACGTTCGGCCGCCCGCCTTCATCGCGGTGCTCGAATCGCCGGCGGCTTGCATCACCTCGCTGCGGTCGATCTTGGACCGGCGCACGTACTCGTACAGCTGGCTCTGCTCGGGCAGGCCCGCCCAGTCGGACCACTTGGCGACGATGGTCGTCGAGGCGCGGATGGCGGCCCATTCGCTGGTCGCGACGACGGCCAGGAAGTTGCCCTTGCGGACCGCGCGCACGTAGCCGGGAATCTTGCGGCAGGCCCCGTCGCTGAAGCTCAACAGCGTCGCCTTGATACCGGCCGGATGGACCACGCGGGCATGCAGCATCCCCGGCCGCTTGATGTCCTGTACGAATTCGAACTGGCCAAAGATCTTCGCCGGGATGTCGAGCCGCGGCACCGGCGTGCCGACGATCGTGAAGTCCTTCGGGTCCTTCAGCGGCGCGGCCGGGTTCAGCTTCATCGCCAGCTGGCGCCCGCCGAGCAGCTCGCTGTAGGTCAGCGCGCGGCTGCCGTCGCGCAGCGCCACGCCGCCGTCGCGCGCCACGAGCTCGGTCTTGGCGACGCCGAGCCGGCCTGCCGCCTGTTCGAGCAAGGCGTCGCGAGCGGTCGCCGCGGCGCGCCGGATCTGCATCCCGCCGTTCTGGATCGACAGGCTCGCATAGGTCGGCCCCTGGTCCGGGGTGAGCATCGTGTCGCCCTGGATCGTCTTGACGCGAGCGAAGGCCACCGACAGCTCCTCGGCGACGATCTGCGTCAGCGCAGTCAGAGCGCCGGTACCGAGCTCGACCTTGCCCGAGTAGAGCGTCACCTGTCCGACGCTGTCGATGGCAATGAAGCCGCCGACCTCGTCGGCGGAGACGGTCTTGGCGCCGGGGGTCGCGGCCTGCGCGTCGGCGACACGCGGCACGAAGCCGAAGCTCACGACCAGGGCGCCGCCGGCCTTCAACAAGGCGCGGCGCGCGATCGGTGACTCGAGCATCGTCGCCTCGTCCTCAGGCCATCTGTTCGGCCGCGCGCATCACCGCGCGGATGATCCGCACGTGCGTGCCGCACTTGCACAGGTTGCCGGCCAGCGCCTGCCGTACCTGGTCCTCGGTCGGGCGCTTGGTCGTCTTGAGGAACGCCGCCGCCTGCATGATCATGCCGTTGATGCAGTAGCCACATTGCGCCGCCTGCTCGGCGATGAACGCCTGCTGCAGCGGGTGCGGCTTCTCGGGCGTGCCCAGGCCCTCGAGCGTGACGATTTCGGCGCCGGCCACCGCCGAGACCGGCATCACGCAGCTGCGCAGCGCCTCGCCGTAGTAGTGCACGGTGCAGGCGCCGCACTGCGCGAGCCCGCAGCCGAAGTGAAAGCCGTGCAGGCCGAGCTCGTCGCGCAGGGCGTAGAGCAAGGGCATGTTCGGGTCTTCGACCTGCAGCGTCTGCGGCGCGCCGTTGACGGTGAGCTTGATGGTGGTGGCCATGGGTACGGTTCGACCTCGCGGCCAATGGCCGACTCTGTCTCACGTTGAGAACGTTAGGCCCCTCAGCGGCGCGCGGCTAGTGGCCTTTGGGCCACTCCCGGCGGCGTTTGCTCCCGACCATGCGGCGCTCACCAAGACATCGCCAGACCCGCGTGCGAGGGGTTCACGCAGAGCCGTTGCACGCCGCGAACTGGGCCGCTACCGTGGGATGGTCAAGAAGCCTGGACGCGCGACACCTGGGTGATTCACCTCATCCGAGGCTTTAGAAGAAGACGGTGAGCCGGGCGTCGACGATGTAGCGATACGACGACGGGTCGTTGTGGTTGAGATTGACCGCGCCGCCGATGCCGAGCCGCAGCGACTTGTCGATCTTCATGTCGAATTGCAGGTCCAGCGGCACCACCCAGGTGTGGCTGCGATAGTCGTAGGCGATCGGGTTCTCGGGGTACAGCAGCAGCGTCCAGCGATCACTCAGCGGGAGCGTCACGGCGGGGAAAAGGGTCAGCTTGCGCACCGTGGTGACGCCGGCGAACTGCGGATCGAAGCCCCAGAAGTAGCGCACGAAGGGTCCGAGCACGGTGCCGCCGAGCACATCCGGCATGCGATAGGTGGCGCCAAAACCCAGAGCCCACTGATACTGGCTCGCGCCGAACGGTGCCTGTTTGCCGGTGGGAAACACGAGGCGCAGGGTGCCGGTGAGCGACAGGTCCTTGGCCACTTCCGGCGTGTCGAAGATCTCCTCGATCAGCGAGTCGCCCATGCCACCGCTGTAGCCGCCGGTCGGGTTGCCGGGCCCGACGTTGTCGGTGTAGACCATCTGCAGGTCAGCGCGCTGGGTGAAAGTCCAGCCGTTGTCGAACCGGTAGGGAACGTACAGCCGCGGCCAGTACGTCCACTGGTTCGTGTCGTTCTGGTTGCGCTGGTAGATGACCCAGTTGTCGACGCGGGCCGGGCCCCATCCGCTTTGCGCAACGGCGACTGTCGAGCATCCGAGAAGAACTGCCCCCTGGGCGAAATGTCGGACATCGATCGACAGCCGCATCTCCGTTCGCTCACTTCAGAAACATGAACTGTGCCTGCACTCGACGCGTCCGGTTCGCGCCGAAGTCAGGTCTGAGGGCGTTGTAGTCCGCCGCAATCCGCATATTCATCGGCAGCTCGCCGAGGTGGAAATCTTGCCGCCGCCGAGCGGCACCGTCCATGCTGGTGCCATGAAGCGCTCCCTTCGTATCCTCGTCTCGATGGTCGCGGCGGCGCGACCCAGACACAACTGGCCTTTGGGGCAACGTCGAGCGCCCGGCGACGAGTGCGCCGCCGGCTGTATGAGCAGCGCAGTCGAACCGACCACGCGCGCGCTGGGCCACCCGTCAAGGGTGATGGCGCGCGTCGCTGTGCTGCTGGCGGCGCCGCCCCCTCCGGCCAAGCGCTCGCAGGCAGCACGACGTCGGCCAGCCACGTCGCCTCGATGGGGCCGCTGCTGTTTGCCAATGTGCCCGCACGCGCAGTGCACGGGCAGTGCGCTTTGCGTGGCCCGGCCGGGACCCTCACCTAAGGCCAATAGCGGAGGGTCCATACGGGTGGTAGCTTTGATTGTTGCCCACATCGACCCAGAGCTTTGAAAGCGGGCAGCCATTACGTTTCGTCCCAGGAGTGAAAGCATGCCGTGTCCAGCACCTCGCGTCCGGGTTCTTGTCGCGCTCACCACGGGGGCCATCACCATCGGCGGTTTCGGCTTGTGGGGTGGGGAGAACGCCGCCGCGCAACCCAGCGGGTCGGGGTCGGTGATCTTTCTCGACCAGGCCTGGTCTCAGGCCGACCGCGACACCTACTACTGGATTCCGCAGGGTTCACAGGTGATGTCGTACGACATCTTCCTGAACCTCGAAGTGGCCGGCGGCCAGGAGCTGTTCCGATCCGATGCCAACAGCGAGCGCTACGGTCTGATTCCGCAGCCTGCCCAGCCGGGAGTCAACCCTGACGCCCTGCCCATCGGCGTCACCAAGACGGTGCTCACCGAGGGCCGCTACAAGGGCGAGATGGTGGGGCTGAACTGCGCCGCGTGCCACAACGGCCAGCTCAGCTACAAGGGCAAGAAGGTCCGCATCGAGGGCGGCATCAACAGCGCCTTCGACTCGATGGCCTACTTCTTCGCCGCCGACGACGCGATGCAGGCGACGCTGGCCGACGCTGCGAAATTCGACCGCCTGGCGACTCGCATCGGCGCCGCCTCGCCGGATGCGAAGGCGCAACTGCGCAAGCGCTTCGAGACCGACGCGGCGCGAGTCCACTACTACCGCACCGTCACCCTCGCTACGCCGGTCCCGTTCGGGCCGGGCCGGATCGACGCCTTCAATCTCATCACGACGCGCATGCTGGCCACCGAGACCGGCATCGCCGAAAACTGGTCCGCGGCGCGGGCCCCGGTCAAGCCGCCGTTCGTCTGGAACGCTCCTCAAGGCTCCTGGACGCAATGGTCGGGCACCGTGCAAGACCCGATCGCGCGCAACCACGGCGAGACCCTGGGCGTGTACGCGTCGATGGATTTCCGCTCCAAGACCCCTGCGGACGGCCTCTTCGACACCAGCGCGCAGCTCGTCAACCTGGTGAAGATCGAGCACCTGCTCGATCGCCTTGCGCCGCCGAAGTGGCCGGAAGATGTGTTCGGCAAGATCGACCGCGCCAAGGCCGCGGAGGGCAAGGCCCTGTTCGCGACGCACTGCGCGAGTTGCCACAACTCGTATCCCTACACCTGGACGGCACCGAACAAGTACGGCAAGCGCTTCATCCAGGTGGGACTCGTTCCGCAGGCGTACGTGGGCACCGATCCGGCCCAGTTCAACGACACCGAGGCATATTCCCTGGCGGGCCACCTCTCCGAGTTCTTCCCGCCGCCCTACAAGGGCGCGTCGATCGTGCCCACGCCGTTCATGCGGGGGATTCTGACCCGCTTGTCGCTGGGCAAGGCCATCGAAGCGCTCAAGCCCACTGATGCGGAACGCCTCGACATGAACGGCTACCGCGAGCTTCCCGGCCCGCCGCCACCGGAGCGGTCGTACAAGGCCGCGCCACGCGAAGGAGTGTGGGCGACCGGCCCGTTCCTGCACAACGCCTCGGTTCCCAATCTCTACGAGATGCTGATCCCAGCCAGCCAGCGCTCGAAGACGTTCAAGCTCGGCCGCGACTTCGATCCGGTCAAGGTCGGGATCGACACCTCGGGCGCGTCGGGGAACCAGATTTTCGACACATCCTTGCCCGGCAATGCCAACGTCGGCCACTCGTTCGAGAACGGCAAGCGTGGCAACGGCGTCATCGGGCCGCTGCTGACCGAGCGGCAGCGCTGGGCGCTGGTCGAGTACCTGAAGTCGATTCCCGAAGCGAACGCACAGGTCTCGCCCTTCGGTGGCCCGCCGAACGCCAAGACGGGAAACCCACCCTGGGCCGAGCCCAGCCAGTGGAAGCCCTGAAGCGCCTGCGGCGGGGACGAAATGGACGGCCAATGAAGGAAGCGCATGTCAGACCACATTGACGGGCCGAGGCAAGTCGGCGATCCCGCCGGCGACCTGAGCGACCTGTTCGCCTTCACCAGCCCGGAAAGCGCCGACCGCACGGTGCTGGCGCTATGCGTGTTTCCCTCGGCCGGCCCGAGCGCCATCTTCTCGAACGTGGTCAACCATTCGCTCGTCGTTCGCCTCGCCGCGGTCGCTGGCGTGGGCG
>Ga0207691_10007183_pt1 | contig 10746 bp, 9 predicted proteins | sample KBSM13metaG_FD_184327 | JGI IMG/M metagenome (GOLD analysis project Ga0207691, IMG submission 184327) | Miscanthus rhizosphere microbial communities from Kellogg Biological Station, Michigan, USA - KBS M1-3 metaG (SPAdes) (version 2) | ecosystem: Host-associated > Plants > Roots > Rhizosphere >... | reverse complement strand
GCTCGAGAGCATCGTCTGGTTCGGAACAGACTGGGGACCTGGTGACCCGTACCGATGGAGCCCGGTCAACGTGGAGATGCTGCTCGCCGACTGGATCCCTCGCAAGCTCGTGGCGGAGCCGTCGTTCCTGGCCAAGGCCCCGAACCTGCTTCGAGCCTTCATTCGCTACTGCCACGACCGGCAGAACATCCGCGCTCAGCTGACCGCGGAGACACTCGCCGCGGTCGACCAGTGGGAGCCGGTGTTCCAACGCGCGATCCGGTCCAGCCGGCTCCAAGGAGCTGAGGCGCTGCTGGCTGGTGTGTTCGAACCGGGCGAGCTCGATCCGGACGAGGATTTCTCCATTGAGGCGTACATGCTCGCTCGCCTGGATCGGGCTGTCGGTGGCCGCTCGATGCTGCGCAACCTCACGGACGAGCCGCTACCCGACGAGGCCTTCGAGTGGGCCGGGGTGCCCGACGACATCCAAGACCGGGTCCGCGCGGTCCTCGAGCTCTGCGACGGCTGCGCCGACGAGCTGCTCGACGTCGAGCACCGGACCGCGATGCGTCGGATGCTCAGCCGCGCCGCCGTCGCTGACCCTCAGATCTTCCGCCGCAAGGGCAAGGCGGAGCGGGCGGCGGCTGCCGTGGCTTGGGTGATCGCCCGTGCGAACGAGTCCGTCGGCACCTACTTTGGCACACTTCAGGTGCAAGAGCTGCTCGCCTGGTTCGGTGTGCACGGGGGCGTCTCCCAGCGGGCGGAAGTGTTCCTGAAGGCGATCGGGGTGAATCCGTACGACCAGTTCGGACAGATCGATCTCGGTGCTCCGGACCTGCTCGTCGCGGCGCGTCGCGCACGGATAATCGAGTCGCGGAACCGCTACCTCGAAGGGTCATAGGTCGGTCACGTATGACGAACGGCGCTGTGCCGGCCCGGTAGGTCTCGAAGGTTTCACCCGTGCTCGTCGCTGACGCCTCGGATCAGCTCAGGCCAAGCTCGGCGCGGATCCGGTGGACGTCCATCGAGAAGGCATTGGGCGTGCGGCGGTCCTGCCACTCGAAGTCGTCAAGCAGCGCGATCAGCTCCTCCCGTGCCGCGGGGTCAGCGGCCGCCTCACGCGGTGTGAGACCACCGAGGGCCGGGATGCGTTCGCTGAGCCAGCGGTCCTCGTGCTGCCGGACAAGAGACGCGATGTCTTCGGCTGCGAGCTCGGGAGCGGCGTCCTGCGGGGGCAAGTCCGGCCCGGTCTCGGCGAACGCGTCCGCCGCAGAACGCGTCGACTCGTCGACCAGTCGGGCGTCGGGGACGATCGCGAGCACCAGCGTCTGCAGCTCGCGCAGGCGTTCGAGAGCCATGGTCTCCAGCACGATCCGATCGCTCGCGCGGCGTACGGTGCCCCGAACCAGTGACTGGCCGCCGGGCACCTCAACGACATGGTGCAGGACCTCGCCGTCGCCGTCGCCGTCGAGCTCCGCGCTCAGTGCGAGCCATGCCGTGTCCAGGTCGGGAACCTCGTACCGCGCCGTGCACATCACCAGTTCCTCGCCCTCGGTGGTCTGGAGGACCGGCGTGCGACTTGCGGGAGCGAAGAATGCCGCGATCGCCTCGGGCTCGGCTCCCGAACGCAGCAGGTCCAGGAGCCGTGGGCGCAGCCACCGCGGGATGTCGACCGGGTCGTTCCAGAACTTCTGGACACCGTCGCCGTAGTCGAGCGGACGTCCGAGCAGGAGGTCCATGGGCTGCACCGAACGACTCAGCGTTCGGTCGCTCAGCTCCAGCCTCTCGCCGGTGACCAGGTCGCGGCAGGTCAGGCCGCGCATCGGAGTTACCTCGGTGACTTCGAGCAGGCGGCGGTCGGTGGTCACCCAGCTCTCGGCGAGCTGTGCCTCGTCGGGCGGCAGCAGCGGCCGGTAGAGGGCCAGGAAGTCTGCGAGGATGCCGCCGTCGAAAAGCGCGAAGTCCCACGTCGTCGCGTCGTGCATGGCGAGGGTCACCGTCTCTCTGCTGGACCGCTCCTCGCCTGACATCAGCCCGGCCCAGTGCAGCAGCCCCTCGCGGTTGTGTCCGCGCTGCAAGTAGCCGACCACCTTTGTCATCAACCAGGCCGCCCGGTCGGGCATCGGGTGCAGCGCCGTACGCCCGTGGCACAGCTTGTACTTCCGGCCCGACCCGCATGGACAAGGCTTGTTTCTGCCGGTCTCACCGGCAGGAGGTGAGAGAAACGGCCGAAGGGCCTTGACCTCCATCGCGTCCCGTTCGAGCCCGGCGAGGGTGAAGAGCCGTTGCGCCTCGGCCGCGTCGCCGGCGACGGCTCGCAGCTCCGCCAGGTCGGCGGCGGCGTCGACCGCGCCGGGGTCGGCTACGAGGCATTCCTCGAGGAGGCTGCTCATCGCCTGTGCGTCACCGCGGACCTCGGCGACCCGGGCGCGCAGGTAGAGCGGCACCGCCCGCGCCTTCCCGGTGACAGCCTCCTGCATGGCCACCACGAGCGGTTCGCGGTCAGGATCGGCGGCGACCTCGTATGCGGCAAGGTCCCCGACGACTCCCTCGAGCCCCTCGGACAGCGCCACCAGCTCCGCGGCGGTGGGCAGATCCCCATCCCGGTGCGCACCAAGGGCTTCTCGCCAGGCCCTGTGGGCCTCACGCTGAGCGTCGGTGAGCCAGTCCGGCTCGCCGTGCTGCGAGGTGCCCGGTAGACCGACCTCCTCGTCCAGCTGGTCGGGTGGTGCCGCGGCTGTCTCCTCCCAAGCGGAAAGCAGCGCGTGGGGCAGCCCCCACCGTCCCAGGGGAGTGAGGCACCGATCCTCGTCGAGGACACCGAGTGTCTGCCACGAGGGCGCCAGAACCTCGACGGGTACCGAGAAGGCGGCGACGTCGTCCAGGTCCTCTGACTCGTCGTTGACCTCCGGAACGGCGGCCAGGTCCTGCGACCACCCATCGGCGTCGAACTCGGCGCCGACCCCGCGGCGCACAAGTCCCACGATGCCGCCCAGCCAGTCGGCGTGCTGGAGGGAGAAGACGGCAGCCTGCTCCTCGGGCGAGGTGCCAAGCTCCTCGGATGGCGAGATCGTCGAGGCGAGCGCCTGCAACCACATCTGGACGTCGTCCTCCGGAGGTGCACCCGCCCAGCCGCAGGCGACGTCGAAGGACCTGACGCTCCGGGCCGAGGCCTCGACCTCGCGGCGCAGTGATCCTGCCTCCTCGGCAAGATCGGGCTGCGGGGGCGCCTCCTGGAGCACCTCGGCGCACGCGGTGCGGAGCACGTCCGCCGCCTGGCGGTCCACCTCGGCCCACGCGGCGAGGAGCTCGTCGTCGTCCTCATCGCTCCAGAGAGAGTCGTCGTCCACGGGTCCACCTTGCCGCGTCGTGGCCACGCGTCAAGCGCCGGCCCCACCGGGTGACCGTCGGAACACCCCGCGCACACATGTTCGGCGCCCGTCGACCTCGTCCACAAGGCTCCCGAGCACTCTGGCGATGGTGCGCGTGGCGCGCGACCGTGGTGCCACGCAGCCGGTCACCGAGGGCCGGCGCCGTCCGGCCCGCACCGACAGGAGGCGCCAAGCCATGGGGCGAGTGGTCAAGCTGGTGTCCGACGTGTCCGGTGTCGAGGCGGACGAGTCGGCGTTCGAGAAGTGCGTTGTGCGCCGTCATCCGGTGATCTCCGAGGCGAAGCGGCTCGACGTGCTTCCCGGAGAGCTCGACGCACTTCGCCACGTGACCGCGCTGGTCGTCATCGAGCTCGGCCAAGGCCCGCTCAAGCAGGAGCTCGTAGTCACGCACGCGGAGTTCTCGGGACTCGTCGGCGATGACGTGGTCAGGGCGGCGCCCGGCACGCGCGGCCGTCGGCTGGGGGCGGTCGTCCGAACGTCGGGCTCGTCGGAATGATCGATGGCTTCTTCGGCGCAGGCGAAGGGATAAAGATTGCCGGGAATTAAAACGATAATCGGCGCGTTCAAAGGCGGTCGATCCGATGCATTGAATGCGACTTTTTCAAATACATGGAGCGGGCCCCTTCCCATTCCTTGCGCGCAATGATTCCCTCGATTTGTACGGTTCATCCGGGGCCGGACAAATGGCAAGCGGGGTAATCATGTTGAAGTCGTGGGTCGTAGATAGGGCACAAGTGCGCCGATCCGTCCGGGTCACGCTCACGCTCACGCTCGCTGCCGCGGCCGCCGGTCTCGCGGTCGGTCCTGCATCCGCCGTCGAACCCACTCGCCCCTCCGGTCTCGGCGCGGGCGATGCACCTGGTCGAGTGACTGTGGACGTCACCGTCGAGGAGTACGACGCGTCAGGCACCAGGTTGCTCTCCACCTACTCCAGTGGCGAGCAGGCCCCGGGCTACACGCCGCCGGGTTACGCGAGGGGCACCGTGACGCTTGCCGTGCACCGCCGAACGGGATGTCACACCATTGCGATCCGATCGACCGGATGGTCGGTGCTCGGGTTCATCATGTGGCGCTATCGGGTATCGACCTACTCGTGCTGGAACACAACCACCCGGCGCGTCACGCACCCTGCCGATCACCGCAGGTTCACCCGAATCGACTCGGTGCACGTGGTGGATCACCGGCTCATCCCGGGCGAGTACGTGCACCACTTCTACAACCCCGACAACGGCTACGACCCGTTTCCGCTACCGGGTCTGAACAGCCACTCCGCCTATTACCACCGGAGCAAGGGCGAGGTGCATGGTCCCTGCCTGGTCTTGCACACTTGTTATGAGCGGCCCTGGGGCTCGATCCGGTCGCTCTACAATGGCAGCTGGCGGGCCAAGTCCGGTGGGAACGGCTTCGCAACCGTCACCAGATCTGGGTGATGATGAAGGCATTGTTGATCACGATCCCGGTGCTTTTCGCGATCTTCGTGATCCTCGGTTACCTCGCCGGCGGCGGGCTCGGCGTCGTCGAGCTCGGCATTGTGGCCGCGATGGCCATCGTGTGGGTTGTCGCCCTGGTGGTTCATCTGTGGCGAGGGTCGGCGCGACCCTAGCCAGGTCCCACGACGGGAAGGTCTACCGCGCCGGTTTCATTTCGGACCACTCGTTTCGCTGGGGCCTCTACCGTGGCGAGGTGGACGACGGACTGCACCAGGTGTGGTCCGACGTCGTGGGCAGCCAGCCGGCTCCGGAAACCGGGGCGATCTGGCTGTCGGCCCTGCTGGCGGCCGCGGTGGTCCTGTTTCCGGCCACCTGGCGCCTCGCCCGTCACGTGGTGACGATCGCCCACGAAGGCGCACATGGGGTCGCGGCGATGCTCTGTGGCCGCCGTCTCGGTGGGATCCGGCTGCACGCCGACGGCTCCGGCCTGACCGTGTCGAGCGGACGTGCGGCCGGGCCCGGCGTGGTCGTCATGTACGCCGCCGGGTATGTCGGGCCGGCGCTGCTCGGGCTCGCCGCGGCGTACCTGCTGCACCGTGGCCACGCCCTCGGCGTGCTCTGGGTGACGGTGCTGCTGCTCACGCTCCTGCTGCTCCAGATCCGCAACTTCTATGGCCTGTGGGCCGTGCTGCTCGCGGGTGCGCTGGCTTTCGCCGTGTCCTGGTGGGCGAGCGGGACCGTGCAGTCGGTGGTGGCGTACGCCGGCACTTGGTTCCTGCTGCTCGCCGCACCGAAGACCGTGCTGGAGCTCCAGCGCCTGCGCCGCCGCGGCAGGGCCCGCACCTCCGACGCGGACATGCTGGCCCGGCTCACGCGGCTGCCGGGCATCGTCTGGGTCGGCTTCTTCCTCCTCGTCGATCTGGCCGCGCTGCTGCTCGGCGGCCGCTGGATCCTGGCGCCGCTGGCCTAGCCGCCTGACCCGTCGCTCCGCAGTTGTCGCAGGCCCTCGGTTGATAGTCCCGGCCAAATGACAACTCAGGAGGCTCGTCCGGGATGCCTTTCGGCCGGGACTATCCGCGCCCGCCCGGGGCCACCACGGCGGAGCGTCCACAACGGCGACCTTGGAGCGGGACACGCGAACGCTGCCCGGGCGTAGCTTTTCCACAGGGCACGAATTCGCTCTGGAGGTCGGGCGGTAGCTGACGGAACGTTGGTCCATGCCGAACTCCCGAAGCCGCAGGTCCTTGAACCGTTCCGATCGCGACCGGCGCGCCCAGCGTCGACGACGAGCGCGTGACGCGCAGCGCCGCGCTACGCCGATGATGCCGCCGCCCGCAGCACGCGACGACCTGATGGCGAGGTACGACGAGGACGCGTGGCGCACCGTGGATGCCGGTGCTGCGGCCGAGGCGCAGGGTGACGCCGAGGGTGCCCTGCAGCTGCATCTTGCCGGGCCTCACGTTCCCGGGAGCCTGCGCGAGCACATGCTCAGCGAGGTGGCGTTGCTCGCGGGCGACGCCCCCGCCTGGCTCCATGCGCGCTGGATCGCCAAGCAGGCCTACCGCTGGCTCCTGCTGTCCGATGACGCGCGGCCGCGCGAGGCGCTGCAGATGACGGTGGACGCGCTGTACGCCGATGTCGACCCAGGGCGCCCCCTCGGTTGGGACCCGCGTGACTTCGTCGACCAGGTGATCGCCGCGGACTGGGTGTGCGCGCAGCTCACCACGTACGACCTTGGCGGCTTGGACGCCTTTCTCGCGGAGCGCGCCGGCCCGGCTCTGACGACGCCTGCCGCCGGCGCTGACGGGTGGCCGCTCGCCACCATGAGCGGCTACCGGCTGGTCGATGTGCAGGACGACCAGGTCGTCGCGGTCGACCTCCTCACGTCGCGAACCGTTCGGTTGCTCAACGTGGGCGCCGCCTGGGGTCGTGACGTCAACACCTGTGTGATCGGTCGGCTGGCCTCGACCGGGGCAGAACCGGGGCTGATGTTCGAGTCCCGCCCGCTCACGGTCGATGACACGACCGCACTCCAGGTGGCCCGCGCCGCGACCCTGGGACGGACGACGTGGCTGAATGTCCTCGCCGAAGCGCGAGCCGCCGGCCGTCTCGAGGCTGGTTTCTCGCTGTGCCTACCGACGTCCCTCGTGTGTGACCTCCCCGGTGGGCCGCCGTCGGGCGTGGCTGGGGAGGGGGATCCCGCCGTTGTCCTGTGCGACCTCGTCCTCGACGAGGTGACAGAGACCCCGGCTGCCGCCGGGTTCTTGGCAGCGGTGCTGTTCGGCGTGCTGATCGCACCGCAGTCCCTGAGGGCGATCCGGGAGGACTGCACCAGGCCTTCGCGGCGTCAGGCGTGGCTGGCCCTGGCTGCCGCCTGCTGTCCGCCATTCCGCGAGCGATGTGCGGCGCTCGCCGACGCCTGCGGCTGGCGTCCGGCGGCATGATCAGGTGCCTGGTCACACAGCCGGGAGAGGCAACGCCTGGTGCACTTCGAATTCAGCCGCGCGGCATGCCCAGGTGCTGAGGCTCCCAGAGGTCAAGCGGCGATCGGTGTGCGGCCGGCGTACGCCGCGAGCCGGTCAAGTGGGCTGGCGTCGTCGGCGGGGGAGACCTCGGGCCCGAACGCGCCCCGCTCCCGGGCCGACGGCATCAGCGGCTCGGTGATCTTGCGCAAGTAGTCGACCACCTCGTCGGACACGTTGAGCGGCAGGCCGGCCGCCTGAGCGATGTCCCATCCGTGCATGAGCAGCTCGAACGGCAACAAGCCCTGCGCGTAAGACGCGGGCATCTCGTTTCCACGCGGTCCGGTCACCGGGCCGTCGAGGTCGACCGTGCGCCAGCCGTCGATCGCCTGCGCGGTGAGGACCGAGATCCGGTTCTCCAGCGACGTGCCCTCGGCGTCCACCACGGTCACGCCCGCCATCGCGCCGAGCCCGACCAGGGAACCCATCAGGTGCACCGCGACGGCGTGGCAGTCGAAGTCGGCGCACGGCGTGGGCTTGGTGCGGTCGTCGGTGGTCAGGCCGCGCAACACGGGCTGCACCGCCGCGAGCACCGCCTCGGCGGCGCTGACCGCCGTCATCGGGTCGGGAGTCGCGGCCCACTCGTCCGGACCCGCGTCGCCGGTGCTGGCCAGCCGCTCCAGGCGCGCCAGATAGTGGGTCCAGCCCTCGCCGTGCATCCGCTCCTGCTCCTCGCCCAGGCCCTCGTGGACCAGCGTCACCCTGGACCCCTCCGGAGCCGGCTCGATGGTGACGGTGACAGTCGAGGCGTCCGGCGGCAGCTCGGCGCTGTCCTCCCAGCCCCAGCCGAAGACGACACGGCGTCCCGGCTCGACCTCACGGAAGCTGCCGGCCGCGACGTGCCCCGGGGACACCGTCCAGCGGAAGTCACCGCCGGCGCGCAGGTCGACGACGGCGGACACGGCCTGCCAGCGCCGGAGCCGCTCCGGCTCGGTGATCAGTGCGAACGCCTCGTCCGGCGACACGGCTAGCGTGGCGGTCCTCGTGCAGGTCATTCGGTGCTCCTCTTCCTCTGCGCGTCCGTGGCGAGCACGTCGAGCTCGTTGGTCCAGAACCTGTCGATCTCGGCCTGCAACCGCCGCAGTCCGGACGGCAGGACCCGGTAGATCCGTTGCCTTCCCACCTTCGTGGCCTCCACCAGCCCGGCCTCCGCGAGCACCAGCAGGTGCTGCGAGATCGCCGACCTGGTCACCGTGAACTCCGCCGCGATGTCGGTCACCGTGCGGGGCTCCGATCCCAGCAGCTGCAGGATGCGACGCCGGTTGGGCTCGGCAGCGGCAGTCAGGGCGTCCAGCACTCCCATATGTTAGTCACCACTAACGCATTGTCAACCGGGGCGCGCACTTCCTTGACCAGAGTTTCTGGACACCCGAGCGGGAGGTCGAGACGGACGACGGCTACGTGGAGACCATCGAGGCAGAGCCTTCTCACACGACCCCGCCCTGTGCGGGCGTGTGGCGTGGGTCAGGTCGGCGTCTCAGGCCCGCTGACCCTGCAGCATCTCCAGGACGATGCCCATCTTGGTGTCGAGCCCGTCGACCTTGGTCTCCAGCCGGTCCACCTTCTGGTTGACCGCGTCGACCTTGGAGTCAACCATGCCGAGGGCGGCGCCGAGCTCCCCAAGCCGCATGGTGTGCCGGCCCTGGACGCCCTGGATGTGGGCGAGCATCTGGTAGATCTCGGTGATGTCGTTGTCGTGCTGGCGCACCTTGCGCTCGATCTCGACCGGACCCATCGTCATGGTGCCAACCTAGGTCGATCCGACCGGAGCCGACAGGCCGTCTGGACGATCTGTGGACAACCCTTGACGTGCTGGCCCCGACAGCTCGCGCGCTGGCCGCCAGCGGCGGTGCCGGGTGCCGGTCGCGCCCTCGCGGATCAGCTGGAGCCGCGGCTTCGGTCCGTCCGAGCGGCCGGTCTGCGGCTTGCGCTTCCCGGCCTGCCAGGGCAGCGGCCAGGTGACGGCGGGGCCGTCGTAGTCCTGGTCGAGGGCGGCGTGCAGGGTCCACGACGGGTCGTAGAGGTGCACCCGGCCGAGCGCGCACAGGTCCGCGCGGCCGGCCATCAGGATCGAGTTCACGTCGTCGTACGACGAGATCACCCCGACCGCGATCGTGGGGACGTCCGTGCGGTTGCGGATCGCGTCGGCGTACGGCGTCTGGTACGAGCGGCCGAAGGCCGGACGTTCCGCGGAGGTGACCTGCCCGGTCGACACGTCGATCGCCGCAGCGCCCGCGTGCGCGAACGCCTGCGCCACCCGGACCGTGTCGTCCAGAGTCTGTCCGTCGTCGACCCAGTCGGTGGCGGAGACCCGCACCGTCATCGGCCGCTCGGCCGGCCAGACAGCTCGCATCGCGCCGAACACCTCGAGCGGCCAGCGCAGCCGCCCCTCGATGTCGCCGCCGTACGCGTCCGTGCGCCTGTTCGTCACCGGCGACAGGAAGCCGGACAGCAGGTACCCGTGTGCGCAGTGCAGCTCCAGCACGTCGAAGCCAGCATCCGCGCCCCTTCGGGCACAGCCGACGAACTGGTCGCGGATCTCGTCGAGCTCGTCTGCCGTCAGCTCGTGCGGCACCTGGTTGACGGTCGGGTTGTACGACACCGGCGATGCGGCGACGACGTCCCAGTTGCCGTCGGGCAGCGGTTCGTCGATGCCCTCCCACATCAGCTTCGTGGAGCCCTTTGCGCCCGAGTGGCCGAGCTGGAGGCCGATCTTCGCCGGTGACGAGGTGTGCACGAAGTCCACGATCCGCGCCCACGCGGCCTGCTGCGCGCCGTCCCAGATGCCTGCACAGCCCAGGGTGATCCGGCCGGTGGGGGAGACGCAGACCATCTCGGTCATCACCAGTCCGGCGCCGCCGAGCGCCTTTCCTCCGAGGTGCACGAGGTGGAAGTCGCCGACCAGGCCGTCCTCGGCGACGTACATGTCCATCGGCGAGACGACGATCCGGTTGGGCAGGATCACAGGCCGGCCCGAGGGAGTGTCCAGTGGAAACGTTTCGAACATCGGGGGGGTGCCGGCTCGGCCGAACCACTTCTCGCACCGCGCCACGAACTCCGGGTCGCGCACCCGCAGGTTGTCGTAGGTGACCCTCCGGCTCCGGGTCATGATGTTGAACCCGAACTGGATCGGCTCCTGTCCGACGTACTGGGCGAGGTTCTCGAACCACTCGAGGCTGGCCTGCGCCGCGCGCTGCGTGGAGAGGACGACGGCCTTGCGTTCCTCCTCGTACGCCGACAGCGCGGTCGCGACCGAGTCCTCCTCGTGCAGGCAGGCGGCGAGGGTCAGCGCGTCCTCCATCGCGAGCTTGGTTCCGGAGCCGATGGAGAAGTGCGCGGTGTGGGCGGCGTCTCCGAGCAGCACGACGTTGTCGTGCACCCAGTGCTCGTTGCGGACCGTGGTGAAGCTTATCCAGCGCGAGT
>Ga0207691_10007180_pt1 | contig 10747 bp, 8 predicted proteins | sample KBSM13metaG_FD_184327 | JGI IMG/M metagenome (GOLD analysis project Ga0207691, IMG submission 184327) | Miscanthus rhizosphere microbial communities from Kellogg Biological Station, Michigan, USA - KBS M1-3 metaG (SPAdes) (version 2) | ecosystem: Host-associated > Plants > Roots > Rhizosphere >... | reverse complement strand
GATCCATCACGCGATCGTCCTGATCGAGGGCCACAAGATCGTCGCGGCCGGCCGCGACGATCTTGTGGCCCTCGATCAGGACGATCGCGTGATGGATCGGCGGCACGTCGTAGCCGTCGAGGAGCATTCCTCCGACGAGGGCGAGCTTTTTCGGCGCCTGGGCCGGGGCGCCTCCCGCCGCGAGGAGCAGGGCCGCCGCGCAGAGAGCCGTGATGCCCGCCCGGCGTCCGGTCATGACGTCCTCTTTCGGATGGTGGCCCGCAGCCCGTCCCGCGGCTCCGGAGGAATGCGGCTCCAGTCGTTCGCTATGTTCGGTGGTGTCGCCACCGAGAATTGGCGAAGCGCATGTTTCAAACGATGTGACGATGGAAGATATTCGGGAAGGGATCGCGGAGTTGTAGCTGCCGCTGTCCTCAGCGGCAGATCCTCCGCTCTGGGGAGCGCAGGCTGCTAGCCTGCTGGTTTCGGCTGCTAGCCGAAACGAATTCTCTTTCCGGATTCTCGTCGGCAAGCTGCCGACGAGTGCAGGCTGGCAGCCTGCACTCCCCGGAAAGAAGCAACCGCGCGAGTTATTTCACCGCCCGCACGCTGCGGCAATACTCGGCCAAGCCGTCCGCTACGGCCTGCGCATATTCGCGAAAGATACTTTTGCGTTGCACCCCATCGAATTCGCGAGTGCCATCGTAATCGCCCGCTTCAATTCGCGCGAAGCCTTCCGTGCTGTTCATCACATACGGCTCGAAATAAATCACCGGGCATCGAAAAACGCGCGTCGCCAGCAGATTGCGCGCATACACGTATCCGCTCGTTCCCACTTTCGTTACCGTATCGGTCGTATATTGGTAAGGCGGCAACCCGGTTTCCTGCGCAAACGTCGCAGCCATCGCATCGGCCAGCGGCAGTTCTTCTTCGTAAGTGCGACTGAGCAAACGCCGGATCATCTCGTAACGCTCGTCATCGTGGGCAATCTCCTCCGGCAGGTAAGAACCGTTCACCAGCACATGAAAATGATTGCGATCGATCAACGTCGGATTTTTCGGATCGCCCCAACCTTCGGCATTGAAATGCAGGCAAAGCACCAGATCAGGCTGCAATTTCATGTTCACCTTCTTCGCGCGGTAACGAATTTCACTTTGCCGATAAAACAGCAGCTCGCTTTGCCACCGAATCGATTTGTCCTTGTCCACATCGTCGGCCTCATAATTTTGCCGTGGCTCGTTTACCCCGGTCTTCGCCAGGACTTCCCTCGCGATTTCCCGAAAATCATCAGGACGCAGCGGTGTCGTGGGACGATCGTGCCGCCGGGCGAAGGAAACGTCCGCGCCAAGCGCGCGCAATTTCGGCGCGAGAATCTTGCCCACCCGCCAGGTCAGCTCGCCTTCTTCCACCGGCGGCTTGTCGTCCACTTGAAACCAACGCTCTTCCGTTTTCGCCCAGCGTCCACCGAGATGACCCGGATCAAGTGTGACATTCAATCCGCTGAGCGGTTGTTTTGCAGAAGCGCGCTGCAGTTTATCAATGCGCCGCCAATAATGCGCCGGCAGCTTGCGCGGGGTTTCTTTGGCGAACTGCAAGGTGAGGAACGTCTGTGCCGCCGCATCCTCCACGATCCGCGCCGAATCCTCGTTAATTTGAATCAAGTCGTCGTAGCCGCGAGTGGCATAAACATTTTGCAATAAGCGGGTAAAATCGTCGCGGGTGATCGTTTCCTGGTAGCGCTCCAGCGTCGGCCAGCGCGGGTTGTCGGCCAGCGGACTGATCTCCGCCGCGCTCAGCCGGCCCAGATTGAAAAGCGCGAAAAGAAGGAGAACGCAACGGACCATCTGGACTTCGCGTTCAATAATCACGATGATCGGTGAATGCTAACGATTCTTTTTCTGGGCGATATCGTTGGCGAACCGGGCCGGAGCGCGGTGATCGCGCGCCTCCCGGAATTAAAGGAAAAATACGGGCTCGATTTCATCATCGTGAATGGCGAAAACACAGCCGGTGGGCGAGGCATTACCGGGAAAATCACGATCGATCTCTTACGCGCGGGCGTTTCGGTCATTACCACGGGCGATCATATCTGGGACCAGAAGGAGATTTTTGGCTTCATCGACACCGAGCCACGCTTGCTCCGCCCGATTAATTATCCGCAAGGCGCGCCGGGGCACGGAGCGATTGTACTGGAGACGGCAAAAGGAAAAGTGGGCGTGATTAACGTGCAATGCCGCACCTTCATGCTCCCCATCCTGGAGAATCCATTTCACGCGATGGAAGCGGCGATCGCGAAAATGCGAACAGAAACTTCGATCATCGTGGTTGATGTTCATGGCGAAACGACGAGTGAGAAAATCGCGCTCGCCCGGTTTCTCGATGGCAAAGTTTCCGCCGTTCTCGGCACCCACACCCACGTCCAGACGGCCGACGAACAGATTTTTCCCGGTGGCACGGCCTTTCTTTGCGATGCCGGAATGTGCGGGCCGGTGAATTCTATTATAGGTCGGGCCGTCGAACCAATTGTGCAGCGTTTCATGTCGAATTTGCCTGCGCAATTCCCGGTGGCCGCCGGCGAGGTGCGGTTACACGGGGCATTGATTGAGATCGACGAGACAACCGGACGCGCCGTTCGTATCGCCCGGGTGGATGAGCCAGCAGCGATTACTTCAGGAGAAACGCAGTCCGCCGCGGTGGTGGAAAACGAATACAAGAATGAGCAAGAGAACGGTTGACAGGCTGCACGCCTTGGTCGCATTTGTCTGCCCACAATTGTTTCTACGGAGAGCAACATGCGTTACATGAAATTGTTAGGTTTGGAAATGATGGTATTCGCCATCGGGGCGACGGTGCTGTTCGGGCAAGGCAACCAGGAAGCGGCCAATCTCACACGCGAAGGAATCGAAGCTTCCAAGGCGAAAGATTGGGACAAAGCGATTGCCGCTTTTAAAAGAGCAGCGCAGCTGGACGAGAAATACGCTCCAAATCTGGCTTCGGCTTTGCAGCAGCGCGCCACTGTCTATGTGAGTCAGGGGAAATTTCAGGAAGCGATTACCGATTATTCCGAGGCGCTAAAAGTGAAAGCAAAGGATCCCGATATTTTTGAGCGACGCGCCTACGCCGAGATGCAGTTGAAGAATTACGACAGGGCGCTGCACGATTACGGCGAAGCGATCAAGCTTAGCCCGGAGGAACCAAAGTATTATCAGGTGCGCGCCTTGATTTACCAAACGAAGGGCGATTTCAAGGCCGCCCTGGCCGACGTGGACAAAATCCTCACGCTAGATCCCAATAATCAGGATGCGCAGCAGCGAAAAAAATTTCTTGAAGCGAAATTGCACGCACCACCAACGCCACCGCCGACGCCATCCGGTCCCATTCCTAATCCTAACGTGCGCCCGCCAGTCACAGCGACTGGCACGCCGGCTACCAAGCCGTAATCATCAAGGAGCGGCTGTCTCTGACTGCCGCCTAATTGAATGCGACTTCCAAGTCGCCCATCTTGAGACACGCAAAACCTGAGTGGCTCGACGGAGTCTCGCCCTACCGATGCGTCCTCGCGAAAATTTCGTTGGTAGGGCGACGCTCTGCGGAGCCGCAGCAAAGCCCAACATTTTTCCGTATCTACTATGCTGCCGGCGAGTGCGGGGCTGCGCTGCGCTCCCCAGAATGTAGCTGTCGCCGTCACTGGCGGCAGATCTGAAAAAGCCTGCCGCTGAGGACAGCGGCAGCTACAACGCAGCGCCACTTGGGAAAAACGCAAACCTCGGCGGCTCGACGGAGTCTCGCCCTACCGATCCGTTCTGCCGAAAATTTCGTTGGTAGGGCGACGCTCTGCGGAGCCGCAAAAGGACAACTTCCCTATCTACCCGCAACAACCGCAAGACTCTTAACTGGGAGGGTCGACTTCCAACACAGCATCGGCTGGAAGCCGATACCACCTACTCTACCGGCGCATCTTGGCCGTTGGGCGAAACTGTTTCAGCCACCGGTGCGAACCGCCGTTTGCGTCGGTTCGCGGGTAACGGCGAAAGTGTCATCGTAATATTGCGCCCGGCGAGCTTCGGCTCCATTTCCACTTGCGACATCCCAGCCAGATCATTCTTCACCTTGGCCATCAACTGCATCCCAAATTCCTGGTGCGCCATTTCGCGTCCTCGAAATTGCAATTGCACCCGCACTTTATTTCCGCGATCGAGAAATTCTTCGCCGTGGCGGATCTTGGTCATGTAATCGTGTTCGTCGATGTTTACCCGAAACTTGATTTCCTTCAGCTTGGCTGCCGGCGATGATTTCCGGTCCTTTTCCTGTTTGGCGATATCGTAACGATACTTTCCGAAATCGATGATCTTGCACACCGGCGGATTTGCCGTTGGCGCGACCTCCACCAAGTCCAGCTCCAAACTCTGAGCTTTGCGCAGGGCGTCGGACAACTTCATGACGCCGAGTTGTTCTCCAGTCGTTCCCATGATCACCCGCACTTCGCGGGCGCGAATCCGACCATTTACACGAATTTGTAGTTGCAGATTTAGGCTCCTTCCAGCGAAACGAGAGTGCGGCGCATCGCTGTTATTTCATTTTCGCAAATCCGCCGTCGATTGGACGCGACCGCGGAGCACTCGGCATCGATGCAGCTGCGAAGACCACATCGAGGGGCTCGCAATTTCGCGAGCCGGGGAAAACTGTAGCCACAAAGAAAGAGTCGCAAGATGAAAAAAATCTATTGAGCAGGTGGCGCGCCGAAGTGGGCAGCATGTGCGGCGTAGGCGGCAGCGTCGTCGATCATCGAATCCAAAGTGGCAGCGATAGGATCTAATCTTATCACGCCTGAGAAGATTGCGCGATCACCAATTTCAGTATCGACAAGAAAGGTCGGGCGCTGCGTTGCCTTGAGGGCCTCCCAATCTGCCGTGCTCTGACGAATCCGCTTCTCAATTTCCGGCAACTTGGCCCGTTCCAGCAGTTTCCCTTTCTCAATTCCGCCAGCGCGAGCGCCGATTTCCGCTGCCACGTCGACATCACGAATGGCTTTTGATCCCTCGCGCAGGATGGAGTTGGAAAGCGCCAGTCGCACCGAATCGTCCTTGATTCCAAGATCGCGCGCTGCCTCGGCCACAAGATTGGGTGCCAAATATTCCGGCAAAACCGGTTCGTAGGAATCGCTCCGCAACATGAAGGGCGACCGGTTCATCAATCCGCTGCGCCGGTAATACCATTCCTCTTGTGCGCGCGACTTCGGCAATCCCGCCCCGTCCATCAGCGCAATTTTCCAATCGAACTCCACCCGATCGGCGTAACGGCGCTTCAATTCCGCCCAGGTCGGTTGGGACCAGAAACACCAGGAAGACATAACATCCAGATAATTCGTGATGGAAATGCGCACCTCCCGAATTTCGCGAAAAATCGCGCCGCGCAAAGAAACTTTCGTGTGACGACGTAGCACAGGCATCCTGCCTGTGGGGCCAACGGGCATCTTGCCCGTTGACGTTTTCGTCCCCTACTCGCACTCGCATTTCACCAAAACGCTTTACAATCCATGGCAACCACCGCGGCGATCTCACGCTCCAACTCTTCAACGCTCCAACGATTCACGATTCACGATTTAACGCACCCCAATGGAGCTCAACCACATCCTCCTTTTCACCGCCATCGCAACCGCGGCGCTCGTGGTACTTCAAGCTTTCCAGCCGCAAAGTCCCGGCGCCCGCGCCCGCGCTGCCGTCGTCCTGATCGCATCCGTTTTGGCCTGGCTGCTGGCACGCCCAATCGCAGGGTGGCTCTCCGCCATTGTTTGGTGCGCCCTTTTGGTCGTCCCTGCCTTTCTTCAGAACCGCGCGTGGGCGGCACGCTACCAATACCGCCCGTCCGGCTCGGATCGCGGATCCGCCATTTCCGCTTCGCCCGTCGTTCTCGCACTAATCATCGTTAACATCGCCGTCTTCATTCTTGAACTCCTCGGCGGCGGCTCAACCAATCCAATGACGCTGCACAGGCTCGGCGAACTCGATACCAGCTCAGTGATCTTTCGACACCAATATTGGCGCCTCCTCGCTGCGCTTTTTCTTCATTACGGACCGATTCACATTTTCTTCAACCTCTTCGCGCTTCTTCTGCTCGGCCCGGCGCTGGAACGGCAGATCGGCGGATTCCTTTTCGCCGTCTGTTATTTAGTGTCGGGCATCGGATCGAGCATCGCCGTCGTTTTGCTAACGAAACTGAGACTGCTTGAGCCGGTGCAACTCGTCGGGGCCTCCGGTTGCATCATGGGTGTCGTCGGCACATGGACTGGTTTCCTCCTCCGTCATCGCCACGCTCCGCTGGCCCGGCAACGTTTGCGAAACATCTTCGTCATCGTGCTCCTGCAATTGGCCTTCGACGTTGTCACTCCTCGCGTCAGCATGTCAGCCCATCTCGGTGGCCTCTTCACCGGATTCCTTCTCGGCTTGCTGGTGCGGACAAAACCTGTTCCCTCAACTCCACGATCCCGATTCTAGAGACTAAATTCTGCCCCGTTGGGCGTTGGCTGTTCGGCGTTCGATGTTGGGTGTTCGATCTTTGTCTCTGCCCTTTTCTGCCGATCACCGATCTCATTTTGTCTGCTTCTTTCCCGCTCCAGCACTCCAATACTCCAACTTTCCCAGCTCCTGGTTCCTGCTCTCCCCACTCCCCACCCTCTTTCGACGTTCGATGTTCGGCGTTCGGCGTTCGATGTTTATCTTTTGTGCCTTCTCTCGGCTCCCTGCTCTCCGCTCCATGCTCCGTGCTCTGAGCCGCGGCACGTAACCCGCTGCCATCTATCGCTTGAGACTTTCTTACCTTTTCGAGACAATACCGTTAGGCCATTCCCGCCATGCCGAACTTCCTAACCTATAATATAGTCCCCACTCTTCCCGCCGCGCTCGAGCCCCTGCGCGAAGTCAGTTTCAACGTCTGGTGGACGTGGGAGCCTTCCGCCCGTCGCCTCTTTCGTCATCTCGATCCCGAGCTTTGGAACCGGACCAATCACAATCCCATTCGCATGCTTCAGCTCTCGCGCCAGGCCCGGCTGGAAGAACTCGCCACCGACAAAACTTTTCTGCGCGAGCTGAAACAGGTGTACGACGCCTTCCAAAAATATCTCACCCGCAAGGACACTTATGGGAAAAACGGGGTCGGCGCGGTCCTGCAAAAACCGGTGGCCTATTTCTCGGCCGAATTTGGATTCCACGAATCAATCCCGAATTATTCCGGCGGCCTCGGCATTCTCTCCGGCGATCATTGCAAGTCAGCCAGCGACCTCGACCTGAATTTTGTCGCCATCGGCTTGCTCTATCGACACGGATATTTCCGGCAGGAAATCGACAAGGACGGGATCCAGCACGCGGTCAGTCTCAATCAAAACTTTCATCATCTTCCGATCCGGGAAGTCCGGCGCGACGATCGCGCACTGCTGGTGACAGTGCGGATTCTGGACCGCGATGTTTACGCCCGTGTTTGGGAGCTTCAGGTCGGTCGCGTCAAACTTTACCTACTCGACACCGATATTCCGGAGAACAACGCGGAAGATCGACTTATCACCGCCGAGCTTTACGGTGGCGACCTCGAAATGCGAATGCGACAGGAGATCGTGCTCGGTATTGGCGGCGTCAACGCCTTAGGCGCGCTTGGGATCGAGCCGGACGTTTTCCACATGAATGAAGGCCACTCCGCCTTTCTCGGCCTTGAGCGGATTCGGCGGCTCGTCGCGGAGAAGAAGCTCGGGTTTTACGCCGCCCTTCAGGTCGCAGCGTCCGCCAATGTTTTCACCACCCACACGCCGGTGCCGGCGGGCAACGATTCTTTCCCGCGCGAAATGATGCGCAAATATTTCGGCAGCTTCGCCACCGAAATCGGTCTGCCATTCGACGAATTTTTCTCCTTCGGCCAAACCCGGATCAACGCCACCGATCCGTTTAGCATGACGATCCTGGCCCTGCGCTTGAGCCGGCATTCCAACGGCGTCAGCAAATTACACGGCGAAGTCAGTCGCGCTCTGTGGAAAGACGTCTGGACCGGCGTCCCTGCGCACGAAGTGCCCATCACTTACGTAACTAACGGGATTCATACCAAAACCTGGCTGGCTCCGGAATTTCTCGTGCTTTACGATAAGTATCTCGGCGATTGGGAAGAAAACCTTACCAACGAAGATTTCTGGCGCCGGGTCATGGATATTCCCGACGCCATTCTTTGGGATGCGCACCAGAAATTGAAGCTGCGTCTGGTCGAGTTCGTCCGCGGACGGGTCAAGGCTCAGCGCGAACGCATCGGCGAATCGCCTGAATCCATTCGCGCGGCGAATCGCATTCTCGATCCCGAGATTCTCACCATCGGGTTTGCGCGACGTTTCGCCACCTACAAACGCGGCGCGCTCCTCTTCACCGACAAGGATCGCCTGCGAAAACTGCTGAACGATTCCACCCGGCCGGTTCAATTCATTTTCGCCGGCAAAGCGCATCCGCGTGACGAGGGTGGCAAAGCCCTGATCCAGGAAGTTTACAAGTTCTCGCGCGAATCCGGTTTCGATAATCGCATCGTCTTCGTCGAGGACTACGATACGTACATCGCGCGGCGATTGGTGCAGGGCGTCGATCTTTGGTTAAACAATCCGCTGCGTCCGTTGGAAGCGAGCGGCACCAGTGGAATGAAAACGCCACCTAATGGCGGGCTCAATCTCAGCGTTCTCGATGGCTGGTGGGGCGAAAGTTATAATGGCAACAACGGCTGGGCTATCGGCGCGGAGATTAAAGATGGCTCCGTCGATTTCCAGAGTGAGGTCGATTCCAGCAGCCTTTATCAGTTACTCGAAAATCAAATCATCCCGCTTTACTACGCCAAGCCCGACGGCAAACTTCCCCTCGCCTGGCTTCAATTGATGCGCGAATCGATCCGCAGCGTCACGCCCGTCTTCAATACTCATCGCATGGTCAAGGAATACACCGAGCGGCTTTATGCGCCGGCGGCGCAGGCCTATCGCGAGTTTTCGCAAAACGATTGCGCCGCGGCTAGCGATCTCAGCCAGTGGAAATCGCGTATCCGCAAAGATTGGCCGCAGATCCGGATTGATGATGTGCAAGTCGGCAACAATGACCGACAAAACATTCCCGTGGGCGAATCGCTCGAGGTGAGCGCGCGCGTCCATCTCGGCGCGGTCGATCCGCAACATGTCCGGGTCGAAGCTTATCACGGTGAAGCCGAGAACGGCGGGATTAAGAACCCGGGTATCACGATGTTGAACCAGGCCGGTCAGAATGGCGACGGCACTTATTTGTATCGCGGCTCAGTTCCAGCGAGCGAGTCCGGCGCTTACGGCTTCAGTATCCGCGTCCTCCCCACTCATCCCCATTTACAACAAGATCACGAGCTCCGCCTCATCACCTGGTCGTGACGAAGGGTGCAGGTTCAGAACATAGGTAACACTTTTGGTGGTGTGGTGAGGTAAAACCTCGGCATGCCATGGAAGAAAAGTGAACCTATGGAAGAGAGAATCGAGTTTGGATTAAGGGCGCTGGGGGGAGGGAACTTTCGAGCGCTGTGCCGGGAATATGGGATCACGGCCCGAACTGGCTACAAGTGGCGAGAGCGGCTAGTGCGTTGGGGAACAGAGGGACTGAAGGAAGAATCGCGTCGGCCGCACCGCAGTCCTGGAGCTCTGGGGGAGAGGGAAGTGTGTGAGATGGTGCGCTTGAAGCAAACGCATTCCCGCTGGGGGCCGCGCAAGATCCGGGAATTGTATCTGCGACTTTATGGTCGAGCGGCGAGCGAGAGCAGTTTCAAGCGGGTGCTGGAGGGAGCGGGCTTGACCGAGCGGCGGCCACGGCGAGGGACGGCGGCGAAGGGAGGTCGGTTGCATAGTGGCCGACGTGGTCAAGCGCCTAACGAGGTGTGGACGGTGGACTTCAAAGGCTGGTGGTATGATGAGGCGAAGCGGCGATGCGAACCGCTCACGGTCCGCGATGAGCATACGCGTTATGTGCTGGAGTTGCGCAGGATGAAAGATGCCCGCAGTGAGACGGTGCGCAGAGTGTTCGAGCGGCTCTTTGTGCGTTACGGCTTACCGCAAATGATCCGCAGCGACAACGGCTCTCCCTTTGCGGCGACCAGTGCGCTACTTGGCTTGAGCCGGCTCTCGGTCTGGTGGGTGGCGCTGGGGATCGATTTAGAACGCGGGCGACCCGGACATCCGCAGGATAACGGGGCGCACGAGCGTCTCCACCGCGACATCAGTCTGGAACTGGAAGGAGTGAGTGGGACACATGCTCAGGGGGCATTGGATCTGTGGCGAGAGCAATTTAACCATGAGCGACCGCACGAAGCGCTCGGAATGCGCACTCCGGGCGAGCTCTACATGCCTGCCACACGCCAGTATCGGGGCACGCCCGAAGCCTTGGAATACACTGCCATGGGCAGCCGCCAAGTGAATGCTTGCGGCCAAATCCATTGGGAAAATGAATGCTATTTCCTCAGTCGGAGCTTGGCCGGCTGGAATGTCGGGCTGCAAAGCTTAGGCCAAAGGGTCAACGTCTGGTTTGGTCGACTCTTGCTTGGCCAAATCGACCCTTCCAGCGCAAACTTTTTTCGGTCGGATATCCGCCCGAAAAAAGCGGTGGCAATCAATGAAAACAACCAACAAAATATAACCGAAGTGTATACCATGTCCTGAACCAGGAGTGTATACGATGTCCTGACTGCACCGCCCCCGGGCGTTTCAGTTATCGGTTATCAGTTATCTGTCGTCCGCCATCTCCAATCT
>Ga0207691_10007177_pt1 | contig 10748 bp, 7 predicted proteins | sample KBSM13metaG_FD_184327 | JGI IMG/M metagenome (GOLD analysis project Ga0207691, IMG submission 184327) | Miscanthus rhizosphere microbial communities from Kellogg Biological Station, Michigan, USA - KBS M1-3 metaG (SPAdes) (version 2) | ecosystem: Host-associated > Plants > Roots > Rhizosphere >... | reverse complement strand
CTCGAACAGCGACGCAAACCCGAGATCGAGAAACAGCTGCCGCTCGTCCAGCTCCGCCAAGTACGCCAGAAACTCAGCCGTGATCTGGTTGCGCCGCCCGACGACGCTCGAAAGCCCCGCCAAAACTTCGTCATCCGCCAAGGACTTCAAACGATATTCGTGTTGCCCCATCGCTCTTGTCTATCACGCACATTTCAGAGCTCGTAAAACGCCAATAGCGCTACTTTCAGGCTCGAAACCAGTCCCAACTCGACTCGACTCACGATCGCTCGACCCCGTCCAAACCAAGCGTCCTCGCACGCAAATCTTCCCGCCCCTCGCGTTCACGGACAACCCATCCCCAAATTTTCTGTCCAGCAAATTCGGCAAATTGTCAAAGCCAAGTGAAAATGTCACCCCTTAACTGCTCTGTGAAAATGTCACCCCAGTTGCTCGTTCGGTTTCAAAGCAGAAGCAGTACGCATCGCGCGATGGGGGGGACCGGACTATCAAGCAAGTCGCCCAGGACCTCGACCTCACGGAGTCTGCGCTGCGCAATTGGCTCAACCGTGCTGAAATCGACGCTGGACACGGGCCACCAGCCGCGATGACGACCGCGGAGAAGTCGGAGCTCTCGACGTTACGGCGCGAGGTGAAACGCCTCCGGGAAGAGCGCGACATTTTAAAAGCGGCCACGTACTTCGCCAAGGAGAGCAAATTAAGTTCGCCTTCGCTGCGGCGCAGCAGGTGGCGTTCTCGGTGAAATCACTCTGCAGAGCACTCGGCATCACGCGCAGCGGTTTCTACGCTTGGAAGAAACGACCGGCGTCGGCGAGTAGCAAATCCGACGCGCAGCTCACAGTCAGGGTTAGCGCCGCCCATCGACGCAATCGCGGCATCTATGGCAGTCCTCGCATTCATCGGGAGTTGCAGGCGCAAGGCGTGCGCGTCGGCAGAAAACGAATCGAGCGCGTCATGCGCGAAAATGGGCTGAAAAGGCGCCGGAAGAGAACGTTCTGCTGCACGACTGATTCGCGTCATGCACTCCCGATTGCGGCCAACGTACTCGATCGAAAATTCAACCCAGCGGCCGCCAACCTCGTCTGGGCGGGCGACGTCACGTACATCCGCACCGACGAAGGCTGGCTCTACCTCGCGGTCATACTGGACCTGTTCTCGCGTCGCGTTGTTGGGAGCGTGAGCGCGACCAACGATCGAGACCTCGCCCTCGAGGCTCTCAAACGTGCGCTCCAGGTACGGCGGCCCAGGCCAGGACTGCTTCATCACAAAGACCCGCGGAAGTCCCTACGCGAGCGAAGACGACTCAAGCGAACTGTGCGCAAACGGCATCATGGCAAGCATGAGCCAGACTGCTACGATAACGCCGTCGCGAAAGCTTCTTCGGAGGCCTCAAGACCGAGCACGCACGCGAAGTCTATCCAACTCGACCCATGGCAACCGCCAGCATCGGCGATTCCATCGAGAACTTTTACAATCCTCAACGCCGACAACTCCCGCCTCGGCTGCGTCACCCCATTGAGTTCGAATTGAAAACACAAGCAGCCGCGTTTGCGGCATAGTCTTCGTGTCCACCAAGCCGGGGGAAGATCAGACCCGTCGCACCAACATTCCCTCGGCTGCGGCGCCAGAACCACCCGCCGTCACACGCCCCACTCGACGTTCCCACGTCGTACGCGCCCGCCCCTTTTCGCGTGCAGCTATCTTTCGCGAAAGCCGCTCTCAACGTCGAGAGCGCTCCCGTACGTACAGCGCCTCCCGCTGCCGCCGCTCCGCGACGTCTCACGCACGGGGCAGCCCATTTCTCAGGAAAAACCTGGGATCGTGAACCCCTGTGAACGGCATTGATGCGCCTCTCACCGCAAAAAACACGGCGTGCAGCCCGACACCCAGAGCGCCCCGGAGAGCAGTGCCAAGCGGAGCCGGGCGTATTGCGACCGTCCATCGATCGCGCTCGCTGCGAAGGGAAAGCCGATTGCGTCGAGGTGTGTCCGTTCGACGTGTTCGAGGTCCGTCGCATCGAAGACGCGGATTTCGCCGAGCTGTCTTTGTTCGCGAAGTTGAAGAGCCGCGCGCACGGACGCAAGACTGCCTACACCCCAGCTGCAAGCGCGTGCCAAGCGTGCGGCCTGTGTGTCGTCGCCTGCCCGGAGAAGGCGATCTCGCTCGAAGCCGTCGCACAATCAATCGCTCATGGCTTGCGGGTGTTGACCGCTAATTGAGCCTCGAAGGCCCGCTGGTAGGCGGGCCTCGCTTCGCCACGGGCGACATAAGCCGAAAGGTTTGGGTATTCGTCCAGAATGCCGGACGGTCTCGACCTGAGCAGCACCGACACCATCATCAGATCGCCCGCGCTGAACGCAACATCGAGCCAGTCGGCCTGGCCCAGGCGAACGGAGAGTTGGTCGAGCCGGGCGCGAACGCGATTTTCCACGAGAGGCAAGCGCTCCGCACGCCAGGGCTTGTCGCCTTCGAGCAGCTTGGCGATTCCGAGATCGAGGATCGGCGGCTCGACCGAGCTGAGCGCGGCAAACATCCAGGTGATCGCACGCGCTCGGGCGTTCGCATCGTCTGGCAACAGGCCCGCATGACGCTCCGCGATGTGGAACACGATCGCTCCTGTCTCGAACAGGGCGAGATCGCCTTCTTCATAGGTCGGGATCTGCCCGAAAGGGTGAAGCGCTAGATGCGCGGGTTCCTTTAGCGCACGAAACGAGACCAGCCGAACCTGGTAAGGCTGGCCGGTTTCTTCGAGCGCCCAGCGAACGCGCGTGTCACGGGCCAGTCCCTTGCCACCATCGGGTGAGCGTTCAAAGGCGGTAATGGTGATGGTCGACATAGCGATGTTCCTTTCAAAAGCGGGCCTAGCCCTACACGAGCTGGTCGCGGCGGCGTTTCAGGGAGGCGATCTCGGCGCTGTTGGCGGTAAGCTCGATGGCTCTGTCGTACGCCGCGCGCGACTCGTGGTTCTGCCCCAGGCGGCGCAGCAGGTCAGCGCGGGTCGCATGGTACGCGTGATAACCGGAAAGCTTTTCCTCGAGACGATCGACGGTCGAAAGCCCCACCTCCGGGCCATCGAGCTCGGCGACCGCGATGGCGCGATTGAGGACGATGATCGGCGAGCGGTCGAGGCGAACGAGCTGGTCGTATAACGCAACGATTTGCCACCAGTCGGTGTCGCGGACGTGGCGAGCAGAGGTGTGCACGGCACTGATCGCTGCGAGGATCTGGTAGCGCCCCGGAGGCAGGCCGGTCGCTAGCCGCTCGCGCACCAGCCGATGACCCTCGGCCAGCAGCGCGGCGTCCCACGCGCTGCGGTCCTGCTCGTCGAGTGTGACCAATTCCCCGCTCGCCGAGATTCGGACGGCGCGGCGGGCCTCGGTCAGGAGCATCAGTGCCAGCAGCCCGGCCACCTCACCGTCTTCCGGCATGAGCGCACGGGTCAGGCGAGTCAGCCGGATGGCCTCGGCGGTCAGCTCGTGGCGCACAGGAGCCGTATCCGGGCCAGTCGCCAGATAGCCCTCATTGAAGACCAGGAAGAGGACAGCGAGCACGCCGGAGACACGTGACGCGAGGTCGCCCGCGGACGGCACCCGATAAGGGACACGGGCGGCCTTGATTTTCGCCTTCGCGCGGGTGATCCGCTGTCCCATGGCGGCTTCCTGCACCAGGAAGGCATGGGCGATCTCGGGCACGGTCAGACCGCCGACCATGCGCAGCGTGAGCGCCACGCGGGTGTCCATCGCGAGCGCCGGGTGACAACACGTGAAGATCAGACGAAGCCGTTCGTCGTCGACGGCCCCGATGGGCTCGGGCTGGCCTTCATCGAGCATCGGAACCTCCGTCGGCATGTCGTCGCGCTTGTTCTCGCGCCGGAGCCGGTCAATGGCTTTGCCTTTGGCGGTGGTCATCAACCAAGCGCCGGGGTTGGGGGGTACACCTTCAGCCGGCCACCGCCCGAGGGCAGTCGCGAACGCCTCGGCCGCCGCCTCCTCGGCGACGTCGAGGTCGCCGAAACGCCGGGTCAAGGCGGCGACCAGCCGCGCCCACTCCTGGTGGTGCACCTGGGCGATCGCCTTCCGAACGTCGCTCACGTTCACTCCTCGAAAGCCCGAAATGGCCGCAGCTCGACCTTCCGGTTGCAGGCTTTCGACCCGGCGGTAGCGAGCTCGAGCGCCACGTCGAGATCGGGAGCCTCGATGATCCAGAAGCCGGCCAGGAGCTCCTTCGACTCCAGGAAGGGACCGTCGGTGAGGATCGGCTGCTCACCGCGGCCGTCGATCACAGTAGCCGTGCTGGGCTCAGCCAGGCCATTGCCGTAAACCCAGTAGCCTTGGCCGCGGAGGCGGTCGTTGAACGCGTCGATGGCAGCCATCTCGCCTGGCAAGGCCAATTCGGTACCGTCGGCAAACACGGAAACCAAGTACTGCATCTCGGATCATCTCCTGGTGGGGGCCCATTCGCGAGCAGCTGCTCACCCCTACTACGATCACCTCCACCCGGATCCGACAGCACCTCCTAGATTTTTTCTCTCGCCCACACCATTTGCCGCTGTCCGCCGGGCCGGCGGGGCATGCGAGCTGCGCACTCAGTCCGAAGCCGGCTCTGTGGACGAGCCGGCTTCGGTCCCGGCGATCAGTAACTTCCGGACAGGCCGCCCAGCGAGGGAAGCGCGGTCGTGTTACCCGCTGTCCGGTTCGCGCAGAAGCTCACCTGGATGTTCTGCGTGTGCGGCGCGACCACGAGCTGATCCGCCTGTGGCGTGATGGTCACGAGGCCGGTCGCGCCGCTGGTCGTGCCCTTCGTCACTTGGTAGATGCTGGATTGCTGGGGGTTCACGAAGGCGCGCCAGCTGCTGGTCGCCGTGCTCGCGATGTTCAGCGCGTTGACGCTGGCGCAGTAACCCGCGCCCCAATCGCTCGTGATGGTGAGCGAGCCAATCAGCGTGGTTTGCGGTGCGACGCATTGGTTGCCGGTGCAGACCTGGCTCAAGCAGTCACCGCTCGCTTGGCAAACGCCGCCGCCGGCGCAGGCGAAGCAGCCCGAGCCGCCACAATCTGTGCCGGTCTCTTTGCCGTCCTTCACGCCGTTACTGCAGGCGTCGGCGGCCGTCGGAGCGTCGGGGCGCGTCTCGCAAGCGGCAAACAGGTTGGTGCCGCTGCCGCCGCGGCAGGTATCGCTGCCTGTGCCGCCTTCGAGGTAGTCGTTGCCGGCGCCGCCATCGAGCGTATCGGTGCCGCCGTCACCGCCCAGGGTGTCGTCGTTGTCCTCACCGAACAGCTGGTCTTGGCCCTGACCGCCCGCGAGCGTGTCGTTGCCGAGGCCGCCGCGCACGATGTCGTCACCGTCGTTGCCAGTGATCAGGTCGTCGCCCGCGCCGCCAGTGAGGGTGTCCTGACCGGTCCCGCCGTAGATGCGGTCATTGCCCGCGCCACCGTCGATGATGTCATCGCCCGCGCCGCCGCTGATGAGGTCATCGCCGCTGTTGCCGTTGATGCGGTCTTGGCCGCCGCGACCGAGGATGCAATCGACGCCGGTGGTGCCGTTGAGGGTGTCGTTGCTCGGCGTGCCGAGCATGACGTGACTGCCGACGGGGCAACACGTCGCGCTGTCACCGAGCTCCGCCGTCACGGCCTGCGTCGCCGTGACGCTGCCGCCCGCGCTCGTGGCCGTCCAGGTCACCAGCGTCCGCCCGAGCGGGAACGTGCTGGGCGCGTTGTTCGTAATCGTCACGGTACCGCCGCAGCCGTCCGTCGAAAGGGGCGTCCCGAGTTGCACGCCCGAGCACACCGAGGTCGTGAAATCAGCCGGAACGAAGCTGAAAACTGGCGCCGAAGCGGCCACGCTGACGGTCGAGGTCGTGCCATTGTTCAGCGGGCTCACGTCCGTCGTCTCGGCGACGACGACCGCATTCACGACCAAGTTGCCGGACGGCGTGGCGCAGCTCGTCTGCACGATGAAGTCGGCCTGCAGCGTCGCGCCCGGAGCGAGCGAATCCGCCGCGAGGATCGCGCTGCTGCCCGCTACGCTGCAGCTGCTGGTCGACGTGCACTGGGAGAACACTGCTCCGCTCGGAAGCGTGAGGTTCACGGTAGGCGGCTCGGCCGCCGCCGGTCCGGTGTTGCTCACCGTGACGTGGAACGTGACGCTGTCGCCCTTCTTGAGGCTGCTCGTCGAGGCGCTCACGCTGATTCCGAGGTCGGCTTGCAGCAAGCGCCGCTGCAGCTGGTCGAAGTACTCGTTGCTCGGTTCCGCGATCACCGTCTCGTTGAGCGGATTGACCGCGGGGTTGATCTTGAACAGCAATTTGTCCCAGTCGCTCGGCGCCGTCAGCTCGTTCGGCTGCGTGCAGGCCGACAGGTCCGGCCCCGGGCAGGCCGTCGCGCGCCCCAACACGAAGTCGGGGTGATCGGCCGAGTCCGGATCCGCGCTCACGCCGATCAGCGTCGAATCACACACGCGATCCGGGCCGTCCATGATGAATTGGCCGAAAACTTGGTCGTCGCCAGCAATTGAAGTCTGAAATTGTGCGTCCGAGTTGGAGTCGATTCGCCCCTCGTCCGTCTTGTCGACCTTGGCGAGCCAAGTATCGCCAGGGACACCGATGGGGTTGATCACTCCCGTCGCGATGTAGTCGCAGTCGAGCGGGTCTGGGTTCCCGGCCGCGTCCGTGCCGCCGTAGATGTAGAGCGCCACCGTCGCGTCGAACGGAGCGCAGCGATCGGCGAGCATGAAGGCCCTGGGATCACACGAGTCGAGAATGAAGTCAGGACCCGGAAGGATCTGAATCACTTGTCCGGCGGCGTTCAAAACCGCTTCATCCTTCGGCGACACGGGCGTGTCGACGGCGGCGCGACCGGGGCCCGGGTTGACACTGAAGACGAAGCGGTCGTTGCGGGGGTCTTCGACCACGCGCAATTCGTAGCAGAGCTGCGTCTCGATCGTCCCGTCCGTGCCGGGATAGACGAAGTTGCCGACTTTCATGTCGGACCCCGCGACACCGTTGCAGCGGGTTCGACTGTAGAGTTTGCCGTCGGGGCCCGGAACGATGACACCGCCCGCGAGCACGTCCTTCGGTGACGCGACCGACTTGAGTTTATGCTTGCTGTCCGTCTCGATACAGAAACGGTCGCCGTTGACGTCGGAGGTGAAGTTTTTGTCCGTCGAGACGGTATTGCAGTTCCAGTCGAGACCCGCGCTGGCCGGGCTGCTCTTCCGGCCGTCGATGCTGCCGTCCAAGATGCTGGCGTTCGTGCAAGTCCACGTGGCGTTCAATGGCGAGGCCGGTGACAGGCCCTTCGTTTCATCGAGATTCGTTTCGAACAGGGAGTCGCGCTTGACCGGCGAATAGTCGACGAGCGGCGGCGAGGCGTTGGCGTAGATGTAGTTCATCCCGCTCAGGTAGTTCGGCTTGAAGTTGAGATCGTCGCTGCCGCCGTGGCGAAGGCCGAGGTTGTGCCCGAGCTCATGCATGAAGCGCGAGCCGACCATGTCGTGCTGGTGCGCATTGAAACTGGCACTGTCGCGTGCCTCGATGATCATGAACGCCGACTTGGCAAACCCGTTCTCACCTAGGTGCGCGATGCCCGCCGCACCGGCAATCGGAATGCCGTGCGCGAAGAGCGCGTAGTGAAAGGCCTTGTTTTTAGCCGCGAGGCGGGCAGCGTTCGCGGGCAACCGGTCGTCCGCGGTGCCGAACGATTGGTTGCGATAATTCTGGTAGCAATACGGCGATGCGGTACACACCGTGGCATTCGGGCTCGTGTCCGTACCGAAGCAACACGAGTTGGTGTGGGGCACGTCCTCGTCGATTACGACGTGAAGATTCATGCCCGCGCGCGTGAAGGCCGCTCTCACGGGATCGAAATCCGTGTCGATGGGCCGGTGCGTGTGCAGATCGGGGCCGACGCAGTCACCGCCAGCCACGGCGCATGCCATGGCGTCGATTTCGACGTACACGTCTTTTCGCTGCGGGTCGGCGTTCGGCAGCAGGTAGTCGGGGATGCCGTCGCCGTTGCCGTCGATGCCGTCATTGGGGCCGACGCCCTCTTCCGCGTCGGTAAAACCGTCGCCGTCGGAGTCGACCACGGACGCGTTCGACAGGTGGCGGCGCCGGATCGCGATAGCGTCCCCCCCGCCGTAGATCGGGAACGGGCCCTGCCCGAAGATTGCGGCGCGGGCGTCGCGGCCTTGATTGTCGTAGACGCTGAGGGGCCCGACGAAGACCGGCGGCTCAGTGCTCGGCGACTGGTGATGGAGGTGGCCGGTCACGATTTCGGCCAGGCCGTCCTGATCCAGATCGCCCACGGCGATCTGGTCGCCTTCTTGGAACAGCGGCTGGCCCTGAGTCGGGTTGTACACGATGGCAGGCTGGCCCGGGAACGTGAAGAAGTTGAAATCGCCTTCCTCCGTGCCGCCAGTAAGGCCCGGATGCACGATCACCACGTCGTCGAAGCGGTCACCGTTGAAGTCAGCGCACAAGAGGCGATCACCCTGGCTGAAAGCGGGAGTCGTCGCACCGAAATACGCTTGAACGTCGATCGCGGGACGCGACGGATGGCTGTAGATGTGGAAACCGAACGACTTGACGACGATGTCGTCGAAGCCGTCGTGGTCCAGATCGCACACCGCGAAATCCTCGCCCAGCGCGAAGCCGCTGAGATCCGAACCGCCGTTGGCGAAGATGTCACCGGCGTTGTGTCCGGCGCGCGACACGACCGTGATCCTGCCGAGAGCTCCGCCGCCGTTTTGGTCGCGTATGCCGAGCACGACTTCATCGAACCCGTCGTGATCGACATCGCCCATGCCGATGATGGACTTGGGGGGAAAGCCGTAAGACTGGAGGCCCGGAAATCCGAGCAGCATGCCAGTGTCGTTGAAGGCGCCGACTCCGCCAGACGCCATCCCGATCACGAAGTCGTCATCGCCGTCGCCGTCCAAATCGCCGAGCGCGACCTGGTTCCCCTGGGTGTACACATCGACCGTACTTTGCGCGTTAACTCCGTGCACTTTGTCGATCAGGTACACGCCGGGGGCGCCCAGCTCATGCGTCGAATAGGCTAACTGGCCCAGGCCGACGGCGAGCGCGCCCTGCGCTTCGCCGACCCGCTCCGCTTTGTCTTCGGGCTTCGCGCCCGAGTTACATCCACCCAACCCGGCGGAACCCGCCAAGGAGAGCACGAGCACGCCGAGCCCCAGCCGCAAGCTTCCCCATCGCATATGCATCCCGCCACCTCCCTTGAGAATTCGACGGTAGAATACACAAAGGCCCGCGCATCGCCACACAAATCGCGCCACGCGCACGGCGTGGGATCATCGAGCGACAGATGATATCGGTGATCGCATCGTGCAGGTCGCAGCGCATCGATCCTGCGCAGTAGCGATGTGGCGAAATCAACCGAGCGTGCGAGCGCGCCAAAAGTCGTAGCCGCGGGGCGCTCGCCGCTCTAGCCGTCTGTGCGCATGTATTTCATCGCCATCTGCGCCTTCTTGGGGCTCTGGTTCTACGGCTTCGTCGGCCTCTTGATGGGTGGGATGGTGGGTGGCGTGCTCGCCTACGTTGCACTGCGTGAACGGCTGCGCCGCGTGCGTGAGCAGTTCATCGAGGCGACCTTTGCCGTGATGGGCGCGCTGTGCAAAGCGGACGGCGTAGTCACTCGCAACGAAATTCAGGTCGTCGAGCAGACCTTCACCTTGTTACGACTCGGACCGGAACAAAAAGCAAAGGCCAAGGCGGCCTTCAATCGCGGGAAGACCCCCGGATTCGACCTCGACGGTACGGTCGCCGTGTTCGCCCGAGTTGCGCCGCGCGGCAGCATCTTGTTCAAATTGTTTTTGCAGCTTCAGGCGATGGTGGTTGCAGCAGACGGGCAGGTGCACCCGGCCGAGCGGGCCGTGCTGCACCGGGTGGCGCGCGATTTGGGTTTGGGCGATCGCGAGCTGGCCCAACTCGAAGCGCTGATCCGAGCCGCAGCCAGGCCTCCTTCATCCGCTCCCCAGAGCCGCGATTCGTCGCAGCGTCGACTCGCGGACGCATACGCCGTGCTCGGCGTCACCCCGAACGCGAGCGAGAGCGACATCAAACACGCCTACCGCAAGCTGATCCGCGAAAACCACCCTGATAAGATCGCGTCGAAAGGACTCCCCGAGAGCATGCGCAGCGTCGCCGAAGCTCGCTCGCGGGAGATCAATACTGCCTACGATCTGATCAAGAAGACGCGCGCGTTCGCTTAGGGACTCTGGCGACGCCTCGCAGCAGCCGAATTGGACGCGTTCGAACACTGCCCGCTAAGGACCGCAGCGCTCCGTAAAACTGCCGCGCGAGTCCCGCGGCACACACACGCCCTGGGTACAGGAAAAAGCCGGGTGACAGACGGTACCGGGCTCGTCGCAGCGCTGCTTGCCGAAGCGCATGGCCAGGCACACGGTCTGAGCGCAGTTGTCTTCGAACCCAGGACACACGCACAGTAACTCCGACTGGCAAGGGTTGGCTGCGCGCGCGTAGCATGCCTGCCCGGGAGCCGCGGGGGCTGCGCAAAGCGCGGGGGTGACCGACGCATCGCAGTATTTATCGAGGCCGCACGACTCCATCAAGGGCGTCTGCGTTTCAGGATCGATCAGGCACGGCTCTGCGACCGCGGGGGGCTGCCGGCAGGTGCCCACTTCCTTGCTCACGCGGTCGCAGACCAAGCCGGCAGCACAGTACGCCGCGGAGCCCGTGAAGGAGTCGACCCCACAGGGCGCGCCCAACC
>Ga0207691_10007175_pt1 | contig 10750 bp, 7 predicted proteins | sample KBSM13metaG_FD_184327 | JGI IMG/M metagenome (GOLD analysis project Ga0207691, IMG submission 184327) | Miscanthus rhizosphere microbial communities from Kellogg Biological Station, Michigan, USA - KBS M1-3 metaG (SPAdes) (version 2) | ecosystem: Host-associated > Plants > Roots > Rhizosphere >... | reverse complement strand
GCCCGCCGCGCTCCACCCGCTGTTGGTGTCGGTGTCGATGAACAGGAGGTCCTTGCGACTCGTGTCGCGATTCAGCTTGAACCGCGGCGACAGGTCGTCGACCTTTCTGCGAAACGCGCGGGCGATATTCGTCAGCGGGTCGCGGAAGGCGAGGACCGGCGCGTCGTCCGCCGACAGGTTCACCGGCGCCGACGACAGCGACGCCGACAACATCGCCGCGGGTCGCTGAAGGCCGATCATCGCGACGGATGCTTCCGCCGGCTGCTTGAGGTCCATCTTCGGCATCGGGTAGACCGGCCGCATCGGCTGGCGCGGCGCGCCGGTCGCGAGCTTGCCCGCCGGCGCCATCACCTGCGTGTCGGGGTGCGCCACGCGCCACTTCCACCACGGCATCTTCGAGGTCCCCACCGGGCTCAGAAACCCGTGCGGCTTCTGCCCGTCGCTCGTGCGCCCGGTGAGGCCGTTGATGAACACGCCTCTGGCCGTGTCATACAACAATAGCGCGTTGGCGGGCGTGGAGACCACGTCAAGGTCGCGGGCTTTCACCTCTCGAGCCACGGTGAACGCCAAGGCGCGATTTGCCGGTGCGGACCACATTAGCAGCAGATGCTTGTCGTGCTGCGCGTGGATGACGGCGGGCGTGGAATACAACGCGGCGTAGGGATAGGCGTAGTTCTTACCTTCGAAGGTGATGCCGACCACGTAGTCTTCGTTGTCGACGAACGCGCCCGACGCGTCGGGCGCGACGAAGTTCGGATTCTCGATCGCGGCCATACCGCTGGCAGGGTCCATCGCGAAGCGGTGGGCGAACAGCGCCAGGACGGGCGCGAGTCCGATCAGCCACCAGGCGCCGCGCCGGCCCGCGATGACCGTCGCCAGCAGGGCGAGCGTGGCGATGATCGAAAGGGCGATGAACGGCCACTGGAGCTGGCGGGAGAGCAGGATGAAGTCCAGGCCGTGGGAGTATTGGGCCCAAACCGGGTGCGTCCCGTACCCCACGACGCCTGCGAGGACCGTCGCCACCGCGCAGTAACCTACCGCCGGTCCCATCCCGGCCTGGGGCCCCGCATCACGCTCGCGGCGGGGGCGATCGCCACGGGGATTGTCGCCCGGCTCGTCCGCGTCCCACCGCCTACGGCCGGGGCGGTTGCGCAAGACGGGCATAATGGGCCGTTGCGCGGGGATTCCGGGTGAATAGAGGGCCACATTACGTTATCGGATGGATGGGCGGAGAAGGTCTAGCCGGTTCGACGGGAAGTCTGCGGCGGCGTGAAATACTGGGGAACCGGAGAGCCGCCGCCGGGTTGGCTGCGTAAGATTGGAACAACATGTCGAACGTCGCGTGGGTGCAGGACCTGAGCAAGATCTACAGCAAGCCCGGAACGGGGGTCGAAGTGGCCGCCCTCCGGACGGTCACTATTGAGTTCGTGCGCGGCGAATACACCGCCATCATGGGCGCCAGCGGCTCTGGGAAAAGCACGCTGATGAACATCCTCGGCTGCCTCGACCGCCCCACCGCCGGCAAATACGTCCTCGGCGGCGACGACGTGAGCCAGTTGGAAGACGACGAGTTGAGCGAGATCCGCAGCCGGCGGATTGGGTTCATCTTCCAGAACTTCAACCTGATTCCGCAACTCACCGTGCTGGAAAACCTGGAGGTGCCGATGTTCTACCTCGGCTACCCCCCGGCCCAGCGCCGCGCCCGGGCGAAGGAACTGGCCGAGCGCGTGGAGCTCAGCCACCGGCTCGACCACCGCCCCACCGAGTTGTCGGGCGGGCAGCAGCAGCGCGTGTGCATCGCGCGGTCCCTGGTGAATGACCCGCTCATCCTGCTCGCCGACGAGCCCACCGGGAACCTGGACAGCAAGACGGGCGAGGCGATCCTAAAGCTGTTCGACGAGCTGGTGGCGGCGGGGAAGACGATCCTCATGGTGACCCACGACCCCACCGTCGCCCACCGCTGCCACCGCGTCATCCGCCTGCACGACGGCCTGATCGCCAGCGACGAACGTAACGCGCGCCGAGCCGTGGAAGCCGAGGCGGGGCAACTGTCGGCGGTGTGACATCGTTCAGAAACTAACGAAGGCACAACGCGCCAAGGCCAAATGCGCGAGGCCCGTACCGCGGGTTCCGACGCGGAACCGGCGTTGCGGGCCTCGGCCTTTGGAACTGAAGGGTACGGCCGCCCTGTGCTTTACGCGGCCGGCTTGTCTTTCTTCGTTTTCGACTCGCCGCCTTTCAGCTCATACACGCCGCGATCGGCCTGGCCGAAGCGCTTGCGCTCCTTGATGAGCGTCTGGTTGATGATGCCGCGGAAGTTGGCGCTGTTGCTGCGGTATCCCGTGGCGGTAACGGCTTCGACGATGTCGCCGACGCGCATCGGCTTGCCGTTGGAGCGCATGACCGCTTCGAGCGTCTCGACCAGGCTTCGCTCGTTGCGCGCCCGCCCGCCGCCGCCCGCGCCGCGCAAGCGCCCGCGCATTCCCCGCAGCCCGCCGTTGAGCTTCCCGATCTGGCGGTCGAGACCTTCGAGCTTGCGCGCCAGCTCCCCTCGCTGGCGCTCGAGGCGCGAGACCTCGGTCCGGCGCTCGTCCAGGATCCGTTCGAGCTGTGCGATGTTGAAGTTTAACCCCGAGTTCGGTCGTGCCATGTTTGCTTCCTCGTTAGATTGATCCCCTGGCCATTTCCCAGCGCGGGAATATAGTGGCAAGTTTTACATCCCGCAAACTCTAATATAGCTTTCGCACATAACTTTCAATGCCACCTTTCCCACTTTCCTTACCCAATTTGCGCGGCCCCCCGGACCGCCAAACCCCCTCGCCGATTAACACTCCATCGCTCCATGGATGCCACGCCCGGCCCGTCTATAGTGTGCCACGCCAATGAGAACGACACGCCTGGCGCCCTCGCCCACCGGCGCCCTCCATCTCGGCAACGCCCGCACCTTCCTCGTGAACTGGCTGCTCGCCCGGCGCGTCGGGTGGCGAATCGTGCTGCGGATCGAGGACCTGGACGGGCCCCGTGTCAAGGCGGGTGCCGACCGCCAGGCGGTGGATGACCTGCGGTGGCTCGGGATCGACTGGGACGAGGGGCCGGTGCATCAGACCCCGCGCGTGGGTATCTATGATCGCGCCATCGAGAAGCTTCTGGCAGGCGGCGCCGCCTACCCCTGCGTGTGCAGTCGGAAGGAAGTAGAGGCCGCGGCCAGCGCGCCCCACGCGGAGGACGGCGCCGCGGTGTATCCCGGGACCTGCCGCGGGCGGTTCCGTTCCATAGACGATGCGCGGCGGCACGGCGGCCGCGAGCCGGCGCTACGGTTCGCGGTTCCGACGGGCGAGGCGGGGGTCGTAGAGTTCGAAGACGGCTTCGGCGGGCGGCACCGGACCAACGTGGCGCGGGAGCTGGGAGACTTCGTCATCGCCAAGGGTATGGAGACGGGCCGCGGGCGGTCCGCCACGGGGACTGCCACCCAGCCGGTCCGCACGCCCGCGTATCAGTTGGCGGTGGTGGTGGACGACGCGGACATGGGCGTGACGGACGTCGTGCGCGGCGACGACCTTCTCGATTCGACGCCGCGCCAGATCCTGCTGTACCGCGCCCTTGGCATCATGGACCGGATCCCGACTTATTACCACCTCCCACTCGTCGTCGGCCCCGACGGGCGGCGGCTCGCCAAGCGCCACGGCGACACCCGCCTGTCGTACTACCGCGAGCGCGGCGTGTCGCCGGGGCGGGTGCTCGAGTTGCTGGCCAAGTGGTGCGGCATGCCGCCGGATGCGCCGCCGCGCACGGCGGGAGATCTGCTCGCCAGCTTCGAGCTGTCGAACGTGCCGAAGTCTCAGGTCGTCTTCTCGGCGGAAGATGACGCGTGGCTCCGCGCCGGGTAGGTTGTGCGACGCTTGCCGCCCGAACCTACGGACAATTCGAGATCGTCCGAGTCGCCGACGCTGGACCAGTACGCGCGCCGCGTGATGAGCGGCGAGGACCGCTCGGCCCGCGCGGCATTGCTGCGGGTCGCGCTCGCCGCAGCCGAGCCGCTTTACGCGGTAGCGGCGGCGGCGCGCAACGGCCTGTTCGACGCCGGCATCCGCAAGACGCACCGGCTGCCGCGCCCGGCCGTCAGTGTCGGCAACATCACCACGGGCGGCACCGGTAAGACGCCGCTGATCGCATGGCTGGCACGGCGGCTACGCGAATCGGGCCGGCGCGTCGCGATCCTCTCGCGAGGTTACAAGGCCGAGCCGGGGAAACTCGGCGACGAGCAGCTCATGCTCGACCGCGAACTCAACGCGCCGGACGAGCCGCCGGACTCACACGTCCCGATCGTCGCCAACCCCGACCGCGTCGCGGGCGCCCGCGAGGTGCTCCGCCAGTGGCCGCAGACGGAGGTGTTCCTGCTCGACGACGGCTTCCAGCACCGGCGCGCCGGGCGCGACCTCGACATCGTCCTCGTCAGCGCGGTCAACCCCTTCGGCTACGGCCATGTTCTGCCGCGCGGCATGCTTCGGGAGCCGCTGGGCGGCCTGCGGCGGGCGGGCGCGGTCGTGATCACCCACGCCGACCAGATCGCCGAGGCCGAACTGGAATCGATCGAGCGGACGATCCGCCAATACAACGCCGCGGCGCCGCTCTACCGCGCCGTGCACGCCCACGCCGCAATCCGCAGCGCGGGCGTCGCGGCCTCGGCGCCCCCGGACCATTCGCCGGACGACCTGCGCGGCAAGAGCTGGTTCGCGTTCTGCGGCATCGGCGATCCCGGCACGTTCCTCCGCCAGCTCGAGCGCGCCGGCGGCCGGCACGCCGGCCACCGCTGGTTCGGCGATCACCACCGATACGTTCCGGAAGACCTCGCGGCCCTGCGGCGTGATGCCGTCGCGGCCGGGGCGGACGTGATGATCACCACCGAGAAGGATTGGGCGAAGTTGTCGGACGTGCCCGCGGCGATGGCCGGCGACGCGCCGCCGATTTGGCGAGTGGGTGTGGAAATCCGCTTCCACGCCGATGACGAGCGGCGACTGCTGGAACAGGTGACGGCGGTGCTAGGGACGCGGCGCGGGTGAGGGTGAGGGTGACGGCACGGTCGTCGGCGCGGTCGACGAGACAGTCGCCGAGCGCGCCGGCGGGTTCACCATCGACGGCGGCGGCGGTCTCAGTTTGAGCGCGAACAGGCCGAGCGCTACGGCGCTCAACACCATCGTCAGGACCAGCCACGAGCCACGCTTCATCGTTACCGCCCGGCCTCATTCGAAGGGGAATCGGGCGGCGCCGCAAGCGCGCAAAAAAAAGGCTGCACGGTGGAGGGTTGAAGCCGTGCAGCCTGGCGGAGGAGGAAAACGAGGTTTGGAACGAACGTCTATTCGATCTTCATGAATCTCCCGGCCCCGTTCGTCGACGACTCAGACCCGTCGTCGTCGGCGTCCCTCAGGCCACCATTCTCGCCGAGTTCGTTCGGTGCGGATGAACGGCCGGTTCGGGAACGACTAAGACGCTGTTGACGCCGAGGTCTCCCATCTCAATCCCATTCGAAGCGTAATCCGGATACCACTGCCCGTCGGCGACGTAGCGGAATCGGTATTCGCCGGCGGCGAGCGTGGCGGTCAGCCGCCACCACCCGTCCCCTTCGCCCGCCATCTCGAGGCTGCCCGCGCGCCAGCCGGCGAAATCGCCGACCACGCGCACCTCCCTGACGTCCCTACGGTAGAACCAAAATGCAACGGTCCCATCCTTGTCCACACTGGTCATGTGCCACCCATCCCTGCCCGTCAGACGTAAACTCCCGGCGCCTTTCCATGGCTTCCGGTGCCCGCTTGCGTTAGGATGGCAGAACAAAGGTCGTGCCACGGACGCGTCGCCAGCGCCGCGGGCTGCCGGGCGACCGGGAGCGGGGGCGGGCGTAATCGCCCTTGTGCGGCGGAAAAGACCCGCTTTTCGATCGTCAGGAATCTTTCCGCGGCCGGCCGATTGGTGCGGGACCCGCCGCCCGGCGGACGCCGAGCCGCCGTCCAAAGTTGCAGCAACCGCCAGCCGTTCGCCCACCCAGCGTGCAGTCCGATGGCGCGAGACGGGTCCGGCGCAGCCGTTTTAGCGTCCGACTTGTTTCCGCAGGCCCAGCCCCCGCGAGTCTTCTTCAGTGAGCCTTAACACGAAGCTCATGCGAACGACATCGTCCGCCGCCTTCGCCACTATTTCGTCGCTCATACTGGCGGCGTGCGTGGCGGCGTTCATGCCCGGATGTGCGCGGATCGGCCGTCGCACGGCGGCGCGCGGGCCGCAGCCGCGCTTGCAGGTTTATCGGGTGAGCGACGTGGCACAGGCGGGCTCGGCCGAAGCGGCCGCCGTACCGTCCCCCGCCGGGCCCGCCCGCGCCTCGATCAGCGGGGCCCGCAACGAGTGGGTGAGCTTCGCCGTCGAGCTGACCGACATGCCGACTGGCGCGTGGCACTCCCTCCGCGTGCGGGGCTTCCGCCGACCGAGCGACGGGGGCAAGGCGCCTGCGTTGCCCGTCGAGGTGGAGGCTTACCAGATCGTCTCGATGCCGGTCGATGTGAACCGCGCCGGATACGTGCGCCACACCGGTTCCACCACTGCCGTTACCGATCTGCCGCGCGCGCTGCTGCCGCTGCCGATGAGCCGGGACGCGATCGACCTGCGGGCGTTGCGGGAACCGCTCCACGGCAAGGACGACGCGGGGAAGCGCGACGCGAGCAATGCCGCTGCGTCCGCGCCGCGGGTCGCCTCGGCGCCTTCCGCGAAGGGCAAGCCCATGCCGGCGCCCCCGGCGGCTCCCACGGCGGCGCGGGTGTGGATCGACCTGCGCATTCCCACCGACGCGCCGGCGGGCGAGTACGCCGCCAGCCTCGACCTCATGCAGGCGACGTTCAAGCAGCCGGTGGCGAGCCTGCCGGTGTCGCTGACCGTCTACGACTTCGCCCTGCCGGCCGAGCGGCACCTCCAGCTCGTCGGGCGGCTGTCGTGGGACGCGCTCAAGCGACTTTATCCCGACCGGTTCGAGAGCGTCACGCCGCGCCTGCTCAACCGCCGCGACGCCCGCTACCAGCCGGCCGTTTCCGCGCTGGACGATCTTGTGGCCCTGGCGCAGCGGCACCGCGCCGGGCTCGTGGTCTCGCGGCTGCAGCCGACGGTGAAGTGGCCCGCCGACCGGGTGCCCGAGATCGACTGGGCCGAGTATGACAACCTCACCGCGCCGTGGTTGAGCGGAGGCGCCTTCGCCGACCGCGTGGCGCCGGGGTTCTGGCCGCTTCCGGCCCCGGACTTCCTGCTCCAATACGACCGCGCTTCGCAGCTCGCCTACTGGGGCGAGGCGGCGCGGCACTTTGACCAGAACGACTGGCTGGCGCGCTCGCCGGTCTGGATCGACAACTTCGCCTCCGGCCGGTCACGGCTGGTTGATGCGATCCAGCTTTCGCAGCGGGCCGGCCAGGTGCTGCGCCTGCACAACGGGATTCGCGTCGGACTCCCGCTGGAAGACGACCAGGTGCAGATCACCGGCCGCGACGGGCCGGAGATGATCGAGGCCGCCAGCGCCGACCGGCTGTGGGCCGCGGCGCCGGGGCTTGTTTACCTGCCGCCGACGCAGGAGTGGCCCGAGGGCGTGGCGCAGCCGTCCTACTGGCTGCGCACCGACATGCCCGGCCTGGTCCCCTACGCCGGCGCCGGCGGCGACGAGCGCGACGTGCGCCTGTGGGCGTGGCTGGCGTTCCTCCGCCACGCGACGCTCATCACCTGGGGCGAGGCCCTGCCGTCGCTCGACGCCCCCACCGCCCCGGCCGACCCCGACGAGACGGTCTGGTTCTACCCCGGCCACTGGTTCGGCCTGGAGCGGCCCGTGCCGACGGTGCAGCTCAAGTGGCTGCGGCGGGCCGAGCAGGACTACGAGTACCTCCACCTGGCACGCGAGCGCGGCGAAGTGCTCAACGCGCTGCTGCTGGCGCGGCTGATCACCAAGCCCGTCAAGATCTTCCCCGGCCAAGCCGCCGATCCGGCGTACGGCCTGATGTGCGGCACGACCGACGTCGCCGCGTGGGACCAGGCGCAGAACCTGCTGGCGCGAACGATCGTCATACGCCCCTCGGGCGCCCCCGGCCCGAGCGACCCGGAGCGCCACGCTCTGAACATCGACACGCTGCGCTGGATCGAGCCGCAGGACCGGGCGGTGGTGATGGGCCACGCCGTCCGCTGGCTCTGGGACGACGTCGGCCAGTCCGGCGGCCGCAAGCCCAACAGCGGCCCGCGCGTGCTCAACCTGCGCCTCGGGGTCGACATCTACAACGCCTCGGACAGCACGCCCGACCGCAACCTGCTGCGCTGGAGCGCGCCCTCGCCCGGCTGGGAGGTCCGCCCGCAGCCGGTGGAGGTCTCGACGCTGGTGCCCTACAACGTGCGGCGCGAGACGCTGGAGGCCCGCTTCGACCTCGCCCGGCTCACGCCCGAGGCGCGCCAGCCGGTGGAGGTGACCTTCACCAGCGGGTTCAACTCCGAGCGGCGGAGCACGGTGAGGCTGGTACTGCCCGTCGCCACCAGCGAGCACGCCGAGGGCCGCCGCCTCGCGGTCGACGGAAAGCTCGACGAGTGGCAGGAGGCGGACCTGATCCAGGACGGCCCGATGGTGCAGATGCTCAGCCGGCCGGCGCTGCAGAAGCAGGAGCTGCGGGTGGCTTCGACGCCCGCGAAGGTCTACACCGGCTGGGCGGAAGACGGGCTGTATGTCGCGTTCTCATTAAAAGGCATCACTCCGGAAAACCTGCTCAAGGGGAGCCAGAACTTCGTCGACTACAAGTTCCGCCGCGCCTGGGGCGAGGACCTGTGCACGGTGCTGGTGCAGCCGGTGTACGACGACAACCGGCTCGGGCCGGTGCTGAACCTGACGTTCAAGCCGACCGGCACGTCGTGGGTGGAGCGGAAGCTCGACCCCAAGCTCAACGCCGACCCGTGGCAGCCGCTGGAGGGGTCGCGGATCCGCTACAAGGCGGCCTTGGACGGGAGCGACTGGCGCGGCGAGGTGTCGATCCCGTGGAACGCGATCGTCGAGCCCGGCGCCGCCGTGCCCACGCTGCTGCGGTTCAATTTCAGCCAGCACCGGACGGCCACGGGCGAGAGCGCCAGCTGGGCCGGCCCGGTCGACTTCGGCCGCGACGACGGCTTCACCGGCGTGCTCTACCTCAAGGAGACGAGAGCCCCCGGCATCATCGGCGACGCCGGCGGGCCGAGGCAGTGAGTCCGCGTGGGACATCCTCGCACCGCCAGCCCGGCGGAGCTGAACCTCCCTCTCCCGGTACTCCGGGAGAGGGTCGGGGTGAGGGTCCTCTCGCAATGACCCGCCTCGGCGTGATCACACCGAAACCCTCACCCCTGCCCTCTCCCGGAGTACCGGGAGAGGGAGGCAGTCGCTCGTTTGTCTCACCCATTCGTGACACAGAGCCTGACCTACTCCCGGAGGGAGAGGGAGCCACCGCCTACGGTGACGGCCGCGTCGTGGAAAGGCGGTCATAGATCGCCGGCATCCACGTCGCAACGAGCAGCGCAACGATAGCAACCACCAGCAGGACGTTCGCGAGGACCGTCGGCCAGCGGCGCGGGGCCGCCCCGGCGGGTCCGGCCGCCGTCACCTGAGGGTCTTGCGTCGGGCCCGTCCCCTGCACCTAGGCCTCCTTGAACGGCGTGACGTCGTGGCTGTAGCCGAGGCCGAGGATCTTTTTCCCGTCGGTCAGGACGCCGACGCCGTGTTCTTCCTCGAAGGCCGCCGAGAAACTCAGCTCCACGACGGGCCGCGGGTACCGGTGAACTTCCTTGCGGACCTTGATCGAGGCCAGCCACAGGACCTTCCGCAGGTCGTCGGCTGACGCGGGCGGCTCGGCGCCGGAGTCCTCCATCGCCTCGCCCACCTGGGCGAGGTCGTCGTGCCACCACATCCCGCTATACGGCCCGCGCCCGTTGAAGTCGTCCCACAGTGCCTTCATCACCCTGGCCGGGAGTTCCTTCTGCGCGTCCAGCACCTTCAGCGCCAACGCGACGGCGGGGGCCGGGGGCGTGTCACTCTCGTCTTCGCCGGAAAAGGCGATCTCGTACTTCCCGTTCGGCTTGCGCTGGTCCCCCAGTCCGTCGTCGTACGTAAACACGTCAAAGGCGGGCGCCTTCGCGACGCCGTGCCACGCCACCAGGTCGAACTTGAACTTCCCGAGCTTCGGGTGGTCCCACGTCGCCGCCATCGCACGTCCCTCACAGGATGAACTTGCTCAAGTCTTCGTCCTTCAGCACTTCCGCCAGCCGCTCGCGGACGAACGCGCCGGTGATCGTCACCTTTTTCTCCGCCAGTTCCGGCGCTTCGAAGCTGATCGTCTCGAACACCTTTTCCAGGATCGTGTAGAGCCGCCGGGCGCCGATGTTCTGGCTGCGGCGGTTGACGTCGAAGGCGATCTGGGCCATCGCGTCCACCGCGTCGTCGGCGAACGTCACCGCCAGCCCTTCCGTCTCCAGCAGCGCCACCGTCTGCTTGGTCAGCGAATTCTGCGGCTCCCGCAGGATCCGCACGAAATCCTCCTTCGTCAAATCGGCCAGCTCCACGCGGATGGGGAACCGCCCCTGCAACTCCGGCATCAGGTCGCTCGGCTTGCTCGCGTGGAACGCGCCGGCGGCGATGAACAGCACGTGGTCGGTCTTCACCGGCCCGTACTTGGTGATGACGGTGCTGCCCTCCACGATCGGCAGCAGGTCGCGCTGCACGCCCTGGCGG
>Ga0207691_10007174_pt1 | contig 10750 bp, 8 predicted proteins | sample KBSM13metaG_FD_184327 | JGI IMG/M metagenome (GOLD analysis project Ga0207691, IMG submission 184327) | Miscanthus rhizosphere microbial communities from Kellogg Biological Station, Michigan, USA - KBS M1-3 metaG (SPAdes) (version 2) | ecosystem: Host-associated > Plants > Roots > Rhizosphere >... | reverse complement strand
CAAAGCAAGCAGGTTTCTAGCAATCGTGCGGCAACGAGTGCAGCAGATACCGCGTTGCATACGCGATGTGATGCGTCTCCGGCGCACCGATGACTAAAGCAGGGCGCAAGCAGCGGCTTGCTTCGTGATAACGTTAGGCCGCATGCGCATATTGCTGACGTCGGACCTTCATTACAAGCTGCGACAATACGATTGGGTGATCGGTGCGGCGTCGAACTTCGATGCCGTCGTCATCGCGGGCGATCACATCGATGCTTTTTCGCCGGTTCCCGGTATTGTGCAGATTGCTGCACTGTCTGCTAGTTTTACAGCAGTGTCGCGAGCAAGTCGCCTCATGTTGTGTTCCGGCAATCACGATTTGAATGCCAGAAATCACGCGGGCGAAAAAACTGCGAACTGGCTGGGGGATCTCCGCACTGCCGCTGGCGCGGTCGATGGCGATACCGTGACGGTTGCCGATACGCTCTTCACTGTGTGTCCGTGGTGGGACGGTCCATATGCCCGCGCTGCTCTCGAACAGAAGCTCGAATGCGCGTCGCAGCAACGCGATGGCCGCTGGGTCTGGGTCTATCACGCACCACCTGAAGGTGCGCTCAGCTGGACCGGCAAGCGCCATTATGGCGATGCCGTACTTGCCGAACTCGTTAAGCGTTACTCGCCGACTGCAGTTTTATGTGGGCATATACACGAAGCGCCCTTTAAGACGGGCGGTTCATGGATTGACCGCATTGGTGAAACCTGGCTGTTCAATGCAGGTCGCCAGATCGGCGATACTCCAGCACGCGTCGAAATAGATTTGACGCAGTTCGCCGCGCGCTGGATATCGCTTGCCGGAATAGAAGAAAGAGCTCTTCAATAATCGGGCACATCGCTGCGCTCGGATCCCGGCTCAAGCGCGCCCGGATGCATCGCCATGAGAGTATGGATTGATCAGTCATGCAAGTGAGTGAACGGTGCAATCTTAACCGCCAGTCGACATGTTTCTTCGCGTTGTGTTCATGCTGAACCCCGCGTTCCTATTCGACGACGTTGATCAATCAGCAAGGCACGCATCCGTAAGGTTGGCCGGATCAGAGCATGCCAAGAGGTGGAAAAGCGCAAATCTCCTAAAGCCACAGTACGCGTGCCATCGTCGTCCATGACGAACGGCATACCCCCGTAAAACGTGACTTGATGTGCATTTTGATCATAAGCGATATCAGTCGGAATTGTGACACCTCCATGTGAGTGCTTTTGACCGCGGTAGCGTGCCCGCGGTCGAATCGAACGTGTCGGTAACGACATTCCTGCCTCTGCAGTGGCGTTGTTCACACTTACGCGATCACGAATACCGTCCGTCAGGAAGAAAGCTTCGCCGTCCGGGAGTGGCCCGCGCTTTGCGATATAGCTTGAAAAGTGCTTTCACTTCTCAGGGATGGACGATATGTCGACGAATGCGCGTTTCAAGCAGATAGCGATCGAATGGTGGACGACTGGCCTTTTCGTCTGCAGTGTCGCGTTAGCCGCATGGGCGGCGATCATCATGGCCGGTCAATGCGCCTACTGGCTTATTGCCGATGACTGGATACCGATCAGCATCTCGCAGACCGCATCCTTGAAACTCGTTTTCCCGGGCGATGGCACGTTCCGGTTGAGTGTCGTCACAATGCAGAACAGCCTGGCGCATGCGGGGGTACTGATGCCGTGGTCGGCAGGCGAAAACGCGTTGAATGCACTTGTTGACTTTGCGCCGTTTGCCGGCAGCCTGTTCGCGATCGCGGCTGCAATGGTATTCATTGGCCGTAAACGGCACGTAAATAAAGGTCTGACGCCGAAACCGTGTCTTAATCAACGCTTCAAACGTCCACCCATCGGATCTCTGTACTCGCTTCGTCGGTTGCAGGAGCCGCAATTCGACTTTGGGGTCGTTCAAGCGTGGTGTGTGGGTGCGCCGCGAGTTGGCAGCGCCGCCGTCTGAACAAACGTTGCTTACGCAGCTCCGCCGGCCATAAGCGCCGATTAGTCTTCTGCAGCGTAGACTTTGAGGTAAGACGAGCGTCCACCATCTGCGGCAATCGTGGTGCCGGTCAGCATGCGTGACTCGTCAGACGCAAGAAATACTGCAATCGCCGCGATGTCGCGCGGCTCACCGACCGAGAACGGATAAAGTTTTCTCGCGATCATGCGCTGCCTCGCAGCAGCTGTCGGTTTCTCTGCCAGCAGCCATTCTTTGTTCTCGTAGCGTTTTATCGCACGCTCGGTGCGGATGCTACCCGGGGCAATCGCGTTCGCGCGAATTCCGTATTCCGCATACTGCGCCGCGAGGGTCTTGGTGAACGACATGATTCCACCCTTCGCCGCTGCATACGTAGGCCGATAAGAGCCGGTCAACCCTACCATCGAGGCAAAGTTGATGATGGAGCCCCCGCCGCCCGTGATCATGTGCGGAATGGCGTGGCGGCAGCACAGAAATGGATGGAGCAGATTTAAGTTGATCGTGCGATGCCAGATCTCGAGGCTCATCTCGTGCACGGGGAGGTCTTCGAGAACCGAACCACCAGCGCAATTAACGAGCACGTCGAGGCGCCCGAATCTCGCTATCGTAGCGTCGATTGCATGTTTGACCGAGTCGTCTCGCGTGACGTCCGTTTGGATGAAAATCGCTTCTCCGCCGGTTTCGCTGATCTCTCGTTCAGCGCGCCATCCGGCTTCCGCATTGATATCAACGATGGCGACCTTCGCGCCTTGTTGCGTGAACTCGAGCGCGCTTACCTTGGCGATCCCGGCTCCGCCGCCCGTCAAGAAGGCGACCTTTCCACTCAGCCGTGACAAGCGTTTGCTCTGACCATCACTGCGGTTTGAGGCCGGCCGCCGCGACGACCTTGGCCCACTTCAGCAGATCAGTGGACATTGCAGTGGCGAACTCGTCCGGGGTGGCGGTGCGCGGCTCCGCTCCCTCTCTCGAAAGTTGATCGCGCGTCTGCGGCACCTGTAGGATTGTGTTGATCTCTTTGTTGAGCCGCGCCAGGAGCGGCTTCGGCATTCCCGCGGGACCGATGATTCCGTACCAGCCGCTCACTTCGTAACCCGGCACGCCGGCCTCTTGTATCGTTGGCACGTCGGGCAGGGCGCTGGCGCGCTGTGCTGTCGTGACGCCGAGTGCGATGAGTCTGCCGGATTTGATATACGCGACTGAAGCGGGGATTGAAGGAAACGCAAGTTGAAGATGGCCACCGATCAGGTCGATCATCGCCAGACCCTGGCCTTTGTACGGGACATGCGTGTGCTCAACACCGGTCAGCACCTTGAACAGTTCGCCTGACATGTGGCTTGGCGAGCCCACGCCGGAACTCCCGTAACTCAACTGACCGGGCCGCGCGCGCTCGAATGCGATGAAATCTTTAACGGTACGGCTAGGTATCGACGGATGAATGACGAGCACATTCGGCACCTGGGCAACGATAGCGATTGCGGAAAAATCGCGCAGCGGATCGAACGGCAGCTTCGTGTACATCGATGCGTTGATCACGAATCCCTCAGGCACCATTTGCATGGTGTATCCGTCAGGCGCCGCTTTTGCGGTTAGCTCGCCCGCGATGATATGGTTGGCGCCCGGCCGGTTATCGATGATCACCTGCTGACGCAGGTTTTCGCTCAATTTGCCGCCCACCGCTCGCGCAAGAATATCCGTAGCTCCCGCGGGAGCAACTCCAACGAGAAGCCGGATCGGCTTGGTCGGGTAATCCTGTTGCGCATATGCGCTGCGCGCTGACATCGCAAGGCATAAAACCGGAATGATGAACACTGTCCCGCGATACACGACCTTCATGTCGAGATATGCTCCCTGATGGCGTGCAGATGTGAGGCAGGAATTATAGACAGACTTATTCAGTTACGTCGCGGGCGCAACGGCTTCGCTTTTGTAACATTCTGCAACGACCAAACAAGCGTCTCACTGTGCCGTGTCGACGATCTAGGGTGATACACTCGAATGCACACAACGTAATCTGCAACACGACGAAAGCTGATGGAAAACTATCCGACTATTCAATTCATCTTGCGCTTCGGCAACGCTTTCGCGATCCTCGTGGCGCTTTTGCCTCTTGCTGCGAGCGTGGTGGCAGTCATCTGCGGCGTGCACTGGGTCGTGCTCGCGGGCGGTGCGCTTACGAGCATCGTGCTCGGCGTGCTGATGAAGAGCTACGTCGAGCTCGTACGCATCATCGCTGACATGCTGATACCGCGATGAACGATGCCACTTTTGATGTGATAGTCGTCGGCGGCGGAATTGCGGGACTTACCGCCGCGGCCCGGGCCGCCCAGCAGGGGCTGCGGGTCGTAGTGCTCGAGCGCGGCAGCGACGAGCGTTATCCATGCAACTCGCGTTACTCCGGTGGCATATTGCACATAGCGTTCCACAACATCAAAGAGCCTGCGGCTGCCTTGCTCGACGTGATTCAAACGGCAACGCGTGGACACGCCAGGCGCGATCTCGGTGATGCATTCGCCGCCAACGCAGGACGCGCGGTGGATTGGCTGCGCGAGGAGGGCGCACGATTCATCAAAGTAGGCAATAGCGCTTACCAGCAATGGGTATTTGCGCCGCCGCGCGCGATCGCTGCCGGGCTCGACTGGAAAGGACGCGGCCCGGATGTGACTCTGCGCATGCTCGAGGCGAATCTGGTAAAACGCGGCGGTGAAGTGCGGCGCGCCACCGCTGCCACATCGCTGATTGTGGAAGGCGGGCGGGTGAGCGCGGTAGAAACGCAGCGCGACGGAACGCGAATGCGCCTTGGCGCGCAAGCGGTCATGATTGCGGATGGGGGTTTCCAAGGCAACCTTGAAATGTTGCGCGAGAATATTTCCCCGGCGCCGTCGAAGGTGATGCAGCGCGGTGCTTCGACCGGTACCGGCGATGGTCTGCGCATGGCGCGCGCAATTGGCGCCGGCGCGAGTGAGCTCACGCCTTTTTACGGTCATCCGTTGTCCGCTGACGCTTTCCACAACGATAAAGTGTGGCCGTATCCGCAGTGCGACGAGCTCGGTACGGCCGGCATCGTAATCAACAAGGCGGGCGAGCGTTTTGTCGACGAAGGCAGAGGCGGCGTATATGTCGCAAATGCAATTGCGCGTCTCACCGATCCATTATCGACGTTTGCACTGTTCGACGAGCAGGTCTGGCAGGGTCCGGGCAAGAATGCGCGAATACCGGCGAATCCTCTGTTGCCGAAGGCCGGCGCCACGGTTCACTCGTCATCGACGCTTGCGGGGCTCGCCGCGTTGATTGGCGTTCCCAGTGAGAAACTGACTCACACGGTCACCGAATACAACAAGGCATATGCAAGCGGTACGCTGGGCGCGCTGAATCCCGTGCGCAGCAGCGCTCCGATCACCGGCAATGCGCCAATCCCGACGTTGGCAATCAATCAGCCGCCGTACTACGCAGTCCCCTTGTGCGCAGGCATCACGTATACCCTGGGTGGACTTTCGATCGACGGTTCTTCGCGCGTGCTGCGCGAGTCAGGCGAGCCGATTCCAGGACTTTACGCTGCAGGCTCGACGACCGGGGGACTCGAAGGCGGGCCCGGTGCGCATTATCTCGGCGGCCTTATGAAGGCAGTGGTGTTCGGTTTGATTGCAGCAGATCACATCGTTGCACAGACCAGACAACATGCGCAGCCGTAACGAACCAAGGTTCAGTCGGGTTTCGCGCCCGAAGCTTTCACGACCTTTGCCCATTTATCGATTTCAGATTTGATGAACGCGGCAAACTCACGCGAGCTGCCGCCTGCCAGCTCAGTACCGAGCTCTGCATAGCGGTCCTTCAGGTCCGGCAGCACGCGGTCTACCTCGTTGTTCAGCCGGTTGATGATTGCGACGGGCGTTCGAGCAGGCGCCAGAAAACCGTACCATCCCGTCACCTCGAAACCGGGCAGACCGGATTCCGCGACCGTCGGCACTTGCGGTGCGATCGGTGATCGCTGAAGTGCTGTCACTGCAAGCGCTTTTGCGCGGCCGCTCTTAATGTGCGGAAGAATGGCTGTGGTGCTGCCGAACTCTACTTGCACTTCACCCGAAAGCAAAGCAGTGACCGCAGGTCCGGAGCCCTTATATGGCACGTGGACCATATCGACGCCTGCCATCATCTTGAAGAGCTCACCCGCGAGGTGATTCGCGCTGCCGTTTCCCGACGAGGCGTATCTGACTTCTCCCGGCGCTGCGCGCGCCAGCGCGATCAATTCCTTTACCGTCGATGCGGCAAGCGTACTGCGCGCGGCGAGGAAGTATTGTCCATAGACGATGCGAACAATCGGCGCGAAATCCTTGATCGCGTCGTACGGGACGTTCGCCTGCAGGCTCGGATTAATCGTAAATTCAGGAGAAATCACCATCAGCGTATACCCGTCAGGCGCGCTCTTCGCGACCATCTCGGTTCCAAGCATAGTGCCCGCACCAGGCCGGTTATCGACCACGAACGACTGGCCCATCGTCTCGGACAGTTTCTTCGCCAGTATCCGCGCGCTGATATCGGTGCCGCCTGCCGCCGCTAACGGGACGATCACGCGCACGGACTTCAGAGGGTACTCCGCCGCCGACACGCTCGCGCACATTACGCAACACAAAGCACCGCAAGAGACGGCATAACGGCTCAAATCATTGATGGGATTCCCGAGCAGCAGATAAGCCGGCCAGCGGTGGGCGAACGTCGTATGCATAGTGCGTCGTGCGCCGGCCGCTTCAGTTATCAGCCCGCGGCCATCTGCCGCGGCGTTTTGATTGCCCCGTCGTCGGCGGAGTTATGCTTCTTATACACGGCGAAATTGACTGCAACACGACGGTCAACGTCGCGCGAGATAATCACTTCATTGCAGAACTCGGTGCGATGGCGGGGTGTATTCAGATAAACGTCGTTGTATTCTGCCCACCCCCATACATACAAGTGACCGCGCCGCTCAATGACTTCATCGAGATCTTCTGCGCTAATCTCGAGTGCAGTGGCATTGACGGTACTTCGGGGACCGATTAGCACGCCTATCGATTCGCCGCCCGCAAAGTCCGGAAAATCGAACTCTTCGCCGAGGCTGTCCTTGCGCAGCGACCAGTTGACGTGACTGCGCATATTTTTAGTCGGCGTCGCGCCGCTATTCTCCCAGACCGGCACGATGATGGCGCGGTCAGGGTATCTCAGCACCTCGACCTCGAAACGCCGCAGAAATACGAATGCTCGCTGGCTGGCGATGAGCGCCTGTTCGATCGCGTTAACGGATCGTCCGGCCTCAGCGGCTGCCGCTCCCGACAGTCGCAATGCTTCCTGGGTCTCAATGCGCTGAGTTCTGATTCCGCTTTTGAGTCCGGCAACAGACCAGCCAAGCAGGAGGACCAGCAGCGCAAGCACTGTTGCTGAAAGCGCCGTGACTGACGCGGCGTTTGCTCCTACGAATTGGCCGATCCGGATCGCCGATGGCCGCGCCCATCCTAGTAACGGGCCTTGCAACGGAGTGCAATCGAGGGTTTCAGTTCCCGTTGCGGTTACATCCACTGTCTGATAGCAGGACGGCGGTACAGACACCGCCCAGTCGACCAGGATTGCGACGACCGCCATCACAATCACAATTGTCAGGATTCGCATGGCTTGCATGAACCTCCGCAGCAGAATCCGGCCGACACATGGGCCGCGCAGGGGTTCATGTCGTGCACCGTTTCGGCATCGTTATAAAATGAAGCCGTAGTGTAATTGAGCGTAACGTTCGAAAACCCCATCGAGCCGATTTTTTTTGTCGTTCCAGGCTTTACAACGAAACCGGGTTTGAGATTCCATGAACCGGCCGCACATACTGACGTCCAACAACGCAAGCTACATTTGCTGATGACTGACATCTTTCACCCCGCCGTAGACGCCTGGTTTCGTCGAACGTTCGACGCGCCCACCGAAGCACAACAAAGGGCGTGGCCTGCGATACGCGCGGGCCGCGACGTGCTTATCGCCGCCCCTACGGGCTCTGGAAAGACGCTTGCGGCCTTTATGGCGGCGATCGACGATTTGATCCGGCACGGCGTCGAGAATGCGTTGCCCGATGAGACAACGATCGTCTATGTATCGCCGCTGAAGGCGCTGTCCAACGATGTCCGCCGTAATCTTGAAGTGCCGCTGGAAGGCATACGCGCAACACTCCGCGAGCAAGGTTATGCGGACGTCGATATTCGCACCCTGGTACGCACGGGCGACACTCCGCAGGTGCAACGCCAGAGCATGGGCCGGCGACCGCCGCATATCATCATTACAACCCCTGAATCGCTTTATGTGCTGCTCGGTTCGGATGGCGGCCGGCGCGTGCTGTCGACAACGCGTACAGTGATCATCGATGAGATCCACGCGATGGTGGGCAGCAAACGAGGCAGCCACCTCGCGCTGTCGCTCGAGCGGCTGGAAGCGCTCGCCGGAAGACCGCTGGTGCGAATCGGTCTCTCGGCTACACAAAAACCAATCGAGGAAATAGCGCGCTTCATGGTGGGCGCCCGCCGGTCGCTCGAAAATTGCACGATTGTCGACGCGGGGCATGCGAGACGGCGCGATCTGCAGATCGAAGTACCGGACTCGCCGCTGGAAGCCGTCATGTCCGGGGAAACGTGGCAGCAGCTGTATGACCGGGTGGCTGCGCTCGTCAATGAGCACCGCACCACGCTGATTTTCGTCAATACGCGCCGGCACGCAGAGCGTGTCGCGCGTCATTTATCGGAACGGCTCGGCGACGAGAATGTCACTGCCCATCACGGCAGTCTTTCCAAAGAGCGGCGGTTCGATGCGGAGCAGCGCCTTAAAGAAGGCCGCTTGAAGGCGCTGGTCGCCACGGCGTCGCTCGAGCTCGGTATCGACATCGGCGACGTAAATCTCGTGTGCCAGATCGGATCATGCCGGCTTATCTCTACATTTTTGCAGCGCGCGGGCCGCGCCGGGCACTCCCTAAACGGCGTACCGAAAGCGCGCTTGTTCCCGCTCTCGTGTGACGAGCTTGTCGATTGCGTAGCGTTGCTCGATGCGGTGCGCCGCGGCGAGCTCGACCATATCGAGATTCCGCTCATGCCGCTCGATGTGCTCGCGCAACAGATTGTTGCCGAAGTCGCGGCCAGCGAATGGGGTGAGGAAGAGCTATTCGAGCTCATGCGCGGCGCATACCCATATCGTGAGCTGACGCGTGAGAAGTACGGTGAGATCGTCGGCATGCTGGCTGAAGGATTCAATAACCGGCGCGGACACGTGCGTCAGTACATCCATCGCGATGCAGTTCATGGCCGGTTGCGGGCACGGCGCGGCGCGCGGCTCACCGCGCTGACTTCAGGCGGAACTATTCCCGACAATGCCGATTACACCGTCGTGCTGGAACCCGAAGGCAGTATCGTCGGCACGGTCAACGAGGACTTTGCCGTCGAGAGTCTGCAGGGCGATATCTTTCAGCTCGGCAATACGTCTTATCGCATTTTGCGCGTCGAGGCAGGCCGCGTGCGCGTGGAGGATGCGCATGGCCAGCCGCCCAGCATTCCGTTCTGGCTGGGCGAAGCACCCGGCCGCAGCAACGAGCTATCGTTAGCGGTATCGCGCCTGCGCAGCGAATTCGAGTCGCGTGGTGACCCGGCGGCTTCGCTCGCGTGGTTGATTTCCGAAGTGGGGATTGCCGAGCCCGCCGCGACGCAGGTCGTCGAATATCTGCAGGCTGCGAAATCCGCACTCGGCGTGCTGCCGACCGTCGACACGATCGTGTTCGAACGTTTCTTCGACGAGACCGGTGGAACTCAACTGGTGATTCATGCGCCTTTCGGCAGCCGCATTAATCGCGCATGGGGCCTGGCGCTGCGCAAGCGCTTCTGCCGCAAATTCGATTTCGAGTTGCAGGCTGCAGCCACCGAAGACTGCATCGTATTGTCGTTGAGCACGAGCCACAGTTTCCCGCTGGAGGACGTCTCCGGTTACCTGCATTCGAAGAGTGTCCGCGCGGTCCTCATACAAGCGTTGCTCGCGGCGCCGATGTTCACGGCACGCTGGCGTTGGAACGCCGCAGTGGCACTCGCCATACCGCGTTTTCGCGCCGGCAATAAAGTACCGCCGCAGCTGCAGCGTATGTTCGCTGAAGACCTGATCGCGGACGTGTTTCCAGACCAGATCGCATGCGCCGAGAATCTCACCGGCGAGCGCGAAATCCCCGATCATCCGCTCGTCGAGCAGACGATCCGCGATTGTCTGGAAGAGGCGATGGACATTCACGGTCTGGAGCAACTTCTCGGCGACATTGAAAGCGGTCAAGTCCGCGTCGTCGCGCGTGAGCTTACGGAGCCATCGCCGCTTGCCCTGCAGGTTCTCGCTGCGCGGCCTTATGCATATCTCGATGATGCTCCGCTCGAAGAGCGCCGTACGCAGGCGGTCATGGCGCGCCGCTGGCAGGATCCGCGCAATGCGTCCGACCTCGGGAAGCTGGATGCCAGCGCGATCGCGCGCGTTAAAGATGAAGCGTTTCCGGCTGCGGAGAGCGTTGACGAGCTACATGACGCGCTTATGTGGTGTGGATTTCTAACTAGCGCCGAAATCACACCGCGGGAGCAGTGGGCGGACTTGATGGCCGAACTCGTGCGCACGCAACGTGCCGCACAAGTACATCTCCCGGCGGGACAGGTGTGGGCAGCCGCTGAGCGCCTGCCGCGATTCGCCGCGATTTTTCCGGATCTGACAATAGAGCCGGCGACGCGTGTGCCGGAACCCTACGCGAGTGAAAACATCACG
>Ga0207691_10007173_pt1 | contig 10751 bp, 9 predicted proteins | sample KBSM13metaG_FD_184327 | JGI IMG/M metagenome (GOLD analysis project Ga0207691, IMG submission 184327) | Miscanthus rhizosphere microbial communities from Kellogg Biological Station, Michigan, USA - KBS M1-3 metaG (SPAdes) (version 2) | ecosystem: Host-associated > Plants > Roots > Rhizosphere >... | reverse complement strand
CCACCGACGCGTGCAATTTCAACGCGAGCACGGTGAAGGTCACGATGAAGGAGAACGTGATCACGGTCGACCACGAGGGGGACAACTGCTCTCCGCCCGGCTTGCCGATCGTGGCGGACATCCAGCTCGGTGCGCTGCCCGCCGGCGACTACCGCGTCGAGGTGTGGCAGTACCGCCGTTTGTCCACGGCGCCTGCCGAGACGCTCTTCCTCCAGGTGCGCGACCCGCCGCAGATTGCCGTCTTCCCGCCACCGGCGCGCCCGCTCACGGATTACACCGGCCTCTGGTACAACGCGCAGGAATCCGGCTGGGGCCTTTCGCTGCACCAGGGCGCCACGTACGTGATGTTCGGGCTGCTGTTCGTCTACGACGGCGGCAACCGTCCCGAGTGGTATTCGATCCAGGGCGGGCAGTGGACGAGCTCGACGCAATGGTCGGGCACCATCTTTCGCACGACGGGGCCCGCGTTCTCGTCGAGCTTCGATGCGTCGCAGGTGGCGTACGCGCAGGTCGGCACCGCCTCGCTCGACTTCACGCAGCTGCCCGGCCAGGAAGGCCGCGCGCGCGTCACCTACTCCATCGGCAATACCAGCGTGACGAAAACCATCACGCGGCTGCCGCTGTAGGAATTTTCCCGCACCACGCCGCGACGGCGGCGCCGGAACCGGCGGCACCCCTGGTCGCCAAAGGGTCATGCTTTCTTTCGCGCTTTATCTTGTCGGAGCCATCGTCGTGATCGCGGGCCTCGCGTGGATCGCCACGCTGCTGGGCGCCGCGAGCACGGTCGTGACCGGCGCCGCCGCAGTGTTCCTGGTCCTGGCCCTGGTCGTCGCGGCCCTGCAGCGGCGCGCCATCGAGCCGCCGTCGACGCCGTAATTGTTAGCACGCGCTCACCGAGCGCATTGTGCGGCGCAACAAAGGGGCGTATAGTCCGCGCCCAATCCGTCCTGGAAGCGAAAGCCTCCGGGCGGAGCTAAAAAGATGAGCGCAATCACCGCTTCGGCACCCGCGACACCGCAGCACCACGGCTCCACCGCCGCGCTCGTCCTCGGCGCCATCGGCGTCGTCTTCGGTGACATCGGCACGAGCCCCCTCTACGCGCTGAAGGAAGCGTTCAGCCCCGAGCACGGCATCCCGCTCACTCCCGACAACGTGATGGGCATCCTCTCGCTCATCGTGTGGTCGATGGTCTGGGTCATCACCATCAAGTACCTCGTGGTGATGATGCGCGCGGACAACAACGGCGAAGGCGGCATTCTCGCGCTCCTGGCGCTCGCGTTGCGCGAGACGCAAGGCAAGCCGCGGCTCAAGTGGACCGTCATCGGCATCGGCATCTTCGGCGCGGCGATGTTCTACGGCGACAGCATGATCACGCCCGCGATCTCGGTCCTGTCCGCGGTGGAGGGCCTCGAGGTCGCCACGCCCGTGTTCGGCCCCTTCGTGATCCCGATCACGCTGGGCGTCATCACCGGGCTCTTCCTCATCCAGCGCCAGGGCACGGCGAAAGTTGGCGCGTTCTTCGGCCCCGTGACCTGCGTGTGGTTCGTCGCGATCGGCGCCGCGGGCGTCGCGCAGCTCGCGAAAAACCCGGTCGTGCTGCACGCGCTGGAGCCCGCGTACGCGGTGGACTTCATGTTCGGCTATCCGCTGCCCGGCTTCCTCGTGCTGGGCGCGGTGTTCCTCGCGCTCACCGGGGGCGAGGCGCTCTACGCGGACATGGGCCACTTCGGCCGCCGCTCGATCCGCATCGCGTGGATCGCGCTGGTGTTTCCCGCGCTCCTCCTCAACTACTTCGGCCAGGCCGCGTTCGTGCTCGCCAATCCCGCCGGCATCAAGAACCCGTTCTTCCTGATGCTGCCGCAATGGTCGCTCTTTCCGATGGTGGGCCTCGCCACGTGCGCCACCGTGATCGCGTCGCAGGCCGTGATCTCCGGCGCGTTCTCGGTGACCCGCCAGGCCATCCAGCTGGGCTACGTGCCGCGCCTGAAGCTGCTGCACACGTCCGACTCCATCGGCCAGATCTTCGTGCCGTTCGTGAACTGGAGCCTGTTCGTCGCCGTTTGCCTGCTGGTCCTCTGGTTCCAGAGCTCGAGCAAGCTCGCCAATGCCTACGGCATCGCGGTGGCCGCGACGATGGTGATCGAGTGCCTGCTCGCGATGGTGGTCGCGAAGCTCATCTGGAAGTGGAAGACGTGGATGGTGGCGCTGGTGATCGGCAGCATGCTGGTGGTGGACGCTTTCTTCCTCGCCTCCAATGCGATGAAGTTCACCGAGGGCGGCTGGTTCCCGGTGCTCATGGGCACCGCGATCTTCGCGATGCTGATGACGTGGAAGCGTGGACGCGCGCTCATGTTCCGGCGCCTCACCGAGCAGGGCATCCCGTTGAAGCCGTTCCTCGAGGGGCTGGACTCGCACCCGCCGGTCAAGGTGCAGGGCACCGCGATCTTCATGTCGAGCACGCTGGACACCGTGCCGCACGCCTTGCTGCACAACCTCAAGCACAACAAGATCCTGCACGAGCAGACCGTGTTCCTGACCATCGTCACGCACGACGTGCCGCGCGTGCCGCCCGAGGACCGAGTGCAGCTCGAGCGCCTGGTGAACGGCTTCTACCAGCTCGAGGCCTGGTACGGATTCACCGAGCAGCCCGACATCGACGAGATCCTCGCGGCGTGCCGCATCCGCTACGGGATGGCCTTCGAGGTGATGGACACGTCGTTCTTCCTTTCGCGAGAGACCGTCATCCCGAGTGCGGACATCCGCGGCATGGCGTTGTGGCGCGATCACCTCTTCGCCTGGATGTCGCGCAACGCCACGCGCGCCACGGACTTCTTCAACATCCCGCCCAACCGGGTGGTCGAACTCGGCACGCACATCGAAATCTAAAAAGGGGACAGACCACTTATTCGGCGATGACTTTGGCCGCATATCGATGAACTCCAAACGCCGAATAAGTGGTCTGTCCCCTTTTTTGCTTCTACTTGCAACCGCCGCAGCGGTCGCACAACCCCGCATGGAATCCGGCGTGGTCCTCATGCCGAACGAGACGCTGGTCGCGCCTGCCGGTCCCGTTGCGGCACCGAAGCCGCCACCCAAGCCGGCGCTGCGTCCGACGCCGCAATACTCGCGCGAGGAGAAGCGCCCCGACGCGTACGCCCGCTCGACCCGCAGCGTTTGCATCAACTGCGGCGTGATCACGTCCATCGACGAAGGCAGCACGCAGTGGGAAGTGCGCGTGCGCTTCGACGACGGCAGCCGCGAGACGCTGCGCTACTACGAGCGCCCGCGCCTGCGCGTGGGCGACGCGGTCCACCTGGAGGACGGCCGGCTGTTGCGCGACTAGCGGAACAAGCGGGCGCCCCGCCGGGTCCATCGGGAATGCCCGGCTCACTCTCCAACTACTGGAAGAAGCGCGACTTCGGCATCACGTCGGAGCCGCGCGGCGAAGTCGCGCGACCCGGGAAACGCCTCTCCTATGTGATCCAGAAGCACGCGGCCTCGCGGCTTCATTACGACTTCCGTCTCGAGCTCGACGGCACGCTGGTGAGCTGGGCGATCCCCAAGGGCCCGAGCCTCGATCCCCACGTGCGCCGCATGGCCGTGCACGTCGAGGACCATCCGCTCAGCTACGGAAGCTTCGAGGGCGTCATCCCCAAGGGACAGTACGGCGCGGGCACCGTAGAGGTATGGGACCGGGGCGTCTGGATCCCCGCGAGCGACCCGCGCGAGGGCATGCGCAAGGGCAAGCTCAAGTTCGAGCTCGACGGCGAGAAGCTGCATGGCGCGTGGAACCTGGTGCGCATCAACAACCGCAAGGACGAGCGCCAGGAGCCGTGGCTGCTGATCAAGGAGAATGACGAGGAAGCGCGGCCCGCGACGGAGTACGACATCGTCTCGGAGCTCCCGGAAAGCGTCCTCTCGAAGGCGAAGAAGAAGAACATGGAAAGCAAGGGCAGGAAGAAGAAGGCCAAGGCCGATGCCGGCATTCCCGCGCAGGCGGTGCCCGCGAAGCTGCCGCTCTCGTTCTTCCCGCAGCTCGCCACCCTGGTCGACGAGCCGCCCACCGGCGGCGGATGGATCTACGAGGTCAAGTTCGACGGCTATCGCGTGCTCGCGCGCATCGAGGGGAAGGACATCCGCCTCTTCACGCGCAACGGCAACAACTGGACGTCGCGCCTGCAGGCGCTGCACGACGAGATCGCGAAGCTGAAGATCGACGGGGCGTGGATCGACGGCGAGATCGCGGTGCTCGACGACAAGGGCCACCCGAGCTTCCAGCTGCTGCAGGGCGCCTTCGACACCGCGAAGACGCGCGACATCGTCTTCTACGTCTTCGACCTTCCCTACTTCGGCGGCTACGACCTGCGGCGCGTGCCGTGCATCGAGCGCCGCGCACTGCTGCGCGCCGTCATGCAGGAAAACGCCACGCCGCACGTGCGCTTCAGCGAGCATTTCGATACCGATCCCGCGCCGCTCCTGAAGGGCGCGTGCGAGCAGGGGCTCGAAGGCCTCATCGGCAAGCGCGCCGATTCGCCGTACGTATCGAACCGCTCGCCGCAGTGGATCAAGCTGAAGTGCACGAAGCGCCAGGAATTCGTGATCATCGGCTACACGGATCCCAAGGGCAGCCGCTCGGGTTTCGGCTCGCTCGTCCTGGGCATCCACGACGCGCAGGGCAAGCTCCACTACGCGGGCAACGTGGGCACCGGCTTCGACGAGAGCCTGCTGCGCTCGATAAAGGAGAAGGTCGCCGCGCTCGAGACGCCGCGCTCTGCGGTCGATCCCGCGCCCAAGGGCGTGAAGGCGCACTGGGTGCGCCCGAAGCTCGTGGCCGAGGTCGCGTTCACCGAGTGGACCAGCGACGGACGCGTGCGTCATCCGGTGTTCCATGGGCTGCGCACCGACAAGGACCCCGCCACGATCACGCGCGAGGAAGCGGCGCACGCGCCGAAGGAGCGCAAGCGCGAGCTCGAGAACAAGGGGGCGCGCGCGAAAGACGTGAAGCCTCCGCGGCTCACCGCCTCGATGATGCGTCCCGCCGATGCCGAGACCGAGGGCAACGTGGTGCGCGGCATCAAGGTGTCCAACCCGGATCGCATCATCGACCCGGCGTCCGGCGCCACGAAGCTGGACCTCGTGCGCTACTACGATCGCGTCGCAGACCACATCCTGCCGCACCTCATCCGCCGGCCCGTGGCGCTGGTTCGCGCGCCCTCCGGCGTCACGGGCCAGCTCTTCTTCCAGAAGCACGGCGACACGGTGAAGGTCCCGGGCATCAAGGAGCTCGACCGCAAGTACTGGCCCGAGCACGACCCGATGCTGGAGATCGACACGCCCAGGGCATTGGTCGGCGCGGCGCAGATGAACGTGGTGGAGCTGCACACCTGGAACTCCACCACCAAGGCCATCGACAAGCCCGACCGCATGCTCTTCGACCTGGATCCCGGCGAGGGCATCACCTGGGAGCAGCTCGTCGAGGCCACCGGGATCACGAAGAAATTCCTCGACATGCTGGGCCTCGAGAGCTTCCTCAAGACCAGCGGCGGCAAGGGCTTGCACGTGGTGGTGCCCCTCACGCCGAAGGACGACTACGACACGGTGAAGGATTTCTCGCAGGCGGTGGTCGTGCATCTCGCGCGCACGCTGCCGAAGCTCTTCGTGGCGAAGGCCGGCGCCAGGAACCGCATCGGGCGCATCTTCATCGACTACCTGCGAAACGGCAACGGCGCGACCACGGCGAGCGCCTTCTCCGCGCGCGCGCGTCCCGGCCTGGGCGTTTCGGTGCCGCTGGAATGGAAGGAGCTCGCGAAGCTCGAAAGCGCGTCGCAGTGGAACATCTTCTCGGTCTTCCAGCGGCTGGACAAGCTGAAGGCCGATCCGTGGAAGTCCTACGCGGACACGCGGCAGACGATCGCCGCCGCCGCCAAGCGGCTGCGCGGCGCCGCTACTTGACCTCGGTGAACTCGATGCGCTCGCCGCCGGCGCCGACGGCGATGAGCCGCGCGCCCTCGCGCGTGATGCGGCCGGCGAAACTCGCCAGCACGCGATGCTCCACCTCGCTGCCCGGACCCGCGCATGCCCGCTTGGTGGTGGCGAGCGGTCCGACGCGGACCTCGCCGTTCTCCACGCGCCACGGCCCGCTCATCATGTTGCAGCCGGTGTAGCCGGCCACGCGGCCATCGACGAACTCCAGCCATGGCGTCGAGCCTTCGTCGATGCCGGGCACCACGCCGCGCCAGCGCGTATTGGTGAGGATGACGCCGGCAGTGCCGGCAGCAGCGGGAGGAGATGTCGCGCCGGGGGCCGCGACGCTCGGCGCGCTGGAATCGACCGCGTTGAAGCGAAGCGTGCCGCCCGAGCCGCTCATCGTGAGCATGTCCGCCGTCACCGAGTAGCTCGAGACCACCTGCAGCACTTCCAGCATGCGCGCCTCCGCGGCAACCGCCGACGTGTCGCAGAGGCGGCGATCCACCTCGATGCGGCCGATGGCGATCGCGCGCGCGCCGACCGCGTCCTGGATATAGCGGCTCGTGAAGCGGCTGCAGCCTCCGAAGCCTTCCATGCGCCCGTCGCCGAATCGCACGTACGGAAGCTCGCCCGCGGGCGGGATGTCCATCACCAGCTGCCATTTGGTCGCAAGGAACGGCTTGGGCGGCGGCTCCTTCTGCCCATAACCGGCGCAAGCCGACACGACGAACGCAGCGAGAACGATCCAGTGCTTCATGGCTTCTCCGCAAGGGCCTTCAGGTTGGCGAGCCCCGCTTCGAAGTCGGGACCCACCATGCGATCCATCATCATCGCGAGATAGTGCTTGAGGGGATTGCCGCCCACATCCCCGGTGTTGGTCCAGGTGACGCGCGTGGCATTGCCCGCGGGCTCGAGGCGCAAGGCACCCGTCGAGCGCATGTTGAAATCGGCGAACATCAGCGCATATTCGACCGCCTTGTCCGGCTCCACGCGCGTGAACTCCATGTTGCCGGTGCCCTCGCTCTTGCTCACCCACGACCACTTGGCTCCCATCCCGAACGGCGGGCCCGAGTACGTGATGTGCATGTCGGGATCGCGCTTCGTCCACACGCTCCAGTCCTTCCACTTCTTCGGCTCGACGATGAGGTCGTAGATCTTGCGCGGCTGGGCGTTGATCTCGATGGAACGCTGCACCGCGAAGCTCGAGGGGACGAAGAAGCCGGCCGCCACGATGAGCAGGGCGATGGCGCCGATCACCGCGAGAGTCCACTGGAGGAATTTCATTATTGGACCGCCTCCTTCGCCGTAGTATAAGGGCAGCGATGTGCTCACGGTACTTTCTCGACGCGGACGGCAACGTCATCGCCTTCACGTTCGCGGTGACGGCGCATGCCGAGCTGCGCAAGCGCTTCAACATCGCGCCCACCCAGCAGGCGCCCATCGTCCGCGCGACGAAGGAAGGCGGCCGCGAGCTCGCCATGGCGCGCTGGGGCCTGGTTCCCTACTGGGCGAAGGACCTGTCGGTCGGCACGAAGATGATCAACGCGAGGAGCGAGGGCGTGGAGGCGAAGCCCGCCTTCAAGGCCGCGGTCGAGAAGCGCCGCTGCATCGTGCCCGCGACGGGATTCTTCGAATGGAAGGGTGTCGCGCGCATGAAGCAGCCCTACGCCATCACGCTGCCGGACCGGCACGTGTTCGGCTTCGCCGGGCTGTGGGAGCGCTGGAAGCCCGCGGAAGGCGGCGATGCGGTGGAGACCTTCACGATCGTGACGACGGATGCGAACGCGGTGGTCGCCGAGATCCACGATCGCATGCCGGTGATCCTGCCCAAGGAGGCCGAGGAGGCGTGGCTGCACGGCGAGGCGGGGGAGGCGCGCAAGCTCCTCATGCCGTACGCAGGGCCCGTCAACCTGCGCGCGGTGAGCCGCCATGTGAGCAACGTGAACAACGAGGGCCCCGAGTGCCTCGACGACGCCGATTCCCAGTGGGGCTCGCAGCAGAGCCTGCTCTGAGGCGCTAGGCCGCCTCGAACATCTCCTCCTGCCGCGGGCGCGCCAGCGGGCGCACCGAGCCGCGATGCTTCGCGACGTACGCGGCGAGGATCTTGTAGACGTCCGGATCGAAATCGATTTCCGAGCGGCCCTCGGCAAGGCCGGCGAGCTCGTCCTCGCTGCGCGCGGTGCCCAGGTGCGACCAGCGCTCGAAGACATGGACTTCCTCGAAGGCCCCGTCCGGATGCGATTCGCGCACCGCGATGCGGCCCTGCCACGGCCAATCCGCCAGTCGAAATGGCGCGAGGGCCGTGGCGAGCCGCACGTTGTGCTGCTCCGGCGTCTCCTCGCCGATGCACGCACCCCTGCACTTCTTCACCTGGCGCGCGAAGCAGGGCCCGCCGCGCTTTTCCCAGCCCAGCTGCCGCCAGCAGAGGCCGTGCTCGGCCGCGAGGTTCTCCAGCATCTGCTTCACCTGCTGCTTCGTCGCGAACGGGCCGAAGAGCGGCTCCGCGGCATCTCCCCGCGCGGCCCAGTCGATTTCCTTGTTGGCGACGACCTGCGGCGGCGAATGCAGGTCCGGCAGGCGCAGGAAGACGGTGTTCATCTTGCGGCGCAGGCGGTGGTTGTGCAGCGGCAGGAGCTCCTTCACCAGCCGCGCTTCCCGGAGCAGCGCCCCCAGCTCGCCCGCCGTCTCGTCCACCTCGATGCGCTGGATCTCGCTCGAGATGCGCACGTCGTTGGCCGAGCGGTAGTCGCTCGAGAAATGCGAGCGCACGCGGTCGCGCAGGTTCACGCTCTTGCCGATGTAGATCGGAAGGTCGTTCACGCCGTAGAAGCGGTAGACGCCGGGACCTTCCGGCAGGTTGTCGAGCACGTCCGGCGGCAGCTGCGGCGGCAGGCTCGGGATCTTCAGCAGGCGCTTGACCGCGGCCTCGATCTCGATCGCGTCGCGCTCGCGGTAGAGCATCTGCACGAAGCGCCAGATCGCGCGCGCGTCACCCAATGCCGAGTGGCGGCCGGTGCGCGGCGCCTCGCCCGGCGTGAACGCTTCCTGCAGCCCATGGCGCGTGATGAGCGAGTCCAGGCCGTGTCCCACCGCTTCGGGGTACATGCGGCGCGAGAGGCGCACGGTGCACAGGACATCCGCGCTGAACTTCATCTCGAGGCGGCGGAACTCGTTCTTCAGGAATCCGTAGTCGAAACGCGCGTTGTGAGCCACCAGCACATGCCCTTCGAGGCGCTCGAGCACTTCCCGGCGAAGCTCCGCGAAGGTGGGCGCATCGCGCACCATCTCGTTGCTGATGCCGGTGAGGACGCGGATGTCCTCCGGGATGCTGCGCTCGGGATTCACGAGCGTGGACCACTCGTCGAGGAACTCCCCTTCCGTCACCCGAACGATGCCGATCTCGGTGATCCGGTCGCCCGTCGAGGTGGTGCCGGTGGTCTCCAGGTCGACGAAGGCGATGGCAGGGGCGAACATGGTTGGAATTCTATAAAATTACGGGCTCACCTCACGAGCTACTCCATGGCCCGTCCCCGCGCCAAGTCCCCGCCCCGCCTTACCCGTGACGCCGAGCGCCTCATCGCGCTCGCCAACGGGCTCAACGCGTCCGGGAGCCTCACGGAGGACCATTTCTGGGAAGCGCAGATGTCGGCGCTCGTGGCGCGGCTGCTGGAGCACGGCAACGACGCGCCCATCGACGGCGCGCTCGACCACCTCTACCAGAACAACCTCGGCGCGTACGACACCCTGATCGAGCTGGTGGAGAACGAGTCCGAGTCGGTCGCCTCGACCGAGGGTGAGCGCGAATGGCAGTCGCTGCTCGTCGCCGCGCCCATCGTGGTGTGGTCGAAGTACGCGATCCCGTCGGGCGCCATATCCCGCGAGCACGCGCAGACGCTCCAGGTCCATCTCCAGGCCCACGTGCTCGCCGCCGGAGCGCGCGTGGCCATGGTCCCCTACCTCTATTCGATCGACCAGCTGCCGCGGCACTTCTCGGAGCTGCGCCGGCTCGCCGCCAAGCTTTCGGAAGCCGCCATCGCCAACGAGAAGCCGAAGCTCGAGCTCTCGCGCCTGCCGGAAACGGCGCACCTCCTGGCGGACACGCGCTTCGTGATCGCGTGCGCGGCCGTGCCGAAGGGACAGGCGCTGTTCCGCTGGCAGGAGGACGCCTCTGGACACGCGGGCCGCACCGGCAGCCTCGAGCAGTGGATCGCGCAGGCTCGCCCCACCATCTCCAAGATCCTGCCCGGCTGCGTGTTCGAGTCGCTGCTGCCGGACGCTTACTACGTGAATTGCCGCGAGTCGGATCGCCGGGTGCGCCCCTTCGGCATCCGCGCGGCCGTGGCTTTCCTGGAAAACGCGCTGCACGCGAAGGCCACGGAGATCAAGGCCGTGGTCGCGGGTTTCGGCGAGGAGCGCGTGGACGAGTATCGCGTCGGCTTCTTCAAGGGCGACGACGAGGCCGAGATCGCGCACGGCGTGGTGTGGCCGCTCTACGGCCGCGAGGACGAGAATGCGCGCCCCGGCCCCGTCGACGAGGTGGTGGCGCAGTTGAACGAATGCGGCATCACCGAGGTGAAGCGCCTCACCGGGACGTTCACGCCGGAGTATTGCGAAGACTGCGGCGCGCCGCTCTTCGCCAACGGCGATGGCGAGATCGTCCACGCCGAGCTCCCCGAAGAAGCGGACACGCATACGGCGCACTTCCACTAGGAAGTGGACGCCCTTTCCGAAGTCCTTCGCCTCGCCCGGTTCTCCGCGGGCGTGACGCTCGATGCCACGGCGCG
>Ga0207691_10007170_pt1 | contig 10753 bp, 8 predicted proteins | sample KBSM13metaG_FD_184327 | JGI IMG/M metagenome (GOLD analysis project Ga0207691, IMG submission 184327) | Miscanthus rhizosphere microbial communities from Kellogg Biological Station, Michigan, USA - KBS M1-3 metaG (SPAdes) (version 2) | ecosystem: Host-associated > Plants > Roots > Rhizosphere >... | reverse complement strand
GGCTGGCCGCCGCGGCCGAATATGCCAAGGCGAAATCCTTCGATCCGAACGTCCTCGCTTCGCAGCGGCTCGCACCCGATCAATTTCCGCTGACACGCCAGGTGCAGATCTGCTGCGACTCCGCGAAGCTCGCAGCCGCCTACCTCTCCGGCAAGTCCGCCGAGTCTCAGCCCGACACCGAGCAGACGCTGGAAGAGCTGCAGACCCGAGTCCGCGCGACCATCCAGTATCTGGAAGGATTTTCCGCAGACGACTACGTCGGTGCAGCCACACGGGTCGTGAGTCAGCCGCGCTGGAAAGGCGAATGGATGACGGGCGCGGATTATCTTCTCCAGCACGCGCTCCCCAATTTCTTTTTCCATCTCACCACGGCGTACGCCATCCTGCGTCACAACGGCGTCGCACTCGGCAAGCGTGATTTTCTCGGGGCGCAGACCAAGCGGCCGGCCGCCGCCTGAAGCTGCCGGCGCAGACTCAGCAGCGACATACCGCAAATCAGGCAAGCAGCTCGCGGATCGTCGTACGCAGCTCGTTGAGCTTCGGCGGCTTGCCGAGAACCCGGTCCACGTGCGCCGGAATCTCCTTTTCCGCGATCATGCGCGAACCCCAGCCCGTGAGCATGATGACTGGCGTTCTGGGCGACCGGCTCTTGATCCCCTCCGCCACGCGACGGCCATCGACGGAAGGCATTCCGAGATCGGTCACGACGAGATCGAATGGATGAGCGGTGGCGTGGGCCGTGGCAAATATTTCGAGTCCCGTCTGGCCACCGTTCGCCGCCACCGTGACATGCCCTTCGCCGACCAATGCATCTTCGAGCGCCTTGATGATGATCGGATCGTCATCGATGAGCAGCACGCGAAGACGACGCATCGGCGCGTGCACGTCGGTGGCGCGCGCCGCCGCGATCAGTGGTTGCGTGTAGGCAGGAAAGGTCACCCGCATCGTCGTGCCGCGACCCACCGCGCTTTCGATATCGAACTCCGCGCTGTGCCGCTGGATCATGCCGTAGACCATGGCGAGCCCCAGCCCCGTGCCGCGCTCTCCCTTGGTCGTGAAAAACGGTTCGAGACAGCGCCGGCGCGTTTCTTCATCCATGCCGATCCCGGTATCGATCACCTCGACGGCCACCAGTTCTGTTTCACCGGGCCCGGGCCGCGCGAGAGTGCGCACCGTCAGCACGCCGCCTTCGGGCATCGCATCCACCGCGTTGAAGATGAGATTGGTGAGCGCATCCCGGATCTCGCCTTCGGCGCCCATGATGCCCGGCAATGTGCTGGAGAGCTCGCTGCGAAGCTCGATCGACACGCCGCGCTGTTGCGGCAGGTCGAACCACTTGGCACGCGTGAGCTCGATGATCGCCCGCGCCACGACGTTGAGGTCCACGAGCGCCAGCGTCATCTCCGGTTCGCGCTGTCGATAAAACTCGCGCATGCGGGCCACCGTGTCGGCGACGCCATCGATGGCGTGCTGGATGACTGTGAGTGCCGCGCGCCCCTTGTCGGTCAGGTTCGGTTCGCGTTCCAGCAGCGAGTCCGTATACAGCGAAATCGGCGAAATGGCGTTGTTGATGTCGTGGGCGATGCCGCTCGCCATCTGTCCGAGCGCGCGCAGCCGCTCCTGTTGCATCACCGCGTGCTGGGACTGTCGCAGGTCGTCGTAGGCCTGGCGAAGTGCGCCGTTCAGCCGCGCCTGGTGCGATGCCAGCGCCACGTGTCCGGACAACTGCATGAGGAATTCACAGTCGCCGCTGCTGAAAGCTTCGGGCGCGCGGCGCGCGGCGACGAAGGCGCCGAACACGCTGGCTTCCACCTGCAGAGGCGCAAAAACCAGTGAACAAAGTCCGTTCGTGGCAAATCGCTGCGGGAATGCGAAGGGGATCTTGTGTGTATCGGGCTCGTACACCAGGCGGCCGCGAATGCAGGTCGACAATCCGTTCTCATCGATGGGGACGGTGGAATCAGTAGTCAGGCCGACGGCGGCAGCCAGTCGCTGGCTCGATGCTCCGAGGGTGCTCACTGTCAGCGTGGCGGTTGCCGCGTCATAGAGGCATACGCAGGCGAAATCGACCGGCAGATTCTCTTCGACGTTTCGCAGCACCACCTGGAAAATGCTCGGCAGGTCCTGGCGATCGCCAATCGCACCCGTGATGTGTTGTAGCAGAGACAGGCGCTGCATCTGTGCGCGCGAACGAATTTCGGACTGCTGGATCTGCGCGAGCATGTGATTGAAGGCTTCGGTGAGCTGCGAGATTTCCTGCGCGCCGCTCGAGCGAGCCCGCACGCTGTAGTCATGCTTGTCAGAGACTGCGCGCGCGGTTTCCGCGAGTTCCAGCAGCGGCCTCGAGATCTCCGTCTGCTGCTTGCGTCCGACGAAATACGCCAGCAGCACGGCGAGCGCGATGACCAGTGCGGTGATCAATCCATAGCCGCGGAAGCGCTGGTCGATGGCGCGCAGATCCGATTTCACGAACAGAGTGCCCAGGACCATGTCGTTCAGGCGCACGGGCTCGAAGCCGATGACGTGCTGACGCTCGAAGTGGTAGCCCTCCGGCTGCAAGGTCCCCGGCAGGTCTTCGCGCGCCACGCGGTCCGGGTAGGACGCGAACAACTCGCCGGACTTGCTGTACAGCGCCGCCGACACGATGTGCGGGTCGGACCTGAATGCCGAAAGGACCACGCGCGCATCATCGGCATTGTCGAATGCCAGCGCCGCGGTACTGTTCTGCGCGATGGCCTTGCCGAGGATGTTCAACTGCTGCGCGACGGATTGTTTGAAGGTGACCACCTCATAAGTCACGAACATCGCACAGGTGAACAGGATGACCAGTCCGCTGGTCAGCAGCACCATGCGCATGAGCTTGTGTCGGAACGGGGTGTTGGGCATCACTCGCCCCCCACGACGATCTCGGCCGCGCGCAGCAGGTTCGAGCTGATGACCAGCGCCGCGGCACGCGCCGACTCCACGTTGACGCGCATGCGTACGCGCCCGCCTTCGGTGACCAGCCGGATCATCACACCACGCTGGGCGGCACCCGGAATGTCGCTGACCGTCAGCGTGCTGTGGCGCTCGAGCGCCGACAGCACCTCCGACAGGTGTCGCTGTTCGGACTGGTGAATGAACAGGATCTGGCAGCCGGCTCCGTCCGCCGCTCTTCTCAGGCGCCTGACGACGAGCGGCCGGCCATTGACGGACTTGCCCTTCACTACCTCATCGAGGTCGGAACCGAAGGGATCGTGGCCGAACACCCCCACCACGAAGGGCGCATCGGCACTCGCAAACGCGGCCGCGGGCCATTCGACGAAGCGCGAGAAGTTGAAGAGGAACACCGCCTTGACCTGGTATTCCGTGGGCGCCGCCGTGACGCCGGCGGACGCCAGGAGACCAGCGACGACCAGCACCACACGCGCTGCGTTGAGCTTGAGTTTTATATTTGCTCCGCCGCCTCGTTCCCGCCACGGCATTCTTGCATGTCATGCGCTGCAAACAAGGCGCCGACGGGAAAGACTTCCGATGTTCCTACAAGAAATCTTGACAATTGTCAGGGTTACCCGCAAAACGATTGCGGTCGGACTAGTTAGTCTTGCGGGAGCAGACGGCGCAGGGTGTCGCGAAAGCGACTTGCGATGGCGTCACTCGCGTTATGTTTTCCCGAAGACACGAGCTTGCGGCCTGCGCGCCATACGCCGTCGATGCAGTCCCTGCCGCCGGCGAAAATCCAGGTGTCGAGCAAGGCATCGTCGCGGCGGTGTTCGAAGCCGGCGGCTCCGGTCGCCAATGAGAAGAAGTCCGCGCTGGCGCCGGTCACGATGCCAGCGCTGGCAACGCCCAGGGCCTGCGCGCCGCCGCGCATCGCCCCATCGAACAACACACGCCCCGTCGAACGGCTGTCAGCAGATCCGATGACATTGCGCGCACGATGCGCAAGCCGCTGGCTGTATTCGAACTGTCGCAATTCATCGGCCACGCGAATCGACACGTTCGAATCGGTGCCGATACCGAACGCGCCACCCGCGCCAAGGTATTTCGTGGCCGGAAAAATGCCGTCGCCGAGGTTCGCCTCGGTGATTGGACACAGCCCCGCCACCGCCCCACTGCGGGCGAGCCGCGCGGCCTCGGCATCATCGAGGTGCGTGGAATGGACCAGGCACCACCGGCTATCCACCGCCGCGTGGTCCAGCAGCCACTGCACCGGGCGTGCCCCCGACCACGCGAGGCATTGCTCGACTTCGCCGGTCTGTTCGGCGGCATGGATGTGTACCGGGCCGGTCGCAGCGAGCGCCACCACCGTGCTCAGTTCCTCGGGCGTCACGGCCCGCAGCGAATGCGGCGCCACTCCGATCAAGCCATCGTCCAGTGACGCCACGATGCGCCGCGCCGCCTCTGACAAGCGTGCGTAATCGTCGACGCTGGTGACGAAACGGCGCTGGCCGTCGTTGGGCGGCGCCCCGCCGAAACCGCCGTGCGCGTAAAACACGGGTAACAGCGTGAGGCCGATACCGGTCTGCAGGGACGCTGCCGCCACGCGCGCACTGGTCTCCGCCGGATCCGCGTACGCGATGCCTTTCGGGTCGTGATGCACGTAGTGGAACTCGCCAACGCGCGTGAACCCGCTCTCGAGCATTTCGACATAGGCCTGCGCCGTCACCGCTTCGATATCGTCGGGCGTCATGCGCGCCACGAAACGGTACATGAGCGTGCGCCAGCTCCAGAAGTTGTCAGCCGCCGGGCCGCGGAATTCCGTGAGACCCGCCATGCCGCGCTGGAAAGCATGACTGTGGACGTTGCACATCCCGGGCAGCGCGACCGCGACAATTTCATCGCCGGGTTTTGCAACCGCGCCGCGCTGAATCGCGCTGAAGCGTCCACCCAGGATCTCGACGCGAACGTTTTCAGCCCAGCCGTCCGGCAGCAACGCCGATGCGAAATGCAGGGTCACAGCCGGATAGCCGCGGCAAGAAATACCATCAGCGCAACGACCAATTTCATGAAGGCAGTATATGCGCTGCGCCATCAAACCAGATCCTCTGGCGGGCCGAACCACTCATCTATAAGGTGCCCGCCATGCACTGCGACCGAATCTGGCGGAACGCACGTCTGGCGACACTGGCACCCGGTCATCCAGGTCTCGGCATCATCGAACGCGGGCTCGTCGCGAGCCGTGCAGGCCTCATCGTTTATGCGGGGTCGGAAGCTCAGGCGCCGGCGGACCTCGACGCGCCGATCAACACTGACTGCGCGGGACGCCTCGTCACGCCGGGCTTCATCGACTGCCACACGCACCTGGTCTACGCCGGCACTCGCTCCGCTGAATTCGAACAACGGCTCAACGGTGTTTCATACGAATCCATTGCCAGGCAAGGCGGCGGAATCCTGTCGACGGTGAGCGCCACGCGCGCCGCGAGCGAAGCGCAATTGATCGCCGAATCGATGCCGCGACTCGATGCGCTGTTGGCCGAAGGTGTGACGACCGTGGAGATCAAGTCGGGGTATGGATTGTCGCTGGAGCACGAGCGCAAACAACTGCGTGCTGCGCGTGCACTCGCACGCGATCGCAAGATCACCGTGACGCTCACCTTTCTCGGCGCGCACGCCTTGCCGCCGGAATTCGCGAATCGCGCCGACGACTACATCACCGAGGTGTGCATTCACATGCTGCCCGAGCTCGCGCGCGACGGCCTGGTCGACGCGGTCGACGCCTTCTGCGAAAACATCGGCTTCACGCGCGGCCAGACGCAACGGGTATTCGAGGCGGCGCGGGCCCAGGGGTTGCGTGTAAAGCTGCACGCCGAACAACTGTCCGACATGCAGGGCGCGGCACTCGCCGCGAGTTTCCGCGCACTGTCGGCGGACCACCTGGAATTCACCGATGAGACGGGCGTCATCGCGATGGCGCAAGCAGGCACCGCGGCGGTGCTGTTGCCAGGCGCGTTCTATTTCCTGCGCGAGACGCGCGTGCCGCCCATCGACCTGCTGCGCAAACACGGCGTGGCCATGGCGCTCGCCACCGATTGCAATCCCGGCACTTCCCCTGTGACCTCGCCGCTGCTCGTCATGAACATGGCGGCGACGCTGTTCCGCATGACGGTGGACGAATGCCTCAGCGGCATGACGCGTGCAGCGGCGCAGGCGCTCGGCATGGCCGACCGCGTCGGCACGCTCGAGGCCGGCAAACAATGTGACCTCGCTATCTGGAATGTCGAGCGACCGGCCGAACTGGTGTATCGCCTCGGCATGAACCCATTACATGAACGCGTGTGGAGAGGCCAGTGAGGGCGAATCCCCGCATTCCCGAATGGCTGGCCGTGCATCATGGCCATGCACCGCTGATCGTGAGCTTTCCGCATACCGGGACGGAGATCCCGCCGGATATCGAATCGCGGCTGGTCTCACCCTGGCTCGCGCGCAAGGACACCGACGTCTGGGTAGACGTGCTGTACGATTTCGCGCATCGCGTCGGCGCCACCACCATCCGCACCGCCTTGTCGCGCACCGTGATCGATGTGAACCGCGATCCGTCGGGTGCATCGCTGTATCCGGGCCAGTCCACAACGGCCCTGTGCCCGGTGGAAACTTTCGACGGTGAACGGCTCTACAAGCCTGACGCCGAACCGGACGCCGCTGAAATCGAGCAGCGCAAGCGCGATTACTTCGCGCCCTATCATCAGCATCTCGCCGCAGAGGCCGAGCGGCTCCGCCTCAAGCACGGCCGCGTCGTGATCTATGACGCGCACTCCATCCGTTCCCGTGTGCAGCGATTGTTCGACGGCCAGTTGCCGCAGTTCAACATCGGCACGAACAATGGCGCGAGCTGCGATGCGGCGCTGACCGCGGGCATCGAAAGGATCTGCACGGCTTCCGCGTTCAACAGCGTCACCAACGGCCGCTTCCGTGGCGGCTGGATCACGCGTCACTATGGCAAGCCCGAAACCGGCGTTCATGCGCTGCAAATGGAGCTTGCAATGCGTGGGTATCTGTACGAACCCAAGGGCGCGCTCAACGAACACAACTGGCCCGCGATGCTCGACGACGCGCACGCGGCCACGCTGCGCGTCGCGCTGCGTGACATTCTCGACGTTTGCCTCAAGTTCGCGACTGGAGCCACCGCATGAACCGCACCGACTCCACACGGGTCATTCGCGCCGCCACCGGCACGCAGCTGACGGCAAAGAGCTGGCTCACCGAAGCGCCGCTGCGCATGCTCATGAACAATCTCGATCCCGCGGTGGCCGAGCGGCCCGAGGAACTCGTGGTCTACGGCGGCATCGGGCGTGCGGCGCGCGACTGGGACAGCTACGACCGTATCGTCGAAACGCTGAAGCGTCTCGAGTCGGATCAGACACTGCTGATCCAGTCGGGCAAGCCCGTGGGCGTATTCACGACACACACCGACGCCCCCCGCGTTCTGTTGGCCAACTCCAACCTCGTGCCGCGCTGGAGCACCTGGGAACACTTCAACGCGCTCGACCGCAAGGGGCTCATGATGTACGGCCAGATGACGGCCGGCTCGTGGATCTACATTGGTTCGCAGGGCATCGTGCAGGGCACCTATGAAACGTTCGTCGAGATGGGCCGCCAGCATTACGGCGGCAACCTCGCCGGCCGCTGGTTGCTCACAGCGGGCTTGGGTGGCATGGGCGGTGCGCAGCCACTGGCAGCGGTGATGGCCGGCGCTTCGTGCCTCGCCATCGAATGCCAGCGCTCCCGAATCGACATGCGCCTGAAGTCCGGCTACCTGGATCACGCCACGGAAGACGTCGACGAAGCGCTGGCGCTCATCGGGCGCTCCTGCGAAGAGAAGCGGCCGATCTCCGTGGGTTTGTTAGGCAACGCGGGCGAAGTCCTTCCCGAGCTCTTCAGGCGCGGCGTGCGTCCCGACCTGCTCACCGATCAGACCTCCGCGCACGATCCCATCCACGGCTATCTGCCCATCGGCTGGACGGTGGAAAAGTGGCAGGCCATGCAGACGACGGAGCCGGCCGTGGTGAGCGCGGCCGCGCGAGCATCGATGGCCTCGCACGTGCACTCCATGCTCGACTTCCAGAAGGCCGGCGTGCCCACCGTGGACTACGGCAACAACATCCGTCAGGTGGCGCTCGAAGAAGGTGTGAAGAATGCCTTCGATTTCCCCGGCTTCGTGCCCGCGTACATCCGGCCGCTGTTCTGCCGCGGCGTCGGGCCGTTTCGCTGGGTCGCATTGTCAGGCGATCCGGAAGACATCGCGCGCACCGATGCCAAGGTCAAGGAACTACTACCCGACGACCAGCATCTGCATCACTGGCTCGACATGGCGCGCGAACGCATCCGGTTCCAGGGATTGCCGGCGCGCATCTGCTGGGTGGGCTTGGGCGACCGGCACCGGCTCGGCCTCGCCTTCAACGAGATGGTGGCGAGCGGTGAGCTCAAGGCGCCCATCGTCATTGGGCGCGACCACCTCGACTCGGGCTCGGTCGCGTCGCCGAATCGCGAGACCGAAGGCATGAAGGACGGCTCGGATGCCGTGTCCGACTGGCCATTGCTCAACGCGCTGTTGAACACCGCGTCGGGCGCCACCTGGGTGTCTATCCACCACGGCGGCGGCGTCGGCATGGGGTTCTCACAACATGCCGGCGTCGTAATCGTCTGCGATGGCACCCCAGAAGCAGCCAAGCGCATCGCCCGCGTGTTGTGGAACGATCCGGCGACGGGTGTCATGCGGCATGCAGATGCGGGCTATGACATCGCGCTCGCGACCGCGCGCGAAAAAAAGCTCGACCTGCCGGCGATCTAAATCGCGAAGACCAGAGTTTCCTACGGAGGCGCGGGCGCTGAAGCGAGCGTCAGCTCTTGCCGCGCTTGATGCGGGGCGCACGACGCAGCTTCGCGAACTCCGAGTATTCCCAGGAGCGCAAGGCCAGGATGGCGGTCGCGCCGTCGCGCTCGTCGAGCGGCAGGCGCGCGTCCTGCTGCGCCAGGGTTTCGAATTCCGATGCCAGGTGTCGCAACGACGTGCGCAACCGCAACAGCGACGCCTCGCTCAGCATGCCGGCCACGAAACGGAATTCGTCACCCGCTGTTTCAAAATGGGATTTGAAGAATTCGGGGCAGACGCGCTCGATGAAGTACGCATGCACCGGCCCATCCTTGCGCCATTCGAAATTGCGCCCGGTGAGCTTCTTGATACGCACCGGGGGGCGGTAGTCGATGATCCGCAGGCGATCGAGCTTCGTCAGCAGGACGGCGAGCTCGCTATGGTCCAGCTGGAAGGCGTTGACGATCTCGGACATTTTCCAGTCGTTGACCACGAGGTAGGTCACGACCAGCAGTTTGGGATTCGCCACCAGCGCCTGCTCCTGTACCTCGCTGAGTTCGGTGAGCGGCGCATTGCCCGGTGGCTGCAGCAGATCGACGATGTCCACCCCGAGTGCCTCGCAGATGAGATCCAGGCGGGCCAGCGTGAACTTGCCGCGCGACAGATCGCGCTTCACCGTGGGCTCGCTGAGTCCGAGCCTCTTCGCGAGGTCGCTGTACGAAAGGCCCTGCGCGCGCAGGCGCAACTTTATGCCGGCCACCAACGTCGTCGAGTTGCTCAAGGTCCACCTCCTGTCCGTTCAAGAATACTGCTAGTCTCGCGGCTCCTCATACAGGAGCAATCGCCATGAGCAAGGGAATGGACCAGAAGAAGAACGTGAAGAAGAAGGCCGCCAAGACGCCCGACGAAAAGCGTGCGGCGAAAAAGGCCAAGAAGGCGGAACGTTCCTTCCTGCAACGCCCCTGAAACCCAGGCGTCGAGCTCACTTCAGCTTCAGCTCGACACGCACCTTCTTGTTCTCCGTCGGCGCCGAAGGACTGGCGCCCATGACAAAGACACGCGCTGCATCGAGAGTCCCGGACCCGAGCAGCGCATCCTGGATTGCGCGCGCGCGCAGCTGCCCGAGTTGCTCGAGGTCGGCGTCTTCGACCCGGTGCTTCAGGATCACGGCCTGTTCCATTTCGAGGTTGGCCGCCGCGAACCCCGCCGGATCCCGTTCGCCCTTGCGGATGGCGCTGACCGACAACGCGGCTGGCGGCAGCGGCGCCTTCACTCCGTAGTCGGACTGGTACTGCGTCACCAGTAGTTCAAACCGCTGCGCAGGATCCGCGAGTGCGGCATCCGTCGATTTCGGCAGCGAGCGCAACAACCCTTCGAGCTTCCTCTGAGCAATCGCTGCGCCATCGAGATCCGTCGAGTAGCTCGTCGGAACCTCGAGCTGCAGCGCCGGCCGTTCGGTGAGCGCCTTGGAAATCGATGCAAGCTTTTCCCTGGCTGCGGCATCCAGCGCCGAGGTCCCCGGATCGAACTCGATGCGGTTGATTTCTTCGCCACCGCCGAACAGGCTGCCGAGCAGCGCGAATGGCGCGGTCGCCGCCTTGGTGAGCAGGCCTATGAAGGCCTTCCAGATGAGCGGTCCCATGCGAAATTGCGGGTCGTCGAGACTGCCGCTCATCGGCAGGTCGATGTCGATGACACCGTTGCGATCTTTCAGCAGCGCCACCGCCAGTTTCAGCGGGAGGTGCACGGCATCGGCGCTTTCCACGCGCTCGCCGAGCTCGAGCTGGTCGATGACGAACTTCTGCTTGGCCTGCAGCGTGCGGTTCTCGACAAGATAGGACACGTCGATGGACAACTTGCCCTTTTCGATCTTGTAGCCTGCGAAACGCCCGGAGTACGGCGTCACCGACGTCATCTCCACGCCCTTGAAGGCGACCTTCAGGTCCGTGTACAGCGCCGCCG
>Ga0207691_10007168_pt1 | contig 10755 bp, 8 predicted proteins | sample KBSM13metaG_FD_184327 | JGI IMG/M metagenome (GOLD analysis project Ga0207691, IMG submission 184327) | Miscanthus rhizosphere microbial communities from Kellogg Biological Station, Michigan, USA - KBS M1-3 metaG (SPAdes) (version 2) | ecosystem: Host-associated > Plants > Roots > Rhizosphere >... | reverse complement strand
TGGGCATGGATTCCCGGACCAGTCTCCGTCCGGCCTGTCTACGCGCCGGCGCTGGTGGCGTTTATCGGCGGGCCACACTTCAGTTTGTCGCTTTCAATTGGCGGAGGTGGTGGCAATGTGGCGTGGTTTCCACTCGGCCCGCGAGAAGTCTATGTTCCCGCGTATCACACGAGCCGTGAATATGTCGAGCGCGTCAACGTCAGCAACACAACGGTCAACAACATCACCATCACGAATGTTTACAACAACACAAACAATACAAATATTCACTACGTCAATAAAAGCGCAAAAGGTGGAGTGACCGCAGTCTCGCAGACAACGTTCATCAATGCTCAGCACGTGGCGAAATCCGCGGTAACAGTCAACCCGCGGGATATCGAATCTGCGCCCGTTTCTGGAAGAGCGGAAGTGGCTCCTAGCCGTAACAGTGTCCTGGGTCCCCGTACTTCGGAGGGCAAGCATGTTTCGCAGCCGAGAGCCGAAGTGATCAATCGGCCTGTTGTGGCGAAGACGCCTCCTCCGGCTGCTCCGGTTCCTTTTGAACGACAGCAAGCAAAATTAGCCGCGCAGCCGGGCCAGCCACTGGCATCGAAGGATGTCGAGAGTCTGCGTCCGTCGAACGGTGCTCCTGGGAGAGCCCATGTTCGGCAGGCACCTCCGGGAAAGACTACAGTTGCGGACTCCGCTCAGGCTCCATCCAATCCGCCGATAAGCAGGCATTCGTCGGACAAGAGTGCTTCGAGCACCGCGGCGAACACTGAGTCAGAGGGACGCAATGGAAACCGCGGGCAGACGCCTCTCCAAGGACAGACAGTAGCTCCGACAGCACCGCCGACGGTAGTCACGTCGTCCGCGGAAAACTCACAGTCGAGGAACGGCAATCGCCCGCCGAGCGCCAATCGCGGACAGTCGCCGAACGCTCCGGCACAGACAGTGGCTCCGACAACGCCACCGACGGTAGTCACGTCGTCCGCGGAAAACTCACAGTCGAGGAACGGCAATCGGCCACCGAGTACCAATCGCGGACAATCGCCGAACGCTCCGACACAGACAGTGGGTCCGACAACGCCCCCGACCGTGGTCACGTCCCCAGAAAACTCACAGTCGAGAAACGGCAATCGGCCACCGAGTACCAATCGCGGACAGTCGCCGAACGCTCCGGCACAGACAGTGGCTCCGACAACACCACCGACCGTGATCACATCGTCCGCGGAAAACTCACAATCGAGGAACAGCAATCGGCTGCCGAGCGTGAGCCGCGGGCAGTCATCGAACGGTCCCGCAGAAACGGTGGCGCCGCCACCTGCGAAAGCAGGTGCGTCTTCAAGTGAAAGCACGCCTGACCGAGGAAATACTCGTCAGGATTCCAGCACCGCTCCAGCCCCGGCGCAATCGAACTCAAATTCGCCGTCTCGTGGAGGAAATCGTGGGCGGCAGCCGTCGCCTGCGCCGACCCCGGCACAGTCGCCAGAGTCCAAGGTAGCAAGTCCAGCTTCGAGCAACTCACAACCGGGCCAGGGAGAAAAACGGGGGCAGTCGGATAAGTAACAAACATCTCCGCATTCGGACATTTCAAAGCTCATTTGAAATCGATGCAGCGTTTGAAATGTCCGAATGTCTTCCACGCGTTGCGGACGAGTCTTGAAATCACCCGCAGCGAATCTCATGCGCGTAACGAACCGTCTGTACGATCCTGCCTGCGCCACACGGAAATATCAGGGATTACCGCTGGCGGGAAATCGCTTCCTTCATGAGCAAGTAGTTCAGTTCGCGGCGAAGTTCCTTCTGTGTGTTTTCTTCGATGGCAGTCTTAAGCAGCTGACGCAGGTTGTAGACCTGGCGGCTCAGTTCCATTTCGACCGGAAGGCAGCCGGCATTTTTTAGAATCTTGAAGGTGAGACGCAGGTCTTCGGGAACGCCACGGTCGTCATCGAGATTCAGCGGCTTTCCCTGTCCGGGCAGATTGCTGAATAACCCTTCATCCTGAGCGGCACGGATTCGATTCTCCGCGAGTGTTTCCATGAACCCCATATACACATTCCAACTTGCTTCTACTCTCCGATCTTACGACACGCATAGAGCAGCCAAGGGCTTTGCGAAAGCCAATTCTGCAGACCCAGGCCTTTCTCGATCCATATAGAAGCGTCCACGATACGACTATCGGAACCTGTTTGTGCCAGCGACCACTGGAATCCTTTCCTTCCGGTGACCTCAAAACGATGCGACGCGAGGCACCGTTCAACCTCCTCCATTGAAAAAGCGTGGACAGCATGGTTGTTCTCTTTAAGACTTCGTAATCGGAACCGCCAGCTTCGGGAATTCGTAAAGCAGAAAACAAATATACCGCCAGCTTTCAAGCACTCGGCTGCTTTGGCAAAGATGAGGTCGCATTTATCGAAATACTGGAGCACTTCCACGCATACGACGCCATCGAACTCGCCTTCGTGGAATTCCGAGATGTCGCACACAATGGCACGCTGAACGCCTCGTTTCTCGGCCAATGCGACAGCCTGCGGGTTTTTGTCGATCAACGTCACATGATGACCTTGTTCGGCGAGTGCACCGCCGAATCGGCCACTACCTCCGCCCATATCCAGGATACGGAGCGGGGACGGACCCGGAGGGCCCAGATGGTCGAACATAAATCGAGACTCGATATCTGTTCGGTACCTTCCGATACGATTGCCATACCCCTCGGGGTTTTCCACGTCCCAGATATACGGCACCTCGGCGCGAGCAGTCTGTACTACGGTGCGACCGTTCTGTACCGTGATCCGGACGGTTTTAAAGGTGGACATGCTTCTCCCTTTTTCTTCCCATTTCTGGCAAGTCTACGAAAACCATCGCGAAAATACGAGCGAAACGGCGGATATTCCCACTGCTGGTTCGCGAATCAGCCTTGTTGATCCCGCGGAAGTCGTTTCTCACAATTCCAGCGCTTGCACAAACGCGGGAACGTCGGCGAATTCCCAATCGGCGTGAGGGCGCCGTTCGGCGATTTTATCCGGCCACCATGTCGAGAGCAGCCTTGTGACCAATACCGGACGAATCCCAACAGCTCGCGCCCCCCGGTGCTCGTCGCTGCCACCGTCGCCTACAAAGAGAGCCTCCTCCGGCCGGACACCTACCGAATTCAGCGCGTGGTGGTAGATTCGCGCGTCGGGTTTGCGTATGCCCAACTGATAGGAAAAGACGATGGCGTCGAGACGGTCACGCAGCGGCGATCTCGCCCAGCTTTCCACATCGTCCGCTCCGGCGTCTGAAACCAGAGCAGTTCGAATGCCCGCATGACGCAGGCGGTCCAATGCGCCAAGCATATCTGATTCAATATCAACCAGTGCCGTTTCGAATCGCCGTCGCCGGCTTTCCACCGCTGCAATGATCTTAGCCTCCTCAATGGTAGGATCCAGAAAGTGTGCGACCTGACGGATCGCTTCTACGCCGTCCTGAACGTGACCGAGACAGCGGCCCAGCATATCTGAGTCGTAATACAGATGCTGCCAATCGCGAGCAGAAACACCGAGGATTTCCGAAATCGGAAGCTCACCCGCCAGCGCGGGCGGCTGCACGCAGGTGAGGGTATGAAACAGATCGAAGAGCACGGCTTTTGGGAGCGGTATCCGTTCCGTCATTACAACCAGACTAGTGGATACCATGAAGGCATGGCAATGTCAGGCAACAGTTTTGGTGTCGAAGTGCGGCCGCGTCCGTACGGCCACGACTCGGTTAAGGGGAGCCTATGGCGTTCTTTACGTCAATTCAGGCAGTGCAGGGCCGGAGCTTCAAATTGCCAATTGCCGGAGCAGAACTCCAGGTCTAGGACTCTTCACTTCGGGAGGCACATCTCGTTTTCTAACCCATCCTGCTAAGCTGTGCGGGTGAAATCCGAGGGCTCAATGACGAAGTACCTCCCACTTTGTGCCGTAATCATGATCCTGACGGCCTTCGCGGAGTATTCGATGGGCCGCCTGGCGTTCTGTAAATGTGGCGTGATTCGACTTTGGTCCGGGAACATCTGGAGTAATCAGAACTCTCAGCAGCTGACAGATCCGTACACCTTCACGCATATCCTGCATGGCGTCCTTTTCTACGCGTTGCTCTGGCTGGTATGTGGAAAGAGCGTCCCTGCCGGTGTCCGGCTGGTTTTTGCGGTATTGATCGAGTCGGGTTGGGAACTGTTGGAAAATTCAAGTTTCATCATCGACCGGTATAGAGCCGGGACGATCTCGCTCGACTACTACGGCGACAGCATCTTCAATTCGATGGCCGATGTTGTTGCAATGAGTCTGGGCTTTGCGCTCGCTCGCCGCCTTCCGGTGCGCGTCTGCATCATTGGCGCAATTGCACTCGATCTATTTCTGCTCTGGTGGATTCGAGATAACCTGACGATCAACATCATCATGCTGATTCACCCGATCGAAGCGATCCGGCAATGGCAGCTGATTCGGTAGGAAATTCGGAGATGGAAATGCCGGCGGACGGACTCGAACCGTCGACCTAAGGATTATGAGACCTTCGCTCTAGCCACCTGAGCTACGCCGGCTCGGACCTGAAGCAGAACACCTGATTCTAGCGCGAACGATTCCTGCCTGCCAAGAACGGTACGAAATAAGCACGGCGAAACAGCTTGTCGATGCGAGCCACCTGGACGGGTAATCGATCTCCGATTCGGTATCGTTTCTTTGCATTTCGGGATACCAGCGTGCGTTCGTTGGGATCAAATCGATAGTGACTTTCCGGAAGATCCGACGATGAAACAAATCCTTCGATAAACTGATCGATCAATTCCACGGTGAAGCCATCTTTCCAGACGGCGATGATGATGGCCTCGAATACATCGCCCAGATGCCGTTCCATCAGAATCATTTTCTTCCAGTCGATCAGTTCGCGTTCCGCCTGATCTGCCGTGCGCTCGCGCTCGCTGGACTCCGAGGCAATGGCTTCAAGCTGTCCCGGTTGCGTGGAGCTTTTCCGTCGCGCGATTGCCGACTTTAAAATTCGGTGCACCACAAGATCGGGATATCGCCGGATTGGTGAAGTGAAATGAGTGTACGCATCGGAGGCCAGGCCGAAGTGTCCGATGTTTTCTGCCGAATAGATGGCCTGCTTGAACGAACGCAGCATCAGGTATGACAACATGCGCTCCTCCGGCCTTCCGGCGATCGATGAAATGAATTTCTGAAATTCCGCCGGCGTCGCGCGTTTCGGATGAAACCGCAGGCCGAATCCTGCGACCAGTTCTGCAAAGTCTGCGACCTTTCCCGGATCCGGATCTTCATGGATGCGATAGATTGACGGGATTTCCCGAATTTCCATATGCCTCGCTACAACCTCGTTGGCAAGAATCATGAATTCTTCAATGATGCGATGTGAAAAGTGGCGAACGGACTTCGCGATTCCCAGAACACTACCCATTTCGTCGTAGGTCAGCACGGGTTCAGGAAGGTCGAAATCGATCGCTCCCCGTTCCTGCCTCTTCTTCTGAAGAATGATGGCCAATGTATTGATCTTCCGAATCTCCGGCAGGATGTGACGAAACCGCGCAATCACTGCCGGATCTCCATCGATCATCAACTGAACGTCCTCATAGGTCATGCGCTCCTTAGAGTGAATGACGCTGTTATGGACAGAGTAGTCGCGCACTTCTCCATCTCGCGAGATGTGCATGATGACGCTCATGGCAAGCCGGTCCACTCGTGGGTTCAGCGAACAGATACCGTTGGAGACCTTCTCCGGCAGCATCGGAATGACGCGATCTGGAAAATACACCGAGGTCCCCCGGATGCGAGCTTCGATATCCATTGCCGAGTCCTGTCGGACCACATGGGAAACATCGGCAATGTGAACACCGAGCTGGAAAGTGCCGTCCTTGAGTATCTCGACGTCAACTGCGTCATCGAAGTCGCGGGCGGTTGTTGGATCGATCGTGATGGTGTTGCGTTTTCGGAAATCGTCGCGGCCGAGGTGATCCTTTTCGTCGAGCGTTTCGGGTAGTTTTTCGGCCTCTTCTTCTACATTCTTTGGAAAGGATGTCGAGAATCCAAACTTTCGAATTATGGCAATCGTCTCGACGTTGGGATCATCCAGAAATCCAATCACGCTGACGATCTTCCCGGCAGGCCACGCGGTTGCGCTGGGATATCGCGTAATCTCAACTTCGACGATCTTGTCCTTATGCTCGGGTGCATCTTCGGTGATGAGAATTTTCGCCGGCAACTTTTCATCCATGGGCGCAACGAAGAACACCTGTCCATCAAATCGAAGTTGTCCGACGATGGTGTCTCTCACGCGCTTCGTCACGTTGACGACACGACCTTCGGCGCGCCCTCCCGGTTTGTGCAGGACGATTTCGATCTGCACCTTGTCGCCGTTCATGGCTGAGCCTGTCATGGGAGGAGGAATGAAGACATCGCTGCCCAGGCTTTCAACTTTTTGAGCGGGTATCACAAAGCCGTAACCGTCACGATGCAGCACGATGGTTCCGTCGATCAGGTTCCTGGATCTGGCTTCGTAACGATTTCCTTTATGCTGTTCCAGCTGTCCGTCTCGAACAAGTTGCGTGAGGATGTCCTTTATCTGTCGGCGAGCCTGTGGCGTTGCATCAAACTTCTCGAGGAGCCCGTGGAGATTGGCGCTGCGCCCCTCCGCCTTCCGGATGTGACGCAGGACTTCTTCCTTGGAAATGTCCGGTTCTGCCGTCCGTTTGCGTCCGCGCTTCGCGCGCGGCATCCTTCCACCCATGAGATCAGTCTATTGACTTCACTTCGTGAAGAACATAGATTTGAACGTCTTGGGCCGAAATGGCGGAATTGGCAGACGCACTAGTTTCAGGTACTAGCGCTCGCAAGGGCATGGGGGTTCGACTCCCCCTTTCGGCATTCATTCGAAAGCGTATTAGTTCCTGCGAAGGGCTTTGAATCGGAGTCGCATGTAGTCGGCAGTCCAGCGGTCATGGCTGTCGCACAAAACCGGTACAAGCCGGGCGGTCACATCGTTCAGGAATTGATCTCGTTCCGCCGTGGGCAGCGCATCGCAGAAGCGATTGGCGAACGTGGAGAGCCACCCGCGCATCCCTGTTGGAAGGGGAGTCGGACGGGGAATCAACGCAACGTAGTCCACAAGAAACCCGGCACCTTCAAGCTTCTCGCGATACTCATCGGCTGAAGGAAAATACCAGGGGATCTTCGCCGCCGCATCGGCTACTCCTCGACGTTCCAGTTCTGCAAGCAGTGCCACCACCACTGCAGCCACACAACCATGTCCGCCAAATTCCCCGACAAATCGTCCGCCTGGTTTCAGAGCCCGAAATGCGCTGGCCACGCACGCTTCAGGTTTCGCTTTGACCCAGTGCAATGTGGCATTCGTGAAAACCGCATCATACTCGTTCACAAATGGAAGGGCGGTCGCATCGGCAATCCGGGCATCCAGCCCGAATGCCTGAGCTGCGGCAATCATTTCCGGTGAGTGATCCACAGCGGTGACGACAGCGCCTGCATCGATCAGCTTCTTCGTGAGCACGCCGTCACCGCAGCCGATGTCGAGAATTCGTTCGCCAGGCCGGGGTGACAACAACTCCAGAACGGGATCTCCCAGCGTGGAAACGAACCTGGCATTCCGCGCATATCCTTCGGCATTCCACTGCTGGGAAATTTCGGCCATCAGCAAAGTCTAGTCCAGTATCGGTATTCGACAAAATCCCTCTACCGACGGGAGAGGGTGGCCCGCGCAGCGGGCCAGGTGAGGGGTACCACGGATATTTCTTCACTCTGAAACTGCGACACAAACGATTATCCGGAGCTATACTCAACGCCGTTTCGCATGCATTTGGAGGTTCCATGAACTTTCGAAGGTATCTGTTTGCAGCCTTCTTCTTCGCGACAGTCATGTCCGTGCTGGCTGTCCAGACCCCAACACTGCCTTCCGAAATCAGCGACAAGGAATTCTGGCGGTTGATCGTCGACCTATCCGAACCGGGCGGCTCGTACCCCTACGAAAATTTCGTGTCGAACGAGCTCCAGGTGCAGGACGTCATTCCGGCACTCAAGACGATCACAAAGCCGGGCGGCATTTATATCGGCGTCGGTCCCGAGCAGAACTTCACGTATGTGTCGGCATTGAAGTCGAAGCTGGCGTTCGTGGTCGACATCCGGCGGCAGAATATGCTGGAGCTTTTGATGTACAAGGCGCTCTTCGAGCTCTCTCCCGACCGCGCGACCTTCGTGGGCAATCTCTTCTCTCGCGCGCGGCCATCGGGTCTCGACATCCGGACGAGTGCGGATGCGCTGTTCGCTGCCTACGAAAAGGCCAAAGTGGATCCTGCCTTCTACACGAAGAATCTTCAGGCCATCAACGCATCGCTGACCAGGCACGGTTTTCAGCTGAGCAGCGAGGACCTGGGCAAGATCGAATATGTCTTTCAGGTTTTCTCGAAGGGCGGCCCGGGCATCACCTATGAGTTTTCGAGCGCGTCGCCCAGCAGCCTCGTCAACCCGACGAGCTACGCCAGGATCATGACGACCACCGATCCATCCGGTAAAAACTCGTCCTTCCTCGCGAATGAAGATAGCTATCAGTACGTGCGTGAAATGCAGCGGAAGAATCTGATCGTTCCGTTGGTGGGCGATTTCGCCGGGCCTGCCGTGATCCGAAATATCGGACGCTACCTCAAGGAGCGCAGTGCGACGGTTTCGGTGTTCTATATCTCCAATGTCGAAACATACCTCGATGAGTCGCAGAAACAGGCGTTCTACAAGAATGTCGCTGCGCTTCCGGTGGATTCCTCCAGCATGTTTATCCGTTTCATCCTTGGCAACCCGGCGCGAGGCTTGCCTTGGTGGAGGCCAGGAATGAGCAACGTCAGCACCCTCGCGCCAATGAGCGATCTGATTCGCTCCGTGCAATCCGGGCGGTACCCGAATTTCCAGGAAATCGTTCGCGAGACAAAAGACCCAGTCGTACTGGGCGGACTTTCCCGATAAGGGCGGAAGATTACCGGACGGTCAGTCCGTTCGCTTTCAGAAACGCGTCCACTTCTTTGTAGGCACGTTCATTTTCTTCACGAGGGAAGCCCCCGTGCTTTCCGCCGGGTATCGTCACCAGCTTCTGGGGGACGCCTGCTTTTTGCAGTGCTTCATGAAGCCGGACGGATTGGGTGTAGGGAACCGTGGGATCGGCATCTCCATGAATGGAAATAACGGGCGGTACGCCCGGACGGAGCGGAAGCGGTGACATTAATCGCGCCAGTTCCATCGGATTCGGCACGCCTTTCACCCAATCGGCTGCGTAGTCCTTCGTGTTCGGGCCCTGCAGGATATCCGCAAGGTCCCAGTTCCCATACCAATTCACGACCGCCGCGACCTTCGGCTCTTCGGGGCCCGGGCAAGCGTCGCTCCAACCATCCAGGCGCACACCCAATCCTCCTGCAACCGCAAACCACGACCCGGACGAGGCGCCGGAGAGCACCAGTTTGTTGACGTCGATGTTGTAGCGGGCGGCGTTGTGCATCGCCCATCGCACGGCGCAAAGGCTGTTCTGAAGCGTCGCGGGAGCCATAGTCACGCCAAGCTGTCGCGGCTCAATGTTGATCACATTCCACCCGAGCTCCAGGTATGGCAGGAAGCTGGTAAGTTGCCCATCCTTCGAGCCGACGGCCGGACTGCCACCGTGCATCCAGAACAGTGTGGGTTCCGGGCCGGGAGGATTCACTCTGGAGTAGACGTCGATCTTGCCTTCCCACGAACCGTTTTTCACGTAGGTCACGTTCGAACTGATTCTGAAGGGTGGCATGCTGCGGGAATATTCCTGCGCAACAGTACCCTTCGTTGACGCAAAGATGCACGTCACCAAAGCAACGAGGATCGCGAGTCTTCTCTTCATAATGGAGTCGTATCCTACATCCGAATTTGAATGACGTCTTCTAATTTCACATCGATTTTAATAGCCGCCAGGTCAGCGTTTCTCGCGACATGTCAGACAAAAGTCCGGAGAAGTTTGGAATGGGTACATCCACGCAAATCGGAAACTGAACGTGCTTGAGACTCGGACTGCGGCCATTCGGCGCGATGCCGGTAAGACCAGGTGAACCAAGTTGGATCGTTCGGATAAAGCCGACGCCTAACGCGGCTTCCTGGATGGCCCTTGTTTGGCTGTCATAGACGCTCCCTCAGACTGTCGAATGCGTCATGTTCCGGACTTTTTCGCGGCCGCCAGCCAGTTTGTGATCACCGTCACCGGATTTGGCTTGAGTCCCTTAGGTGTTGTTCGCACAAGAAACCGTTGTCCATTGCCATCGACCGCATAGTCGAAGCCGATTGCCGCATTAGCCGTGACCTGATACAGATCAAACAGATGTTTCGGGGCGGCGTGTTCAAAGCCGATATTGGTGTTGATAGCGACCGCCATCAGCTTGCCCTCTGGCGTCACGTAGAACAGCTCTTTCCCGTCTTCACGCCAACGCGGCTGCGTACCGCCGGCAACCGAGATTGGAAATTTTTCGCCGGGCTTCGGGAAGGCCTGGACATAGACCTCGTTTCGCTTGCTCTCGTCTGAGACGAAGGCGATCCATTTACCATCAGGGGAGAATTGCGCCTGGCCTTCGGCGAACTGCGTTTCAGTAATGCGAAACGGTTTCCCATCGATGAGTGCCCATAAATCGGCGTCGCTGCTTCGGACAAGGATCGATTGGCCATTCCAGTCGCTGGGAGTTCCCAACACGCCCGACAGCTGGCGCTCGCCGCTGCCGCTTATCGGCTTTTC
>Ga0207691_10007166_pt1 | contig 10756 bp, 10 predicted proteins | sample KBSM13metaG_FD_184327 | JGI IMG/M metagenome (GOLD analysis project Ga0207691, IMG submission 184327) | Miscanthus rhizosphere microbial communities from Kellogg Biological Station, Michigan, USA - KBS M1-3 metaG (SPAdes) (version 2) | ecosystem: Host-associated > Plants > Roots > Rhizosphere >... | reverse complement strand
TCCCGTTGCGCGCGGCGTCGACAAGGAGGCGGCACGCGAGCGCGTGCGCACGCTGATAGAGATGGTCGGACTGCGCGGCTTCGAGCAGCGCTATCCACACGAGTTGTCGGGCGGAATGCGACAGCGCTGCGCGCTTGCCCGCATGCTCGCGAACGATCCCGCGATGTGGTTGATGGACGAGCCGCTTGCCGCGGTCGATCTGCAGACGCGCATCATTCTGCAGGAGGAATTGCTGCGACTTTGGGGCGACGACGGTGCAAGCGATGCCGAGCGTCCCACGGTCGTGTTCGTGACACACGGCATCGATGAGGCCGTGCTGCTTGCCGATCGCGTGCTCGTGCTCGGGCGACGACCCGGGCGAATCAAGCAGGTGGTCGATGTCCGGTTGCCGCGCCCGCGCGCGGCGCTGCGCAACACCCCGGAAGTCGCGCGACTGACCGCGCAGGTCTGGGATCTCATTCACGACGAGGCCGCACAGGCCATCACCGAGGAGTCGCGCTGACCCTATTGGTTCGCGCTCAACCCCCAACGGAGGAACGATGATGACGACCGTAATGCGACGCAGGTTCATGACGCGAACGGCGATGCTGCTTGCGCTGCCGATGTTCCGGGCAAGTCCCGCCTTGGCTCAGGCCGCGAAGATGGCGATGGGCGCGGGACTTGCCCAGGAGCCCGGCGCGCTGGTGACGAAAATCCAGCAGGACAAGCTGCTCGACAACGCCGCGCAGGAGCTTGGCCTTGGGGGTATCGAGGCGGATTTCCTGTCGTTCCCCGTCCTGCTGCGGATGTTGCAGGGCATCGCTGCAGGACAACTGCAGTTCGGCACGCTCGGCTCCACGCCGTGCATTCGTGCGGTCGCGGGGCCCGATCCGGTCGTACCGATCGCCATCCTTGGCGGGGGCAACACGTTTCCACTGCAAGTGCCGCCGAACTCGCCGATTCACAACCTGGACGATCTGAAAGGCAAGACCGTGCTCACGATCGTCGGTTCCGACCTTCACCTCGTGCTCGTGCGGATGTTGAAGGCGCAGTTCGGCGTCGACGATCCCAAGGATGTCGGCATCAACATGCGCAACATCAACGCGCTGACGGAATTGACGCGTGCGCAATCGGGCGTGGACGCGTGCGTGAGCCTGATCCCGCAGGCCATTGCCGCGGAACGGGCGAACGATCTCGTCACAGTGCTGCGCAATGACGGAAAGACGGGACCCGCATATCAAGGCCCGGAAGGAAAGGGCGCGGGGTTGACGATCGCGTCGTTTGCGAAGACGCCATTTGCGCCGGAAGCGTATTACCCGCACCGCATCTGGCTCGTCGCGCGGCGCGATTACCTGGCCGCCAATCCGAAGGTGGTGACGGCATTGCTGGTTGCGAATCAACGCGCCGTCTCCATGCTCATCAAGGCGGGAACCGACGAAATCGTCAGGATCGGCTCGCCGAATTGGGGCGCGACGCCCGAGGCACAGAAGGAGTGGATAGAGACGGTGCTATGGAAGCGGCGGGGCTGGTCGTGGGTCACCGAGGGCGACGCAAGAACGCTCGTCGGCCTCTCGACGACGAAGGCGATCTTCCAGACCGAGCTCGACGCCGATGTGGCGAAGAAGCTATTCGCGTTGGGTTCCGATGTCTCGAAGGCGGCCTACGAGGCGGTGGGCCGCTTTCCAGATCGTGCCGTCTTTGACGACATGAAGGCGGACGTGCGCGGAAAGCCCCAATGGGAAGCGGCGTCCTGGACGCTCAAGGCGTGAGATGAACGGCGCGGAACGCATCGCCGCGCGGTTTTCCATGCTGGGCCGGCGCGCGCTGGTTACCGGCGGCAGCCTGTCGATCGGTCGCGCAATCGTGATGGCGTTCGCGGATGCCGGCGCGGACATCGCGTTTCACTGCTCCCCGCAGGCGGATGCTGCGCTCGGGCACCCGTCTGGGGCGATCGAGGTCGCGGAGTGGCTCGCCGCGCAGGGTGTCCGACATGCATCCATCGAGGCCGACTTTTCCGTCAGCGGTGAAGCGAAGCGCGCTTTCGGGGAAGCCGAGCGTGCGCTCGGCGGCATCGATGTGCTTGTCCTCTGCGCATCGGCGCAGAAGCGCACGCCGTTCGTCGACATCGGCGTGGAGGAACGCGAACGGCAGACGCAGATCAACTTTCATGCAAGCGTCGAGCTGCTGCAAGCGGCGGTTCCGGCGATGCAGGCGCGCGGCTGGGGACGCATTCTCACGATCGGCAGCATCAATCAGACGCGGCCCGAGCCCGAGCTTGCGATCTACGCGGCGCTGAAGAGCGCGCAATGCAACCTCGCGCAGAACCTGGCGCGGCAGCTTGCCGGTTCCGGCGTCACGGTGAACAATCTTTCACCAGGCCTGATCGCGACAGCGCGTAATCGCTGGCGGCGCGAAGACGAAAACGCGTGGCGTGAAATTCAGATGGCAGCAAATCCCATGCAACGCGCGGGCACGCCCGAAGAGATCGCCGGGGCGGCGCTGCTCCTGTGCTCGGAGGCGGGAAGCTTCATCACCGGGGCCGACCTTCAGGTGACGGGTGGAGGACATCTGTAAATGCGGGCGCGCCGTTAGGAGCGAGGCTGCGCTCGCGGCGGCCTCGGGTGTGCTCGTGGCGATCCCGAGCTGCTGCTTCTAGGCGGAGCCGCGGCGCACGCCGGCGGGTCGTATTGCAGCACCACGACGTCCGCTCGCCGCAGCAGCGACGCCGCCATTCGTCGGCATCAAGTAGTCCACGTCTGACCCGAGAATGGGCAATAGCATCATTGCGTCGAACCCGGCGCGTGCCCAACATAGGAACGCGTGCACGCGTTCAGGTGAGATGAGATGGCCGACGTCCTCGTCGTCGATGACATTGTCGATGCAGCAGACTCAGTAGCCGAGTTGCTTACCCTGTTCGGCCACGATGTTCGGGTTGCGTACAGCGCAGCGCAGGCGCTGGACGAAATCGATGTGCACATGCCCGACGTCTTGCTGTCGGACATCAACATGCCCGTCGTCGATGGTTTTGAACTCGCGCGAAGGATTCGACATCGATGGGGAACCGGAATACGCCTTGTCGCGCATAGCGGTTTTCCGCGGGCGAGCGTGGCGGCCTCGCTTAAACAAGCCGGCTTCGATTCGTTTGTCTCGAAGTCTGCGAGACCTTTGGAACTTGGCCTCGCGGTTGCAGGACGTCAAGGCGCCTTCGGGCTCCGGGCCGCTCAGCGCGATCGCCGGGGGTCGCACCGGTCCAGTCCTGCTTCACGCAGGCATCGACGGACCTAAATTAAGTACTTTTGTGGATCCGTCGATGTGACGTATCGTCCCGCCCGGGACGAGCGCCGCCATTCCTCCGTTCTTCAATGCCGATGACGATGGTGTGCGTCAGGAAAATGTTCGTGGGAATGGGTCATCGGCTCGTGATGGTGCCAGTGGCTGTGACGAGTACCCAGTGCAACAGGTATCGAGTGCTCGTGACGATGGTGGGCGTCATGCTCGTGCTCGTGCTCGTGATTCATTGCTTCGTGCGTGTGCTTGTGAACATGCTGCTCGGTCAGGTGGACCCATACGCCTCCGGCCATCAAGAGGGCCGCGATACCCAGTTGCCACGTGACGGCTTCTTTCAGAAGCAGCACGGATAACGCTGCGCCGACAAAGGGGGCGATCGAGAAATACGCCGCAGTGCGAGCGGTGCCGAGCCGCTGCAGGGCTGATACGAAAAGCACCAAACTCACCCCGTAACTTACGAATCCCAGGACGGCTGCAGCGCCAAGCTGCGTCGGCGATGGCAAGGAAGCACCGACGACAAAGGCCAGTGCCACATTGACGGTCCCAGCGACCAACCCTTTCAGCATTGCGATCGTGGTCGCATCCGCCAGCGCGACCTTCCGGGTCAGGTTGTTGTCGAGCGCCCACGCGAGGCATGCTGCAACTATCGCAAGCGACGGCAGAGACGCGTCAGCGCCGTGGCTGTCGGGCAAGGCTAGAATGACGCCGCCCATGACGATGAGCAGCATGCCGAGGGCAATCCTTCGATCGAAGTTCTCCCGGAACACGAACCACGCGATTAGCGCCGTGAAGATACCTTCGCTGTTCAGCAAGAGCGATGCTGTAGAGGCAGTCGTGCGGGCGAGACCCCACATGAGCAGGACGGGGCCGATCAATCCGCCACATCCGATTGCTGCGAGAAGCCAAGGGATACCTTGGCGTCCAAGACCAGGGCCGCGCTCGACGCGAATCCACCGCACCACAGCGAGGCCGACGCCGGAGCCCAGATAAAGAACACCGGCAAGCAGCCAAGGGTCCAACGGTGTCAGCAGCAATTTGGCGAGTGGTGTTGCCAGTCCAAACAACACTGCTGCTGCCAGAGCCGAGGATGTCCCAGTCATTACAACTCTGGTGACGCCCTCGAAGGAGTGTCGAATGATCCGCACCAGGAAAATCTTACTGCTGTGCTTGGCAGCCGTCTCGTTGTTCGCGCACGGGCAGTCGAAGCGGACTGGATGAAAGCAGTAGCGCAGGCACTGGGCGAATGAACACGGCTAAGATATCGGCAGTGCTGCAGGTGGTGATCCCCATCGCGCGCGATTTCTAAGCAAGGGAGCGAGGCGACGCATTTGATTGCGCACCTTGTAACCGAAATCCTCGCCAAGCCTTCGAGTAGCTGGTTGCAATGACGCAAGCCTCACCAGTTCAACCTCACGGCACCTGATAGACGAGGATTCGGGCGGACGTCACCCCGACCGCCGGCGCCGCCACGTATAACCGCCCCTCCTCGGGCACGAACAGGCCGGTACGCGCGCGCGGCGCCGTCTCGATGGATTCCACCCTCACATAGCGGTCGGGGGTGTCTCGACGGAAGACGTTCACTTTCCCCTCTCCGCACACGACGTAGATGCGGTCGTGCTCGCGGTCGAAGAACACGTCGTCCGTATCCTTGTCAATCGGCAAGCGCGCAGTGACCGTTCCCGACTCGGTGTCGTAGACGAGCAACGCGGGCGGCGAGCGCGTTCCAACGAACAGACGATGTCCCTGTTCATCCAGCGCCATCGGAAAGTTGGCTGACGCGGCCCCCGTCTCCCACCGGCCGACGATCTGTCGCTTCAACCGATCAACGACAATTACCTTCTTTGCAGTCGGGACGTTGACGAAGGCGCGGTTGCCGCTCTGTTCGAGCTGGAACGACTCCGGGTGTCCGGGCAGCGAAACTTCGGCGCCCGATTCGCCGCTTGCCGCATCGAGCATCCGCAGCGCGCCCTGACCGTAGCCCACCCAGACCTTGCGCGCGGCGATGTCGTAGCGCACGTTATCCGCGTCGCTCATGTCGCTGATGCGGGCTGCCACAGACAGCGAAGCAACATCGACGACGTCCACGCGGTTCCCCGCTCCATTTGCGATGACCAGACGGTCGGAGTCGGGGAGATAGACGACGCCTTGCGGCTCGCCAAGCCCGGAAATCGTTCGGCGCTGGTTGCTTCGAGTGTCGATCACCTCGACGGTGTCGTTGCCGAGGGCTGCGATGAAGATGCGATGCCTGCTCGGATCGGCCGAAAGGTGGTCGATTCGTCCCTTCACGCCGGTCAAGGGAATCGTGGCGACCAGCTCCGTAGCGATTGCCTTCGACGTACCCGACGCGGCTACCGCCACGATAAGACCGAGCAAGACGGAGAAAAGACCAGTCATGCGACCGCCGAAGCTCGCCCATACAGGTCGGGATTCCACGTATGAAGCTCGTCCTGTCCCTCCTTGCACCATGAGTAGAGCGCGTCGTACATGATCATTCCGTGTGCAAGCATTTCGTGGTCGTCGGCGAAGTTGCGCGAAAGTCCGAGTGACAGGGCCGCCAGGCCGGACGCCTGCGGCGCCAGTCCCAGACACGCCGTGTCGGCACCGCGCACGATGACGGCCAGTTTTGCAAGCGCAGGATCATGCAGGCGGTAGTGCTTTAGAAAGGCATCGAAGCTGCAGTGTTCCCCTTGGTGCGAGAAATGCACGTCCGGGATGTCGTAGGGCACGGCATCCCTTTCCCGCGCTGCTCGCTGCACGTCGGGCGTCGGGACGTAGAGAAACTCGGCATGGGGATCGACGAAGCGTGCGATGAGCCATGGGCAGGCGATACGGTCGATCTTCGGTCGCTCACGCGTGACCCAGCGGGTTGTCGCATCCAGCGGCTTGCGATCCACCGCGCCGGCCTCGCCGGACCAACCCGCGATGCCGCCTTTCAGATAGCGGGCGGCAATGCCGCGCTCGCGGAGCGCTCTCACAACGTATTGGCTCACCTCGCCTCCGTGAGCGCAGTAGGCGACGAAGGAACCGGCTGCGGGCAGCGAATTCGCCCAGGACGAGACCTTGTCTGGATCGCGTCTCAATGCGCCCGAGAGCATTTCAGTCGACTGCCGAAACGCGTGGTCGCGTCGCACGTCGATGACGATCGGCGCGCTCGGGCCACGCAGTTCCGCTCGGAGGGCCGCCGCTGAAACGCAATCGGTGGATGCGATGTCCGTTTTCGTGTTCATACGGGCTCCGTTTTGCTACGCGGCTGATCAACCATGCAGCAGTGGATAGATGACGATGCCGAGGACCGCGGCCCCGGCAACGATGATCGGCTCCTGCAGTTTCGGGAATTTCCAAAGCAGCACGAGCGTGATGCCCGCCAGGATGGCGGTAGGGACGTCGACGATCGACCGTTTCGCGAGCACGAACGCGGCACCGGTGATGGCGCCAATCGCCGCCGCCGTGACGCCATCCACGAATGCAACGAGCGACGGCAGCTTCCCGTAGCGCTTGAAGTAGGGTGCCGGGATAACGGTAAAGAGGTAGCAGGGCAAGAACGTGGCAAGGGCCGCGACACATGCACCCGGCCACCCCTGGATGAGATAGCCGATGAAACCTACCGTGATCACGACGGGTCCCGGCGTGATCATTGCCACCGCAACCGCATCGACAAACTGCCGCTCGGTAAGCCAGTGGTGGTCAGTGACGACGCCTGCGTAGAGAAAGGGCACGATGGCAAGCCCCGATCCAAAGACGAACGCGCCCGCTTTGGCAAAGAACAGCCCAATCCCGGTGAGCAAGGACCAGTCAACGGCCGAGCTGATGGCCGATCCGCCCGGGGCATGAATCGAGACGAGCGCACTCAAGCCGCCTCGCTGCAGCCAGCGGGGCGGGGCGCGTACTGCCAACGTGACCAACCCCGCGAGAATGAAAAGCCAGGCGCTCTCGGACTCCGTGATCGCGGTGACGGCCGCCAGCACGACATAGATAAGCCAGAGCAGCTTGTCCTTGCCCACGGTGCGCTTCGTAAGCTTGTACGCGCTAATCGCGATGATGCCGATAACCGCAGCGCCGACGCCGTAGAACACGGCCTGCATCCACGGCAGCCCCCCGTATCCCACGTAGGCCCACCCGATCGCGAGAACCATCAGGAACGACGGCAACACGAAAGCCACGCCCGTGAGCGTGGCCCCCATGGTTCGGTAGTGGACGTACCCCAGGTACATGGCGAGCTGCGCGGCCAGTGGACCCGGCATCAACTGCGCAAGAGCGAGGCCCTCCTTGTAGTCGGCGTCCGAAATCCACTTTCGCACATCGACCAGGTCGCGATGCATGTAACCGCAGAGCGCGACCGGCCCGCCGAAGCCAAGCGAGCCAAGCCGCAGCATGTACGCGACGAGCTGCCAAAGCGAGTACCCGGGCGCGCCCGTGACCGCGATCGAGCGAACGCTGTCCATGACGCTGCTACGGCACCGGCGCCATTGGCCCGCCGCTCTTCGCGGCGTGGATCATGGCTTCAACCTGACAGGGCCGCCGCTTGCCTTCCAGCCGGAGTGCCCGCTGTTCATATACTTTGCGTCGAATCCGGCTTCCCGCAGCTTTCTTGCCGTACCGCAGCCGACATGGAAGCCGTACGCGCAATACACGATGACTGGCTGTGACTGCGAAAGATCTTTCATCCAGTCCTGCAGACGATCAGGATCTCGCCAGGGAATGCCATCTGCGATGTCCTGCTGCCGTGAGAGCGAGTGCCGAGGCCGGACATCGATCACTTGCACTGGCTCCTTCGCAGCGAGCATCGCTTTCACCTCCTCGACGCCGATGCCGGGCACGTCCGCAAACTCTTCCTGAATGAGCGGTCGCGGCGGCGCAACCTTCGTTGCGTCTTCGTAACGACCTTCCACCCCCTGCCAATCGACGTTACGCAGGAACGTGTCGACGTAGGCTTTCGCATTTGCGCCGAAATCCATGTGATATGCGTGCTCGTACATGTCGAGCGCGAGGATCGGCACGCCGCTCACGACGGCTTGCGAATGCTCCGCCGCATACTGGTTCAGCAGATGGCCGTCGCGGGGGATATAGGTTAGAACCACCCAGCCCGAACCGCCGCCGAGCGCGTAGCCCATCGCTCGGAACTCCGTACGCCAGCGATCGAACGAGCCGAACTGCTTGGCAATCGCGTCCACGATGGTGCTTGTCGGCTTGCCCTCGCCGTTCAGGCTCGCGAAGTACAGCTCGTGCAGAAGGGTCGAGTTGAGCGCAATCAGTTCCTCCCGCTTGAGCCCGTTGATGACGTGCCCGGGCGTGTTCTCGAAATCGAGGGATTCGAGTTGTTCGGTGATGCTGTTAAGACGGCGCAAGGCACCGCCGTAGTTGTTTTCGTAGTGGCTCTCGATGAGCTTCAACGACAGGCCATTCAGCACCCACGGCCGGCAGTGAATCTGTTTCAGCGAATACTGCATATGGCACCCCCAAGCGCAAGTTGACGAACGCTGCGCCACTGAAGGCCAGAGCATGGGCAGGTTGCGACATGGGAGACGACAGTGCCCGCGCTCGCGCGCAACGTCACAGGATTTGGACGGGGCACCGTCTTGGAGGGGATCAACCCGGGGGTCCTGTTACCCCCGCCGTCAAGGCTACGCCAGAACGGTCAGGGCTGCAATCGGCTGCATTGGGCCAGTCATATTGCAGTCGGAATACTCGAGGAATTGTACGACCGAGGCCAGGGGCCACAGCAGCTGCACAGTATCGAGTAGCGCGAGCCTGCCCCGCGTCGCCGTGTCGAGCAGGCTATAGAGTCGATCGCGGATGGCAATCCGTGTCAACCGCGCCATTCATGCGCGTGAGCGGGTTCACCGCAGCGATTCGTTTCGACCTCGTTTTCAGTGCCCGACCGGGACGAATGGCCGATCCACTGGAACTCCTTGCTCGAGTGCGCGCGCTGATACCTTGCGCGCAATAATGAAACCCTCGTCGATATCGATGCGGTAATGTATGCCGCCGTAGATTCTTGATTCGCCCGCTTGACGCGCCATGGCGAAATAGCGGCCGCTCTGATCCGGGAACTGTGCGTCGAGCACAAGACCGATCGTTCCCGAGATACACGCGTGGTTGCTCGGGTACGATGGATGATTAGGGACGGCGATCGCTAGACGAATTTCCGGGTCAACTTGCGTCGGCCTCGGTACCCAGTAAGCGTATTTCGAATCGTGACATGCAATGGTTCCGTCCACGGCGGCCATGTGCACGAGTGCGAGAATGCGTGCCGATTCAGCCTCGCCAAGCCCGTGTGACGAGATCACTCCTCGAGCAACGTCGTTCCAGAGACCGGCGGAAAACGAGCCCGAAAGAGTCTCCCAATATTGGGCGATTCGCATCTGTTCATTGGTACGGTGATCGGAAATCGTGCGGACTTCACGCACGGCGTCCCGAAATGCTGACGAATCGTAGCTCGGCGGCGCTGGAGCACGAAAATCGGCCCCGTCGGTCAGGAAGAATGGTCGCATCTCACCCAGGCGGGGTCCGACTGGAGGTCGCGCAGGTTGAAATCTGCTGGACCACTTATCCACGCCGGTGGGGCCGGACCCGACCAAGCGAGGTCGGAGCGGTCGGTCTTTGCGGCAGCGATCACCTCGGCCGCCGCCGCGCGCCCGATCGCCACGCCAGCGGCGAACTCTGCCTGATTGCCGTCAGTCCCCAATGCGGCAGTTTCGCCCGTGAGCCGACCAGTTATGGCCTGCTCGTCCTTCGGGAAAAGATAAATCAGTGTCATGGCGGCCGCTCCGGCCGCCGCGCCATCCGTTTTGCGTCCCTGCTGCCGCGCCAAGACGATTGCATTGTTGATCGACAGATTGACATATGCCAGCACGCGAGACGCCGGAAATTGCCCAACCTGATTGCGCGCGATGAGTTCGCATGCGTATTCGTTCCACCGCATGGTCGACGTGGCTAGCGCCCAGGGAGACGGTGCCGGCTGCGACGTGCCGACGGGCAACCCGCGTTCCGGCTGTTGCGCGCAGCCGACGACAAGCACCATGGCGGCAACCGCACTGAAGATAAAGGGACGCTTGCGGTTCATTGCCGATTGAAAACGACTTACACCGTTTGGTCGCGTCATCATGTGCCAGCTCCCAGTTAGTCACACGGACTTTGCAAACAAGAAGGCGATGGGTGTGCAACGTCGTCCGCGTTTGTCGCGACTGCTATTGCCGCCCCGCGTTGGCGGTCGACGTGGACAAATAAGGCGCGGTAGCACAGCGCGCCGATGAAGGTGCGGCGCCACAGATGGTGGCGCGCGGCGGAGGTGGGAGCAGCCATGCCAAGTTACCTCTAGCGAGGACGGCTGAGTTTTGCTCCAGGCTACACCTCGGTTACCGAGAACGCCACCATGCTCGCCTGTAAACTCCGAAATGGCAGCGGTCGATCAGAGGAGACTTTGGGAGCGTACACTCATGAACGCGGAGCTCCTGGATTTTGATCCACCGATTTCGTCCCCCGCGCCAAA
>Ga0207691_10007165_pt1 | contig 10756 bp, 10 predicted proteins | sample KBSM13metaG_FD_184327 | JGI IMG/M metagenome (GOLD analysis project Ga0207691, IMG submission 184327) | Miscanthus rhizosphere microbial communities from Kellogg Biological Station, Michigan, USA - KBS M1-3 metaG (SPAdes) (version 2) | ecosystem: Host-associated > Plants > Roots > Rhizosphere >... | reverse complement strand
TAGCAATGACGATAATAAGGATGCGTCAACTAGCAGTAGCAATGACGATAATAAGGATGCGTCAACTAGCAGTAGCAGTGATAATGATGATGATGATGACAATCATGGATCTGACGATGACAAATCCTCAAAAGGGGACAAAAACTCAGATTCCAAGGATGATAAAAAATTTGAATTGCCATTCCCGTAATCTAATATGTCAATACAGTATCATTTTCCAATCACAGCTTGATTAGATTTCCTTCTTAACAAAAAGAATTGCTTTAGCTTCAGATTCATGTTTGTCTCTACAGCTTACTTGCTAGTTATCATCCATTTTTTTGTTGAATATTCTACATACCGTCAGTACCTTTGACCATTCTTCGAGTGATTCAACAACGGATCTCGCCTGATCAAGATTTTTGCCAACTGCAACCACGCCATGATTTTTTATTATTACTGCCCTTACGCTAGAATTTTCAAAGCATCTTGACACCTTCGTTGCCAATTCAACAGAACCTGATGGAACATTTTCTATAATAACAGGATCGCCTACCACTATTTTTGCCTCTTCCAATACTTCGTCAAACTTGGATGATATTGAGATTCCGAGTGTGTACGGACTATGACAGTGAACGATAGCGTTTATCTCTTTATGTTCGTAAATCCTTTTGTGCATACCCCATTCCCTGCTTGGTTTGTATTTCCCAATTATCTCGTCTGTTTTTAGGTTGACTTTAACTAGATCTGCTGTTTTAATTTTATATCGTGGTATCTCACTTGGGGTAATCCACATCCACATTCTTTCTGCTCTAACGCTATGGTTACCAGATATTGCTGTGTTTAATCCAGATTCGTAAAATGCCTTTACACAATTTAGAAGCTCCGTCTTGAGACCCAATGGTTAACGTCAATATAGTTATCTCAATAATATTTATCAATATGTGTCTGGATTTGGTATATACATGCTCTCATAGCTTCATTAAATATTGTTCCTACTATAGGATGGTAACATATGATATTTAGATTTCGATATCCTTGTTTTTTAACAGATTGCTAGCTGGACTTGCCTTGTTCCTGACCGTAGTTTTCTTTTAATGCCTTTTCATCCATGTATATTATCTCCCAAATATGACCATTAAGATCCTCAAAGCTACGTCCGTACATCCATCCATGGTCTTGTGGCTTCCTAGATTCTTTTCCACCAGCTTTAATTACATTCTCTAACATCTGATCAACTTTTTCTCTACTTTCAGTTGACAGCGCTGTTATCACTTCAGTATTTTTCGTAGTATCACAAATTTCTTTTTGTGTAAAAGTTTTAAAGAATTTTTCAACAAGGAGCATTACGAAAATGTTCTCATTGACAACCATGCAGGTAGCATTCTCATCCGTAAACTGTGGGTTAAATTCAAAACCTAGCTTTTTGAAGAATTCTATTGTTTTTCCAAGATCTTTCACCGGTAGGTTAACAAAGATTTGTTTTGCCACATTATCAATTGATATGTTGCCAGTAATAAATTATTAAACTATTGAAATTAAATGTTAATTCAAGCTTCAAGAAAGTAGGGAGTGTTCAGGATTAGGTCTAAATTTGTAAATCAAAAATGACCTAAAAAGAAATTAATATACTGAGATGAGTAGAAGAAGCGAGATTTGTTTTTGCTCCGCCGTTAAAAGAATCGTTTTGACCTATCATATTTTATTACCGCTAGCGTAATATCTCCCTGTTTTTTTATGTTATCCATATTTTTGGTCGAAAACTATCCGGAATTCGGCTCTTTAATTCGGGAAATCGTCTTAATTAATAAAACAGACGTAAGTAAATGGAAATTAATTTATACTGTCTAAAATAACCCTAGACGTAATGATGAACAGGAAGCCTTTACTAGACTTGAATTCAAAAATACTTACATATTCCAGCATCTCTGTCCTGGCAATACTCGTCTTGTCATTAGGTTCTGGTATTTACGCAATAGATTATAATTTTAAAAACAAACTACCAGGTGATAATCATGGAGATAATCACCCATCTGAAAAAAATTGTAAAAAATCTGACACATTGGAAGAAATATCTATAAAAATAGATGCAGAGAAGTGTGAAATCAATAATATTAAAAATTACAAGGATTGGAACTTTTACAAACTTGAAGATCCAGAGACAAAGGCATGTATAAAGTATTATGATGAACTAGGTAATTCCTTGGTAGATTATGAAGTGGTATACTGTTATGCATATCCAGAAAAGTACCTTGACAAAATTAACTGAATAACAATCTCTGTATGACTGACGATGTCGTCGAAAGCAGCGGTATACGGCAATCGGACTTTGACAAGGTATTTTGGTGAGTTATACTAGAAGAAACCTAAGGTTCATCCTCTAGGTCATTTCTATGCTTATCTGTAAATTGTGAAGCTGAACTAACGCCATTGGAGTTTACTATTTGTTTTTTTCTGGTAGCATATACATATCCAAAGGACGCTAAAATTATTAATATTGCCAAAACTGGACCCGTCATGTCTGGCAATATTTCAGAATTGGTGATTTTTTCAATTGAAGCAAGAGCTGCGACTGCCAGGGCGGCTGCGCTTAAAGAATAAGCCATGTATTTGAAGCCCCTAGTGTTGAATATTCTGGAAAAGGTGGATCGTAATATGAAGCTGTCTAATGTATCAATAGGAATCATTCCCATTGCAAAGAATCCTGCAAGGACTAGGGCAACTTGGACCCCCAGAGTCGCTGAGGCCACTGCGGATAGCGTGATAGCAGAGATTTGAGTAGCGGTATCAAATCCTAACCCAAATACTATCCCTGTAATCAAGGCAGAACTAAAAGGACTCATTATTCCGAGCCTAGATAGAATCTTGGTTGCAAGGATTGCTGACCCAGTTTTACCCCATTTCTTCAATGAGTAAACGTTTACTGCTCCAATCACTCCCAATGCAATGGCTCCTATCACTCCTCCCCAAAATGAGAGATTCTCTACACTTGTTATACTGCCCATAAAATATATGATAAGAATCATTTCGGCGAGGACAGAAATCATATGACCCAAACTAAATCCGGCCCCTATCCATTGTGATTTTCTTGTAGCATTATGTAGTCTTACTAGATTATCTATTGCTGTTATATGGTCTACATCAAGAGCGTGACGTAAACCTAGCAGTACCATTGTAGGAATCGAAACAAGAACAAATGTCAGTGTATCTGCCATTGAACGACCTCTAAGTATCAAATGACGATGCTTATATCTTTTAGTTTATTCGATTGTATCATTTAACAAAGCATCTAATGGACAAACTCAAAAAATTATGAACAGAATTAAATATTTTGTGACCATATTTGCAGAGTCGGAAGCGCTGGCAACAAATCCTTGTCTGAATTTTGGATTAAAGTAAATTATTCAGATTTTGACTTTACAATTATGAATCGATCATCGTAATTTCCAGTTCCGACATTGTGAAATGTTCCTATCAGTACGTTTTGCTCCGCTTTGGTGATATTTACATGTAGAAATCCAGTCTCACGAAACTGAGTTACCATAAATGGAGCTTGTCCCCTGAAATCATAAAGATTATTCCCGGCAGTGCCAACTACAACGTAGATAGGAACACCGGGCATGGAATAATAAGAAGCGTTTACATCTTTTATTATTGGTTCCCGCGAGTGCACTACATTGTACACCAATGGATAGGATCTCTGATAATTATGATTGTGAGAAGTCATAACTAAATCAACTCCGTATTTTTCAAATAGTGGAGCATAAGTTTCTCTAAGAATTTCAGTAGATGGATGAATAGTAGGTGAAGTATATAATGGTCTGTAGCCGTAGACTATTATCCAATCTACGTTTGTATTGTTCGCTGCCCTGCTTAAATCAACATTGATAAACTCATACTGTGCAGAACCAGGTGCATATGGAATAAACGCACTCTTCCCTGTTGACATTGCCAAGAAATGAACGTTTTTGTAATCAAAAGAGTAAAATGGACTTTCTAAATCAAAATGTCTAACAAAGTCACTAAATCGGGATGATGAACGTACCTCATTACTATCAGTATCGGATTCTCCCAACGCAATTTTAAACTTATCTTTATTATCTAATTTTGAGACAATATCAAAAAAGCAGTTTGGATTTTTCACCTCTGACAAATCCCCCAACGCAAAGGCTAGATCGGTATCCTGTTCTACCATGTCCTTTATAGTTTGTCTGGTTTTTGAGTCGCAACCATAATCACCTGCAACTACAAAATCTAATTCAGAATTTGGAATATGCAGATCCAGATTGCCACCTAAAGCACTATTATCTTTTGACGACTCAGAAGAGTCCACGACATCAAAAGAACTTGTAATAAAAGATGACTGATACCCATGACTTGAAGAGTCTACTTCTACGGTTAGAGGCCCGACGTCGCCTTTCTTTCCAATAGTCCAGGAATAAATGAACTTGCCATTATAATCCGTTTTTCCTACAAATTCTTTCTCAAAGTTATTTCCTGGATATATCAATTTTCCATTTATTTCAGCATTTGTAATTGGTCTCTTGGCTGAATCGGTAACAGTTATTGTAGTGTTTTGAATATCTCCTCTTGCAATAGGGTTCTTCTGAGAGAGAATTGAAACAAGCAAGGAATTGTCGTTATTTCCTGATTCTTCAATATTTGATAAATTAGTTTCTGATACATTAGAACGTTCTACAGATTGTATCAGACTCGACTGTGGTGGAACTATCTGTACGTTACTTAAATTGGGAATTCCATTAACGAATACACTATACCAACGTGTAGGTGCGGACTCACACAATAATTTTGCAGTTATCTTGTTCGTACCTTCAATAACATGTGTATAGTTGTTACTTAAAGCGAATTCCCATCGAGAAAAATCATCCGTCCCCTCAGTTCCTCTCGCAAAGGCATTTTGGTAGGGTCTAATATCATTAACAATTACAGAGACTGAACAATCCTTAACAACATCATCTGAAGATTGACCCGAAATTATTAAATCTTTTCCTACAGTTGCGTTTTGTGTCGTAACAGGACTAAGTATCTTTATTGACTCTTTCTGTAAAAAAAAGGGCAATTGCTGCGCTGAACTTTGGGCAAATATCAACTGACTTGAAGTAAACATAAGTAAAATAACCAAGGATAAAAAACTAATAGTAACACGGAAAGATAATGTTGATTCACCGGACAATTGGCTTAAAATTGATACTGGTCATATATATTTTGAAGCTTAGTATTCGCACATTTTATCAGGCTTTCAACTTTAATATTTGCGCTAAATGGATCCTGTTCTCCTTAAACTAAATTAAACCCACTTGCGAAACGAACACTAGTTTAATTAAATAATTGTTTTTACTATTGAATACTATTGGGGTATGGTAAATACATGCATTTTAATTTATCAACAGTTTGTTACTAATTAGTATAGATATTAGTTTGAAGTACGATTGAAAAATAATCCTTTCCACATCTATTAACTTTATTGTCATTAGAAAATCTTAAGAAGAATAATACTGAGATGTAATCGAGAATAATCATTTACCCTTGCTGTTAAGTCTTTTCCTTTTTGGTTTCTATACTTGCCTTGAGGGCTTGAAGTAAATCCTTGGTTGGCGTTGTTTCTTTTGGTGCCGTTGTTATGAATTTCTTACCTTTACTTTTCGCCTCAATAAGTTTCCGTAGTTCCTCTACGTATGTGTCAGAATATTTGCCAATATCGAATTCCTTATTGTGGTATTTTTGAACTAGAATTTCTCCTAGGGATACCTCTTGTGAATCAAGCTTTATTTTCTTGACTCCCATTTCAGGAATATCTTCGACCGCTCTTAACTCGTCCAAATAATTTAGAATATGCATAACCAGACCTCTCTGATAGGGTCTTAACGCAACAAGGCTCTCCTTGTCTTTAAGAATTACTTTACCTATTGCAACCAAATTATTATCGTTTAGTATCTTAACCAAAAGAGCATAGGGTTTTGCGTTTCCAGCTTTAGGATCAGTTGCAACATAATAGCTATCCTGAATGAAAATTGGGTCGAGTTCACGAAAATCAATGAATTCCTTTATATCGACGCTTTTAGTTGTCTTTAATTTAATTTTCTGTAATTCGTCTTTTTCAAAAACTATATAGTTATCCTTTATTTTCTCGTATCCCTTTTTAATTTCAGAATAGTCTACTTCTCTATCCTCAACAGGACACCATTTTTTGTACCTTATTCTATGTCCATTTTTACATAACTGATTGAAAACATATTCTTTCTTATTTGTTGCAGTATACAATTTGACAGGAATTGTCACAAGTCCGAAAGAGATACTTCCTTGCCAAGAGCTCCTTACTGCCATACAAAATTAGAGTGCAACAAAGATTATAAGGGCTTGAGGAAAACGGAAAGCCCTGATATTGAATTGTGAAAGCCCTGATATTGAATTGTGAGGTCAAATTAAGAAATTATTAGATAGAATGTTTCCTATGTTAAGTACATGGTCGAAGAATCCTACATTACCAAAGTATTGCCACATTCAATTAAATTCTATTTGCCTCGGACCGAGGGTTACATGGATGTTGTAAAGGAAATAGTTTCCCGATTTGGGAGCGTGTCATTGATAGAATTAGACGGCTATTTTGAAGGAAAATTTGAACCCGTAAAGTACATGCGGTTAGAAGTTCACACAGAAATAATAGAAGAACGACATGTTATAGAATATGCCAATAAGATTCGTATTAGGTTAAAACAAAATTCATTAGCACTCGAATTCAATAATAAGCTGATTCTGGTTGTTAAAAACTGAAATTACGCGGAAACGAGAAGGAGATTATTACATGGAAGTTAGAATTGTAATTTCCTGAAAATGTTTGTTACCAAATTAAGAAAGTATTTAGTTCTGTCATATCAATTGTTCTTAAAAGTGAACTACGAACATTAAAATGAATGCAACACAGAGATACAAAGTGAAACAGATTGAATTCAAAATCAAAAGCTACACTAACAAATGAGAGATGCTAATACAAATGGCGAAGAGTCTAGCAGTAACAATTGTTTTAGCAGTAGTAATCGCAGGACTTGGACACATATATCTAGGATATAAAAAACGCGGAATAGTAATTTTGATTGCTCGAATAGCCATTTGGCTGAGTGTGGCATTGCTTGTTCCCTTTCCATTAAGTCTTGTTCTTGGTGTTGTCTTGGGCGGTGGTTTTTGGCTCTGGCAGTTAATAGACGTGGTAAGACTATTTAATAAAAGGAAGTCAAATTTAGATGAACCAATAAATGAGAAAGCATGAGACTTGATTTTTCAGACTTTACAGTCCTAGTTAGGGTATTAGAGCTGTACCTTGCACTTAATTTTACCATCAAGATTATTTCTCATCCTTTAGGACTGTATTTCTTTTGGGGTACTAGACGAATATCTTCATTATTTCTAATACTAGTGCTGCAACTGCAGCACTGGCTGGTATAGTGATAATCCAGGCATAAACTATTCTCTTGCCAACTCCCCATCTAACTGCCGAAAGCCTTTTTGTAGCACCTACCCCCATTATAGCACCAGCGATTGCGTGAGTAGTACTAACAGGAATACCTAGCCATGCCATAGACGTCAATATGACACCTCCTCCTGTTTCAGCACAAAAACCCTGATAAGGACGCAGACTAGTTAACTTGAAAGCCATGGTTTTAACTATTCTCCAACCTCCAAAGAATGTCCCAAGTGCAATCGCTATAGCAGAGGCAAATATTACTTCGGTGGGAACCGAGAATGAGGTAGAGTCAAGCATACCACCTGAAATCAACAAGGCTGTTATAACTCCCATTGTTTTTTGCCCGTCGTTAGCACCGTGTGTTAACGAGAAAAAAATTGAAGAACAAATTTGAAGACGGCCAAAAATCTTGTTTACATATGAAGCAGTATACCTCCTGAATAAATACATGATAATTATTGCGATACCAAATGCGCTACAAAATCCTAGAGTAGGAGATATCACTATAAAAGTTAAGGTCTTTTCTATGCCAGGCAAAACTAGAGCTGATGTTCCTCCTGCAAGTAATGCTGAGCCTATTAATCCTCCAATTAACGCATGACTGCTGGAAGACGGAAGGCCGAAATACCAAGTAACAAGGTCCCATATTATGGCCCCTATTAAACCTGCAAATATGACGTCGACTGTAGAAAATGAGGGTTGTATGATTCCTTTTCCAACAGTATGAGCTACAGCAGTACCGAAGATGAAAGGGCCAGCAAAATTGGCGACAGCTGCGATCCCTACGGCATATAGTGGTCTGAGTACTCGAGTGCCTACTACTGTTGCAATAGCGTTAGCTGAGTCATGAAAACCATTTACAAAATCAAAGAGGAGGGCGACCGAAATAGCAATGTAGACTGAGACTTCAATTGGAATCAAACTAATCCTCAGCGATATTTTAAAGCGACGTCTTCTATAGCGTCAGCAACATCTCTAGACCTGTCCAGCGCATTCTCCAGTGTTTCGTAAACTTCCTTCAATTTTATAATGTCTATTGCATCGTGCGTTTCAAACAAATTGGCAATTGCAAGACGATAAACACTATCTCCATCATGTTCACACTTGCTAATTGCTTTCGAGTGTATCAATAGTTTCTCTCGCTTACCCTTATGTAATTCGGACACGCCTTTGTAGATTCCTTCGGTTGCTGTTACCAATAGAGTAACTAATTCCTGTAAATGAAGAGATGGCTTTTGAATCTTAAAAAGGACTAGTTTGTCAGAAGTACCATAAGTCGAATCAAGCACCTGGTCTATGGCACTTGTCAATTCGGAGATGTCTTCCTTGTCAAGTGGGGTGATGAATGTCTTGTCTATTATTGTAAATAGCTTGTGAGTAAGTTGATCGCCTTCCTGTTCCAAATTTTTTAATGTAGAATTATTTTCCTTTAATGTGCTAAAATCGCTTATTGATTCAGATAGAACAGATGCTGCCCTCACTAAAATACTTGCTTGGTTTTGCAATAAGGTCATAATTTCAACATCATTTGCACGCACCCAAGAGAGCCAGCCGCTAGTCATAGAGACTTGGTTGTAACTTTGATTATAGATACTTTTCCGAAAGCCAGACTAACTGGTTCGCACACAATTAAAACTCTAACAAAATCGGTAGTGCAGTAGTTGCAACCTATGAGCTAAATTATCAAAAAGGGAGAGTAATTGCTCTTGGGCTATATTCGGACGACATTATAATTAATAGTACCTTTGACCGTTACTTTGATAATTTGATTTTACAATATGCTGTACGTAATCAGGATTAATTAATTGATTATTTGCAATTATTCTAAATTCTACGTTCAAAAATTCGAGTTTCGACAATATATCAATTAGAACGTCATACAAAATCGTGAATAGCTAATCAGTAATACATATTAAATCATTTTGACAATTCTAATAAGTATTGTTTTGATTTTAGCAAGTACCAGGATAATTTTGACCTTTCTTCTAGTTGCCGTCCTTATCAGTGCTACTTCATTGGGCTCATATGCATCGACAACCAAAATGACTAGCAGCCAACCCATAAACGGGGTTGTCATGAAAGGGGCTTTTGTTAATATGAAACAGCATGATAACGGTTCACCTGAAGCTCCAGAAGATTACATTGATGATAGTTTAAAAATGATTTCTAAAGCTGGTTTGGATCATGCTAGATTCTTGTTCTATTGGGAGGCTTTTGAAAGGGACCCCAAAGCCTTCATGAAGGAAATAGAATCAGTAGCGAAAGCAGGAGATAAGTATGGAGTGAAAATCATTTATGACAACCATCAATGGCATACTTCTTCCTGGCTTGAAGACATAGGAACAGGTTTTCCTTGGTCTCTGTTTGAAGATTCAAAATATTCCAAAGGCGGTGGCGGTAACACTCCTGATAAAGGTGCTCAGGTCTTTTGGAAGGACTGGTGGGACAGATCTGTGAAAGATAATGAGGGAAAAGATGGTTGGACACTAATGGCAGAATATCTAAAGAAAATAGTATTGGCAGTCGATAATCATTCAAGTACCTTGGGGTACGAAATACTAAGCGAGCCTCACGTTGATAATACGGATCAATGGTCTAAAATAGGAAAATTTAATAGCTTTATTACTGAAGAGTTGAGAGATATCACTAGTAAAACGATAGTCTACAGCATGAATGTTCCGGTTGACTTGAATAGCAACATTAACATTTCACCACAAAACTTGGCAAAAATGGCACCTTCTTCCAAGCAGAACACCGCTTTCAAAATAAGTGTGTATGGAGTTCCTGATAGAGATGACTACCAAAAAGAGAGATTTGACTTGTTTTTGGATACAAGGGATCTAACTGGAGTACCGTTATACATAGGTGAGTGGAATAACGTTGTAAGGACAAAAGAGGGTGGAGTATTCAAAATCAACCCAGGTGCGAGCGATTTTACAAATTCTAATGCCGGAAAGATACTAGAGGCTTTTAAGAAAGAAGGGGTTTGGGGGACGGCTTTTTGGAAGTGGGATTATAGGGATGCAGATACGGCCAGCTTTAACTTGGTTAATGATGAGAGTGGCAAATTAGTTCCCACCAAGTACTTTGGTATCTTAGAAGATACAGTCAAAAAGGTTTATGGTTCTTTCAATAGTGTATCAACTTCGGATGTATCAGCTTCTGGTAATACATCAACTGGTGGTGGTGATGATGATACAGCAACTTCGGATGTATCAGCTTCTGGTAATACATCAACTGGTGGTGGTGATGATGATACAGCAACTTCGGATGTATCAGTTTCTGGTAATACATCAA
>Ga0207691_10007163_pt1 | contig 10759 bp, 12 predicted proteins | sample KBSM13metaG_FD_184327 | JGI IMG/M metagenome (GOLD analysis project Ga0207691, IMG submission 184327) | Miscanthus rhizosphere microbial communities from Kellogg Biological Station, Michigan, USA - KBS M1-3 metaG (SPAdes) (version 2) | ecosystem: Host-associated > Plants > Roots > Rhizosphere >... | reverse complement strand
GACGACGAGGACCGCGCGCCGACCCACGGCCACGAGACGTCGCACGAAGCTGCCATGGCGGCATCACCAAGAGCTTGCGGCATAAGCGCCACGCCGATCTGCGCAAGCCTCGCCTGGTCTGTGGGTCACGCCGTTTTTCGGCCCGGTCTTTTTTCGGTGCTTAATGGCAATGTCGGCGCAACCCTCACCCGAATGCGTTGCGCTTATCCGGGAATGCAAGGCCAACGACTACCACGTTATGGCCGATGGCATCATCGTCGGCCTTATCATCATGTACGCCGACCCACGGCTCCTACGCGATGTGGCCCTCGGCGAGCCGGCGGGCGGCTCGAATCGCGCTCGGGAACCACTGCTTGCTGTTACCCGCTGGGTTACCCCCACCGCCTTTGGGCTTGAGGCTGCACCGAATAAGCTTTTGATTTCATTGGCGCGCTCGGAGGGATTCGAACCCCCGACCCCCAGATTCGAAGTCTGGTGCTCTATCCAGCTGAGCTACGAGCGCCCACGCGTCTCTTAGCGAAGACACCGCCCAATTCCAAATGGCTTTCCACGATCGGGCCGCCACCGGCCACGACGACCGCGAACCCCACACACGCGCCCGTTGAACCTCTCACCCGGCCACGTCCGCTCCAGGCGCACACCGCGGGCAACCGCGCGCTGGCGCCCGGCACCTGCCGTGCTATGGACCGGCATCGCAAGCAGCAGAGGAACCCCAATGGCCCTCCCCGACGTTCCACCCTTTACCAAGCTCCTCGGCGTGAACGTGCTCCACCGTACGGCGGAACGCACCGAAGCCGAACTCACCGTGCGCGAGGAGCTGTGCAACCGTCGCGGCGTGCTGCATGGCGGAGCGGTCATGGCCCTGGGCGACACGCTCGGCGGCCTGACCGCGAGCGTGAGCCTGCCCAGCAACGGGCGTACCGCCACGATCGAGAGCAAGACCAATTTCTTCGCCGCCGTGCCCAAGGGCGATACCGCGCGCGCCGTATGCATGCCGCTGCATCGCGGCCGCACCACCATCGTGCTGGAGACCCGCATCACCCGCGGCGACGGCAAGCTCGCGGCCATCGTCACGCAGACGCAATTGATCTTCGAGCAGAAAGAGTGAGACCTCCGCACTAGTCCTCCGCCACGTTATGACTTCTTTCCTATGGATATCAGCCATGGGAACTCGCCGCGCAGGAACCAGGGAATTGCGCGCGGGTTATCCGTGTACGCAGATCAGGCAGGGAGATTGTCATGACCGACCCCCGCGACTTTGACCGCCGCATGGACATGGGCGGAATGGACCGCCCGCTCGAGATGGAGCACCGGATGGGCTCGCCCACGCCGTGGGGCTGGATCGCCGGGGCCGTGTTCGTCATCGTCATGCTGGCGCTGGTGTTCACCAGCAGCGAGAGCACGCGCACGGCCAACAACGACGCAAGTCCGCCGGCCGGCGCCACCACCACCGCGCCGCCGGCCATTACAGTTCCGCCGCCCGAGACCACGGGCCGAGGCGGACAGCGCGGCCAATAACCGCGATCCATAACAATAGAGAGTAGTCGCACGCTGCGCCCCGGCTTCGGCCGGGGCGTTTTGTCGGCGCGCGACCATGCGATTCCTGTTAGACGAGCTAACTATTCGACCGCGGAAGGCTCGCGCGCGATGTCGAGCTCAGCGCGGGTCACCGCGACGGCCCCGGCGGCGCCCAGGCGAACCACATTGACGGTGCCGGCATATTCCGGCGAGCCGGAGTAATAGGCGGCAACATTGCCCACCTTGACCGCCCGATTCCAGTGCCCGAGCGCGATGTAATCGGAGCCGGTGGCCGCCAGTTCGTCGTCGCCGATCAGCCACGACGGACGCAGGCGGATCGTGCGGTCGGGAACCGGGACGTAGTGCCCGTGCCCGACCGCGACCTGCCAGCGGGTCGAGCGCGGACGCAGGCGTTCGAACGGGATCATGTCGCCGTAGTCGCGGTGGGGACGACCCCACACCTCTAGGCCGAGGCTGGGAAACAACACGGCTTCGTCGTGGGTGACCCCGAGGACGTGCAGGTTTTCGACCTCGGCCAGCGCACCGTGGCGAAAGACCGCGTCGGGCACCGCGGGATCGTGGTTGCCGGGCAGAATGACCACGGGCAGCGGCGCCGCGGCGATGACGGCAGCGGCGCGCTCGAGCAGATGATCCGGCAAGCGGTGGCAGTCGAAGGTGTCGCCGGCGAGGACGACGACGTCGGCGCTCGCGCTGCGGGCCGCGGCCAGGACCCCGACGAGGCCGGCGGTGCCGTCGCCGCCGTGCAGCCGCGCGGTGTAGTCGTGATCGAGGTGCAGATCGGAGCTGTGAACGACCACGACATCGCGGGTCGGCGGCGAAACGGCATCGGGCATGGCATCGCAACATAGCCGTTCGATGCCGATTGGCAATCAAGGCCGGGTTGACGAAATCGCATGGCACGCGGGCCTTGCATCAGCCGCGATGCACCCGCTCGCTGCGGCGGCTGGCCGATCGGTCGTCAAATTCGAGCCATTCAAGTCAGCGTTCCGCGCATTACGCAGAACCGACAGTCAGACCTTCACCCTGGATTGATGTCGCCGCGACAGATACCAGGCCACAGCGGCGGGCACGCCGAAGATCGGAACGAATGCGCCGATCTCGTTGAGCACCGGAATGCCGGCCTGCACCACGCCGACTACGCCATTGGCAATGGAGATGAGCAGCCACACCCAGATGAACGGACGCGCGCCGTCCACCGTGTTGCCGCCGCGGTTGATCAGACCGGCAGCCAGAACGAATGCCGCGAGCACGAGATGGCCGAGCACGATCAGCATCAGAATGTGCACGTCAGTCCGCCTTTCAATCCACCTTGGCGCCCGACGCCTTCACGATCGCCGCCCATTTGGGAATTTCCGACTTGATGTAGGCGCGGAACTCCGCGGGCGTGTTGCCGACGACATCGACGCCGAGGTCAGTCAAGGCCTTGCGCACCTCGGGATCGTTCACGGCGGCGACCGCGGCGCGATGGAGCGTGGCGACCACTTCCGCGGGCGTCCCGGCCGGCGCGACGATGCCGTGCCACGTGGTGGCCTCGAAGCCGGGAAAGCCGGATTCGGCGATGGTCGGCACCTCGGGCAAGGCGGCGGTGCGCTGGAGCGTCGTGATCGCGAGCGCGCGGATGGTGCCGCTCTGGAGATGCGGCAGCAACGGCGGCGGCGGATTGTAGGCCATCGGGACATGGCCGCCGATGACGGCCTGCAACGCCGGCCCGGTGCCGCGGAACGGCACATGCGTCATCTCCAGCTTGGCCTCCATCTTGAGCAGCTCGCCGGCGAGATGGGCCGGGGTGCCGATGCCACCGGACCCAAACGTCAGCTTGCCGGGATTCGCCCTGGCATAGTCGATCAGCTCGCCCAGCGATTTCGCCGGCACCGAGGGATGGGTGTAGAGCACGTTGGTCTGGGTTCCGATCACCGTGATGGGCTCGAAATCCTTCTCCGGGTCGTAGCCGAGATTCTTGTAGAGGCTCACATTGATCGCGAGCAGGCTGCCGGTGGCGAGCAGCACGGTGTAGCCGTCCGGCGTCGCGCGCGCGACCGCGGCACCGGCGATGCCGCCGCCGGCGCCGGCGCGATTCTCGATCACCAGCGGCTGCTTGAGAAGTTCCTCCATCTTGCGGGTGAGGATGCGCGCCATCACATCGCTTGGTCCGCCCGGCGCGAATCCGATCATGAAGGTGATCGGCTTGGTCGGATAGTCGGCTGCGCGCGCCGCGGGGGCCAGGCAAACGAGCGCGGCGCTCGCCACAAGGGCAATCGCTTTCATGATCGTCTCCTCCGTGCCTGCCTTGTTGGATGAGCAGGTTCCTTCGGCATCTTCGCGCAGGGCGCATCCGCCGTCAAAGCGGCCTGAAAGCGCGGCTTGTCCGCTGCGAGTTCCATCGGAACGTCTCCGCGCCTGTGGCATTAGCGTAGGGACCAGGGAGCGACGACATGGACTCGAAGATGTTTCATCAACGTGCGCGGGATTGCCTCCGGCTCGCCGACGAGTGTCCCGATCTGTACGCCAGAGAGGCGTTGATGGAGCTGGCGGGCGAGTTCAAGCACATGGCGACGCAACTCGACGCGGATGCGCGTACGCGCACACGCTCCCGGCGACAGCGGCGGGCGCGCGAAGACGTCGCCGCCCATCGGCAACCTTCTCCAAGGTGAAGTGAAGACTTAGTTCTCCGGCGTGAATCCCGAGGCCTTCACGATCGGCTCCCAGCGGGCGATGTCCGCTCTCACGATGTCGGCGAATTGCTCCGGGCTGGTGCCACCGGCCTCGAAGGACAGCTTGATCAATCCGGCTTTCACCTCGGCGGTGTCGAGCGCATCGCGCACGGAACGATTGAGTGCGTGAACAACCGGCGGCGGCGTCTTGGCCGGCACGAACAGTCCTTGCCATTCCGTGATCTCGAGCCCGGGAAAGCCCGCCTCCGTGAGCGTGGGAACGTCGGGCAGGAACGACGAACGCGTCGCCCCGGTCATCGCCAGCGCCCGCAGGTTCCCGGCCTGGATGTGCGGCAGCGCGATGCCGAGAACGCCCACTGTCGACGCGACCTGGCCACCCAGGAGATCCTGCAGAGCCGGCGACGCGCCCTTGTAGGGCACGTGGGTGAAATCGAAATTCGCGGCGCGCGCCAGCATCATGCCGGCGAAATGCAGCATCGATCCCGCGCCCGACGTTCCATACGACGCGAGCTTCGGATTGGCTTTGCACCACTGGATGAAATCCGCGAGCGTCCTGACGTCCCGCGGCACCAGCGGGCCGACGCTGAGCACGAACGGGAAGGCGCACACCGTGGTGACCGCGATGAGGTCCTGCACCGGGTCGTAACCGAGCGGCTTATAGAGGTGCGGGTAAAGCACGATCATGGACGCCGGGCTGAGCAGCAGGACCGACCCGTCGGGCGCGCCCGCCTTGGCGCTCTCCACCGCGATGCGGCCCCCTGCCCCCGGCCGGTTGTCGATGATGATGGTCGAGGCGTATCCCCGCATCTGATCGACCAGCAGCCGCGCCGTGACGTCGGACGATCCGCCGGGCGCGAAGCCCACGATGATGCGCGTGAGCTTGCCGACCACCTGGCTGTGCGCCCGCCGTGGGGCGGCGATCGACGCGCCGGCGCCGGCAGCGGCGGCGACGAACCGGCGACGGCTGAGCATGCTCTCCTCCGGGCGTTGCTGGCCCGGCGAGGATAGCTTTATTCGATGCGCAGGTCTCTCTCACCTCATGGTGAGGAGCGCCGCAGGCACGTCTCGAACCATCAGGGCACGCAGGGGCTGCTTCGCAGCCTCCTCAGGATGAGGTCGGAACTCGCACTCTGCACAGGAGCACGAGTCTATCCGAAAAACGTGGCGTGCAACCCGAAACCGATCGACGCGCTCAAGACCGCCTGGATGGTGTCGAACTCCAGGCCGCTCACGACCGTGTCGACGAACGGAAAGACCATCCGGCCGAGCGGCAGCATGATGCTGGCGACCAAAGCGACGCACAGGACTTTGGTGAGGACCGGATGCTTTGCCATGTTTTCCCCTGGTTGCATGACCCGGCGGCCAATACCAGTCAATCGCCGCAGCTTCAAGGGCGGCGCATCACCGCGGCGCCGCGGCCCCGATGGCGACCGGCCGCACCGGTGATCCCGAGGCGCCCTGCGTGCGCAACGGCAGGATGATGGTGCAGGAGAGCCAGACCTTGTCGGCCGCCAGCGCGCCGAGATTGGCGTTCTGGATGTTGTGGATGCCGGCCTGCGTGAGGTTCTGGTGATGGATGACGAACGGCAGGCCGGGCGGGGTTCCCGCCGCCGGCGGCGCCTTACCTTCCAGGAACCCTTCCGCCACGGGATCGGTGAAGGGATTGTCGAGCGCCACCAGCACCACGGCCTTGCCCGCGAGGTATTGGGCCGCGTCGTAGGAGAGACCGGGACCCTTGGTGTAGTAGAACTTCTCGGTGTCGGGATCTTTCCAGTTATCGCCCCAGCCGGTGTAGATGTAGAGGACGTCGCCGGCGAGGAGACCGCGGCTCTCGAGACCCTGCGCCTTGAGCATCGCCTCGATGTCCTGCGCGGTGACCAATTGGCCCGGCTGCATCGCGCTGCCGCGCCCGACATGCGCCTTGGCGTCGAGCAGCACCGCGCTGGAGATGATCGGCGGAGCCTTGTCGATGCCGAGCTTCCTCAGCGGCGAATCCGGCGTGGGCTTCACGTCGCTTTGGGCGTAGCCGCCATAATACGTCGCGCGGCCGGAGGGAAACTCGCCCTTGCCGTCCCACGCCTCCGGCAGCACCGCGAAATGCCCGAGTGCATCCATCTGCGTGCCCTGCTGGCCGGGATCGCCGCTCGCCACCTCGTCGGTGTTGAAGGCGTGGCGGGTGCCGGGGATGCCCACCGTGGGCTTGGCGTTCTCGCGCAGCGGCACCGCGAACGGCGATTGCGGCATGGTGTTCGAGCGCGGGAACGACAGCTCGTAGGACTTCGCGGCGGGATTGGCGAGATAGGTCGCGCAGCGCTGCCAGGTGGCGGGGCCGAGCGTATTCGCCATGCCGATCTCGTCGCCCGCCGGCCAGGGCGGCCGGTTCTGCGCCTGCGCCGGGAACGCACAGGCCAACAGCGCGAAGGCAATCCCAAGGGGTCGAAGGACGCGATCCATGATGTCCTCCTTGCGCCGGTGAACCGCGGGCGCCGCGGTGGCGCCCTCCCCGATCACAGCGGCAGATTATCGTGCTTGCGCGCCGGCATCTCCAGCCGTTTCTCCCGCAGCACCGCCAGCGCACGGGCGACGCGGGCGCGGGTGGCGTGCGGCATGATCACGTCGTCGATGTAGCCGCGCTCGGCGGCAACGAACGGCGAGAGGAAGCGGTCCTCGTACTCCCTGGTGCGGGAGGCGATCTTGCCGGCGTCGCCGATGTCGGCGCGAAAGATGATCTCCACCGCGCCCTTCGCGCCCATCACCGCGATCTGCGCGGTCGGCCAGGCATAGTTGACGTCGCCGCCGATGTGCTTCGACGCCATCACGTCGTAGGCGCCGCCGAAGGCCTTGCGGGTGATCACGGTGACGAGCGGAACCGTGGCCTGCGAATAGGCGAACAGGAGCTTGGCGCCGTGCTTGATCAGCGCGCCGTATTCCTGGTTGGTGCCGGGCAGGAACCCCGGCACGTCGACGAACGTGACGATGGGAATGCCGAACGCGTCGCAGAAGCGCACGAAGCGCGCGGCCTTGCGCGACGCGTCGATGTCGAGCACGCCCGCGAGCACCATCGGCTGGTTGGCGACGAAGCCCACGCTGCGCCCGGCGATGCGGCCGAAGCCGGTGACGATGTTGCGCGCGAACGCGCCTTGCAGCTCGAAGAAGTCACCCTCGTCCACGGTTTTGAGGATGAGTTCCTTGATGTCGTAGGGCTTGTTCGGATTGTCGGGGATCAGCGTATCGAGCGATTTCTCCGCGCGCTCGACATCGTCGAACGAGGGCCACTCGGGCACGCCGGCCTGGTTGTTGGCGGGCAGGAAGTCGAGCAGCCGGCGGATCTGCAGCAGGCACTCGACGTCGTTGTCGTAGGAGCCGTCCGCGATGCCCGATTTAGTGGTGTGAACCAACGCGCCACCGAGCTCTTCCGCCGTCACCACCTCGTTGGTCACGGTCTTCACCACGTCGGGACCGGTGACGAACATGTAGCTGGTGTCGCGCACCATGAAGACGAAGTCGGTCATCGCGGGCGAATAGACATCGCCGCCCGCGCACGGGCCCATGATGACTGAGATCTGCGGGATCACGCCGGACGCGATGACGTTGCGCTTGAACACCTCGCCGTAGCCGCCCAGCGCGGCGACGCCTTCCTGGATGCGCGCGCCGCCGGCATCGAACAGGCCGATGATGGGCGCGCGCGCCTTCATCGCCATGTCCTGGATCTTGACGATCTTCTGCGCGTGCGCCTCGGACAGCGAGCCGCCGAACACGGTGAAATCCTTGGCGAAGGCGAACACGGTGCGGCCGTTGACGGTGCCCCAGCCGGTGACGACGCCGTCGCCGGGAATCCGGCTGTTCTCCATGCCGAAGTCGGCCGAGCGGTGCTCGACGAACATGTCGAACTCCTCGAACGAGCCCCTGTCCATCAGCAGCTCGAGGCGCTCGCGCGCGGTCAGCTTGCCGCGCTTGTGCTGCGCGTCGATTCGCGTCTGGCCGCCGCCGGCGCGGGCGCGCGCCCGACGTTCTTCGAGCTTTTCCAAGATGTCTTTCATGGCCCCCTGCCTTCGGGTCCGGCGCAAAATCCATAGCATGTCTCGGTATTTGAGGGTAAGCTTCGATGTGGACCCTTTCCTCCGTGTGAGAGTGTTCGAGGGGAGCAAAGCATGCCCATGACGACCCGCACCAAAGCCCTCTGCGCCTGCGCCGCCACGCTGATCCTCGCCATGGTCGCCGCGGTGGCGCCGGCGACCGCGCAATTTCCCGCCGCGCCCGACGACGCGGCCGCCGGCGGCAAGAAGGGCGCCGCAGGCGCCGCCCCCACCATCAACGGCAACTGGGCCGGCGAACTCACGCAGGTCGGTAGTCAAACACCTTACAAGTTCGAAATCGCGATCAGCGCGAAGGGGGCGGAGGCGAAATACCCCGACCTCGACTGCATCGGGAAGCTCACCCGCGTCGGCTCATCGAAAACCTACGTGTGCTTCGTCGAAGTCATCACCAAGGGCTCGGCGGACAAAGGCGGGCGCTGCCCCGACGGCACCATGACCGTGGCGCGGCAAGGCGACAATCTCGCGCTCGGCTGGTTCGGCAGCGTTCAGGGCACCACCGTGGTCGCCTATGGCACGCTGAAGAAGAAGTAACTGAACAGCGGGACACGCCAAGCCGACGTGCGCACATCAGGCCGTTTGCAATACGGTGGCGGCGGCCTGCATCTCGGCGAAACGCGACGCGCGGCGCTCGAGCGCAAGCTCGTCGCGGCCCCAGAAATCCATATTCCAGTCTTCGTCGACATGGGCCGCCGCCCAGGCCACATCGACGGAGAGGACGCCGCGCGCGAGCGCAAGCGCGATCAATGCCGAGCCGGTGAGCGTGGTGACCGAGTGGACCGCGCCCAGCCGCCATGGATCGCGCGGAATGGCTTCGTCCGCGGCGGCAAGCGCGGGCGCGGGCTGTGCGACGAAGACGATTCCTTCGGCCAGCACGAAGCGCGCGCCCAGCGCATCGCGCGCCCAGGCGAGCACGGGGTCCCACGCCGCGCTTTGCCGCGCGACCAGGCCGGCGGGACCCGGCGCGCGATAGAACACGAGATCGCAGGCGAGGTATCGCTCCACTTCCGCGGCCACCGGACCGGGCGAATCGACGACGCCATCGATGATGCTGTTGGCGAGCCGCGTCAGCGGCATCCGGGCGGGATCGATGACGTCGCGCTGCGCCTCCCATTCGGCTGCGAGCGCCTGCGCCAATGCCGACGTCGGCGCGGCCAGCGCGTGACGGGCGGGTGTCCTGATGGGACGGCCGTCGAGAGCAATGCGAAAGGCGTTGTCGGAAGCCTCGACCTCGACCCGCTGATAGAACCGTCGCCGCAACTGCGGCCGCATGGAGCGGCGCGCCGTCTCGGTCGGATCGAGCGGCTGGTTCTTGGAAATGTCGTCGAACAGATCGCGCATGTCAGCAAGATGGGCCGCAACGATGAAACATTCAACGTGGCCATTTCCACATCTCTGGCGTCCCTCCGCGCCGACCTTGTTGGAGCATGCGCTTTCAACGATGATGGCCGACCACAGCCAGACAGAAACGAGCGCGAGGGCGAATGAAATTCGGCGTTTTCGACCACCTCGATCGGAACGATCTTCCCCTGCAAGCTTTCTACGCGGAGCGGCTGAAAATCGTCGAGGCCTACGATCGTCGCGGCTTTCACGCCTACCATACCGCCGAGCATCACGCGACGCCGCTCGGCCTCGCGGCTTCGCCCAGCGTGTTTCTCGCCGCCGTCGCCCAGCGCACACAAAAACTGCGCTTCGGTCCCCTGGTCTATACGCTTCCCCTCCATCACCCGCTGCGCCTCGTGGAGGAGATCTGCATGCTCGACCAGCTCAGCAAGGGACGCTTCGAGCTCGGTGTCGGGCGCGGCATCTCGCCGATCGAAACCGCGTATTACGGGGTCGATCCTGCACACCGGCAGAAGATCTATCTCGAAACGCTGCAGATCCTGCGCCAGGCATTGACCAGCCGCACGCTGACCTTTCACGGCGAGTTCTACGACTATGCCGACATCCCGATGGAGCTCGAGCCGTTCCAGAAGCCGCATCCGCCGTTCTGGTCGGGCGTGGGCACGCCCGACGGCGGCGAGAGTGCGGGCCGCATCGGCTTCAACATGGTGGCGAACGCGCCGACGGCGCAGGTGCGCGCGATCACCGATCGCTATCGCGCGGCATTCGCGGGCACGCACAGTCCGCTGCTCGGCCTCGCCCGCTTCGTCATCATGGGGGAGACCGACGACGAGGCGCTGGCCATCGCCCGCCGCGCCTATCCGCTTTGGCACAAGCACTTCCATCATCTCTTTCAACTACACGGCACGAGCCCCGCGGGCGGAGACCGTCCGCCGCAATTCGATCAGATCAAGGACGGCGGACGCGGCATCGCGGGTTCGCCGGCGACCGTCACGCGCATGATCAGGTCGCAGATGGAGGAGGCCGGCACCAACTATTTCGTCGGCCAGTTCGCGTTCGGCGATCTCACATCGACGGAAGTGCTGCGCACGATCGATCTGTTCGCGCGCG
>Ga0207691_10007162_pt1 | contig 10760 bp, 8 predicted proteins | sample KBSM13metaG_FD_184327 | JGI IMG/M metagenome (GOLD analysis project Ga0207691, IMG submission 184327) | Miscanthus rhizosphere microbial communities from Kellogg Biological Station, Michigan, USA - KBS M1-3 metaG (SPAdes) (version 2) | ecosystem: Host-associated > Plants > Roots > Rhizosphere >... | reverse complement strand
CTTGGCGCCCTCCCCCGTGTAGCCGCTCAGCAGACCGTTCACCTCGCAGGTGGGTCGCGTCCACAGCCGCTCGAGCACCGAGTAGCCGCGCTCGCCGCCCAGCGCCGGAGCGCCCGTCTCCTCGCGGAACGCGTCCTCCTCGAACGGCAGTCCGCGCATCTGCTCCCGCACGTGCGCCGGCCACTCGCGAACCGAATCGTAGAAGCCGTCGATCGCGATGCTTCCGTCGGCGTCATGCAGCGTGGCGAGGATGCGCGCGAGCGCCATCGCCGGGTTCACGACCGCACCGCCGTAGCTGCCGGAGTGGAGATCCTGCGCCGGTCCCTGCACGTCGATCTGGAAGTAGGCGAGCCCTCGCAGCGACGAGAGCACGCTGGGCAGTCCGGGCGCGAACATCGCCGAATCGGAGATGACGACCGCGTCGCAGCGCAGCAGGTCGCGATGCATCTCGATGAACGGCGCCAGGTGCGGGCTGCCCACCTCCTCCTCGCCCTCGGCGAGCACGACGACGTTCACCGGAAGTCGGCCGCGCACGGCGAGGTGCGCCTCGAGCGCTTTCACGTGGAGGAAGAGCTGACCCTTGTCGTCCACCGAGCCGCGCGCGTAGATGCGCCCGTCGCGCACCGTCGGCGCGAAGGGAGGCGAGGTCCACAGGTCGAGCGGCTCGGCCGGCTGCACGTCGTAGTGGCCGTACACGAGCACCGTCGGCGCGCCGGAAGGAGCGTCGCGGTACTCGCCGACCACCACGGGATGCCCCGCCGTCTCGTGCACCGTGGCGACGAGTCCCGCCGAGCGCAGCGAGCCGGCGACCCACTCGGCGGCGCGGCGCGTGTCGACGTCGTGCTCCGAGCGCGCGCTCACGCTCGGGATCGCGAGCAGGTCGAACAGCTCGCGCCGGATACGCTCGTCGTTGGCGGTGAGATAGGCGTCGAGGTCGCGTGGAACGGCGGTCATTGGGCGGGTGGGTTACGGGTTGGGGTCGAAGATAGTGCGATGCGCTGTGAGCGATGCGCGATGCGTCAGGCCTCGGGACGCCTCTGCCTCCCCGCAGGTTCCGCCGTAGCGCAGAGCGCAATGCGCATTGCTCAACGCGCGCTCTTCACGCATGTGTTAGTATTGCCGCGTAAAGTGTTTCGCACGATCGCCGCCCACCGGCAACACCGAGCGATTCGAAATGCCCCGACGCAGCAGTGCCCTGCAGGACGAGATCAAGCAGACCAAGCCGTTCCGATCGTCGGCGGAGGAGGTCGTGGTGAGCGTCCTCCGCACCGCAGCCGTGATGCAGCGAAGCCTCGCGCAGGTCGTCGAGGCACATGGGATCACCATCCAGCAGTACAACGTGCTGCGCATCCTCCGCGGCGCGGGCGACGCCGGCCTGCCCACGCTGGCGATCCGCGACCGGATGGTCGAGGAAGCGGCGGGGATCACGAGACTCCTCGACAAGCTCGAGAGCGCCGGACACGTCGTGCGCGAGCGCTCGACGCCGGACCGGCGCCAGGTACTCTGCCACATCACGCCGAAGGGCGAGAGTCTCATCGTCTCGCTCGACGCGCCGGTGGACGCGGCGAACAAACGCGCCAGCGCGCATCTCGACGACGAGGAGCGCACGCACCTCGTCGAGCTGCTCGGCGCGATCCGCGCCTCGCTGGCGAACCACGCCGGGGAGCGGCCTCAGGGCTCCGCGCGCGAGGGCCAGCCGCCGCGGTAGCCGTCGAGCACCCACAGCCGGCGGACGTCGACCGTGTCGCGCCCGCGGAGCAGCGGTGTCAGCGCGCCACGGCTCACCCGGCTGAAATGGGGTGCGAGTCGGGCGACCGACTCGTGCACGCCAGCACGCTCGTCGAGCGCGAGGACGAGCGCGTCGCCGGCGCGAGCGTACGACGCGAACCCGGGCCACAGCTCGTAGTGGTTGTGCCGCCCGCCGAGACAGATGCAGAACACCTGCGGCCGGCCGGGCAGATGGTACGCCAGCTCGCTCACGTCCTGATAGCGCTCGGCGCCCATCCACGCGCGAGCTCCGACGCTGTCGCGCACGGCGACGACGGATCGCGCGAGACCGTCCCATCCCGCGGCGCGGGCGATCGGGTCGCGCCGCGCCCGTAGGGGAAGAATCCGCACCGCGGCGTGCAGGTAGAGCACGGCGACGAGCACACCCGAGAGCGCGAGCCCGCGGCGCCACCAGCGGGCGAGCGACGCCGACGCCGACGTCGCCAGCATCGACGCGAGCAGGGCGACGCCGGCGACGTACGACGGCGCCGGCCAGTTCGCCTCGACGCGGTGATGGAACGCGCTGTAGACGAAGAACACCCAGCTCCCCGTCGCGATCGCGGCGAGCGCGAAGTGCGCGTCGTCTTGCGGGCGGCGCAGGGCGCGCCAGACGGCGATCGCGACGAGGACGAACAGGATCGGCGTCACGAGCCCCAACTGCCCGCCGACGAGATCGAGCTCGCGCATCAGCGCCGAGCCTCTCGCCGCGCCGAGCCCGTGCTGAAGCTGGAAGCGGAAGGAGATCCAGTCGTGCGTCGCGTTCCAGTAGAGCACGGGGAGGAACACGAGCGTCGCGAGCAGGCAGGCGACGTACGGTCCGGGCTCGCGCAGCCGGACGCGGAGCGATGGCCGCACCAGCACCGCGACGAGCATGGAGAGCGGCAGCAGGATCGACGTGTACTTCGACGCGAACGCCAGCCCGACGCAGACCCCCGCCGCCGACCACCAGCCGAGCGACGACGTCGAGCGCGGCGGAGACTGGAGCGCACGCACCACGGAGTAGACCGCGAGCGCCTCGAAGCACAGCAGCGGTGCGTCGGGCGTGGCGAGCACCAGCCCGGCGGCGGCGAGCGGCATCACCGCGAACGCGAGCGCGGCGAACCTCCCGGCGCGCGGTCCGGCGATCAGGCGCGCCGTCGCCGCGGCGGCGAGGGCGGCGACGAAGCCGGCGAGCACGGGAAAGAATCGGATCACGAGCGGCGTCGGCTCGGCGCCGAGCGCGCCGGCGAGGGCCGTGCCCGCACGGATGAGCACCGCGATCATCGGCGGATGATCGAAGTAGCCCCCCGAGAGCTGGCGCGACCAGTCCCAGTAGTACGTCTCGTCGGGGAAGAGCGGCAGCCGCGCGGCGAACAGCAGCCGTACGAGCCACGCCGCGATCGTGACTCCGACGGCGACGCGCCACTGCCGGGCGCCGCCGTCGGTCGTCAACGCCGACGCATTCCGCGCACGCGCGCCAGCAGCACGAGCGCCGCGATCCACGCGAGCCAGACGACGCGCTCGTCGACGCTGAGCGTGCGCAGCATCCCCCACGCGACCATCGGTACCGTGAACGGTACCAGCACCGGCGCGTCGGTGTTCGCGACGTAGCGCTCGACCACCTTCGTCGCACCGCGGCCGCCCGAGCGCAGCATCCCCGAGATCGCGCGCGACACCTCCTCGGGAGGCGCGGCGCGCCAGCCGGGCAGGATGAGCATCGTCCACGCCGACGCCGCATGTCCCCAGCCGTGATTGTCGCTGCCGGCGACGAGGGCGATGTTCGCGCTGTCGGCGATGTCGAGGATGCGCGCGCGCTGCTGACGGCTCTGCGCGAGCCCGCGCGGCGCGCCGTCGATCAGCTCGATCGCGCGCACTCCCGCCGTCCCGCGACCCTTCGCCGTCACGACCTTCGACAGGTTCCCCGGGATCGTCTCGATCAGGACCGGCTCGTTTCCCTGCACCAGGCTCGCGAGCTTGAGCGCCTCGGTGTCGACGTCGCGCAGCGCCGGGTCGAGGATGCCCTGGTACATGCGGTCGGCGTCGAGGATGTTGACGTGCTCGCCCTGCCACACGGCCTCGATGGCGGGAAGCAGGAGCGTCTCCGTGCCGGACTGCGTCGGGTTGTTCGCCCAGCCCTCGCGCGCGCCCTCGAAGGTGCGATGGTCGCTGATGTACGCGACGTCGAAGCCGGCCTTGCGGTGCCAGCGGCGCACGTCCTCCGCTTCCCAGTTCCAGCGGCCGTCGTGCGAGTACTTCGTGTGCGCGTGGAAGTCGACGGCGACGATCGCGAGCGCGTCCTTCTGGAGCGCGGCCATCGGCCGCGGCACCATCAGCGCGACGGCATACAGCCCGAGGAGCATCACGAGCGCGATGCCGACGCGGGCGCCGATGCGGACCACGCGCCGATTCGACGGGAGCGCGAGGTCGCGCTCGCGGCGGCTCACCCACCACCACACGACCCATCCCAGCACGAGCGTGACGACGAGCGCGACGTGCTGCCGCACGCTCAGCAGCGTGATCGTGTCGAGGATGGCCGAGATGGGCGCGATCAGCAGGTAGCCCGTGGAGCGGTCGAGCGTCGCCTCGGCCACGGCGCCTCCCGTCGCGGCGTCACGGATGGGGTCGATCGCCCACACGGCGCTCAACGCCAGCAGCGTGGCCGTGACGAGCGCGAACCAGGGAAGCCCGCGCATCCGGGCGAGCAGGCGAGCGGAGCGCGTTTCAGCGCGAGGAGCGTCGTCGCGGGACACCGTGGCTACTCTTCGTGGAATGAAGTTCGCGGCTCGGAGGGACTGCCGCGCCGCAAATTAGCCGTTCGGTGGCGTCGACGTACACCCGTCGCGCTCCCTTCACGACCGCTCATGGCCAACCACCTCGCCAGCGAGACCAGCCCGTACCTGCTCCAGCACGCGCACAATCCCGTGGACTGGTGGCCCTGGGGACCCGAGGCGCTCGAGCGGGCGCGGGCCGAGCGCAAGCCGATCCTGCTCAGCATCGGCTACGCGGCGTGCCACTGGTGTCACGTCATGGAGCGCGAGTCGTTCGAGGACGAGGCCACGGCCGCGCAGATGAACGAGCACTTCGTCTCCATCAAGGTGGACCGGGAGGAGCGTCCGGACCTGGACGCGATCTACATGCAGGCCACCCAGGCGATGACCGGACACGGCGGGTGGCCGATGACGGTGTTCCTCACCCCCGAGGGCGTCCCGTTCTACGCCGGCACGTACTTCCCGCCCGACGACAGGCACGGGATGCCGAGCTTCCGCCGCGTGCTCGCCGGGGTGGCCGACGCGTGGCACAACCGACAGGAGAGCGTCGCTCGCACCACGGCGTCGATGCGCGAGCTGTACGAGGCGAGCACGGAGCGCACGCGCGTGTCGGGCACGCTCGACGAGGATCTGCTGACGCGCGCGATCGTCGCGCTGCGGACGCAGTTCGAGCCGCGGTTCGGCGGCTTCGGCGGCGCACCGAAGTTCCCGCCGACGATGACGCTCGACTTCGCCCTGCGCAGCTGGGCGCGCACCGGGCAGCAGGAGACGCTGCACATGGTGACGCACACCTTCCGCCGGATGGCGCGCGGCGGGATCTACGATCAGGTGGGGGGCGGCTTCGCGCGATACAGCGTGGACGCGTACTGGCTGGTGCCGCACTTCGAGAAGATGCTGTACGACAACGCGCTGCTCGTGCGGCTCGGCGCGGCGCTCTGGCAGGCGACGCGCGACGAGGAGGTGCGGCGCGTCACCGAGGAGACGCTCGGCTGGCTGACGCGCGAGATGACGTCGCCCGAGGGCGGGTTCTACTCCTCGCTCGACGCGGACAGCGAGGGGCACGAGGGACGCTACTACGTGTGGGACTCCAGCGAGCTGGATTCGCTGCTCGGCGAGGATGCGGCGCTGCTGCGCTCGTACTGGGGCGTCACGCCCGAGGGGAACTTCGAGGGCCGCAACATCCTCTTCGTGCCGCACGACGCCGAGGCGGTGGCGCGCGCACAGGGGGTGACGGTGCCGGAGCTGCGCACGGCGGTCGAGCGCGCGCGGCGCATCCTGTACGAGGCGCGCGAGCGTCGCGTGCGTCCGGGACTCGACGACAAGATCCTCGCCGGCTGGAACGGCCTGATGCTGCGCGGCGTGGCCGAGGCGGCGCGCGCGTTCGGCGACGCGGAGCTGCGCGCGCTGGCGGTGCGCAACGGCGAGTTCCTCTTCCGCGAGCTGGTGCGCGACGACCGCGTGCTGCGCAGCTACAAGGAAGGCACCGCGAGGATCGCCGGATTCCTCGAGGACTACGCCGCGGTGGCGCTGGGCGCGCTGGCCGTCTACGAGCTGACGTTCGACCGGATGTGGCTCGAGCGCGCGCGCCGGCTCGCCGACGAGATCCTCGAACGGTTCTGGGACGAGGACGTACGCGCGCTGTTCGACACATCGGTCGACGCGGAGTCGCTCGTCACGCGTCCGCGCGACGTGACGGACAACGCGACGCCGAGCGGTACGTCGCTGGCGATCGAGCTCCTGCTGAAGCTCGGCGACCTGTTCGCGAGCGCGGAGTACTCCGAGCGCGGGCGCTACCTGCTCGAGACGGTCGCGGAGCCGATGGCGCGGTATCCGAGCGCGTTCGGCCACGCGCTCGGCGCGGCGGACATGGCGGTGCGCGGGGCGATCGAGCTCGCGATCGTGGGCGATCCGGGAGACACGCGGTTCCAGGCCCTCGCCGCGGCGGCGGCGGAGCGCTACCTGCCGTCGCTCGTGGTCGCGGGGGGTGTGGACGGCGACGACGTGGCGCTGCTCGACGGGCGCGCGTCCGACGCGCCGATGGCCTACGTGTGTCGCGCCTACGCGTGCGATGCGCCGACGAGCGACGTCGCGACGCTCGGCGAGCAGCTCGACGCGATCGTCGCGTCGCCTACAGCGTCAGCTCCCACGTCTCCGCCGTGAGCGGCTTGCCGAAGGTGTCGTGCACTTCGGTGCGCACGAGCACGTAGCCCGCGTCGGCATAGATCTGCCGCGCCGTCGCCAGCACGCTGTTCGTCCAGAGCGAGAGCGTGTGGTAGCCCGCCTCGCGCGCGAAGCGCGTGCACTCGTCGACGAGCCGCTTGCCGATGCCGAGCCCGCGCGCCGAGGGCAGCACGAGGAGCATCCGCAGCTTGGCGACGCCGGGCCGCGTGGGATCCTTCGCCACGAAGACAGAACCGACGTTCTGCCCATTCCGCTCGGCGATCCAGCAGCGCTCGAGCGCGGGGTCGAAGCCGTCGACGTAATCGGCGACGACGCGGGCGACGAGCGCGAGGAAGCGCGGCCCCCACCCGTACTCCCGCGCGTAGACCTCGCCGTGGCTCTGGATGATCCAGCCGTAGTCGGCCGCGCCCGGCGGGCGGATGATGTAGGATGGCGCGTTGCGCGACGCGTCGGCGTCGTGGGCACCGAGCAGATCGCTCACGGTGTGGATCGCGTCGATGAGCCGTCGCTGGCCGGCCTCGTCGAGCGTGGCGAGCAGCTGTGCGACGAGCGCGTCGGCGTCGCGATTCAGCTTGCGGAACGCGGCTTTGCCGGCGGCGGTGAGCGCGATGTGGCTCTCGCGCCCGTCGTGGGGCGAGCGGGTGCGCCTGATCAGCCGGCGCCGCTGCAGCCGCTGGAGCAATCGGCTGACGTAGCCGGCGTCGAGCCCCAGCTCGCTCACGAGCGTCGAGGCGGTCGGTGAGTCGCGATGCGCGAGCTCGAACAGCACGCGCCCTTCGGTGAGCGAGAAGGGGCTGTGCAGATAGCCGCCCTCGTCGAGCGCGCCGACGAGGCGGGTGTAGAAGCGGTTGAACCGCCGCACGGCGGAGACGCGTGCGGCGTGCGGCGAGGCGGGCCTGGCGCGAGATGGCATGATGGAGGGACGCGGGGTGGCCATTCCATTGCCAGGATCACGCAAATACTTGCTGCCGTCAAGTACATCGCCAGACGGCGGACCCGACGGTCGGCTGAGTGCGCGCACGGCGCACACGTTTTGCGCGCCCGGACATTGGCCACGCTGCCGTGGTGTCCATCTCACCGTTGCACAGGAGTCGTCCATGTACCGTCCACATCCGCGTCGCCTCACGGCGGCGGCCGTCTTCGCTGGCGCGCTCATCGCGTGCACACCGACGTCACAGACCGGGTCGCCAACGCCCAGCAGCTCGGCGAGACCCGACAGTTCGCGCGCGTCCACTACGATGTCGAGGCCCGACAGCTCGCGGCCTTCCACGACGACGGGGACGCCCCCGAGCTCGACCGCACCCGCCAGCTCGACGGCACCCAACCCGAATGGCGCGCCGAGCACTGCGCCGACAACCGATACCAGTGGAGCGAAGCCGAAGACGCCCTGAACTGATGCTTCGCGAGCGCCGGGGTGACGCGCTAGCTCAGCGCGCCGCCCCGGTCGTCCAGTGCTTGGTCGTCTTCCATCGGGAGGGCACGAACAGCGCGTCGTCGAGCGGGACGTCGACGCGGATGTCGTCGTAGTCCTCGTAGAACACGAGCTTGCCCTCGGTCCAGATCTCGACGCGCGGCGCGATCCAGCCACCGCCGCGGCGCTCGTATCCCGTGAACCGGATGTCCTGCATCTTCGACGTGTCGCGCGGCGTCGGCTCGAGCATGCGCACGAACAGGAGGCGCTCGGCGTCGACCCAGAACTGCTTGCGGTCGTAGTCCCCCTTCCGCGCGCCGACGACGATCACCGGGCGTCCCTGGAACGTCGTCTCGTTCACGCGCGTGAGGTCGAACCCCTCGCGGCGAAGGCGCGCCGTCGTGTACGCGACCGGTGCCGCGTAGACGTCGAAGCCGAGCAGCAGCAGCGGGTTGATCCCCGGGTCGCCGCGCAGCGCACGGCCGTTCTGCACGACGAACTGGCTGTCGCGCGCGTAGAGCACGCCGTTCCCCGCGCTCACCGGGTCGAAGTCGATCCGCAGCTTCCCGGGGAGCTTCATCGCCTCCCACCAGGTCTGCACGCTCCACTTGCCGCTCGGCAGGAGCCGCGACGTCCGCTGCTTGAAGGTGAGCGTCTGGTACCACTGGCCGGCGTAGCGCTCGTGCATCGCACCGATCACCTCCTGCCCGGTGCGAAAGCGCGGCGCCGGTGCGACAGGCTCCGGCGCCGGCGCTGGTGCCGCGACCGGCTCGGGCGCCCTTCCCCGATGGCAGCCAGCCAGCAACGCAAGTGAGAGTGCCGCGGCCAGAGCGGCGGCACGGGACGGATGAATTCGCATGGCTCCGAATCGTCGCGAGAAGCGCGCCGTAGCGCCCGGTCAGCTCCCGTCTTCCTCGTCGGTCTGAAAGGCCTGCAGGACGAAGTTCCTGAGCTCCGGCACCGTGAATGGCTTTCTGAGGAAGCTACGCATCGGAGCGCCGATCCCGCTGCGAGCGAGCTCATCAGTCGAGTATCCGCTCATGAACGAGATTCGCAATCCCGGCCGGTGCACCGCGAGCCGTTCCGCCAACTGGGTCCCGTTCATCCCCGGCATCAGGACGTCGGTGAGCACGAGCAGCGGCTCGTCGATGTCCTGGCGAGCGAGGAGGTCGATCGCCGCGTCGGGTGAACGTTCCGCCACCACGCGATAGCCCGCGCGCGCCAGGGCGCGCGCCGCCACGTCGCGTACGAAGTCGTCGTCGTCCACCACGAGCACGGTGCGAACCTGACCTGCGCCGAGCGGCGCTTCCGGCGATGGAGTGACCCGCCGCGGCGTCGCGGCGCGCGTCGAGCGCGGCAGGTAGATGCGGAACTCCGTGCCGATGTCCGGTGAGGTCTCGACGACGACCTGCCCTCCCGACTGCACGACGATGCCGTGCACGGTGGCGAGCCCGAGCCCCGTCCCCTTGCCCTGCGCCTTCGTGGTGAAGAAGGGCTCGAACAGATGCTCGAGGACCTCGTCGGTCATCCCCGAGCCGGCATCGCGTACGCCGAGCGACACGTACTCGCCCGGGGTCAGCACGCCGAAGCGGTGCTGGAGCGCCGCGCGCAGCAAGACGTTCGCCGTGCGCACGAGGATGCTTCCGCCATTCGGCATCGCGTCGCGCGCGTTGAGCACGAGGTTCATCACGGCCTGCTCCATCTGCGCCGGATCCGCGTGGACGGGGCCGAGCGCTGTGTCGAGCTCGGTGCGGAGCACGACCTCGCTCGCGAGCGCGCGGCAGAGCATTCCCTCCATGCTCCTCACCACGTCGTTCAGGTCGAGCGGCCTGGGTTGCAGCACCTGCCGCCGGCTGAACGCGAGCAGTTGGCGCGTGAGCATCGCCGCGCGGGCCGACGCGTCGCGAATCTGGAGGATGTCGTCGCGCCGCGCGTCGCCTTCGTCCGTGGCGTCGAGCAGCAGCTCGACGTTGCAGGTGACCGCCGTCAGGAGGTTGTTGAAGTCGTGTGCGATGCCGCCGGCGAGCTGACCCACGGCCTCCATCTTCTGCGCCTGGCGGAGCTGCGCCGCCAGCTCGGCGCGGTCGGAGACGTCCATCACCGTACCGACGCACCGTGCGGCGTTGCCCTGCTCGTCCCGGAGCACCGTGCCGTGCTCGATCACGGTGGCGTAGCTGCCGTCGCCTCGGCGGAAGCGGTACTCTGCCTCCCAGCGGCCGCCCCCACCCTGATGGATGATCGGAAGCACCCTGCTGGCGACGCGCTCGAGATCGTCCGGATGCATTCGCTCGACCCACCATTCCTCGGTGGCCTCGACGTCGTCCCAACCGAACAGCGCCCTGACCGCGTCGCTCCGGTAGACCTCTCGCGTCGCGAGGTCGTACTCGAAGATCATGGCGCGCAGGCTCTCGACGACGAGACGAAGCCGCTCGTCGGCGAGGCGACGCTCGGCGTCGCCTCGCTCGTCGGCGGTCGCCGCGTCGCGCCCAGGGTGCTCGATCATGCGATATGTTGTTCGCCCGCCGGAGGTTGTTCAAGCCGACTGAACGTGCCGCTGGTGCGTCTCCACCCTCGGGTCTAAGCTTCGGCGATGAACGACGATGACGCCCTCTCGTTCGTCCGCGGCATCTTCGCCGGGGCGATCCACGACGAGC
>Ga0207691_10007161_pt1 | contig 10762 bp, 11 predicted proteins | sample KBSM13metaG_FD_184327 | JGI IMG/M metagenome (GOLD analysis project Ga0207691, IMG submission 184327) | Miscanthus rhizosphere microbial communities from Kellogg Biological Station, Michigan, USA - KBS M1-3 metaG (SPAdes) (version 2) | ecosystem: Host-associated > Plants > Roots > Rhizosphere >... | reverse complement strand
CCCGGGCTGTTCGCCGACGACGAGCGCAGCACCCCGTGACGGTGAACTCGCCCGCGATGCGGGGGTCCGAAAATCCGGTGGCGATGGGGCCCACGTTCATCTGGCCGATAAGGGTGTATTGGGAAGATACCGACGCCGGCGGGGTGGTTTACCACGCCAGCTACCTCAGGTTCCTCGAACGCGCGCGCACGGAGTGGTTGCGCGCGATGGGTCACGGGCAGGATGCCCTGCGCGCCGGCGACGGCGTGGTCTTCGTCGTGCGCGCGATGCAGATCGGGTTCCTGCGGCCGGCGCGGCTGGACGACGAATTGGCCGTCACCGTCGCGCTCGGCGAGCGCCGGCGCGCGAGCCTGGTGATGTTGCAATCGATCCGCCGCGGCGAAACGCCGCTGATCGAGGCGCAGGTCAAGGTGGCCTGCGTGACGGCGGCCGATTTCCGGCCGCGCGCGGTGCCCGAGGCGCTCGCGGCGAAAATGTCCGACAACGGAGTCAATGCATGAGTGTGCTGGTCCACCTGGTTGCCGCGCTGCAGGCCGCGCCCGTCGAATCCCTCCCGGCCGCCGCGTCGCCCGCGGCCGAACACGCGAATTTCAGCATGTGGGAGTCGATCAGGAACGCCAGCCTCCCGGTGTGGCTCGTGCTGGGGCTCTTGCTGCTCGGTTCGATCGCCTCGTGGGTGATCATCTTCCTCAAGCAGGGGGTGCTCGGCGGCGCGGCGCGCGCGGCCGAGGCGTTCGAGGAGAAGTTCTGGTCCGGCGCCGACCTGACGCACCTCTACCGCGAAGCGACCGAGCGCAACCGCGTCACGACCGGCACCGAGGCGATCTTCGAGGCCGGCTTCCGCGAGTTCTCGCGCCTGCGCCAGCGCAAGGGCATGGACCCGCGCACCCAGCTCGAGGGCGCACAGCGCGGCATGCGCGCGCAGCTCGCGCGCGAGGTCGATGCGCTCGAGAACCACCTCGAATTCCTCGCCAGCGTCGGCTCGATCAGCCCCTACGTCGGCCTGTTCGGCACGGTCTGGGGCATCATGGGCACCTTCCAGGACATCGCGCACCGGCAGTCGGCGGGCATCGCCGACGTCGCGCCGGGCATCTCCGAGGCCCTGATCGCAACCGCGATGGGCCTGTTCGCGGCGATCCCGGCGGTCTGGGCCTACAACCGCTTCGCGACCAAGGTCGAGCGCCTCAACGTGCGCTACGAAGCCTTCGCCGAGGAATTCTCGTCGATCCTGCAGCGCCAGGCGCACGTCGACGAACCATGAGCGCACCATTCGCCGGCCGCGTTCGACCCCTTCGCGCCGCAGGCGCGTTCCACGGCACGACCGCGTTCCGGAAGCCTCACGCATGAGCCGCACCCGCAAGCGCCGCAAGCTCAAGGCCGAGATCAACGTCGTGCCGTACATCGACGTCATGCTCGTGCTGCTGATCATCTTCATGGTCACCGCGCCGCTGCTCAACCTCGGCGTCGACGTCGACCTGCCGAAGTCGAAGGCGCATTCGCTCGACCAGCGCAACGAGGCGATCGTCGTCAAGGCCGAACGCGACGGCACCTACCGACTGCAGCTCACCAACAGCCAGCCGGGCCGCTCGCCCGCGTCGACGGCGCCGGAAGAGCAGGTCTCGCTCGACGACCTCTCGGCGCGCGTGAGGGCCTTCCACGACCAGAATCCCGATGCCCCGGTCTTCCTCGCGGCTGATGGCGGCCTCGAATACCAGAAGGTGATGGACGTGATGAGCCTGCTGCAGCAGGCCGGCGTCCCAAAGGTCGCGCTGATGAGCCGCGCCGCGCCGGCCCCTCCGGCAAAGGCCGGCCGGCACTGACGGCATGGAAACGAACGCCGACAGGACGCTCGCGATCGGCGGTTCGCTGCTGCTGCACCTGGTCGTGGTGGGCTTCCTCTACCTCGCGACGATCTGGCAGCCGCCCCTGCAGGTCGAACCGAACCAGGGCCCGCCGATCCAGGCCACCCTGGTCAGCCTGCCTCAGCCTTCCCACGCGTCGATCCAGCGGTCCGAGCCGGTGCCGAAGCCGCCCGAACCCGAGTCGGCCCCTCCGCCGCAGCCCAAGCCCGAACCCGCGCCGCAGGACGCGAAGGTGCCCCCGCAGCTCACCCCGCAGGCGCCGGTCGCCCGTCCCGATCGCGTCGACCAGGAGGAGATCCGCAAGGCCGGGGAACTCGCCGCCGAGCAGCAGCGCAAGGAGGAGCAGGACGCCAAGCGCCGCCAGGCGCAGATCGACCTGTCGCGCCAGAAGGAGCAGGAGGAGATCGAGAACCGCCAGCGCCTGGCGAAGCAGCAGGAGATCCGCAAGGAACTCGAGAAGGCCCAGCACGACATCGCGATGCGCGAACAACGCCTGCAGCAGATCAAGGACCACCAGGCCCAGCTCGCGCGCAACGACCCCGCACCGGCCCAGCCCGAGCGCACGCCGCCGCCGGGCGGGGAGCAGGCCGACAATCCCGGCCTCGAGGCGCGCTACAAGAACGCGATCAAGCAGATGGTGATCCTGCACTGGCAGACCGCGAAGGCCAAGGGCGCCGAGGGCGTGCACTGCAAGCTCTCGTACAAGGCGATCCCCGGCGGGAAGATCTTCCAGGTGACCTTCGGCGACTGCCCGTTCGACGCCGACGGCAAGGCCTCGGTCGAGGAGGCCCTCGAGGCCGATCTGCTGCCGTACCATGGCTTCGAATCGGTGTTCAAGCGCGAAGGCACGATGGACGTGTGCTACCCGCCCGAGGATGCGCGATGCACGCGCTGATCGCGGAGGCCGCGGGCGCCAAGCAGAGCCGCGCTGAAGCCCAACCGAACGAGGTATCCCGGACCGCCGCCGGCCCGGGCTACCATGCACGCTGCCTTACGGAGGAGCCATGCACCCGATGAAACGATTCCTGGCCCTGGTCCTGCTCGCCCTCGCCAGCATCGCGTCGCCTGCCTTCGCGCAGGGACTCGACGTGGGACTGGTGGTCGGCAACGATTCCGCGCTGCACATCGCCGTCGTGCCGATGGAATACCAGGGCAGCAGCGCCAAGCCCGACACCAACGTCGCCGACGTGATCCGCGCCGACCTCAACCGCTCCGGCCAGTTCCAGTCGCTGGCCGACAAGGACATCGTCCAGCACCCGCAGTCCGGCAGCGACATGAACTACGCGACCTGGCGACAGCTGCACCAGGACTACGTGCTGGTCGGCCGCGTGCTCGACAGCAACGACGGCGGCTACCGCGTGGAGTTCGAGCTGTTCGACGTCGCCAAGCAGCAGCGCCTGCTCGGGTTGGCGATGAAGGGCCGCCCGCAGGCCATGCGCGACGTCGCGCACCAGATCGCCGACCAGGTCTACGAGAAGATCCTCGGCGTGCGTGGCGCGTTCTGGACCCGCATCGCCTACGTCACCTCGACCGGGCTCGGTGCGAACAAGAAGTACTCGCTGATGGTCGCCGACTCCGACGGCGTCAACCCGCAGAGCGTCGTGCATTCGAGCGAGGCGCTGCTGTCGCCGGCGTGGAGCCCGGACGGCAACAAGCTCGCCTACACGAGCTTCGAGCGCGGCAACTCCTCGATCTACATCCAGGACCTGACGACCGGGCAGCGCGAGGTGGTCGCCGCATTCAAGGGCATCAACGATGCCTCGGCGTTCTCGCCCGACGGCAAGCGGCTCGCGATGAGCCTGTCGAAGTCCGGCAATCCCGAGATCTACGTGATGGACCTGGCGAGCCGGCAGCTCACCCAGGTCACCAACCACTACAGCATCGACACCGAGCCGCGCTGGACGCCCGACGGCAACCTGATGTTCACCTCCGACCGTGGCGGCAAGCCGCAGATCTACCAGGTCGGTCCGAACGGCGGCGAGCCGACGCGCGTGAGCTTCCAGGGTCAGTACAACGCGTCGGCGACGGTGTCGTACGACGGCAGGAAAGTCGCCATGGCGCAGGGCAACGGGAACGTCTATCGTATCGCCTTGCTGGATCGCAGCTCCGGCGGATCGGGGCGTTGGCAGATGCTCTCGCCCGGCAACCTCGACGAGTCCCCGAGCTTCGCACCGAACGCCAGCATGGTGCTGTACGCCACCAAGGAAGGCTCGCGTGGCGTGCTCTACGCCGTGTCGGCCGACGGCCGCGTGAGGCAGCGCCTGGTGCTGGCCGACGGAGACGTCCGCGAACCGGCGTGGTCGCCTTACCGCCAGCGCTGAAGCGCACCGCAAAACCAGAAGCCCGAAACGGGCCGCTCGCCCCCGACAAGACCCCGAAGCACGTAAGGACGACCACAATGAAAACCAACAAGACCGTTCTCCTCGTCGCCGCGACCTGCCTCGCGCTGGCCGCCTGCTCGAAGAAGAACGTCAGGGACGACACCGCGGGTCACGGCACGACGGGCACGTCGTCCGACACCACGACCACCACGCGCCCGATCGGCAATTCGACCGGCGGCCGCTTCACGCCGTCCGACCTCGAGACCAACGAATGCCTGCGCCAGCGGGTGGTGTACTTCGACTTCGACCAGGACACGCTCAAGCCCGAATTCCAGGCGGTCGTCGCCTGCCACGCGAAGTACCTGATGGACCGCCCCGAGGCGCGCATGACGCTCGAGGGCAACGCCGACGAGCGCGGCAGCCGCCAGTACAACATCGCGCTCGGCGAGCGCCGCGGCAATGCGGTGATGGCCGCGGTGCGCGGCAGCGGCGGCCCGGCCAGCCAGATGACGGTCATCAGCTACGGCGAGGAGCGCCCGACCTGCACCGAGTCCAACGAGGACTGCTGGGGCAAGAACCGCCGCGTCGAGATCGTCTACAGCGCCAAGTGAGGAGCCTGCGCGTGACGACCCTGCGCCGCACCTTCCGCCTGCCGGCGATCGCCTGTGCCGTCGCGATGGCGCTCGCGGCCGGTGGCGCCGGTGCGCAGTCGCGCCAGAGCCTGGCCGACCGCGTCGCCGCGCTCGAGGCGCGCCTGCAGCAGAACCAGAGCGAACAGTCGGTCGAGCAGCTCAACCGCATCGCCCAGCTCGAGCAGGACGTCAAGGCGCTGCGCGCGCTGGTCGAGCAGATGCAGAACCAGAACGCGCAGGAACGCGACGCGTCGAAGGCCCAGTACATCGACCTCGACAGCCGGCTCGAGCGCATCGAGAAGGCGCCCGGGCCGCAGCCGCCGGTCGCCGCGCCCGCCAAGCCGCCGGTTCCCTCCAAGCCCGCCACCGGCAAGCCCGCGACCCGCCCGCCCGTGGTCGCGGCGCAGCCTCCCGCCGCCGCGCCTGCGGATGCGGCCACCGCGCCCGCCGATCCGGCGAACGAACAGGCCGCGTACAAGGCCGCGTTCGCCGCGGTGAAGGCCGAGCATTACGCCGACTCCGCGCGCCTGTTCGGCGCCTTCGTGCAGCAGTATCCCGACAGCACGCTCGCGCCGAACGCTTACTACTGGATGGGCGAGTCGTACTACGTGACCCAGAACTACCAGCTCGCGCTCGACGCGTTCAAGACCGTCGCCTCGCGCTTCCCGGATTCGCCGAAGACACCCGGCGCGCTGCTCAAGATCGGCTATGCGCTCGAGGGCCTCAAGCAGCGCGATGCCGCGCAGGCGGCGCTGCGCGACGTGATCGCCAAGTATCCGAATTCCGACGAAGCAGGCCAGGCCGAGAGCCGCCTGCGCGCGATGACCATGGAAGCCGGCGGCTGAAGAGGGACGCTGCGGCGCACGCCGTCCAGCGCAGGCCACACGTCATGAACGCCACGCAGCCCATGCCCTCCGGCGACGCCGCGGATGCTTCCGCATCCGACCGCCTGCGGATCACCGAAATCTTCCATTCGCTGCAGGGCGAGGCCCGCAGCGTCGGCTGGCCGACCGTCTTCGTGCGCCTGACCGGCTGTCCGCTGCGCTGCGGCTATTGCGACACCGCGTACGCTTTCCACGGCGGGCAATGGCGGGAGATCGGCGCGATCCTCGACGAGGTCGCGCGCCACGGCGCCAGGCACGTCTGCGTTACCGGTGGCGAGCCGCTCGCGCAGAAGCGCTGCATCGACCTGCTGCGCCGCCTCTGCGATGCGGGCTACGAGGTGTCGCTGGAAACCTCCGGCGCGCTCGACATCGGCGCGGTCGATCCGCGCGTGGCACGCGTCGTCGACCTCAAGACGCCCGGCTCGCGCGAGCAGGCGCGCAACCGCATGGAGAACATCCCGCTGCTCACCCCGCGCGACCAGGTCAAGTTCGTGCTTTGCGACCGCGCCGACTACGACTGGGCGGTTGCGATGCTGCGCGAGCACGACCTGCCCGCGCGCTGCGAGGTGCTGTTCTCGCCGAGCTACGGCCAGTTGCCGGCGCGCGAGCTCGCCGAGTGGATGCTGGCCGATCGCGTTCCGGCGCGGTTCCAGCTGCAGCTGCACAAGGTTCTCTGGGGCGAGGAGCAGGGGCGTTGAAGCGCGCCGTCATCCTCGTCTCCGGCGGCATGGACTCCGCGGTCGTGCTCGCGCTCGCGCGCGAGCAGGGTTTCGCGGCGCATGCGCTCAGCGTCGCGTACGGACAGCGCCACACCTCCGAGCTGGCCGCCGCGGCGCGCAACGCGCAATCGCTCGGCGCAGTCGAGCACAAGGTCGTCGCGGTCGACCTGCGCGGCATCGGCGGTTCGGCGCTGACCGCCGACATCGCTGTGCCGGAGCACGCGCCCGGCGAGTCGCCCGACGCCGGCATCCCGGTCACGTACGTGCCCGCGCGCAACACGATCATGCTGTCGATCGCGCTCGGCTGGGCGGAGGTGCTCGGCGCGAACGACATCTTCTGCGGCGTCAACGCGGTGGACTATTCGGGGTATCCCGACTGCCGGCCCGAGTTCATCGCCGCCTTCGCCGCGCTCGCGAACCTCGCGACCAAGGCGGGCGTCGAGGGCGCCGGCATCCGTGTCCACGCGCCGCTGATGCGCATGGGCAAGGACGCGATCGTGCGCGAGGGCCTGCGCCTGGGTGTCGACTTCGCGCAGACCGTATCGTGCTACCAGGCCGACCCTTCCGGAGCCGCCTGCCGCCGCTGCGACGCCTGCCTGCTGCGCGCCGAAGGCTTCCGCAAGGCCGGCGTCCCCGATCCGACGCGGTATCGCGCGTGAGCGCCGTCGGCTAGAATGCGCGACCGCGGGAAGCGGGAAGTCGCCAGGACGCCCGAACCCTCACCCCTTGCCTCTCCCGGTGGGAGAGGGGGAGTGATCGTCGCGCTGCTCGCGACAGCGACGTTTTCGTTGAAGCCGGGTCGTTAGCTCAGTCGGTAGAGCATCGGACTTTTAATCCGCTGGTCCCGAGTTCGAATCTCGGACGACCCACCATCTCGGTTCCCCCAGGCCGCAAGCGTCCAGCTACGGCAGGCCACAAGCGGACTCAACCCGCTGGTCCCGAGTTCGAATCTCGGACGACCCACCATCTCGGTTCCCCCAGGCCGCAAGCGTCCAGCTACGGCAGGCCGCAAGCGGACTCAATCCGCTGGTCCCGAGTTCGAATCTCGGACGACCCACCACTTCCAGCTACAGCAGGCCGCAAGCGGGCTCAACCCGCTGGTCGTCGGTTTGATTCCGACACGATCCACCATCACCACCTCCCTCGCGCGGTCTCACCGTCTCACGAGCAGGCGCCCGGCAAGGCGACACGCGGCCATGGATGCCAGGATGGCTGTCGCCACCTTCGCGACCATCGCACAGGACACAAAGACCTCCAGGCCAATCCACTGCCACGCGTGGGTGAAGCCGCAGGGTCCGACGGGACCCGCGAAGGCCACGATGAGGGACGCGATCCCGGTCGCCACCGCGATCGCCAGGGCCCGCAGCCAGAACGCCATGGTCATGAGCGCCATCGCCGCATCCCCGGAGCCTCGCGGAACGTCCCGCATGGTCCACTCTTCGCGATCGCGGGAACCTGCGGCAAGCGCGTCACGCATTGCGCCGCACCCATCGACGACCGGTAGCGTCCGGCGCTACCAGCAGACCTGCCGGCTCATCGACGCGACTCAGTTCGCGCTGACGGTTCCATCAGCCGCCACGTCGAACAGCAGAACCCCCTTCGCCGACGTGGCGAACGACCCGCCCGGCGCCACCGTGATCCGCCAGTTCGCGCCGCTCGCTGCGGCGGTGACGGCGTACGGCTTGTTCGCGGGCAGCTGGGTGATCACGTGGGTCGTCGCGGCCGCGGGCACCGTGTAGACGAGGTTGCCGGCGATCGTGCCGGTGGGCGTTCCCGTGCTGACGATCACCGCGTGGTTGCCGGCGCTGCCGGCGATCAGCGTTCCGGTGGCGGCGCCGGTCGTCACCGCGATCCTGCTCGCGGCGGCGACCTGGCCGGAGGTCTTGGAAAGGTCGAACACGGTCAGCCATTGCTGCGCGGCGTTCGTGTCGTTCGGGCGCACCTGCACCTGCCAGACCTTGACCGGGTTGCTCGCGGGAACGCCATCGTTGGCCGGAAACATCGCGACCGTGGTGAGCTTCGCGTTTGCGGGAAGGACGGTCGTCATCGCGCCGGCGTAGGTCGTGCGGTAGGTTACGTCGAGGCGCTTGCTGCCGCTGGGCGCGGTGCCCGCGGCGGGCAGCGCGGGGAAGTGCCACGCGAGGTACTGGTCGTCGCTGGTGTTGCCTTCGTGCGTGCGGTCCCAGACCACGAACAGGTTCGGCCGCAGGTACACGATCTCGCGCGCCCACGAGGTCACCTGCGGCTTGCCGAAGCGGTTCGGGCGGTACATGTTTTCGAGCTTCGTCGCGAGCGTATACACGTACTTGCCGCCGTCCTCGAACGCCGACACCTTCGTCTGCACGCCGTCATCCTCGACGGTGTAGGCGGCCTGGCCGTAGCGGTCGGTGACGTTGCCACCGTTGAAGTGGCGCACGTAGAAGACGTTGTCGAGGTTGCGGTTGCCCGCGTAGATCGAGCCGTCGAAGTCGCCGTAGGCGTCGGTGTACAGGCGGTCCTCATCCTGCGAGCCGTGGCCCTCGTGCACGATCTGGCCGGTGCCGTTGACGAGCAGGGGCACGTTGCCGCGCACCAGCGCGAGGCCGCCCTGGTCGAAGCCTTCCTCGCCCTGGCCCGGGTTGTTGACGTAGGGACCCGCCCGGAACGACATCCAGCTGGCCGACGGCGTCCAGTCCGAGCGCGCGGCGACCGCATTCATGCCGGCCGCGAAATACGACAGCGGCAGGGTCTGGAGCGCGGCGGTCCTGCCGTTCGGGTCCCAGAACAGGAATTCCTCCCAGGGCTCGTCGGCGCCGTAGCCCGATACCGCGGTGTTCACGGCGTTGGCGTAGGCCTGGAACACGTTCGCGCGCGGCGCGTTCCAGTAGCGCAGGCCGCCGAGGACGTTCATGAACATGCCCGCGTTCGCGGTGCCGACCGGCGGCGTCGTGCTGCCGGTCGCGTGGTTGGTGTCGCGGTCGTCGATGGTCTTGCGCGACGGCCACGTGAAGTGCATGAGGTAGTCGGCCGCGTCGACCGGGAAGGCGTAAGGCGATGCCGCGTGCACGAGGTCGGTGCCGGTCGCGGTCTTCACCTCCATCGCCGGCAGGCTCATGTTGAGCGTGCCGAGCGGTCCGTAGTTGCCGAAGCCCTCGGGCCAGCCGCCACCGGCGAGGTGCGCGGCGTAGTAGGGCCGCACGCCGACGTGCGGAGGGCTCGACGCGGCGGTCTCGAACTGCGCGGCCTGCCAGTCGGCCCACAGCGCGGGCGCGTTCGGGTTCTCGTCGTAGGTCGCCAGCGCGATCGCGGTGTCGGCGTGGAAGTAGCCCGCGAAATAGTTGCTCTGGGGATGCACGTACTCGAAGCCCGAACAGCCGTCGGGGTTGGCGAACGACGCCAGCCACGCGTTCGCCGTCGTGTAGACCTGCTGGCGGTCGGCGGCGCTCAGCACGGGGAACGCCCAGTCGTAGCCGATGCCCATTCCGACGCCGAAGAAGCGCGTGCCGTAGCCGTCGTCGGTGCAGGGATTCTGGCCGTGGCTGGCCGCGCCGGTGTAGGGCGTGGACATCGCCAGCAGGATCTCGCGCGCCTTGGCGCCGTAGGGCGCGGCGCCGGCCGGATCGCTCGCGAGCTTGGTCTGGTAGCACAGGCCCTGGGCGAGCAGGGCGCTCCAGTAGCTGCTTCCCTGGTAGCCCTGGCCGACATCCGGCGGGTCCGGGTAGGCATTTCCATCGGGAAGGCTCACGTGGCCGCCAATGAAGGAATCGCAATAGCTTTTCAGCCGCTGCCATTGCGGGGTATTGGCGGCCATCCGCGCGTGCAGGGTGGCCAGCGTCGGCGCGTCGAGCAGCAGGCGGGGGTGCGGCGCGAGCGACTGCGCGGACGCGGCGAACGGCAGGAGCAGCAGCAACGCGAAAAGGAAGGCGCGGGCAAGGCTCATGGGCGGTTTCCCTCGGATTCGACAGGCAAACGCATCCGGCGCGGGAAACCGGCCTCGCTCCGGCGGCACGGCGCCCCCGGGCCTCGTCGCTACCGGGCCAGGGCCTCCATGAGGGCCAGTACCGCCTCGCGCTTGTACTCGCTGAGCTGGCGCGAGGTCAGCAGGAGGCGCTCCTCGACCTCGTCGCGCGCGAAATCGGTGGGCACGCGTTCGCGCGGGTCGAAGCTCGGGTCGAGCTTCATGCGCCCACGACCCATCGCCAGCCATTCGAAGCTGACCTCCAGGGCGTCGGCGATCTTGCCGAGGTGGATCACGCTGGGCATCGTGCCTTTCTGTTGCTCCCATTGAGCGACTGCGCTGCGGTGCACGCCCACGGACGCCGCGAGCTGCGCCTGCGTGAGTTTCCGCACCGTCCGCGCGCGCCG
>Ga0207691_10007160_pt1 | contig 10762 bp, 9 predicted proteins | sample KBSM13metaG_FD_184327 | JGI IMG/M metagenome (GOLD analysis project Ga0207691, IMG submission 184327) | Miscanthus rhizosphere microbial communities from Kellogg Biological Station, Michigan, USA - KBS M1-3 metaG (SPAdes) (version 2) | ecosystem: Host-associated > Plants > Roots > Rhizosphere >... | reverse complement strand
CCACGACGTAGACCTGGCCGATCGTCAGCGCATCGAGCCACAGCGCCACCGGGATGCTCATCGCTGCAAGCGCGCGGCCAAAGTCGCACCAGATCATCACGCGCTTCCTGTCCCAACGATCGATCAGCGCGCCGACCGGAAGCGAAAAGATGAGATAAGGGAGCGCCCGCAGTCCGCTTGCGATGCCTGCGGCAGCCGCGGAGTCGGTGATCGCCAGGATGAGAAGCGGGTAGACGACCGAAAGCGCCGTCGAGCCGAGCGTCGAGATCACCTGCCCGCCCCAGAGCAGCATGTAATCCCGATTCCTCCAGAGCGGCGACACGATCACCGCGCTCCGGGTCAGCGGCTGATGACGAGCTTGATGCCGAAGCCGATCAGGAACAGGCCCGCGAGCTTTTCGAGCGTCCGTGAAATCACGGGATTGGCACGCAGTCGCTCCGCCAGGAAATGCGTGAGCAGCGTCGCGCCGAGGCCGTAGAGAAAGGTCAGCGCGGCGATGGTCGCGGCCATGAACGCGAACGTGGCGAGGCCCTGGTGCCGCGCGGGATCGACGAACAGCGGAAAGAAGGCCATGTAGAACACGATCGCCTTCGGATTGAGCAGAGTGATCGCCAGCGCCTGGCGGAGATAGTGGTGCGGCTTGATGTCCAGCACGGGCGCGGCGCCCGGCTTCGCGAACAGCATCTTGCCGCCGAGCCACGCGAGATAAGCGGCGCCCAGCCATTGCACCGCGTGAAAGGTTGCCGGATACGCGGTGAGCACCGCCGCGACGCCTGCCACGGCGAGCCACATCAGCACCTGGTCGCCCAGGATCACGCCGAAGGTCGCCGCGAGCCCTCCCCGAATGCCGCCCTTGCCGGTCGACGTGATCAGGGCCAGGTTGCCCGGGCCGGGGATCGCCAGGAACACGATGATCGCGACGACGAATGCGCCGTAGTCGGTGACGCCGAGCATGGGATTCTTCTCTTGCCGAAAGGACGTCAGTTTACGTCACGGGATTCGGTAGCGCTCGACGAATCGCCGGTCGATCCAGTCCTTCCACCGCCATACCCACTTTCCTTCCAGCGCGAGACGGGCTCGGGAAGCGACAGCGCAGCGATCGCCGGTGCTGATGAGCGCAAGCGCGTCCTTCTGCGGATTCCACGCGACGAGCCGCTCACCGGTGAGCGCCCCCCGCAGGTTCGTCGAGAGCGGCGGGCCCGCGCGGACGGCGTAGACGCCGGATTTGGGACGCGGGTGACCGTCGATGCCGGCGATGTCGCCGGAGGCGAAGACCTGCGGATGCGAGACCGATTGCAGGCGCCCGTCGACCCGGATGAATCCATGTTCGTCGGTGGCAAGACCGGCTGCCTTCGGCCACGACGGCGCCGAGGGTCCGGTCGCCCAAACGATCGCGTCGGCTTCGATCCTGCCGCCTCCAGCGAGCAGCACTGCGCCCGCTTCGACGCGCTCCACTGCGCGACCGAGATGCAGCGTCACGCCGCGTTGCTCCAGCACGCGGGTGAAGATCCTTCGCACGCTGCGGTTGTGCCCGGGCAGGATCGTGTCGGTGTCGACGGCGAGCGCAAACTCGATCCGCGACGCGGGTGCGACTTTGCGAAGGTGATGCTGCATCGCCAGCAAGACTTCGACACCGGCGGCACCTCCGCCGATCATCAGGATCTTGCGCGGACCTTGACCGCGAGCGACGCGCTCGCGCATTTCGTCCCATCGCGGAATGAAATCCTCGACCGGCTTTACCGGCAGCGCGTGCTCCGCTGCGCCGGGAATCCCGTGCGCTGCCGACGCTGCGCCCGTATCCACCGAGACCACGTCATAGCGCAAGGTCGTGCCATCCGCGCAGAACGCCACGCGTGCGTTCGGATCGAGGCGATTGCAGGCGGAACGCACGAAACGACAGCGGGCGTAACGCGTCAGCAACAGGAGATCGATGTGGCAGTCGTCGCGCGCGTAATGCCCGGCGATCCATCCGGGAAGCATTCCCGAGTATGGCGAATCCGGGTAGGGACTCGCCAGCACGAGCTCGGTCCCGGGGAGCGGGGCGGCCCCGAATCGTCGCAGCACTTCGACATGGCTGTGGCCGCCGCCGAGCAGCACCAGGCGCTTCTTGCTCAATGGCGTCGATTCTACATCCCGATATCACCAGTGTATTCTTGGCGGCAGACGCAAATGCGGCAAACGGACATAGGCGGTCGATGCGATGAACCGTCCTTTCTATATAGTCGATGTCTTCGCGGAGCGCCCGTGCACCGGCAATCCGCTCGCGGTGGTGCTCGACGCAGACCAACTCGGCGAAACCGCAATGCAGGCACTCGCCGCGGAGACGAATTATTCGGAGACCGCATTCGTCGCCACCGACCGGGATCCCGACGGCGCCTTCCGCGTTCGCCTGTTCACCCCGGCGCGCGAGATCGGATTCGCGGGCCACCCGATCCTCGGCACCGGCTGGGTCATCCGGCATCATCTATTGTCCGGCAGCTCCGATCACGTGTGGCTGCGAATCGCGATCGGCGATGTCTCCGTCACCTTCGAACCCACCGTCGGCAGTGGAGACGTCGCCTGGTTCAGGGCCCCGCCGATGTCGCTCGGACACACGTTCGCCAGCGAAGAGATCGCGCCCGCGCTCGGCCTTGCCGCGGAGGACATCGCGTCGGACTCCCCCGTCCGGCAAGTGTCGGCGGGAACGTCGGCCATCATCGTCCCCGTTTCAAGCTTGCGCGCGCTACGGCGAAGCCGCCTCGATCTCGAAGCCTTCGCCCCGCTCGCCACGCAAGGTATCCCGCCCCTGGTCTATCTCTTTTGCCGCGAGACGCACGATGCGGCGAACCACGTTTGCGCGCGCTTCTTCTTCGAAGCGCACGGCGTGCGAGAAGACCCCGCCACCGGAAACGGCGCTGCGTTTCTCGGCGCGTATCTCCTGGAGCATCGGCTGTTCCCCGAAGCGGAGCTCGACCTGCGCATCGAGCAGGGACACGAGGTGCGGCGACCCTCGCTCGTGAGGCTGCATGCCCGGATGAACGGACGAACCCGCGAGGTCGACGTCGGCGGACAGGTGTTCCCCGTCGTGCGCGGAGAGCTCGTGTGACGCCGCTCGCGGAGTAAATGCCGCCGCGCGAGAGCAAGACCGGGCAGCGAGTCCTGCCAACGCCTCCACGCGGTTCTGGCGATCGTTGCGCTACCATCGCGTTCCAATGACGCTCGAAGACCTTGTGCTGCTGTCGCGACGGGGCCGCTTGCGCCTGGCCGCCCTGGTCTTCGCCGTGGTGGTCGCCGTCATATGGGCTTCCGCCTACTTCCTCCAGCCCGCGCCTGCCCGGCGCCTCGTATTGGCGTCAGGCCCCGAAGACGGCCTTGCGCACCAGTACGCGAAGCGTTACGTCGAGATCCTGGCGCGGTCCGGCGTCACGGTCGAGGAGCGAATCACGAATGGCGCCGGCGAGAACCTGCGGCTCCTGCAGGACCCGCGTTCCGGCGTCGACATCGCATTCACGCAAGGAGGCATCGCGCAATTCCCGGACGCGAACGATGTCGTGATGCTCGCAAGCCTGTACTACGTACCCATGTGGATCTTCTACAGGGGTGAAGAAACGATGGACCAGATCGGCGACTTGCGTTACCGGCGCATCGCCGTCGGCGCCGAGGGCGGGGGCACGCGCGCGTTCGCCGGGCCGCTGCTCGCGATCAACGGTCTCACGACCGGCATCGTCATGGTGCCCATGAGCAACTCCGCCGCGCTGCGCGCGCTTACCTCGAACGAGGTGAGCGCGGCGATATTCGTCGACGGTGCGCAGAATGCGGCGGTGGCGGCCGCGTTGCGCGACCGCAGCCTCAAGCTGATGAGCTTCTACCGGGCCGATGCCTACCCCCGGCGCTTTCCGTACATCGCCAAATTGACGCTGCCCCCCGGGGTGATCGATTTCGCAAACGATATTCCGGCGAAGGAAGTCACGCTCATCGGCACCAAGGTCATGCTGGCGGCACGCGACGGCGTGCATCCCGCGCTCGTCAACCTGCTGGTCGATGCAGCGCAGGAAATCCACGGCGGGCAAGGCCTGTTCGAGCAGGCCGGCGAATTTCCGGGCACCGACCAGGTCGACCTCCGCGTGTCGAACGAAGCGGCGCAGCACAAGCGCTTCGGGCCGAACTTCCTGCATCGCTACCTCCCCTTCTGGGCCGCGACGCTGGCCGAGCGCGCGATCGTCATATTGCTGCCGCTCGCGGCCGTGCTGTTCCCGCTGTTCAACTACTTGCCGCAGTTCCTGCGCTGGCGAGTCCGCTCGCGCATCTACCGCTGGTACGGCGAGCTCGCCATGCTGGAGCGCGACGTCGCGACCCGCGCGGGCTCGCTGCCGACCGAAAAGTGGCTGGCGGATCTCGACCGCATCGAGCGCGCCGTCGCCGGGATTCGAACGCCCACCGGCTTCGCGAGCGAAGCGTATACACTGCGCGAGCACATCGGCCTTGTCCGCCGCGCCGTCATTGCGCGGATGAGCCCGGCGCAGCCTGCCGCATAAGGAGGAAGTCATGATCCCAAACCGAATGCACGCACGATCGACGATGTTCGCCCTGTTGCTCTTCCTGGCGCCCGCAATCGCAATGGCCGCCGATCCCGCGCTCGAGCGCGCCGCGACGGCGATGGGTGCGAGCGGACTCAAGTCGATCCGCTACTCGGGCGACGGCGTCGGCTACACCTTCGGACAGGCGTACAAGCCCGGCCTCGCGTGGCCGAAGATCACCGTGCGTTCCTTCGTCCGCTCGGTCAACTACGAGACGGGATCGATGCGCGACGAAGTCCTGTTCGCCCGCGCGGAGGGGCTCGGCGGCGGCGGATATCCGCACGTGGCTCCACAACGGAACGAGCAATACGTAAGCGGCGGGTTCGCGTGGAATCAGGTCGCGAACGCGCCCGTGGCCGGTCCCCGCTTCACTGCGGACCGGGTCCATCAGATGTGGATCACGCCGCAGGGCGTCGTCAAAGCGGCGATCAAGAACAACGCGACGGTGCGCCAGGAAAAACGCAACGGCCAGACCTATGCCGCCGCATCGTTCGCGGAGCCTGGCCGGTTCAAGGCGGTGGCTTTCATCGGCGCCAACGGGCTCATCGATCGCGTCGAATCCGTCTTTCCCGACCCGGTGCTGGGCGATACGCCGGCGGTCACGACCTATTCCGAATATCGCGACTTCAAGGGGGTGAAATTTCCAACTCGCATCGTGCAGGCGCAAGGCGGCTTCCCGGTGCTCGACCTTACCGTGAGGGAAGTCGAGCCCAACGCGGCGGTCGACATTCAGTTGCCCGATGCCGTGAAGAGCGCGACCGAGCGCGTCACCGCGGACAAGGTGGCGGACGGCGTGTGGTTCATCGCCGGCGGCTCGCACAACAGCGTCGCGATCGAAATGAAGGACTACATGATCCTCGTCGAGACGCCGCTCAACGACGGCCGCAGCGTTCCCGTCATCGCCCAGGTGAAGCAGCTCTCACCCGGGAAGCCGATTCGCTACGTCATCAACTCGCACGGCCACTTCGATCACTCCGGCGGATTGCGCGCGGCCGTGGCGGAAGGCGCGACGATCGTCACGCATTCGCAGAACAAGCCGTACTTCGAGAAGGCGTTTGCGACCCCGAACACGATCAGTCCCGACGCGCTCGCGAAGTCGGGGAAGAAACCCAGGTTCATGACCGTAGGCGAGAAAGCCGTGATCAACGACGGCACGCGGACCGTCGAGCTCTACCACGTGACCGACAGTCATCACACCGACAGCTTCCTGATGGTGTACCTGCCTAAGGAAAAGCTGCTCATCGAGGCCGACTCGTTCACCCCGCTTCCGCCGAATGCACCGGCACCGGTGCCGGCGAACCCGCTCCACGCGAATCTCGTCGACAATCTCGGCCAGCTCAAGATGCCGGTGGACAAGATCCTGCCGCTGCACGGCCGTGTCGTTCCGGCTTCGGATCTCTACGCCGCGGTCGGCCAACCCGCGCCAAAATAGGAGCCTGCGATGACTCATCAGAGACCAATGACCTGGATCGCCGCAGCCCTCGCCTTCCTGTTGGCGGCGCTTCCGGCCTTCGCTGCGGACTATCCCGCTCCGCGCGAAGGTTCCTGGGTCGCGCGGGACTTTCGTTTCCACACGGGCGAGGTGATGCCGCAAGTCGTGCTGAACTACCGGACCATCGGCGCGCCGACGGGCGAGCCGGTCCTCGTGCTGCACGGCACCGCCGGCTCGGGCTTGAGCATGCTCACTCCGGCGTTCGCCGGCGAGCTCTTCGGAGCGGGCCAGCCGCTCGATGCGTCGCGCTACTACATCATCATTCCTGACACGATCGGCCACGGAAAATCGTCCAAGCCCTCGGACGGTCTGCGCACGAAATTTCCCAAGTACAACTACGACGACATGGTGGATGCGCACTACCGCCTGCTCACCGAGCACCTCAACGTGAAGCACGTCCGCGCGATCATCGGCAACTCGATGGGCGGCATGGAGACCTGGATCTTCGCCGTCAAGTATCCCGACTACATGGACGTCGCCGTGCCGATGGCGTGCTTCCCTACCGAGATGTCGAGCCGCAACTGGATGCTCCGCCGGCTCATCACCGATTCCATCCGCAACGATCCCGACTGGAAGGATGGCCAGTACACCCAGCAGCCGAAGAGCGCCCGCTTTGCGTCCGTGTTCTTCGGTGTCGCGACGAGCGGCGGCAACCAGGCGCTCTACAAGGCAGCGCCGACGCGGGAAAAGGCGGACCAGCTTCTCGACCAGCGTCTTGCCGCGGCATTCACCGCCGATGCGAACGACGTGCTCTACCAGTGGGACTCGTCACGCGACTTCAATCCGTCGGCCGGCCTCGAGAAGATCAAGGCCACGGTGCTCGCGATCAACGCCGCGGACGACGAGCGCAATCCGCCGGAGCTCGGCATCCTCGAGCGCGAGATGAAGCGCGTGAAGAATGGCCGCGTGTTTCTCATCGCCGCCAGCGAGAGCACGGCGGGCCATGGCACGACGGCGAATGCGAAGTTCTACCTGCGCGAGCTCGCGGAAGTGCTGCAGGCGGCGCCGAAGCTCGATCACTAGCGCGTCGAAGCTGTGTTTTGACGCTCCGGCGCGCAGCGCGCTCCGGGAGGCGTATCAGTCCACCTTGATGCCGGCTTCCTTGATGAACGTGCCGTAGCGCGCGCGGTCGGCCGCCTGCCGGTTCACGAATTCCTGGATCGTCAGGGGCGCGACGTCGCCGCCCAGCCGAGCCATGTTGTCGACCAGCGCCGGCGAGTTGAGCGTCCGGTTGATTTCCCTGTTCATCCGCTCGATGATCGCGGGGCTCACGCCCGACGGCGCGTAGACGCCGAACGTCGTGTCGGCGTCGACCCGCACGCCGAGCTCGTCGAGCGTCGCGATGTCGGGGTACTTCGCGGCGCGCTTGCCGCTCGCCACCCCGAGCGCCATCAGCTTGCCGGTCGCGACGTGCTGCAACCCGGGCCCCGGATCGAACATGAACTGCACCTGCCCGCCGAGGAGGTCGTTGAGCGCGGGTGCCGCACCTTTGTAGGGAACGTGGGTGGCCTCGATGCCGGCCGTGCGCTTCAACATTTCGCCCGCGAGGTGCGGCGAACTGCCGCTGCCTGCCGAGCCGTAGGAGAGCTTGCCGGGATTGGCGCGCGCGTACGCCAGGAACTCGGTGAGATTCTTCGCGGGAACCGATGGATGCACCAGCAGGAAGACGCGGACGACCGCAAGCGACGCGACGGGCGTCAGATCCTTCTGCGTGTCGTACGGAAGGTTGGGGTAGATGAAGGGATCCACGGTCATCGCGCCGCCGGACGACACGAGGAAGGTGTAGCCGTCGGCAGGTGCCTTGGCGACGGCTTCGGCGCCTATCGCTCCGTTGGCGCCGGGCCGGTTCTCGACCACCACCGGCTGCTTGAGCATTTCGGAAACGCCCGGAGCGATCGCGCGGGCGAGCGTGTCCGCGACGCCGCCCGGAGGAAAGTTGACGATGAGCTTCACCGGCTTGTCCGGCCACGCCTGTGCTGCCACTTGCGCGCACAGTGCGCAGGCGGCGATGAGCGCGATCGCGCTCCGTCCAACGGCTTGGGTGATCGACATGGCGGCTCCTCCTTGGTGAGCGATGGTCGAACGGATGCGACTCGAGTTCAGGCGATGTCGACTTCGACGAGCGTCGGAACGCGTGCCTGCAGCGCTTCGACGAGAGCGTTGCGCAGGTCCTGCGCACGGCTCACGTTCACGCCGGCGCAACCTTGAGCCCGCGCCAGCGCAACGAAGTCGATTCCCGGCAGTTCGGTACCCGGCAGCGGCTCGTCCGGACGGAAGCCGAACGCGGGCGCGAACTCGGGCAGCGCCGCGTAGCGCCGGTTCTTGAGGATGACGAACGTGATCGGCAGCTCGAGCTGCGCGGCACTCCACAGCGCCTGGATCGAGTACATGCTCGAGCCGTCGCCAATGAGGCCGATGACTTTCGCGCCCGGCTTGCCCAGCGCGACGCCCACCGCCGCCGGCAGCCCCCAGCCCAGCCCGCCGCTGTCCATGGTGTAGAACGTTTCCGAACGCAGGATCGGCAGGTGGGCTTGCATCGCGCGTCGCGAGCTCGGCGCTTCCTCGACGATGATAGACGACGGGTCGCGGACTTCCGCAAGCGTCTGCATGACGAACGCCGCGGACATCGGCGACGAAGGCTCGATGCGCGGCGACGGGTCTCGCGGCGCCGGCCGCTGCCGTTCGCGCGGCGCAGGGCGCGCAAGCAGGTCTCGCACGCCGAGGCCGGCGCTCCCCACCGCCGAAGTCCCTTGCGGTGCCCAGGCGGCAATCTGCGGATCGTCGATCAGTTGCACGAGGCGCGCGTTGACTGGAACATGCGGTCCGGCGCCTTCGACGTGGTACGTGAAGGCCGCGGCGCCGAGCGCGAAGATCACGTCGTATCCGGCGAGCAGATCCACGATCTTCTCGCGCATCGGCGGCAGGAACCCGGCGAAGAGGGCGTGGTCCTCGGGGAAGCCGCAACGCCCGGACATCGGTGCCACGAACACCGTGGCGTTGTGGCGCTCGGCAAGACGCACGACGTCGTCCCACGCCCCGTCGCGATCGACCGCGGACCCCACCACGAACGCAGGTCGAGATGACGCGTCGAGCGCGTCGCCGATCGCTTCCAGCACGCGCGGATCGGGCCGGATGTCGGCACTCACGACGCGCGGCGCTGCGGGTTCGCAACTTCTCGCCCAGTCATCGGCGGGAATCGATACCAGCACCGGCCCGCGCGGCGGCTGCATCGCGATGTAGCGCGCACGCGCGATCGCTTGCGGCACGTCCTCGGCGCGCGCGGGTTCGCAGCTCCATTTGACGTAGGGCTTCGGCAGCTCGGTCGCCTGCGCCGAATACAGGAACGGGTCATAGGGAAGGATCGAGCGTGCCTGTTGCCCGGCCGTGATGACGAGCGGCGTGCGGTTCCGGAACGCGGTGAAGATGTTCCCCATCGCGTGACCGACACCCGCCGCGGAATGCAGGTTGACGAAGGCAGCGTTGCGCGTCGCCTGCGCATAGCCGTCCGCCATGCCGACGACGACGGCTTCCTGCAGGCCGAGCACGTAGCGAAAGTCCTGGGGAAAATCGCGGAAGAGCGGCAATTCGGTCGAGCCGGGATTGCCGAAGATCGTCGTCATCCCGAACGCGCGCAAGAAGTCGAGAACGGCAGCGCGGACGCTCGTCGCGGGTGGTGAGTCGTGCGCGCGGTTTGCCATGATGACGCCCTTTTTGTGCCGGGAGATTATAGGCCTCGACGGCGGGCTGCCAGCGACCGTACACTTCCTGCTCTTTGGCCCGCATGGTCGGCCGCTTACCGGGGTCCTGCACTTTGAAAAAGGTATTCGCTTTCGCCATGCTCGGCTGTCTCGTCAGCGCGTGCGCCCATCAGGCCGCACCATCGCAGAGCTTGCAGCCTGGAGAACTCCCGTCCTCGCTCAGCGGTCGGTGGCGATGGCCGGCGGACAGCACGCAGCAGGTCTTCTCCCTCGACGAAATCAGGGCGCAGCCGGATCGGACCTTCACCGCGAAGCTCACGTGGTGGCAAGTCAACCCATGGTGCGCCTGGCGCGACCTGCCGATCGTCGGCCGGCAGACGGACGAAGGGATCGCGTTCGAAGTCCCGAGGATGTGCGGCATCGCCTACGTCGCCGAGCTCAGGCGCTCGCCGTCGGGATGGGTCGGGCAGGCTTCGTCGATGTCGGGATACGGTTTGTACCTCGAGCTCAAGGCGAACTGACGCGCAAACTGCATACGGGTAGCGTCGTGGACATCGACTCCGATCCTCCCCGATCTTCCCGTGCACCATCGGCAAGTTTCCTGCCGTGGATGCCGAAGTCCTGATTGTCGGCGCCGGTCCGACCGGGTTGATGCTTGCGAATCAACTCGGCCGGCGCGGCGTGCGCACGCTCATCATCGACCGTCACGCCGGACCCTCGCTGCAGACGCGAGCGCTGGGCGTGCAGGCGCGCACGCTGGAGATCTACGCGAAGCTCGGTCTCGTCGACCGGGCGCTCGAGCTCGGCAACGTGGGCACCGGCGCGAACATATGGGCGGACGGCCGCCTCATGGCGCATGTTCCGCTGGGCGAAGCCGGGCGCGACGTCACTCCTTACCCCTTCATTCTCGTCCTGGGCCAGGACGACAACGAGCGGATCATGGGTGACAAGCTCCGCGATTGGGGTCTCGCGGTGCAGTGGAACACCGAGCTCGCCGCCCTCCAGCAGCATGCCGA
>Ga0207691_10007159_pt1 | contig 10762 bp, 9 predicted proteins | sample KBSM13metaG_FD_184327 | JGI IMG/M metagenome (GOLD analysis project Ga0207691, IMG submission 184327) | Miscanthus rhizosphere microbial communities from Kellogg Biological Station, Michigan, USA - KBS M1-3 metaG (SPAdes) (version 2) | ecosystem: Host-associated > Plants > Roots > Rhizosphere >... | reverse complement strand
AGGCTGCCGTGCCGCGGCTTGACCTTCAGCGTGAGGTCGATGGTTTCGTCGCGCAGGTCGATGCGGCCAGTGCCCAGGATCAAGGTGTCCTGGCTGTCGAACACCAGCCGGTTCGCCGTCCAGATCCCGTCCTTCGCGACGAAGTCGCCGATGACGCAGCGGATCGGCTCGTCGTGGTCGCCCGACATCTTCAGCTTGAGGATGCGTGCGATGTTCAAGGCCGCGTAGGCCATCATCAGGTCGCTGACCTTGCCGCCGCCCATGGCCGCGCTCGCGCGCCCGTTCGACGTCGCGAACATCTTCGCGACCGAATTGCCGCTGCCGCGCAGGTCGAGGTGCGCGCCGATCCTGCCCGCGCTGCGCTGGATCATGGGTACGCCCGGGACGAGCTTCGCGAAATCGACGCCGCGCGCGTCGACCTTCGCGGACGTCGCGATGACCGGCTTCGACGCATCCATGCGGATCTTCGATCGCACCGTGCCGCCGGCGGCGCCGAAGTCGAACGGATCGAGCTCGGCGACGCCGTTGAGCAGCACGAAATGCGTCGAAAACCCCGACAGCGGGACCGGCGTTCCGGAGACGGCGCGCGCATGCAGCGTCACGTCGGTGTCCATGCTGCGCAGGTGTTCGAGGTCGAAGGTGCGCGTGGGGAACAGGCTGCCGCTCGCGCGCGCCGCAACGGCCTCGGCCTGCTGCTTCGGGTTCTGCGCCTTGCCCGGACTGGCGTGGGCCGGGGCGCCGACGAAGCCCGCGAGGTCGTGCACGTCGAGCTTGCGCGAGGCGAGATCGGCCTGCATGAAGCGGCGGTTGACACGGTTGTCGACCATGAGGTCGCCCGCGAGGTCGCTGCCGCCCACGATGCCGCTGAACTTGCGGTAGTTCCAGACGTGGCCGACGTGGGCGAGGCGGCCGCGCACGTGGTACGGCGGGGTTTCCGGCATCGTCACGCCCATCAACGGGTACAGCAGGCCCAGGTCGGGGCCCGACAGCGCGAAGTCCACGTCGAAGCCGCTGGCCTGCAGCGGGTTGCGCAGCGCGCCCATCGCGCGCGCATGCGTCGCGCCCGCGATCGCCGACACGTCGATGCGATAGGGCGTCGTCGTGTTGCGCAGCTCCAGCGGCGAATCCGCGCGGCCCTCCAGCGTGAACGGGTTGTTGCGGTAGCGCCCACGGCCTTCGAAGACCAGCGGCGCGAGCGATGCGGTCTTCACCGCGTGGTCGGTCTGGATGCCGATCGCCAGGTCGGTGCGGCGCGCGGGTTCGACGTAGGTCAGCAGGCCCTTCTCGATCGTGAACCGGCGGATGACCGGGTTCGACGTGGAGGGCGGGAATTCCCAGTTGTCGAGGCCGTCGGGGCGCTGTTCAAAGTGGACGACCGGGTGCACCAGCAGCACGTCCGGCAGGATCGTGTCGCCATGCAGGAGCGACCGGAGTTCGAACCGGAACTGCAGCCGATCGGCCGAGGCCATCGTGCCGCGGCCCAGGCCCGCGGGGTTGTCGAGGCGCAGGCGGTCCATCGTCACTTGCGGCGTCATCGACAGGCGCACGTCGAGGTCGCCGTCGATGTGGAAGCGGCGGCCGGTCGCGACACTCACGCGGCTCTCGACCAGGCCCTTGAACCAGTTCCAGTCCCAGAACAGGACGAGCGCGAGCGCGCCCAGCGCCAGCGCCAGCAGATACCAGGGCCAGCGCCTGCGGCGCCCAGCCGGAGGCGGCGCGGCATCGGCGGATGCCGTGCCTTCCGGTGGCACTGCGTCCGGAGCGGGCGCAGGCCCGTCGGTCGCATGCGAGAGGTCCTTCTCGTCGTCCTGCATGCCACGAGTGTAGTGGCGGGGCGCGCCGATACGGCCCGGCGCGGGATTCGCGTTCACCGGAGGTTGGAGCGCGCAACGCGAGGTGAAGGCCGCGTTTACGCTCCGCTAACGCTGCTCCGCGACGGACGCGCCGGCGCGCGTTGAAGTTCAGTCTTCGTCGCGCGGCAGGCCTTCGTAGCGCGGTCCGCGCGGCGCGTTCGGCCGGTTCGGGCGCGGTCCGCGCGGGCCTGCGCCGGGACCGCGGGGCCCCTGCGGTCCGCGCGGGTTCTCGTGGCGAGCGCCCTGCGGCCCGCGGTTGGCGCCGGGGTGCGCACCGCGCGGCGCGTGGGGACGATCGCCCCTCGGCGCGTGCGGAGCGCCCGGGCCGCGCGCGCCGCCCTCGTGCGGTCGCCCGCCCGGACCCTGCGGCCGTCCCGCGCCGTGGCGCGGAGGCTGGCCCTGCGGTCCGCGCGGGCCGGTATCGACGCCCTCGGGCACGTACCAGCTGCGGAATTCGGTGCTGTTGCCGGCTTGCGCCCCGCCGCGCTGCGGTCCGCGGCCCTGAGCGTGCGGCTTTCGCGGTCCGCTGGGTTGGGTTCCCATCGGGTTCGGCCGGCCGCGGTAGTTGCCGCCGGGGCCGCCGCGCGCGGGGCGGTCGTGGCTGTAGGAAGCGGGAGGCTGGTCGTCGCGGCCGCCGCCATGCGCACCACGTGCAGGACCGGGCGCACGCGGCGTGCCGGCGTGCGATCCGCGCGGTCCACCGGGACGGGCGTGGCCTCCGCGGCCGGGACCGACGGGGCGTCCGCCCGGGCCGCCGCGGCGCGGACGGTCCTCGCGCACGTGGTCGAAGCGGCGCAGTTCGCGACCCTCGTCGGCGGTCGACATCGCGCCGTTGACGAAGGCCTTCGCGGTGCGGTCGCCCTTAGGCAGATGGACCTCGGCGCGCGACTTGCGCTGGCCGATCACCGGCAGCAGGGTGAGGACCTGCGCGCCGCCCTCGAGCCCGAGCTCGGCCTGCAGCGCCTCGACCTCGGCCTGTGGCAACTCCTCGCTCTGGCCGCGCTTGAGCAGGCGGGGCAGGGTCACCGAACCGTAGCGGATGCGCTTGAGGCGGCTGACCTGGAAGCCCTGCGACTCCCACAGGCGGCGCACCTCGCGGTTGCGGCCTTCCTTCACGGAAACGCGGAACCACGCGTGGGAATCGGAGCTGTTGATGCGTTCGATCGCGTCGAACTTCGCCGGGCCGTCGTCGAGCGCGACCCCGCGCAGCAGGCGGTCGATGATGTTGTCGGGCACTTCGCCGTGGATGCGCACCACGTACTCGCGCTCGACTTCGCGCGAGGGATGCATCAGCGCGTTGGCGAGTTCGCCGTCGGTCGTCAGCAGCAGCAGGCCGGTGGTGTTGATGTCGAGCCGGCCGACCGCGATCCAGCGCGCGCCCTTGATGTTCGGCAGCGCCTCGAAGATCGTCGGTCGCCCCTCGGGGTCTTCGCGCGTGGTCACTTCGCCTTCGGGCTTGTTGTAGATCAGCACGCGCGCCGGTTCGTTGAGCGCGCTGGCGACGAACACCTTGCCGTCGAGTTCGACGCGGTCGCCGCCCTTGACCGACTGGCCGATCGCGGCGACTTCGCCGTTGACCTTGACCATGCCCTGGTTGATGCGCTCCTCGAGCGCGCGGCGCGATCCGAGGCCGGCCTGCGCGAGCACCTTGTGCAGGCGCTCCTCGAGCTTCGGTGCGGAATCGTCGCCGTTGCGGTTGAGCGAAAGGCGGTTGCGGCTTCCGTCGGAAGCGGGTTTCGCGGCGGGCTTGCCGTGGGCGTGGTGGCCGTGGCGCGGCCCGGGATGGAACTTGTCAGTCATGGTCTGGCTCGGATGTCGCATGGGTCGAAGCGGCGGTGTCGCCGTCTCCGGTCGTAAGGGCCTCGGCAGGCGTCGTGTCCTGCGCGGGATGGTGGTGCGTGGTGTCGATGGCCTCGTCGCCCGGTTCCGGTTCGCCGGCGAGGTCGTCGGTCGCCATGTCGATGATCGCGACCGTGGGCGCGGCTTCGAACGGCAGTTGCGGATCGAGCTCGGTCAGCTCGCCGAGTTCGGCGAGCGGCGGCAGCTCGTCGAGGCTCTTGAGGCCGAAGTAGTCGAGGAAGGTGCGGGTGGTGCCGAACAGGGCGGGCTTGCCGGGAACGTCGCGGTGGCCGACGACGCGGATCCACTCGCGTTCCTCGAGGGTCTTGATGGTGTTCGTGTTGACGGCGACGCCGCGCACCTGCTCGATCTCGCCGCGCGTGATCGGCTGGCGGTAGGCGATCAGCGCGAGCGTCTCGAGCGTCGCGCGCGTGTACTTGACCTGGCGCTCGATCCACAGCCGCGAGACCCACGGCTGCACGTCGGATTTCACCTGGTAGCGGAAGCCCGATGCGACCTCGACGAGCTCTACGCCGCGGTCGGCGCAGGCGGCCTGGAGCGACTCGATCGCCTGCGCGATCGCGTCGCTCGTCACGGCCGGTTCGTCGGCGAACAGTTCGGCGAGCTGCGCGAACGAAAGCGGCCGCTGCGCGGCGAGCAGGGCGGCTTCGATGATGCGGGCGAGGGAGGCTATTTCCATGCTTCTTTCTTTAATTTGGTTTTTCCCTTCTCCCCTCGGGAGAAGGTGGCCCGAAGGGCCGGAGGAGGGGCCGAAGTCCGGGTGAAGGTCCGTCGTGCTGCGGCCCCTCACCCCAACGCTTCTCCCGTGGGGAAGGGGGCTTCAAGATGTTTTCCGATGCAATTCAGGCACTCGCGGAGCCCGCTTCGTCGTCGAATTCGCTGCTGAGGTTCAATGCGTCGTCGTTGGCCGCATCGCCCTCGCCGTCGCCCAGCACCGCGAGCGAGCGCAGATAGATCGCCGCCATCGGCTTCTCCTGCACGATCTCGATCAGCATTTCCTTGGCGAGCTCGAGGATCGACAGGAAGGTCACGACCACGCCGAGCCGGCCTTCCTCGGCGGTGAACAACGCCGTGAAATCGTGGAAACGGCCATCGCCGAGCGTGCGCAGCACGATGCCCATGCGTTCGCGCACAGACAGCGCCTCGCGCCGCACCGAATGGTGGCCGAACATCTCGGCGCGCCGCAGCACGTCGCGCAGCGCCAGCAGCATCTCGCGCAGCTCCACCGGCGGCGGCAGGCGGGTGATGTTGTGCTCGGGCATGTGCGCGGCGGCGATCGCGGTGTCGCGGTCGAGCCGGCTGAGGGCGTCGATGTCCTCGGCCGCCTTCTTGAACCGCTCGTATTCCTGCAGCCGGCGCACGAGTTCGGCGCGCGGATCGGCTTCCTCGCCGGGCTCGCCGGCCGGCCGCGGCAGCAGCAGGCGCGACTTGATCTCGGCGAGCATAGCGGCCATGACCAGGTAGTCGGCCGCGAGTTCGAAGCGCAGGTCCTGCATGGTCTGGATGTATTCGACGTACTGGCGCGTGATCTCGGCGACCGGGATGTCGAGGATGTCCAGGTTCTGGCGGCGGATCAGGTACAGCAGCAGGTCGAGCGGGCCCTCGAACGCCTCCAGGATGATCTCGAGCGCGTCCGGGGGGATGTACAGGTCCTGCGGGATCTCGAGCATCGGCTGGCCGTGCACCAGCGCCAACGGCATCTCGCGCTGCGCGGCGGTGGCCGCGGCGGCGTTCGCTGGAGGCATCGGGGCAACGGCGTCTGGCGCCGGCTGCTCGGGATCGTTGTTCACGCGGAAGCGTCGTTCATTGGGTGCCGGCCACGTCGGGCCGGAAGTGTCCATTCATCGGGTGGCGCGGCGCTCGGCCGCACGGATCGCTGCGATCAAAGATCCAGGGGAAGGAAGCCCTGGCGAATCAACTCGGGAACATTGCCGGTCGCATCCACCACGCTGGTCGGACCCGGCTGACAGTCCCCGCTGTCCAGCATGAAGTCCACCCGTTCCAGCATATGGTCCGCGACATCGTCGGCAACGTGGCTGGCCAGCTCCTTGGCGTCCGGCAAGGCCACGGTGGTGCAGAGCAACGGTTGTTCGACGGCCTGCAACAGGGCCTGGGCAACCGGATGATCGATCCTGCGCACGCCGATCGAGCGGCGCTTGTCCAGTTTCAGGCGGCGGGGCAGGTCGGAGGAGGCGGGGAGGACAAACGTGCAGGGACCGGGGGTCAGCGATTTCATCAGCCGGAAGGCCGTGTCGCCGAGCCGGGCCATGCGCCCGACATCACTCATCGACGCACAGAGTACGGTGAACGGATGCTTCGTGTCCAGCGCCCGCATGCGGCGGACGCGCTCCTCGGCCTCGCGCGCGTCCAGGCCCCACACCAGCGCGTAGCCCGCATCGGTGGGGCAGAGCCCCACGCCGCCGGCGAGCAGGCACGCCGTCGCGCGCGCGATGAGGCGCGGCTGCGGATCGACCGGATGGACTTCGAGGCGGGCACCCATGGGGCCGGTATGATGCCTGCTTGCGCATGAATACCGGAGAGGAATCACGCATGCTTTACGCCATCGTCGGCATCGACAAGCCCGATTCGCTGTCCGCGCGGCTGTCCGTGCGCCCGGCCCACCTCGCGCGCCTGAACGCGCTGCGGGACGCAGGCCGGCTCGTGCTGGCCGGTCCGTTCCCGGCGATCGACGCCGTCGATCCGGGACCCGCGGGCTTCACCGGCAGCCTGATCGTCGCCGAGTTCGAGTCGCTGGACGCCGCGCGCGCCTGGGCCGACGCCGATCCCTACATCGGCGCGGGCGTCTACGAGCGCGTGACCGTGCGACCGTTCAAGCAGATCTTCCCGTGACCGAAGCGGCCCTCGGCGACCGCGCGACGCGGATGGAACGCATCCGCGCCGCGCTGGCAGCGCTCGATCCGGTCGCCTGCGAACTGGTCGACGAGGGGCACCGGCACGTCGGCCACGAAGGCGCCCGCGACGGGCGAGGGCACTTCGCGCTGCGCATCGCCAGCCCGCGGTTCGCGGGGCAGGGCCGCATCGCGCGCCATCGCCTGGTGTACGAGGCGCTCGGCGAACTGATGCGCACCGACGTCCACGCGATCTCCATCGACGCCCTCGCGCCGGGAGAAACCTAGCCCGCCAACATCCTGTTCAGCGACACGCGCGCCATGATCGCGTTCCCTCCACATGGAACGTGAACATGGTCATCACCATAGGCCCCATCATCGCGCTGCTCGCCGGCATCCTCATCCTGGTGCGCCCGCGCCTGCTCAACTTCATCGTAGCGATCTACCTGATCGTCATCGGCCTGCTGGGGCTGTTCGGGAATCCCGGGTTCCACATGCACGGGTAATGCCACGCACCCGCCATCAGCCGTAGCCCGGATGAAATCCGGGATGCATGGCGGGAGCCGCTGTCGCACGGCACCCGTTATGGTGCAGAAGCGCCAGCCGACCCCACGCGCCGGTGCACGCACCCGTTCCAAAGCTCCTGCGGGAACACCGCGTCCCTGAAGATGCGCGCCGAAGGCACGCCGATGTTGCTGTCCAGCTCGATGCCTTCGTGCCGGTACGCCTCGGCGATCAGCTGGCTGCAATAGGCGCGCTGCGCGTTGGTCGCGTCGAGCAGGTCGAAGTTGAACGGCCTGTGGGCGGCGGCCTGGGCCAGACAATAGTCCGCGACGGACGCGCGGATGCGCGCTTCCTCGTCCGGCGGCAAGCCGCGCCCCGCGAGGGGATACGCCACGCCGACCAGGGTGTCGAGCAGGATCCGCTGGCGCACCAGGGCGCGCGCATCCCAGGTGTCGCCCGGCATCTCGAGGACGCTCACGCCGTAGACGTTGGCTTCGACGAAGCGACCGCCAGGCCCGACGTAGAGCGCGCAGTGGTCGATTTCACCCGGAACCAGCGCGCCGATGCCCTTCCACAGCGTCCCGTAGATGCCGTCGTCGCTGCCGTCGCGGAGGCAAAGGATGTCGCCGGTGCGCAGCGGCAGGCCGTCCAGCTGGTGCTCGTGCAACATGCCGATCCTCCATCCATGGAGCCTGATCGTAACGCAGGGCAAATGAAGGCCGACGCAGCGGTCGCGATGGGGAGACCGCGTTCCGACGCGGCACCGGTATCAGCCCTGGTACCGCCCGCCGCCTTGCCGCGATGCCGGAGGCCCGCTCACCGCGTCGCATCGGGCCCGTAGGTCCCGAACACGTAGTCCTTCCTGCCCTTCGCCCGGTGGCAGCCGATGCAGCCCGAATAGTCGGCCGTCGTTCCGCCGGAAGGGAAGTACAGGAATTCCCAGCCGCCGCTTGCCGCGAACTGGCCGGCCCTGTGCTTGATCATGAAGGCGACGCCCTCGGGATGGTCGGCGTCGACCGTGAGGAGTTTCTCCTTCGCGATCGTCGCCCCCGGGGGGAACTTGCGGACGGCCGGATCCGCGAGGGCCGACGCTGCCGCGGGGTTCGCGTAGACGCGCACCCACCGGCGGGCGTGCGGCCCGTGCTTGTCCCTGTCGACGGCGGTCGGAGGCGGCGGGCCACCCGGGAGCGCCGGCGCGCACAGCTGCGCGAGCTGGAACGGGATCGGCTGGGGCGACGCGACCAGCGCCTTCCAGCTGCGGTAGTCCGAAAGCGATGCGGGCATCGGCAAGGGTGCCGACCATGCCGCGACGGTCGCCAGGACGGCGGCGCAGGGCGCCAGCCGGATCACCCATCCCCAATGGCGCATGTGCCCTCCCGATGCGTGCACGGCTGGGACGTTCCAAGGCTACTACGCTTGCCGCGCCGGGTCGCGCATCCGGACCGGCGCCGGGGGTCCGCGCCGGTGGGTCGGGCCAGACCGCGCTGTTATACTGAAATCCACCAGCGAGGCCAGCCGCCAGCCGCATCCGGCGCTGCCGCGTACCCTGTCGATCCGCCCGCGACGGCCCCTTGCACAAGGAGGCCAGCGCGGCGCCATGAATGCGGTGTCCATGCGTCTTTCCACGATCAAGCTCGCCGGCTTCAAATCCTTCGTCGATCCCACGACCCTGCACCTGCCGGGCAACCTCACCGGCATCGTCGGTCCCAACGGCTGCGGCAAGTCCAACATCATCGACGCGGTGCGCTGGGTCATGGGCGAGAGCTCGGCGAGCCGGCTGCGCGGCGACAACCTCACCGACGTGATCTTCGCCGGTTCCTCGGCGCGCAAGCCGGTGAGCCAGGCGATGGTGGAACTGGTGTTCGACAATTCCGACGGCGCTGTCGGCGGCGAATTCGCGAAGTTCAACGACATCTCGGTCAAGCGCACCGTCAACCGCGATTCGACCAGCCAGTATTACCTCAACGGCACGCGTTGCCGCCGCCGCGACATCACCGACCTGTTCCTCGGCACGGGCCTGGGCCCGCGCAGCTACTCGATCATCGAGCAGGGGATGATCTCGCAGATCATCGACTCCAAGCCCGAGGAGCTGCGCGTCTACCTCGAGGAAGCCGCCGGCATCTCGAAGTACAAGGAGCGCCGCAAGGAAACCGAGACGCGCATCCGCCACACGCGCGAGAACCTCGACCGCCTCAAGGACCTGCGCGAGGAAGTCGGCAAGCAGATCGAGCACCTGCGCCGCCAGGCGCGCCAGGCCGAGCAGTACCAGCAGCTCAAGCTCGACCAGCGCGACCGCGACGCGCAGCTGCATGCGCTCGAATTCCGCCGGCTCGACGGCGAGCTGTCCGCGCTGCGCGCCGAACTGCAGCGGGACGAGACGAAGCTGCAGGCGCTGCTCGCCGACCAGCGCCAGGCCGAGGCGCGCATCGAGGCCGGGCGCGGGCGCCAGCACGAGGCCGGCGAGGCCATGAACCAGGCGCAGTCGGCCGTGTACCGCGTGAGCGGCGAGATCGCGCGCATCGAACAGCAGATCCAGCACCAGCGCGAAATGGCGCAGCGCCTCGAACAGGCGCACAAGGTCGCGCAGTCCGCGCTCGACGAGCTGACCGAACTCATCGACGGCGACCAGGCGCAGCTCGGCGAGATCCGCGCCGCGATCGCCGCGGCCGAGCCGGCGCTGCACGAACTCACGCAGCGCGACGCGTCCCAGCAGGAAGCCCTGCGCGCGGCCGAATCCGCGCTTTCCGAATGGCAGAAGCGCTGGGATGCCTGCACGCGCGCGCACGCCGAGGTCGCACGCGCGGCCGAGGTCGAGCGCACGCGCATCGACTACCTCGACCGCCAGTCGATGGACGCCGCGAAGCGCCGCGACAAGCTCACCGAGGAGCGCGCGGGCCTCGACCTCGCGGCTCTCGGCGCCACCCTCGACACGACACGCGCATCGCACGACACCCAGCGCGCCCAGCTCGACGCGCAGAACGCCGAGCTCGAGGCGCGCAAACAGGCGCTCGTCGACCTGCAGGCTTCCGAACGCCAGCAGCAGTCCGAACTCGCGGCGTTGCGCCAGCAGTTGCAGGCCGCGCGCGGCAAGCTCGGTTCGCTCGAGACGCTGCAGCACGCCGCGCTCGGGCAGGAATCGGGCTCGGGCCGCGCCTGGCTCAAGCAGCAGGGCCTCGACGGCGCCGCGCGCCTGGGCGAGAAGCTGCAGGTGTCGGGCGGCTGGGAAGTCGCGGTCGAGACCGTGCTCGCGCGCCTGCTCGAGGCGGTCGTCGCCGACGGCATCGACGCCCACCTGCCGGCGCTCGCCAGCCTTTCCGACGGGCGCATCGCGCTGATGGACGCGGCCGACGGCCCGCTCGACGTGCCGGCCACCTCGCTCGCCGCGCACGTGCACGGTCCGCTCGCCGCGCGCCGCATCCTCGCGCGCGTGCATGCGGTCGAGGATATCGCCGCGGCGCAGGCGCTGCTGCCGACGCTGCCGGAAGGCGAGGCCACGGTCACGCGCAAGGGCGAATGGATCGGCTCCGGCTGGGCGCGCCTGCTGCGCAGCGGCGAAGCGCAGCACGGCAGCCTGCTGCGCGAGCGGCAGATCCAGGCCCTGCGCATCGAGATCGCGACCCTCGTCAAGCGCGAGGCGGAATACGTCGAGGCGCAGGCGAACGCGCGCGCGCGCCTGCTCGAAGCCGAGCAGCGCCG
>Ga0207691_10007155_pt1 | contig 10764 bp, 9 predicted proteins | sample KBSM13metaG_FD_184327 | JGI IMG/M metagenome (GOLD analysis project Ga0207691, IMG submission 184327) | Miscanthus rhizosphere microbial communities from Kellogg Biological Station, Michigan, USA - KBS M1-3 metaG (SPAdes) (version 2) | ecosystem: Host-associated > Plants > Roots > Rhizosphere >... | reverse complement strand
AGCGCCTGGAAGTGCTCGAGCGTCTCGCGCTCGACGTCGGCCCAGTTGGGTTGGCGCGGAGACTGTTGTGCGCGAGCAGGGGTGGCGGCTGCGAGCGCGAGGACGATCGACGCAGTGGCGAGGGATATGTGTCTCATGAACGAAATGATACGACGCGTGACGGTACACTGACGAGAGTCCGTCAACGTGCGATCGGAACGATTGTCGTGACCGCGGTCGCAAACCGCGGCGGCCTGCACCGCAGAACAGCGGATCAGTACTTCACGTCGAACCTGCCCGAGGTGACCTGTTGTTCCGCTGGCGACGCACCCTCGTGTGCCAGCGTGAACTGGAACGTGCCTGCCAGGTGGCCCGGCGCGGCGGCCGTGAGCGTGATACTGCCCGCTCCGCCCTGGGTCCTGCTCGCCGCCCACGTTTGCGAGCCGATGATGAGCCCGGCGGCGATTGGCGTTGTAGACCCAACCGTCTGCGTCCCTGGGCCCTGACTGGCCGGGATGACGAGCGTGAGCGTAGCAGTGGCATTCGTCCCCCTAACGATGATCAGAGACGGCGGGGCAGTTTCGGTCGCGATCGACATCGCGCTCCACGCCGCACCGGCGATACGGGCGGACATGCCGTCGGCATCTGACTTCGCTGGACCGGTCGTGTCGTCGCCGCACGCGGCAAGGAGGACGAGCGCCGCTGCCGCGACGATGGTGGACGAGTGTCGCATGATTGCCTCTAGGGTGAGAAGACGCGGGTCGTGTCGTGCTCCCGCGTTCGCGTAGGTACTGGGCGGAACCCCGTCGAGCGCACAGCGGTCACTCGGTGTTGCGCAGTGCGTGGAGCTGAGTGCCTCTCAGGGAGAGAGTCCCAATCTGCGGAGCAGCTTTGCCCATCGCGGTGAGGAGTGCAGGACGTCGAATGCTATCGTCGACTTGATGCTGTGAAGGAATGCGTCACGCTCGGTGTACGCTCGCTCGAGCCACTGGAACGCCGTGTCCGCATCGCGCAGGCCCGCGTATGCCATCGCGAGACCAAACGACGGTAGGTGATCCTGGTCGGTCGCACGAAGGATCCCGTCGAGGATGGCCCGCGCGTCGTGCGAGAGACCGGTGACCGCGAGGGCGTATGCCAGACGAGTCGCGCCTCGCGCGCCGCCAAGGGCGGCGACGACTCGGAACGCCGCGACTGCTTCGTCACGGCGATCGAGCCGCAAGTACGCGTGCCCGAGATGCTCGTGCGCGAGGGCGAGTCGCGGATTCAGTTCCACGGCCGCCTCGAGTAATGGGACTGCCATCTCCGCGCGACCAGCGCAGAGGTGTAAGCGTCCGAGATTCATGCTCGCCGATGGTGCCAGTGGGTCGACCTTGCGAGCTTGCTCGAGGACCGGCCGCGCCTCGTCGAAGCGTCCCTGGTACATGAGATAGAGGCCGTAGCGCTGATGCGCGAGGCCGTACCCGGGGTCGAGCGCAATGGCGCGCTCGAACTCCCGCTCGGCCGCCGGCCAGTTCCAGTCGAAGCTGAAGAGGATGCTTGCGAGCGACGTGTGGGCTTCCGCGAGCGTGCTGTCGAGGGCGAGCGCCCGCGCGACCGCTTCGCGGACCTGCGACACGTGGTAGTCCTGTGGCCCGTCACCGAGGACCGCTAGCAGCAGGTGTGCATCGGCCAGCCCTGCGTGGGCCCGCGCATAGTTGGCGTCTCGCGTGATCGCCTGCTCGAAGTAGGCGACCGAGCGACGCAGATCCTCCTCCGACACGCGATTCTGGAAGTAGCGTCCCTTGAGGTAGAGCTCGTGCGCGACGAGGTCCTCGGTTGCCGCGCGCTTCTGTGTCGAGACAGTGGGGCCGAGCCTAACGCGCAGAGCATTGGCGATCGCGTGTGCGATTTCCTCCTGCACGGCGAAGACATCCTTCGTGTCGCGATCGTAAATCTCGGACCAGATGACAGCCCCGTCTCTGGCGCGGATGAGGTGCGCGCCGATCTTGAGCCGTTCTCCAGAGCGTCGAACGCTCCCCTCGAGCACGTGGTCGACGCGAAGCGACTCAGCGATGGCTCGAACATCCAGCCCCTTGCCCTTGAACGAGAACGAGGACGTTCGCCCAGTGATGATGAGACCTGGCAGCTTACCGATGGTGCCGATCAGCTCGTCCGTCAAACCGTCGCTGAAATGCTCGTCCGAGAGGTCGCCGCCAGTGTTGGCGAAGGGGAGCACCGCGAGAGTCGCACCCTGCTGTGGCGTCCCCGGTGCGTCCGCTGGTTGCGCGCGGCCGCCACTCTCTCGTCGTCGGACAAGCTCGTTCAACGCCTCCGCGAATACAGGATCTGGCTCGATGCCCAGCTCGTCGCGGACGCGGTCGTGAAAACCGCGCGCATGCTGAATGGCGGCTGCGTAGTCACCGGACGCGTCAAGCGCGCGGAGCAGGCCGACCGCAACCCGCTCGTTGAGCGGCTCTGCAGTCGCGAGTCGTTGCCACGACTCAACTGCGGTGCGCGCATCACCGCTCCGATCCGCGCGCACGGCGAGCGCTTCGAGCGTTTGAGCGAAATCGCGCGCGAGCGAAGTCCGCTCGTCAGACGCCCAGCGCTCGAACCCGTCGGCGCCACGCACATGGAAGCCGTCGAGAAATGGCCCGCTATAGAGCTTCACCGCCCGCTCGTGGTCGCCATGCCTAACGGCATTGCGGAAGTCGTCGACGTCACTCGACACGTAACGGGTGTCGAGCCGCAGATCGGCGGAGGCCAGCAGCAAGTCGGGGTGTAACTGTCGGCGAGCGGAATGGACCAGCTGCTTGAGCGACGTCCGGGCGCGCTCGTCGTCGCGGTCTGGCCAGAGAAGCGCGGTGACGGATTCCCGGGTGAGGCCGCGCGGACCGGCGCCAGCGAGCAAGGCCAGCAAGGAGAGCACCTTGCGCTGGCCCGACAGCTCGTCGAGCCGCGCGCCACCACGCTCGATGGAGCAACCGCCGAAGGTCCGGATGTAGAGCATCAGTCGCCCCGCAATCTCACTTGGAACTCACCCGGATTTTACGGGGTGGCGCTACATACCGCCTCAGCGGACCGGCATCAACCACCAACGCTAACTCCAGAGAGGCTTATGATGCGATTTCTCGCCACGTTCCCGCTCCTCGTCGCACTCGTCGCCGCCGGATGTGCTCCCGATGCTCTCACATCGCCACGCTCGGCGACACGTCCGCCGGCGCATGCAACCGCCGACCGGAGCAACATTGCTTCGCTTCCGATCTCCGGCCGCTGCGCGCTGACGACGCTCGGCAGCGTGCCATACCCGGCGCCCCCGGTGTTCCGGCAGACTGCGACCGGCGAGTGTCAGCTCTCGCACCTCGGACGCGTCCAGGTTGACTTCGTTCAGGTCGTCAACTTCGCAACCAGGACGCAGCAATCGCTCGAGCTGTCATACACCGCGCCGAACGGTGACATCCTGTACGCCGCCAGTGCAGGCACCAACACCCCGACCAGCACGGGCGCGGACTTCACCGCCGTGATCACGTTCGCCGGTGGCACCGGTCGCTTCGCGAACGCTCGCGGGCAAGCGCAGGCCATCGGCGAGGCGAATATCGCAGCGGGCACCAGTGAATACGTGCTCGATGGATGGATTGCGTACGACGCCGCCGACAGCGCGGGGAAGTAGACCGCGCAACACGAGATTGCTCTCGAGCACGTGGTCGGCTCCGGTAAGCCTAACGTCAAGGCAGCCATGCGTAGAATCCTCGCAATCGCGGTGCTCGTGTCGCTGATCCCTGTTCTGATCGTCATGGGGCAAGCCAGGGCTTCACGAGCGCGTTCGTCGAATAGTGCCGACGTCGAACGAGAGGTTCGGCGCGCGAGTGCCGAGGAAGTCACGGCCCTCATGGCTCGCGACACGACGGCGCTCGAGCGCATCTGGTCCGATGATTTCGTGGTGACGAACCCGCTCAACCAGCTGGTCGACAAGCGCCAGGTCCTGGCCCTGATCGAAACGGATACTCTGGCCTTTCGGTCATACGATCGACGGATCGAGTACTTCCACAGGTTCGGCGACGTGGCCGTGGTCGCGGGAAGCGAGGTTGTGATCTGGGCCGGAAGCATGCCACTCGCCGGCACACCATCATCTCTTCGGTTTACCGCGGTATGGCGGGAGCACGATGGGCGCTGGGAGGAGGTGGCTCGTCATGCAAACGTCCTCCCGCAGCCCAGATAGCACCGTGAGAGGCGGCACAGGCCAACACAGTGCGTGTCATCGAACGATCCTGGCTGGTGCCTAACGTCCACAGCCGTTGCGTTCAACTCACCAGAGGTCTCGCAGCCACGCGGGCCAGCGAAGGGTTGCGGCGCGCTCGCGAGCGTGGCTCACTCTCGGCTGCAGCTCCGGGTCCGCGTTCTTCCAGAGCTCGGCCACACGAGCGTACGCCGCCCTCGCCTTGCTCCGGTCTCCGCGTTTCTCGTAAAGCGGAGCAACGTGTTCGAGAGTCCATACCAGCCGAAACGCGTCTGTCTCCCACGTCGGCGTGGCACTCAAATAATGCTCATAGGTGGCGATCGCCGAATCGGGCAAGCCGGCCTACTCGAATGCGAGACCAGTCTCCGCGTCGCGCCGGATCTGCGACGGCGCGCTTCCACCGGAAAAGCGCAGGCTCTCGCGGAATTTGCGCGCCGCGTCTCGCGGCCGCCCTTCGGCGAGATCGGTGGCGGTTGCCTTCGTCGTGCGGGCGTCGGCGTGGGACCCGACGCACACCAGTCCGCCGATGCTGGGTAACCAGGTCTTCGAAGACAAACGCGTTCCGGATTGGAGCAGCCCTCCGTTCCCGAACTACGAGCTGCATGTGTGGGTCTGGAAGCACAATCCCAACGGGATCTATGCAACGACAAACCGCTGGTCAGCTGCGAGGCAGCGCCCTAACGAGGCGAACCGCGGCCTCGGATGAAGCTCTCAGCCGACGCGGGTGCGCCCGCCACCGGTTGACGCGTTAGGCGCACGGCCCAGCGCACCGGTGGCGGGCGATTCACTGATAGTGCTCAACGGCCGCTACGAGCTCGGCGCGCTGCTTGGCCAGGGCGGCATGGGCGTCGTCTATCGCGCGGTCGACCGCCAGAACCCTGAGCGCGCTCTGGCAGTGAAGTGCATCCGAGCCGACGCCGTGAGCGCGTCGTCGCTCAGCTTGTTCAAGGCCGAGTTCAAGGCGATGTCGGAGATGCGACATCCGAATGTCGCGCGCGTCTACGACTTCGAGCGCATTCAGGGCGGCGACGACCATCTCTTCACGATGGAGTTCGTCGACGGCGCGAACGTGCGCGACGTTGCTCGCGACGCAACTGCGGAGACGGTTCTGGAGCTGGTCGTCCAGGTGTGCCGCGCGCTGTCGTACGTGCACAGCCGCAAGCTCATTCACCTCGATCTGAAGCCGGCGGACATCATGGTCGATCGCGCCGGAACGGTGAAGGTGCTGGATTTCGGATTGGTCGGCGCCCGCGCGCATGATGTCGCGACGTCGTACATCGGCACGCCGGCGTATGTCGCGCCGGAAATGCTCAAGGCGACGCGCGCCATCGATCACCGCGCTGATCTCTACAGTCTTGGCGTAACCTGGTTCGAGCTCCTCTGCGACCGTCTGCCGTTCGGAGCGGAAGCGTCATGGAGTTGCTGCGCCTCCAACAAACGGCGCCGCTCCGGCCGCGGGCATGCGCTCGATGAAGTGGCGCGCGACGTATCGCGCGGCCGCGCTGCTCGCGATGGCCGAATGTCGGTGGGAGTATTGCAGCGAGGCCAAAGCGCGCGTGCTCTTCGATCAGAGCATCGCGTTGGCGGAGCAGCAGGGATCGCGGATGATGTTGGCGGACACGCACTACGAGCTTGGGCGACGTGAGCGCGACCCGGATGAAGCGCGGCGGCATTTACAGATCGCACTCGACCTGTACGACGCCTCCGACGCGGCTCCCTATGTTCAATTCGTCAGACGTGCGTTGGCGTCGCTCGCGTAGCGCGATATGTCGCTGGCGGCCAGAGGGCATCTCAGCGATGCCGAGCCCCGTCAGAAAGGGAAAGCGGAAATCGGTCCCTGCATGTGCTGGACCCGGATCGGGCTTTCGACCCAGGTCGGGTCGGCATAGGGTTTCAGGTCCAACCAAATGCGAAGCGTGCCGGTCAACGTCTGCCCATCAGCAGACAACGTCGCCCGGACCTTCATGTTCGGGCCCATATCGAGGCGGACCTGGTCAATCCCCACGAGCTGCCCGTCGATGACACCATCGGATACCTTCTTCCGGCCGAGACTAGCCCTCAGGGTTCGGCTGGTTTTGCCCAGGGTCCCGCTTGTGTTATAGAGTCCGCAATCGAGAGAGACGGGCGACACGCGCGTCACAAACGGGCCGAAGGCCCCAAGAATGTGGTTCCCCTCCTGCGTGAGGTGGAATTGATTCCACACCTCGTACTCGGGCAGGGCGTAGCCATAACAAAAAAGGATGTTGGAGTCGGGGTAGATGAAAGGATTGGGTGACCATTCCCAATGATCCTCGAGCCACATCCAGCCTATGCTCGTGAAGTCGCCATAGTCCGGGAGCCACCATCCCGAGACGTCGGCCTTGGCTGAACTGACGGAAACCGATACAGATGACGTGGGCACCGGTGCCGTGGGCCCATCAGTGGCCGTGCAGGCGAGCGCAGAGGCCGTTAGGGCGAGGAGCGGTACGACGTGGGCACGCATCTGAACCTCCTGCGGGTTACGTCCTGCGCAAGGTTGCTGCGACACGCGGACGGCTACGAACGTAGGTCCGACGAACCGCTACAGGATGCCACGAGGTCCGTACCGGATAAATGGCCACACAGTTGTATTGCGTGTGGGACACGAGCCGCATAACGTTGCAAGCTTAGTTGCTGGAGCTCCGGCGGGACCGCTAAACCGCAACCGCTTCCGTGGCGCTTCGCGCCTCCATGCCTAACGCGTGAGGCTCGCGCCGGACGAGCGATCACCGGTTGGACACTGTCAGCGGGAACCGTTCGAGGGCAGGCCCGAGCGTCTGGTCGCACGCAATATGAGACGGCATGCCGCTGGAATCGAACACCCGAGCCTAACGACACCGTTCGCGCGACTCGTGAGGCGCGTCAGCGGAACAGGTCTGCGCCCGGCGAGGTCTGGAACGCGGGGATCAGCGGGATCACCCCGTTCCAGGCGCGGGCCATCGCCGACCCGACACGCTGCAGGGCCTCCGCGGTCATTTGCGACCGGTGGCATGTCGCGGAACGCTCCGCCGCCTGGAGATCTTCAGGGGTGAAGGGCACCCGTACCGTGAAGAATCTGGCCTGCGGCACGACGAGCGGCGGCTCCGGGCGTGGAGGGTTCATCGCGCGCATCCCCTCGACGGGAAGATTCATATAGAAGACGCGTTCCGGCACGCCGGGCGCCCCGAAGCGCTGGAGCTGCGTCGCGATGGCGCTCACGATGCGGTGGTCTGGGTGACCCGTGCCGCCGTCGGGGCCCCACGTGATCACCGCATCGGGACGAAGCCGCGCGAGCTCCCCGGCGATGCGCTCCGTCGCGCGGTAGATGAGCGCGCGGTCGCCGACATAGTCGCCGAGCTTGCCGTCGGGGAACCCGAGGAGGATCGGTGGCTGGATGCCTAACGCCTGCGTCGCGCAGCGAGCCTCTTCGGCGCGCCGGCGGACGAGATCCTCGCCCGCCACGGTGCTTTCAGGACGCGGGATGTGGCCCTGCTGCCCAGCGCCAGCACCGCCGCCGGTCGCGATGATCAGGTAGACCTGCACGCCCTCGCGGGCGTAGCGGGCGAGGATCGGCGCGACGGGGGTCTCGTCATCGGGATGAGCCGCCACCACGACCAGCGTCTTGGGCGCGCCTGAGGGAGCGCCTTGGGAACACGCGGCGTCCGGGGTGGACATCGCGAGCACGGCGAGGACGGCGAGAGCGCGGACGCACATGCAGGCCTCCTGTGAGGCACTCCGGAGCGCGACTCGCGGTCCCGACGGAGCACACGTTCGATGCTACCGCATTGCGAGGACGATGCAAGCAACCCCAGGTGGCGTCGACGACGCCGACCAGCGTCGAACATCTCTGTCACTCGCCTGACCACCACCACAGCGAGTAACGTATTCGCACGCTGGAGTCGTTGATCAGCTGTGTGGCCGGGCGGGCAGGCGTCGCGTCCGCTCCGGCCACCTGCGGCGTTAGGCACAGGATTTGAGCACCAACGCGTTTCACGTACCGCGCACACGGTCCGGGACGGCGAACGGGTGCGGTGGTGATGCTCCTGCTCTAGGCAGTGGCGGGGACAGCTACACGCTCGGCTCCTACTCGTACAGACGGTTCGCATCTCGATCTCACCGCCCGTGTGACACGTCGTACATTACCGTCGCTGGCGAATCCGGCCGACCGTTTGAACGACAGCTACTGTTGAACGCTCACATCGCATCGACCCTCATGCTCAACCGTCGACGAGCATGCGCACGCGCGCGCAGCCTGGCAGCGATTCCGCTCGTGTGGGCGAGTCTGGCCTGCAGCGACAGCCCTGCCGAGCTGCCCGCGCGCGGCTCACTCGAGGTGACGATCGCCGGACTTCCCGCTGGTCAGTCGGCGGCCGTCACGGTGATGGGTCCCGGCAACACATCACGGGCGCTCACCGCCACGGCGACGATGAGCGATCTCCCTCCCGGGAGCTATACTGTCACAGCGCTCAATGTGACCGCAGGCGGCGTGGCGTACGTGCCGACGCCTGCTACTCAGAGCATCGCCGTAACAGGCGCCCTCACCGCCACGGCGACGGTTACCTACGCGTCGTCGACATTCGACCTGCGCGCGCAGCAGGTCGTGGAAGGACTCACGAACCCCGTCTATCTCACGGCGCCAAAGAATGACCCGCGACTGTTCGTTGTCGAACAGCCGGGTCGTATTCGCATCGTGAAGGGCGGGGCGCTGCTCGCTACGCCATTTCTGGACATTACCGAACGTGTCATCTCCGGCGGTGAGCGCGGACTGCTCAGCATGGCGTTCGATCCGTCGTACGCGACCAACGGACGGTTTTATGTCTACTACACCGGAGCGCAGGGCGACATCTTCGTCGACCGGTTCACGGTGTCGACCAACCCCGACGTCGCGAATACCACGTCGGACCCGGTGCTCACGATTCAGCATCGCGCGAATAGCAATCACAACGGCGGCCTTCTGTTGTTCGGGCCGGACGGGATGCTCTATCTCGGAACCGGTGACGGCGGCGGCGCCGGCGACGTGCCTAACAACGCGCAGAACATCGATGTCCTGCTGGGCAAGATTCTGCGCCTCAACGTCGCGGCCCTTCCGTACACGATTCCGGCGGGCAACCCGTTCGTCGGCCAGGCCGGCGCCGATGAGATCTGGGCGTACGGACTTCGGAATCCGTGGCGTTTCGCGTTCGACGTTCCGCCGGATGGCTCGTCGCCCAAGCTCTACATCGCCGATGTCGGACAGGGCGCGCGAGAAGAGGTCAATGTCGTCGACGCTTCAGCCGCCGGCCGCAACTATGGGTGGCGGACGATGGAAGGAACGCAGTGCTACAACCCGTCCAGCGGCTGCAATCAGGCGGGCCTAACGCTTCCCATCCTCGACTACGACCATGGCCAGAACGGAGGCTGCTCGATCACCGGTGGCTTCGTGTATCGGGGCACGGCGATTCCGGAGGTGCGGGGCCACTACTTCTACTCCGACTACTGCTCGGGTTGGCTGCGAAGCTTCCGGCTCTCGGACGGCGTGGCTGTGGACCAGCGCGATTGGGCACTCGCGAGCATCGGCAATGTCACGTCGTTCGGCGTCGATGGCGCAGGCGAGTTATACGTGCTCTCAGTGAACGGCCGCGTGTATCGCGTCGTGAAGCAGTAGTAAGCGTTATTCCTGGTCGGCCGCGAATGCCAGGCAGGCGCGGATATCCTCGCGCGTCAGGCTCGGAAACTCGCGCAGGACCTGCTCCTCACTCGTCCCGCTGGCTAGATAGCCGAGAACGTCATCGACCGTGATGCGCGTGCCGCGCACCGGTCGTCGGCAGGACTGACCCTGACCGGTTCTTTATCGACTAATTGACGTAAAACGGATGCGGTTTCGTCCAAGAGCGATCCGCTCGACTGTCACCCTTTGGGTCGCATGAGCTCCCTGAAGTTCTCATGTGCCTGGAGCTTGGGAAACGGGGCGAAGAGCAGACGCACGACCAATCCCTTTGGCGTGCCCTTGCTGAATGAGTCGCGAAGGTAGGTGGTCGCCCGATCGTCGTCGCCCAGCGCGGCGAAGATCTGAGCAAGCGCTATCGACGCGTCGGCCTGTCTCAGCCGAGGGGTGAGCGTCATGCGTTGGATGGTCAACACGGCCGCTCGCGCCATCGTGGTATCGCCGCGCAGCGCAGCGGCAGTGCCGCGCTGCCTCCAGCAGTCGATCGCGAGTGAGTCGCAATCGAACTTGACGTAAACCTCCAGCTCTGCCGGTCTACCCCCAAGCAACCGCGCAAAGAACATCTGTCCGGAGTTCCCCACTGAGTCGGCCGCGGGTTGGCGTCGGAACCAGTCGATGGCCTTCCGCGCCGTCGCGCGCCCGCTCACCGTGTCGCCGCGGAGGAATTGTTCCGCGGCGATGTCGGTGAGAACGGTGCCGTACCCCGGAGTAGCATTTGCCTCCTGCTCGAGCCGGTGGATATCTGTCTCGCGCCCGAGCGCGCCGAGGATGACGGCCTCGACGCGCATCAACAGAATGTCCGATGGAAACACGCGTCGCGAGCGCCGGATCTCTTTCAGCGCGCGTTCGTCCTCGCCGAGAAGGTGCA
>Ga0207691_10007154_pt1 | contig 10764 bp, 13 predicted proteins | sample KBSM13metaG_FD_184327 | JGI IMG/M metagenome (GOLD analysis project Ga0207691, IMG submission 184327) | Miscanthus rhizosphere microbial communities from Kellogg Biological Station, Michigan, USA - KBS M1-3 metaG (SPAdes) (version 2) | ecosystem: Host-associated > Plants > Roots > Rhizosphere >... | reverse complement strand
TTCATTACGACCACGCCGTCGATCGCGTCCGGCAATCGCGTGAGCCACGTCACGCGCGGCGCATGCATTGACAGCGCTCGCATCTGGCGCTCGCGCAGGTCGGCGCTCACTTCGAGGATGGAATACCGGATGTCCGGCAGCGCAGCGAGGAGCTCCTGCGCCAGCGCGCCCGACCCCGCACCCAGCTCGAGGACGGCGCTCGTTCCGCTCGCCTGGTGGATCGCGGCCACGGGCGTGGCGAGCGCCTGGCCGAACAGCGGCGTCATCTCCGGGGCGGTCACGAAGTCGCCGGACGGTCCGAGCTTGCGCGCCCCGGCGGTGTAATACCCGAGCCCGGGCGCGTAGAGCACGTGCTGCATATAGTCGGCGAACGGAATCCACCCCCCGGCGGCGGCAATGGCGTCGCGCACCGAGGCGACCACGCGCGCGCTGTGCGCCGCCGCGTCGGCGTCCGGGGCGGGCAAACCGGGGGAAAGGGGCTCTCGCACCTCGAAGCGCTCGTGTGCTAGATTCTTTGGCTGGGCACGAAAGTCTACGCGCACGGGACGGGAACGAAGGCGTGCAGGGGAAAGTGGTCCTGATCACCGGCGGCGCGAAGCGCGTCGGAGCTGCCATCTGCCGACGGCTTCATGGCGCCGGCGCCAATCTCATGCTGCACTACCGCGCGTCGGCCGGGGAAGCACGGCTGCTGCAGGCCGAACTCAACCACGCGCGCAAGAACTCCGTGGCGCTGATCCAGGCCGATCTCCTCGACATCGACAAGATCTCCTCGCTCGTGGAGCAGACCGTGCAGACGTTCGGGCGGCTCGACGGCCTCGTCAACAACGCGTCCTCCTTCTTTCCGACGCCGCTCGGCGACATCACCGAGGAGCATTGGCAGGACCTGATCGGCACCAACCTGATGGCGCCGCTCTTCCTTGCCCAATCGGCCGCGCCCGCGCTTCGCAAGGCGCAGGGGGCGATCGTGAACCTGGCCGACATCCACGCGGAGCGGCCGCTCAAGAACTACATCGTGTATTCGATCGCCAAGGCGGGCCTCGTCGGCCTCACGCGCACGCTTGCACGCGAGATGGCGCCCGAGGTGCGCGTGAACGCGGTGGCGCCGGGGCCTGTGCTCTGGCCGGACGACGATTCGTTCGACGAATTGTCGAGACAGCGCATCATCTCGCACACCCCGTTGCGGCGCGAAGGCACGCCCGACGACATCGCGGTCGCGGTGTACTTCCTGCTCGCCCAGGCGCACTACGTCACCGGCGTCACGCTCGACGTCGACGGCGGCCGCAACGTGGCCATTTAAAACTTCTGATGGAGGCGCACCCGCGCAGCGGGTGCGCTTCTACTCTTGCTTGCGTAGTGCGGACACCTTGCTGGCGATCCTCTCGAGGTACGGATCGACGATGCCGTGGGACACCAGCGCCACGCGCGTGCGCTCGAGATAATCGAGCGACGAGCCGAACGCGCCCGCGGCGTTGGCGATGATCGCGGCCTCGTTGTCGATCGCGAGCCGTCCCGCGTACTGCGGGTGGTCGTGCCGCACGGTGAAGGCGAGCGCCACCGACTGCCGCTCGTGCGACTGCACCTTCACCCACTTCGGCCGATACGCGCCCGTCACCATCTCGCGCCGCCACAGCAGGTGCAGCTCGTCGATCGCGGCGGGACCCGGCAGCCGGTAGATCACGCCCGTGCATGCGCCGCCGCGGTCGAGGCCCAGCACGAGACCGGGCGCGTCCCTCGTCCCTCGCGAGGCCATCGAATACAGGCAGAAGCGCCGGTGCAGGCCCCGAAGGATGGCGGGCCGCGCCTCGACGAACGGAAAGAGCGGGTTCCACAAGAGCGAGCCGTACGCGAATACCCACCACCCCGCGCCCTTCGGCTTGGCCGCGAGCGTCGCGGTGAGCGAATCGGAGAGCTGGAAGTCATCGAGCGCGTGGCCGGCACCGCCGAACGCTTCCACGTAGAGCGAGCGCATGCGCCCCGACTCGAGGTCGTCGCGGCAGAGCGTCGGATCAGGTTTCGCCACGCGGGTCGGCCTTGGCCAGTTCCATTTTTTCAAGTCGACGCCGGGCCCGCGTCGTCTTGCCGTGCGCGCCGCCCTTCTTCATGAGCGGCGAGCGGGCGACGGGGTTGCGCACCTTGGGTACGGCGGGCGGGGCCTGCTTGCGGCGTTTCATTGCGCCTGCAATCCGCGAAATGCGATGCGCTCCTCGCACCACGCCGCGGCGGACAGCAAGGAATCGTCGCGTCCCTGCGGCGCCGCGAGCTGCAACCCGACCGGCAATCCATCGACGATGCCGGCCGGGATGTTGATCGCGGGGAAGCCGAGCAGCGACCACAGCGAGCAGCACGACGGGTCGCCGGTCGTGTCGAGGCCGCGAGGGGCCGTGCTCGGCGCCGAGGGCGCAAGCACCGCGTCGTACTCGTCGAGCCACCCCGTAAAGAATGCGATGCCGCGCTCGCGCGCGACGACGGCGTCGCGGTGCGCCTCGCTCGAGATGGCGTGGCCGTCGTCGATCGCCGCATTGATCGCCGGCGTGAGGCGATGGCGCTCGCGGTCCTGCAACGCGCCCAGCACCTCGGAGCCTTCTTTCAGCATGAGCGTGCGATGCGTGGCCTTCGCCTCCTTCCACGCCGACGGGATCGCGATCGGCACGATCTCCGCGGCGTCGCGCAAGGCGTCGAGCGCGTGCGCAAGTGAGCGCAGCGTCTCGTAGTCCGGCTCGACCCACGGGAACTTCGACAGCCACGCGAAGCGCGGGCGGTGCGACGGCATCGCGACGTCGGGCGCTATGCGGCCGCGGTCGCAGAGCGCACTCGCGACGCGCGCGGCGTCGGCCACCGTGCGCGCGAACGTGCCGACCGTGTCGAACGTCGGCGCGAAAGGATGCACGCCCGCGACGGGAATGGTTCCCACCGTGGGCTTGTAGCCGACGACGCCGCAATAGGCGGCGGGCCGGATGATCGAGCCGTTGGTCTGCGTGCCGATCGTCGCAAGCACGTGCCCCGCCGCGACCGCCGCGGCCGATCCCGACGACGACCCGCCCGGCGAATGCGCGCTGTTCCACGGATTGCGCGTGCGCGAGGGATCCATGTACGCGAGCGCGGTGGTCACCGTCTTGCCGAACACGTACGCGCCGGACGCGCGCAGCCGCGTCACGCACGTCGCATCCTCGGAAGGACGATGGTCGGCGTAGATCGGCGTTCCCGCGGACGTCGGATGGTCGTCGGTGGCGATGATGTCCTTGACGCCGACGCCGATGCCGCCGAGCGTGCCCGCGCAGCCGTTCTTGTCGGCCGCGCTGGCCTGGCCCTTGACGTAGGAAGCGTCGAACGATTCCCACGCGCCGATGGCGCCGTCGGTGGCGGCAATGCGCTTGAGTTGCGATTCGGCGAGCTCGAGCGCGGTGAGCGTCCCTGCCGCGATCTGCGCGCGGGCCTCGCTGATCGACGTCGTCATCGCTCGATCCCGGTCGCTTCCATCGCAACGAGGGGCACTGCCTTCGCGGGCTTCGACGCGAGGAACAGCTCGAGGAGATCGTTCTGGAAACGGCGACCGAGCTCGGTCGCCTGCAGCCGCTGCGGATCCGCGGTCAGCAATCCCTTCTGCGTCGCGGCGTCGAGCGCGCGGCTCACGATCGCGAGCGGATAGCCCGTGCGCTCCTGGAAGAGCGATGCGGGCACGCCGTCGGTGAGGCGCATCGCGTTCAGCATGAATTCGAATCCGACGTCGTCGCGCGTGACCACCGTCTCGTCCTGCAGCGGCATGCCCTCGGCGATCCTGGCCAGGTACTGCTTCGGCTGCTTCCAGCGAAGCTGGCGCACGATGCGGTCGGGAAACGAGAGCTTGGCGTGCGCCCCGGCGCCGATCCCCAGGTAGTCGCCGAACTGCCAGTAGTTCGTGTTGTGCACGCATGCGCGCCCGGGCTTCGCGTACGCGGAGGTCTCGTAGTGCTCGTACCCGGCACGCGCGAGCGTCGCGTGCACGGCGCCTTCGATGTCGGCCGCCGTGTCCTCGTCCGGCAGCGGCGGCGGCGACTTGTGGAAGAGCGTGTTGGGCTCGAGTGTCAGGTGGTAGAACGAAAGATGCGGCGGCGCGAACGCGAGCGCCTCCGCGAGGTCGGCTTGCGCACCTTCGACCGTCTGTTTGGGCAGCCCGTACATGAGGTCGAAGTTGACGTTGCCGAAGATCATGAGCGCCGCCTCCGCGGCGCGGCGCGCTTCGTCGTCGTCGTGCACGCGGCCGAGCGCGCGAAGCTGCGCGGGATCGAAGCTCTGCACGCCGAGCGACAGGCGGTTGACGCCGGCCGCGAAGAATCCCGCGAATTTCTGCCGCTCGAACGTGCCGGGATTCGCTTCGAGGGTGATCTCCGCGCCCGGCATGATGGGCAGCCGTGCGCGGATGCCGCCGAGCAGGCGGTCGATCGAGTCGGCGGAGAAGACGCTCGGCGTTCCGCCGCCGATGAACACGCTGACGACCTTGCGGCCCCACACGAGCGGCAACGTGCTCTCGAGATCCTTCAGCAGCGCGTCGACGTATTGCGTCTCGGGGACCTCGCCGCGCGCCTCGTGCGAGTTGAAGTCGCAGTACGGGCACTTGCGCACGCACCACGGGATGTGCACGTACAGCGAAAGTGGCGGCAAGACGGTGAACTTCGGCTTTCCGGGATCGGCGACGTTGATCATCGCAGTCGCTCGATCAGTGCGCGCATCGCCTTGCCGCGATGCGAGAGCTGGTTCTTGCGCGCGAGCGGGAGTTCCGCCCCCGTCATGCCCGTCTCGATATCCTCGAAGTGCGGGTCGTATCCGAAGCCGCCGGTGCCGCGCGGCACCTCGACGATGCGGCCGTGCCAGCGGCCCTCCGCGATGATCGGCTCCGGATCGTCGGCATGGCGAACGAGCACGAGCACGCACGCATAGTGCGCGCGCCGGTCCTCCACGCCCTTCAGCGCGGCGACAAGCTTCTCGTTGTTGCGTGCGTCCGAGCGCGGCTCACCCGCATAACGCGCGGAATGCACGCCCGGTGCGCCGCCGAGTGCGTCGACGCAGACGCCGGAATCGTCGGCGAGCGCCGGCAATGCGCAGAGCGTGCACGCGTGCCGCGCCTTGACGAGCGCATTCTCGACGAACGTCGCGTGCGGCTCCAGGGCGTCGGGAATGCCGAGCTCGGCTTGCGCCACGACCTCGATGCCGAGCGGCGACAGGAGCCGCCGCATCTCGCGCAGCTTCCCTTCGTTGCTCGACGCGAGCACCAGCCGCTCCATCAGCCCAGGGCGGCCTTCTGCGCCGCGACGATGTCGCGGATGCCCGCGCTCGCGAGCCCGACCAGAGCGTCCATCTCCTCGCGCGTGAACGGCGCGCCTTCCGCGGTGCCCTGCAGCTCGACGAATCCGCCGCGGCCGGTCATCACGACGTTCATGTCGGTGTCGCAGCCCGAGTCCTCGGCATAATCGAGATCGAGCACGGGCACGCCGCCGACGATGCCGACGGACACTGCCCCCACGAAGTCGCGCATCGGATCGGCCGTAACGACACCGCGCGCGCGGCACCAGGCGATGGCATCGGCGACCGCGACGCACGCACCCGTGATCGACGCGCAGCGCGTGCCGCCGTCGGCCTGCAGGACGTCGCAATCGATCTTGAGCGTGCGCTCGCCGAGCGCCGCGAGATCGGTCACCGCGCGGAGGCTGCGCCCGATGAGGCGCTGGATCTCCTGGGTGCGGCCCGACTGCTTGCCCTCGCTCGCTTCGCGCCTGCTGCGGGTGTTCGTCGCGCGCGGCAGCATCCCGTACTCGGCGGTGAGCCAGCCCTCGCCGCGTCCCTTCATGAACGCGGGCACGCCCTCTTCCACGCTCACCGTGCACAGCACCCGGGTTTCGCCCATCTCGACCAGCACCGAGCCTTCCGCGTGCTTCGTGAAGCCGCGCGTGAAGCGAAGGGGGCGCAGCTCGTCGGCGCGTCGGCCGCCATATCGTGAAGGCATGATGGTGCGAATTATAGCGGCGCGGCGGGTCCGAACGCCTGCGCCATGCCTTCGTCCAGCGAATACGGCGGCGACCACGCGAACCGGGCGCGGAACTCGGCGGTGTCCACCTCCAGCGTGTCGAGCAGACGCTCGACGATCTCGCTGCGGCCCGACCACGCGCCGGCGATGCGAAGCGCGGACGTGGGCAACGCAAAGAGCCGCGCGCGAACGCGCATCGCGCGCGCCATCGCCTCGACCAGCGCGGGCGTGGACACGGCGTTCGCATCGGCGACGAAGTACGTCGTGGCGCGCTGCGCGTCGCCCTCGCTTGCGACGAGCGCGAGAAGTGCGGAGGCGAGATTGCCGACGCCGAGCACGCTTCGGCGGTTCTCGATCGCTGCGAGCGGCAACGGGATGCCGCGGCGCAGCGCTCGCGCGAGTGCCGCGATGTTCGCTTTCGCGCCGGGCCCGTACGTGAGCGGCAGCCGCAGGATCGTGGCTCGCATGCCGGTCGATTCCGCGACCTCGCCCAGCGCGCGCTCCGCGGCCCACTTGCTCGCGCCGTAGGCGTCGAGCGGATTCGGCGCATCGCTTTCGCGAAACGGGTGGCCTGGCACCGACGTCTCGCCGTTCACCTTGACCGAGCTCGCGAAGATGAAATGGGCAACACCCTGCGCGGCCGCAGCGCGCGCGAGACGCGCAGTGACGTCCACGTTGACCGCCCGCAGCGCTGCGGGCGACGCGGCGGCGCGGTGCGCGAGACCGGCGAGATGAACGACGGCGCGCGCATCGCGCATCGCGCCGCGCATGGCCGCGTCCGGCCATTGCGCGAGGTCGCCGACCGCCATGTACTCGCGACGTGCGACCGTGTCGCCCGACATCGCGCGCACGAGACCGCGCACGTCGTGGCCCGCGCGCAGGAGCAGCGGCACGACCGCGCGGCCGATGAAGCCGTCGGCGCCGGTGACGACTAGCACCTCAGAACCACTTCCATCCGTGAAGGCGGTAGAACCGCCATCCGCTGCGCACGAACCAGCCGATGTGACGCAACCCCTTGCGCGATGCATGGCCGCCGTGATGGCCGATCTGCACCGACGGCACGTACGCGGTCTTGGTGATGAGGTTGAGCCGCACGCTCCAGTCGAAGTCCTCGAAGTAGAGAAAGAACTTGGGATCGAAGCCGCCCGTGCGGTCGATGGCGTCGCGCTTGACGAGCATGAAGGCGCCGGACAGCGCCGGGATGCCGATCACGTCCGGCGGCGGGTCCTTGCCGAGGATGTCGCGCATCTCGTAGCGATGAAGGCGACGCTTGAAGAGAGCGCGCATGAACGCCGGCGCGAAGCCGCGCAGGAACAGGTCGAAGATCGCCGGGTAGCGCTTGCACAGGTAGATGGGGCGCCCGGAAGCGTCGCGCGCAAACGGCGCGAGCGCGCCCACGTCCGGATGCGCGTCGAGCCAGCGCACGCCGTTGGCGAGCGCGTCGGGCGCGAGCTCCACGTCCGGGTTCAGGACGAGGTGATAGTCCGACCCGGTGCCGTGCAGCACGAGGTTGTGCGCAGCGCCATAACCGATGTTGGCGTGGCCGTGCAGGTAGGTCACGTGAACGCCCGTGTCCTGGAAGCGCGACTTGCCGAGCCGGGTCACGCCGTCGCCCACCGACCTGTCCTCGCTGTTGTCGATGAGCGCGAGATGCACCGTGCGCATCACGCCGGCTTCCTGTCCCGCAGCGATGGCGAGCGCAAGCTTGCGCAGGCATCGCTCGAGGAGCTTGAGGTCGGGCCGGTGAGTGACGATGCTGATCTGCAGCGAGGAGGGCAGCACGTAGCGTTATCGTTGTGGAGCGGTGGGCTAGAATCCAGTAATTCATGCGACGCCGTCAACTTCGATGATCACGCCCCGCCATTCCGCCGACGATCTCGTTGCATATGCGGCAAGCCTGCTCGCGCGCGCCGGCGTGCGCGACGACATCGCGCGCGACGTGGCGACCGTCCTCGTGGACGGCGACCTCCTCGGGCACAACACGCATGGGCTCGCGCTGCTCGCGCCCTACCTTGGCGAGGTCGAGAAGGGCACGATGGCGAAGTCGGGCGAGCCGCGCGTGATCAATTCACGGCCCGCCGCGCAGGCGTGGGACGCGGTCCGGCTCCCCGGCCCGTGGGTCACGATGCGCGCACTGGACGCTGCGTCGACGATGGCGGAGACCTACGGATGCGGCACGGTCGTGGTCCGCCGCTCGCATCACATCGCGTGCCTCGCGGCGTACATGAAGCGCGTGACGGACCGCAACCTGATGGCGATCGTCGCGTGCTCCGATCCCGCGATGAAGAGCGTCGCGCCGTTCGGCGGGGTGTCGTCCGTGTTCACGCCGAATCCGCTCGCTGCCGGCATACCGACGTCGGGCGACCCGATCATCCTGGACATCTCGGCGAGCTACACGACCAACGGCCTGACCGGTCGCCTGCACGCGAAGGGCGAAAAGCTTCCGCACCCGTGGATCCAGGATGCGCAAGGGAACCCGACGCGCGATCCCGCGGTTCTCTTCACGGAGCCCAGGGGCACGCTGCTGCCGCTCGGCGGCATCGAGGCGGGCCACAAGGGCTATGCGCTCGCCCTGCTCGTCGAAGCGGCCACCGGCGCGCTGGCCGGCCACGGACGGGCCGATGCGTCGGAAGGCTGGGGTGCCACGGTGTTCGTGCAAGTGCTCGATCCGGCGGCGTTCGGTGGCGTGGAAGATTTCGAGCGCCAGATCGACTTCGTCGCCGCCGCGTGCCGAGGCGCCACGCCGCGTCCCGGCGGTGAAGCGGTGCGCCTGCCCGGCGAGCGCGGGTTGCGAAGGTATCGCGAGCAGAAGGAGAAAGGCGTCGAGCTGTTCGAGGGCATCATGGCGTCCCTCGCGCCGTGGGGCGCGAAGCTTGGCGTCGCCGTTCCGAAGGAAATGCGATGAAGGCGTTGTTGGCTGCACTGCTGATGGTGGCGAGCGTCGCGCACGCCGCCGACTGGATCATGGAATGTCCGGCGCAACTGTCGACGTCGCAGATGCCCGCCGGCGAGCTGCCCGCGGGCTGGAGCGGCATCGCGCGCACTGCGTCGTCGGTCTACGAGGCGAAGCCAGGCGTCTCGACGACCGAGTCGACTCCGCCGATCGCCATCAGCGTGTTCGACGGACCGCCATCGGAAATGGCGGACCTCGTGCCGGACAATCCCAACGCCCGCATCGTCCAGTGGACGTTCAAGAAGCCGCGCACGCGCGACATCTACATCGTCTGCAACTACGCGGACACGCGCATCGGGCTCGCGCGGAAAGCGCCGGCGGAGGTCGCAAGCTGCTCGCTGTCGGTGACGTCGCCGGGCGTGATCTGCAAGTAACCGTCAATCCAAGCGCCCGCCGACGACGCGGGCAATGCCGGCAAGATCGCGGCGCACGAGGATCTCGCTGAATCCGGCGTCGCGAAACAACGCCTGCACAGCGTCCGATTGGTCGTAGCCATGCTCGACCGCGAGCCTTCCGTCCGGCGAGAGGAACTCCCTCGCACCGGCCACGATGGCGCGAAGCGCCGATAGTCCGTCGCCTTGCGCGACCAACGCGACCGGGGGCTCGAAGCGCAAGTCGCCTTGCCCGAGGTGAGGATCGCCCGCGGCCACGTAAGGGGGGTTGCTCACGATGACGTCGAACCGCCGTCCGGCGAGCGCGCGCCACCAATCGGATTCCACGCACTCGACGTTCGCGAGCGCGAGTCGCGCGGCATTGTCGCGCGCCACCGCGAGGGCGGCGCTGGAAACGTCGGTGGCCGTCACGTGCGCGCGTGGCCGTTCTTGCGCGATCGCGAGCGCGATGGCGCCCGATCCCGTCGCTAGATCGAGAACGCGCGTGCCGGCATCGCGCGCAATCCATGGCAGCGCGAGCTCCACGAGCGTCTCCGTCTCGGGGCGCGGCACGAGCACCGCGCTCGAGACACGCAACGGCAGTCCCCAGAATTCCTTGGTGCCGGTGAGGTAGGCGACCGGCTCGCCTTCGCGCCGCCGCTTTGCGAGCGCAAGAAACGCATCGGCTTGGGGCGTCGCAAGCTCGTCCTCCCGGTGCGCGACGAGCCAGGCGCGCTCTCGCTGTACGACGTGCGCGAGCAGCACCTGCGCGTCGACTGCAACGAGCCCGCATTGCGCGAGCGCTTCACGCACCTTCACGGCTGCGTTGCGGCGTAAACGCGCATCGTGCGGCCGTAGTGCTCGGCATCCGCTTGCCGGCGCATGCCGATTTTCTCCAGCACGCGCTGCGACGGCACGTTCTCGGGCCAGGCCAGCCCGACAATGCGCGCAAGTGCGAGATCGACGAATGCGTGCTCGAGCACGGCGCTGGCCATCTCGGTCGCGAAGCCCTGCCCCCAGCACGCATGAGGCAGCCGATAGGCGATCTCGATGTCGTCGCCTTCCGGCACCGGGAACAGGCCGCATCCGCCGACGAAGCGGCCGCCGTCGCGCAGGCTCGCGTGCAGCAGGCCGTACCCCGGGCGTTCGCGCGCGCGCTCGACCGTGCGCGCGATCGCGGCCTCGCACTCGTCTCGCGTACGGCCCTTCATGCCCGAGCCCAGGAAGCGCATGACGCGATCGTCGCCGTCCATCGCGTACAGGTCGTCGACGTCGCCGCGGTCGAAGTGACGCAGCACGAGCCGCGGCGTCGACAGCGGGGTCACTGCGCGCGGTAGGGATTGTCCGCGGCGAACAGGCGCAGCCGCAGGTCGTAATAGCGGCCCCAGCCAACGTCGGCGAGTCCCGCCTTCATGAGCACGCGCTGCGACGCCTTGTTGCCC
>Ga0207691_10007153_pt1 | contig 10765 bp, 8 predicted proteins | sample KBSM13metaG_FD_184327 | JGI IMG/M metagenome (GOLD analysis project Ga0207691, IMG submission 184327) | Miscanthus rhizosphere microbial communities from Kellogg Biological Station, Michigan, USA - KBS M1-3 metaG (SPAdes) (version 2) | ecosystem: Host-associated > Plants > Roots > Rhizosphere >... | reverse complement strand
TGATGACCATCGTGCGCAGCCCCTGATCGCTCGCAAGCGCCAGGAAGGAATCGTTCGTGATGGCGCTCCCCTTTGGTCCGCCCTGACCTCCTGGCCCGTGGCACGATTCGCAGTAGGTCTGGTATGCGGCCTCGCCGCGCCGAGCATCGCCTCCCGATCTCGGCGCGTACGACGGCGGATTCACATCTTCGAGAGTGCCTGGAAGACTCCAGCGCGATCGAATCCCACTCGCTAGTGCATCGATCTGCTGCTCGGTCAGACTGCCGCCGGCACGTTGCGCGAAGGCCGGCATCAAAGTGCCGCGCACGCCGTTGGCGATGCGCGCGCGCATGGCACTCTCGTCCGCAATCGCGAGATACACCGGATTGGCAAGCGCGATCGCGGCTCCCCCGCGACCGTTCGTGCCGTGGCAGCCCGCACAGTTGTCGCCGTACAACGCCGCGAAGTCGACGACGTGATCTGGTGTCAACGGCGCCGAATCGGCTCGAGGCTGACCGGGCGGAACGCCGCAGCCGGCGAGCAGCGCGGCGCTGAGCGCGGTCGCCGCGGCAAGACATCGATATCGAACCTGGTTGCGAGCTTGAACGTGCCTGGGCTGCTTCACGAGCGTCTCTCCCCTCGCGACGGCATCGTTCCCGGCGCCTCGATCCCCGCGCGCAAGGCGAACGATACGTTCTCGACCGTCGGCATCGGCGACTGCCGAAGGACGACCGCACCCGCCACAAGCCCGAAGGCCACCTGCGAAGCGCCGAACCAGAGCCAGTCGATGCGGCTCGCGAGCAGCGGGTTGACAAGGCCAAGAAACGAGTAAAGCAGCCCCGACCACAGCACGGGCGCGATCACGCCTCCGAGAAGAATCGGCCGCCGCGACAGCATGGGCAACATCGCGCCGTAGAGCAGGCCGACGAGTGTCGATACGAGGCCATGCACCACCACTGCGATGGCGAAGCTGTCGAGATGAAAGGGATTCAACTGCGTGGGATCCAGCTTCAGTGACTGTGCATAGACCACGGCCGCGAGAAGATTGATCGGGTACCAGATGCTTCCCGCCTTCAGCAGGCCATAGGCGCAGGCCAGCATGGCCATCGCGACACTTCCGGCCCAGCCACCCTTCACCCCTGCCGACACCGGGTAGGTGTGGAGCGGTAGCCAGGCGCGCAACTGTTCCGGGGCGACCGGAAGGCGTTCGACGACCCGACGCTCGGTCGTGACCTGACGATCCTCCGCGACAAGCGGCACCACTTCCTCGTGCTCATGGGGGAGGACCTCCCGGAACCAGCCGACACAACCGGCAACAGCCAGCACGGTGCCGAGCACGCTGACCGACACACTCGTGAGCAGCCCCGCGAACAGCAAGGTGAATCCGACGGCCAGGACGAGCGGCCATGCGGTTGGCGCGGGCACTTCGATTGTTCCCACTTCTGCTCCTTAGCGACCGACGATGTACACGACGGTGAACACGACGACCCACACGACATCCACGAAATGCCAGTACATGGAGAGCACCTCCACGCGCGCCGATTGCGCGACGCGTACGCGGCCGGTCAGACCAAGCACAAGTACGATGGCCAGCATCGCGAGACCGACGGTGACGTGAAAGGCGTGCAGGCCGACCAGCGAGAAATAGGTTGTCCCGAACAAATTGGTGGAGATCGTCAGCCCGTGTTCGTAAATGAGCCGGCGCCACTCTTGGGCGGTGCCGTACATGAACAGGCCGCCAAGAACGATCGTCAGCAGCCACAACAGCAGGAAACTCAGCGACCTGCCGCGTGCGAGACGCTTCACGGCAAGATGAATCGTCACACTGCTGGAGAGCAGGCAGATGGTGTAGAAGATCGGCGTCTCGAGCACGTCACGCGGTGTCGGTCCGGTCAGGCTCTTTCCGAGATAGAACAGATAGGCGACAACGAAGATCGTGAAGATGGCCGACTCGGCGATGATGAACGACATCATGCCGACCTTCCCACGATCGGGTAGACGCCAGGCCGGCGACGCGTCGCTGGCCGGAGTGACTGGGATGCTCAGTGCAGGGGCGGCTGTCATCGTCGGGTCCTTCTACTCGTAACGGCTGTCCGGATCTTCTGGATGCTTCTCATCCCACAGCGGACGTCGGCTGGCGACGGTCGGTACGGACGCAAAGTTGTATGCCGGCGGCGGCGAGCTCACAGACCACTCGAGCGTCCATCCATCCCATGGATCCTTTCCAGCCCTCGCGCCCTTCCAATACGACACGATCAGGTTGACCACGAACACCAGGATGGCGACGCCCTGGATGAAAGCCCCGATTGAGACAATCAGGTTGAGCGTGTCCCAGCCGCGGCCGGGCTCGTAGGTATAGATGCGGCGCGGCATACCGAGAATCCCCGGCACGTGCATCAGGTCAAACGTGAGATGGAAGCCAATCACGAAGAGCCAGAAATGGAGCTTGCCCAGCCGCTCGCTGAGCATCCGGCCGGTGACCTTCGGATACCAGTAGTAGAACGCTGCGAAAATCGCAAAGAGGATGCCGCCGACGATGACGTAGTGGAAGTGGGCGACGACGAAATACGACAGGCCCAACTGCCAGTCGAACGGGGCAGCAGCCAACATGATGCCGGTCAACCCGGCGATCAGGAACTGGAACAGGAACGCGATGGCGAACAGCATCGGCGTCTTGAACTGGATCCGCCCGCCCCACATCGTTCCCAGCCAGTTGAAGATCTTGATCCCAGTGGGGACTCCCACGGCCATGGTGGTAATCACGAAGAAGGTATTGGCGTACGAGCTCATGCCGATCGTGAACATGTGGTGCGCCCACACGCTCATGCTGACGAAGGCGATGCAGACCGTCGCCGCGACCATGACGGGATAGCCGAAGATCGGTTTTCGAGAGAAGACCGGAATGATCTCCGACATGAAGGCAAAGCACGGGATGATCAGGATGTAGACTTCCGGGTGGCCGAAGATCCAGAAGAAGTGCATCCAGAGCGTGGCGGATCCGCCCGCCTGCGTGTCGAAGAAATGGCCGCCGAGGTATCGGTCGACGAGCAGCATCAGCTGGGCGGCGGAGAGCGGCGTGATCGCGATCAGCACCATTCCGGACATGGTCAGATAGAGCCAGGCCAGCAGCGGCATGCGGCCGAGCGTCATGCCCGGGCATCGCATGCCGAGAATCGTGGCGATCAGATTGACGGCGGTGGCCACGCTGCCGAAGCCGGAGACCAGAACGGCGATCGTCCAGTAATCGGAACTCGACCCCGGAGAGAACGCGCGCGCCGTCAGCGGCGCATAGGCCCACCAGCCGACATCCGGCGCGGCGCCGGCGCCGTACAAGCCGGGGCCACCGAGAAAGCTGAAATACAGCACGAACCCGCTGACCGCGCTCAACCAGAAGCTGAAGGCATTCAGCCGCGGAAACGCCATGTCGCGCGCGCCGATCATCAGCGGCACGAGGTAGTTGCCGAACCCGAACAGGATAGGCATGGCAACGAAGAAAATCATCGTCGTGCCATGCATCGTGAACATCTGGTTGAACACCTGCGGCGATACGAAGTCGTTGTGCGGGTACATCAACTGGATGCGGATGATGACGGCTTCGACACCGGCGATGACGAGAAAGAGCAACGCGTACAGGATGTACAGCAGCCCGATCCGTTTGTGATCGACCGTCGTCACCCACGACTGGAGCATCTCGCTCCATGAGGGTCGGTCAATCCGTGCACTGTGTATCGCCATTGCATCAGACGCCACGGTTGTCTCCTGATTCCAGACTAACGAAGCGACTGCATATACCGCACGAGCGCGTCGAGCTCGGGGTCGCTCAGTTTCATGGCCGGCATCAGCGCCCCGGGCTTGATCGCATCCGGATCCTGAAGCCACGCGCGCAAGTTCTCAGCCGTGTTTTCCGCTGCGCCCGACGCGATCGTGCCGCGGCTCATCAGGTGTGTGAGATCAGGACCATAGCGCCCGTTCGCCACTGTGCCGCGGACTGTGTGACAGTTGATGCAGGCGGCCGTTTCGAAGACTCGTCTGCCGTCGACCACGTCGGAGTCTTCCGGCGCGGCTTGTTGCTGGCTCATGACCCAGGCGTCGAAATCTTTGGGATTGTCCACAGACACGCGGAGCAGCATCTTGGCGTGCTGGGTTCCGCAATACTGGGCGCATTGCCCGAGGAAGACGCCCGTTCGTTGCGGATCGATCCACATCCGGTTCATGCGGTTTGGAATCAAGTCGGTCTTGCCAGACAGTTGCGGAATCCAGAAGCTGTGGTCGGTATCGGCTGAGAGCAACGTGAGGAAAGTGGGCCGCGGACGGGCCGGATCGCTCACCGGGATGTGCAACTCGTTCGCCGTGACGATGCCGAGCTGTGGATACTGGTACTCCCACCAGAACTGGTGCCCGATGACCGTGATCTCGAGTGCCGTTGCTGGCTGTGGAGCATCCTGGATTGCATGGACCACGCGGGCGGTCGCCGCCACCAGGACGATCACGATCAGAATTGGAATGACCGTCCACGCCAGCTCGATCTGCGTGCTCCCGTATACCTGCGGCGGCTCGCTGCCCGCATCGGCTACCCGGCCACGAAACTTGACAACCGCGTACACCAGAAGTGCCGCGACCACAACGAAAATGACGCCCGTGATCGTGAGCACGAAGAATGACAGGTCGACGATCGACCTGGCCGGCGTGGATGCAGGAGCAAAGATGCTCGTCAGATCTGGAGTCGTCACGGCGTGCTACCGAGAGAGATGTTCTTGGTCATGGTTATGTCGTTACGATCGTTTCAGCATCAGACCGTCGACGCATGGTGGATGTGGGCAGCAATTCACGATCCCATCCTCGTCATCCGAAATCGGCGCGCTGTGACGACTCGCTGCGCGCCCGCGCACAACACCGTTCACACATGTTTGCGTGCAAGCGTTCATCACACACGCAGCGTACGTGCTGTCACTCGTGCGCCACCGGTGTGGGCGCAGGTACCTGGTCGTCGGGAATGAACTCCGGGGGCCGCGGGATCCGGACGTGCAGCCGCGAGTCGCCGGAAATGAGCCGGGCGTCGCGCACGTTCAGCAGCCAGTTCCAGCACCACGCCAGCAGGACTTGCAACCGGTTCCGGAACCCGACCAGGAACAGGATATGAATTCCGCCCCACATCAGCCATGCCAGGAAACCGCCTAACTTCAGGCGACCGATCTCTGCGACCGCCTTGGCCTTGCCGATGACGGCCATCGATCCCTTGTCCCAATAGACAAACGCAGGGCGGTTTTGCGGCGAGTGCCCTTCCTGCACCTCGCGGGCGATGAGCGTGCCGACATAGCGGCCCATCTGAAGACCGCCCTGCGCAACGCCCGGAACCGGTTTTCCCGTGTCGGCGGATTTGGCCGCCGCCTGATCGCCGGCGACGAAGACCTCGGGATGGCCGGGGATCGTCAGATCCGGACCCACGATCACGCGCCCGGCACGATCGAGTGGCACGCCAAGCGCTTTCCCGATCGGGCTCGCCTTGACTCCTGCGGCCCAGAACACGTTACGCACGGGAATGAACTCGTTGCCGAGGTGGACGCCGTCGGGCGTAATGTTGGTCACCAACGATTTGAGGCGAACCTCCACACCCATGTGCTCCAGGGTGCGCAGCGCCCGGACGCTGATCGACGGATCGAATGGGGGCAGTAACCGGTCACTCCCTTCGAACAGGATCACGCGCGTCGTGCGTGTGTCGATGTGCTTGTAGTCGGCGGGGATCGTCTTTCCGGCGATCTCCATGATCGCGCCGGCGAGCTCTACGCCGGTTGGGCCGCCGCCGACAATGCCAAAGGTCAGTTCCGCACGCCGCGCCGCTTCGCTGCCCTCCTGTTCCGCCGCCTCGAAGGCGAGGAGGATTCGTCGGCGAAGTTCGACCGCATCTTCGAGGCTCTTCAGCCCCGGTGCGACCGACGCCCACTCGTCGTGGCCGAAATACGCATGCGTCGCGCCCGCCGCGAGAATCAGATAGTCGTAATTGACGTGTCCGCCTCCCAGCATGAGACGCCGTCGCTCCACATCGACGCCAGTGACTTCGGCGAGCACCACCTCACAGTTGTCCTGACCGCGCAGCACCGTTCGAATCGGCGCGCTGATATCGGCGGGCGACAAAGAGGCCGTGGCGACCTGATACAAGAGCGGCTGAAACACATGATGGTTGCGCCGGTCAACGACGGTTATGGCAACTGGTGCGCCGGCAAGCGCGCGCGCGGCGGCAAGGCCAGCGAATCCGCCGCCAACGATGAACACGTGCGGAAGGAATTGCGAGGACATGATCACCGTTCGCGCAAGGACCGGGCCATCGATCGCGCTGGTGTTCCTGACGTGAACGTGCTGGCGATGCGCATCAGCGCGCACGTGTGTACTTCACACCTGCGCTTCGACAGAGTGTCGTCCTCATCAGGTTCACGTTTGATGGAGGAAACGCTGGCGGCATCGCCTTTGCCCCTGCAAGTCCCGTCCGCGCAACACAGTGATGCGCGCTCGGTTACAGACTCTAGAGGAGACGCCATGTCACGCAGGATTGCAGCGTTCATCGTCATCGGGATTACGTGCGGCATCGGAAGCGCCTACGCGCAGGAATCGGGGTCGCGGGGGGGCCCCGTAGAAGTGACGTACATGCCTGCGGGTGCGGGATTCGTCACCTCGAAAGGGGACGCACCCAGTTTCGGCAACTACGGATTCGGCACGGCAGCCGTCTTCAACGTCAATCGCCTCATCGGCGTCGAGGGTGAGCTGACTGCGATGATTGCGACCACATCTGATCTCCAGTTCGGCGATCTGAGCAACAACATCAAGGCGCCGAACGCCCTCGGTTACACAGCGAACGTGATCGTGTCACCTTGGGGCGGCCACGCACTCTCGCCGTACGCAGCGGGCGGCGTCGGCGGGCTCACGATGTTCGCGCGTCCGGCGCTTACGCTCACCGAGGACGAGACCTACCTGAGCGGCAACGTCGGTGGCGGCGTGAAGTGGTATGCGCCGAATAACCGCTGGGGACTCCGTGGCGACTATCGCTTCGTCGCGACGAAATCGAAAGACGATGCGCCGGAGTTCTTCGGCCGGGAGACGCGCTACATTCATCGCGCGTACGCCGGAGTGATCATCAACACGAAGCCGTAGCGCTTCATGACCCCGAAAGCGATCGCGGCCGGATGGCGGCGTTTGGTGACCGTGCGGAAGCCGGCTACGTTCACACAGACGATCAGCCACCGGCCAGTACGGCCATGAGCAGCACCTCGTTTGATGCAGGTCCACACACTCGGGACACCAAGACCTCGCTTCTGGAACTCGCGCGGATGAAACGGCGCGGCGAGAAGATCGCGGCTGTCACCGCCTACGATGCCCCCAGCGGACGCCTGGCCGATCTCGCCGGCGTTGACTGGGTCCTGGTCGGCGACTCTGCCGTCATGACGCTGTTCGGCTATGAATCGACGGTTTCAGCGACGATGGAAGAGATGCTGCTGCTCACTCGCGCTGTCGTTCGCGGGGTGCGGCGTGCACTCGTCATCGCCGACATGCCGTTCGGGTCGTATCAAGTGTCAGACGAAGCAGCCGTCGAGAACGCGATTCGTTTCGTCAAAGAAGCGGGAGCCGATGGCGTGAAGCTCGAGGGTGGGGGCACCTCGGTCCGTCGGGCAGACGCCATCGTCGCGGCAGGTGTCCCTGTCGTCGGCCACCTCGGACTGACGCCACAGTCGGCGACGATGCTCGGCGGATTCAAGGTACAAGGGCGCACGGCCGATCAGGCGCACCGACTCTATAAGGACGCGCTCGCTCTCGAGCGATCGGGCTGCTGTGCGATTGTGCTGGAAGCCGTTCCTGCACTCGTCGCACGTGAAGTCACCGACTCGCTTCGCATACCGACGATCGGCATTGGCGCCGGCGCATCGTGCGATGGGCAGATTCTGGTGTGGCACGACATGCTCGGTCTCACGGACGGGCACCTGCCACAATTCGTGAAGCGTTATGCGAATGTGGGAGAGGCTATCCGTTCTGCGCTGGGCACATATGTGGCCGAAGTCCGGGCTTCTGAGTTTCCCGAACCGAGTCACACGTACACGATGCCGGCGCTCGAGCGAGAGCGCTTCGAGTCGCTCCAGGCACATCTCAAACAGACCTCGGGTGCGACTCACTGATTGTCGCCCGCTACGATCGAGACTTTCGTTCGAGCACGCACACACGTCTGCGTTGATTCGAGCACATCCTGACGAGCGCTCAGCAAACCGGCGCTGTGCACCACCGCACACCCGGCATCGCTCTTGCGAAAGCGTAGTGGGCCGCTCGACGTTCTGGAGACCCGTCTCAATCGCGTCGGCTGGCTCGGTGAATGAGTGAGACACGCACGTGTTTGAACGAGAAAAGAGTTGACGAAATGCTCAGACCCCTTCTTCTCCTCCTGGCATTGTTGACCGCCGTGCTGAACGTCGCTGATCCCGCGAGCGCCGACCCCGGCGTCGATCTGAGCGGCACATACGCATGCCAGGGCATCAATCCCGATGGCAGCAGCTATGAGAGCGTCGTCGTTGAAATTGTCAGGCACAACGACGCGTATCAGCTTCGTTGGTTAGCGGATTCAGAACTGATCGCCGTGGGCATGGGCATCCGTACAGGTGACGTGCTCGCGGTCTCGTATCTCTCGGGTTTACCTGGAGTCGTCGCGTATCGAATCGAACAAGGCGATCGCCTTGTCGGCGAGTGGACAGTTGCCGGCGCCGAAGGCGAGCTGTTTTCTGAGACGCTGGTCAAAGTCTCATCGACGTCCGCTGCGCCGTCTCGTCGTCAGAAAAGGACGCCGACCGTGAACAGCCGTGAGCTGTGACCGCGCCATCGAAGAGTCACGCCTGGGCGGGGACGGCGGCAGGCAGACTGAAGCAAAAGGTCGCCCCTGGGCCGGTGTTCGACGTCGCCCAGAGGCGTCCGCCGTGGGATTCGACAATGGAGCGGCTGATCGCCAGCCCCATGCCGGTGCCGTCTGGCTTCGTCGTGAAGAACGGCCTGAAGATTTCGTCCTGGTCGGGTGGGAGACCTGTGCCGGTATCGGCGACCGAAACCAGCAGCTGATCGCTGCCGTCGCGCGCCGACGTCACCGTGAGCTGACGCCGTCCGTCCAGGCCCTTCATCGCCTCGATGCCGTTCATGATCAGGTTGAGCAGCACCTGCTGCAGCTGTGTCCGATCACCTCTCGCAGATGGGAGGTTTGTCTCCAGCTCGGTCTGGATGGCTACACCACATCGCACCGCCTCACTCCGCACGAGCATGATGATTTCCGTGATGAGGTCGTTCACGGTCACCACCTCGTGCAGGGGCCGACGATTCTTGAACAGCTGACGCGTCTGGCGGATGATATCCGCAGCCCGCGTCGCGTCCTTGATCGCGCGTTTCGCGGCTTCGCGTGCCTCCTCGAGGTCAGGGCGATCGCGAGTCAACCACCTCACACACGTATTCGCATCCGTCACGGCCGCTGCGATCGGTTGGTTGATTTCGTGCGCAAGCGAAGCCGTCAACTCGCCCATGGTTGTCACACGGTTCATGTGTGCGAGATCGGCCTCGAGCCGACGCAGCCGCTCTTGCCGTTCTTCGGCGTGCTTCCGTTCGGTGACATCCATCGTGCTTCCTAGGTACTCACCGGCTTCTCCAAATGGACGTCCGATCACTCGCACATATCCGAGGCTACCGTCCGGACGGATAATCCGGAGCTCCATGTCAAATTCTGCGGCGGCACCAATCGCACTCTCGAGCGTTGCCCGCACCACCGGCTCGTCTTCGGGGTGAGTGCGGCTGTAATAGCGTTCGAATGAATCCCCTTCGGTGGTATCGAAGCCATAGATCCGAGCACATTCATCAGACGCGTGAAGAAGCTGTCGCGTGACGGTGTTCCACGCCCACGTGCCTACGCCAGTCAGCCTTTGCGCTTCCGAGTGATACGCTTGGCTGCGCCGCAATTCCTGAGTCATGTGCTCCTGTTCGGTCACGTCCATGGCGGTCCCAAGAAAACCCTTGAGCAGACCGTTCTGCATGACCGGGATACCGACACAGCGAATGACACGGACCTCGCCATCGGGACGAACGATCCGCGTGTTGACATCGCAACCGCCACTCTCCGCGTGCATGCTCCTGATCGTCTCGGCCATGGCCTCGCGGTCTTGCGGATGAATGGTGCCGAGGTAGCGCTCGAGAGTGGGGGCGCCCTCCTTCGGGTCGAGGCCAAAAATGTGAAAGAGTTCTTCGGACCAATATTCGAAGAAACCGGCAGGATTGAACGCCCAGCTTCCGGTGCGAGTGAGGCGCTGCCCTTCGGCAAGATAGAACTCGCTTCGTCGTCGGGCTTCTTCTGAACGACGGAGTTCCGCCCTCTCGGTGGCTTCGCGCAGCGCCCGCTGAACCGACGGCGCCAGGCGAGACAACCGGGATTTCAAGACGTAATCCGTCGCACCGGTCTTGAGGGCTTCAATCGCGACCTCTTCACCGAGGGTCCCTGACACGAAAACAAATGGCACGTCCGGAGATTGCTGCCGTGCAATGCTCAATGCTGAGAGGCCATCGAGGGACGGCAGAGCGTAATCCGCCAGGATGAGGTCGAATCCACCCTGTTGCAGCGCTGCGCGGAATTCAGATTCTGTTTCGACACGCATCACCACGGAGGCAATGTGCTCCTTGGCAAGCGCGTCTTGCACTAACGCCGCGCCGGCGACATCGCTTTCCAGATAGAGAATCCGTAAGGCGGAATTCATCGCTGGCGCGCAAACCCCTGCGAGATTGTAGC
>Ga0207691_10007152_pt1 | contig 10768 bp, 9 predicted proteins | sample KBSM13metaG_FD_184327 | JGI IMG/M metagenome (GOLD analysis project Ga0207691, IMG submission 184327) | Miscanthus rhizosphere microbial communities from Kellogg Biological Station, Michigan, USA - KBS M1-3 metaG (SPAdes) (version 2) | ecosystem: Host-associated > Plants > Roots > Rhizosphere >... | reverse complement strand
GAAGCAGCAGCCGTTCTCGCTCGCGCCGGACCCGCGCTACCTCTACATGAGCAAGCGCCACCGCGAGGCGCTGGCGCACCTGCTCTATGGCGTCGGCGGCGGCGGCGGCTTCGTCCTGCTCTCGGGCGAGATCGGCGCCGGCAAGACCACCGTCTGCCGCTGTTTCCTCGAGCAGATCCCGAAGCGCTGCAACGTCGCCTACATCTTCAATCCCAAGCTCACCGTGATGGAGCTGCTGAAGACCATCTGCGACGAGTTCCACATCCCCCTGCCGGACGCGACCGCGCCGACGCCGACGGTCAAGACCTATGTCGATGCCCTGAACGGCTTCCTGCTGCAGACGCACGCCGTCGGCCAGAACAACGTGCTGATCATCGACGAGGCGCAGATGCTCTCGGCCGAGGTGCTCGAGCAGCTGCGCCTGCTCACCAACCTCGAGACCAACGAGAGAAAGCTGCTGCAGATCGTCCTGATCGGCCAGCCCGAGCTGCGCACCATGCTCGAGCGGCCCGAGCTCGAGCAGCTGGCGCAGCGCGTCATCGCCCGCTTCCACCTGAACGCGCTCTCGGCGAAGGAGACCGAGCACTACATCCGCCACCGCCTCTCGGTCGCCGGGATGACCCGAGCGATCCCGTTCGATCGCGCCGCGCTGCTGCGCGTCCACGAGATCGCGCGTGGCGTGCCGCGGCGGATCAACCTGCTCTGCGATCGCGTCATGCTCGGCGCTTATGCGCACGGTCGGCACTCGATCGACGTGATGATGATCGAGAAGGCGGCGCGCGAGGTGTTCGGCCGTTCCGAGACTGCGGCGCCCGACCGCGCGAAGATCGGCCGCGGCGCCGGAGTCGGCCTGGTCGCGGCGACGACGCTGGCGCTGGCGGCGCTGATCGCCTTCGCCGGCTACGCCGGCTGGCAGCGGCTGCGCCCGCCCGCCGCGCCGGGTCTGGCCGCGTCGGCGCCCGCCTCCGCTGCGCTCGCGGCCAAGACGACGCCGGGCCGTGGCGCCGCGAGCGCGACGGCCTCGGCGGGCGGCGCGAGTTCGGCGCCGGCCAAGGGCGTCCTGGTGTCGACCGCGCCGCTGGCCGGCGCGGCCAACGTTGCCGCCGGGACTGCGCCGACTGCGGCCGCGTCAGCGAGCGGCAGTGCCTTGCTGGCCGTGCTCGACACCGCCGAGCTGAAGGCGCAGCTGGCGACGATCGAGCAGGACGACAAGCTCGCCTGGCGCGAGCTCGTGCCGCTCTGGGGGATCGATCCGGGAACGCTGGATCCGTGCACGGCGGCGGCGCGCCAGCAGGTCCGCTGCTCGAAGTTCATCAGCACGTTGCCGCTGCTGAAGAACCTGGCGCGACCCGGCGTCGTCGGCCTGCGCGACGCGAACGGGCGCACGGTGAGCGCCGTCCTCGTCGGCCTCGGCCCCACCACGGCGACGCTGCACGCCGGCGCGCACACGCTGGTCGCCAAGACGTCGGCCTTCACCAACGTATGGCGCGGCGATTTCGGCACGCTCTGGCGCGTGCCGCCGGGCTACGTCACGGCGATCGACGTCGGCGCATCGGGTCCTGCGGTCGACCAGCTCGCGACCCAGCTGGCGCGGCTCGACAATCAGCCCGCGCCCGAGACACCGCAGACGATGGATGCCGCGCTGCGCCAGCGCGTCACGCGCTTCCAGGCAGCGCACGGCCTGGGCTCGGTCGGCCGGGCCGGCCCGACCACCTTCATGCAGCTCAACCGCGCCACCGGCGTCGACGAGCCCCGGCTCGGCGGCGACGCCGCGGCGCCTTAGCTCATCGCGGAGGCAGCGCCATGTCTTACATCCTCGATGCCTTGCGCCGCGCCGATGCCGAGCGCGAGCGCGGCGTCGTGCCGAGCCTGCAGTCGCAGCAGCACACCGTGATGGAGGAGGACGACGCGGCGCCGCAGTCGAGACCGCTGGTCTGGGTGATCGTGGCCCTGGGCGTGGCACTGGTGGCGGTGCTGGCGTGGATGCTCCTCGGCGGCGGAACCACGCTGCCGCGGCCGGTCGTCGAAGGTTCCGTGGCCCCGGCCGCAGTCGCGCCGCCGGCAAAGGCGGTGTTGCCGGTGACCGCCGATCCAGTGCCTGCCGCGCCGCCAGCCGCCGTCCCGCCGACCGCCGCCGCGCCGGCGAACGTCCCGACGGCGGTGCCGGCAGCGCCGATACGGGTCGCGCCGGCTGCCACGGTTCGTCCGCCTCCTGTGGCCACCGCCGAGCCGCACCGGTCAACCCGGCGCGCCGCCGCCGATCCGGCATCGGCGACGACAGCCTCGGCGGCATCGGCGCCGCGCATCTACGCCCAGGGCGAGCTGCCCGAAGACGTGCGCCGCGACTTGCCGCGGATCGCGTTCAACGGCTCGAGCTACTCGGGGGACGCGGCGAGCCGGATGGTGATGGTCAACGGCCAGATTTTCCACGAGGGCGACTCGCTCGGCGCCGGCCTGGTGCTCGAGAAGATCAACCGCCGCTCGGCGGTGCTTTCCTTTCGCGGCTGGCGCTACGAAGTGGCGTTCTGACGAAAGCCTGCCCGGCGCAGGGTCGATCGATCGTCGCTACGCTGAACCGTCCACAGCGAGTCGAAGGATCGTCATGCTCGTCGTCTGTCCGAACTGCGCGGCCCTCAATCGCGTCCCGCCCGAGCGTCTCGGCGAGGACCCGGTGTGCGGCAAGTGCGCCACCGCCATCCTCGACGGCAAGCCGGTGACGCTCGACGACGCGCGCTTCGCCCGCTTCGTCGAGAACAGCGACCTGCCGGTGATCGTCGACTTCTGGGCCGCGTGGTGCGGACCGTGTCGGGCGATGGAGCCGCAGTTCGAAGCGGCGGCGCGCCAGCTGAAGGGCCAGGCGGTGCTGGCCAAGGTCGACAGCGACGCGAGCCCGCGCACCGCCTCGCGCTTTGCCATCCGCAGCATCCCGACGATGGTCAAGCTCGACCACGGGCGCGAGGTCAAGCGCCAGGCGGGTGCGGTGCAGGCGCCGCAGATCGTCGGCTGGGCCCGCGCCGCCTAGGCATCGCCCTGCTAGCGTCGGCACCGATGGCCGCGGTCGGCCGGGTGCGCACAATCGGCCCGACCATAGCGACAAGGAACAGCACATGGCAGCGATCGGCTTCATCGGCGCCTCGGGATTGATGGGCCACGGCATGGCCAAGAACCTGTTGGCCAAGGGCCACGCGGTGTCGCTCACGGTGCATCGCAACCGCGATCGGGTGACAGATCTCCTCGCCGCCGGCGCGCGCGAAGTCGACAACGCCGCCGCGCTCGCGGCGACGAGCGAGTTCGTCTTCCTCTGCGTCACCGGATCGCCGCAGGTCGAGGCGTCGCTCGAAGGCGCATCGGGCCTGCTCGCCGGAGCGCGCCGCGGCCTGGTCGTCGTCGACTGTTCGACCAGCGAGCCGGCATCGACGAACCGTCTGCGCGAGCTCTGCGCCGCAAGCGGGGTGCTGCTCGTCGACGCGCCGCTGGCGCGTACGCCGATCGAGGCCGAGGCCGGCAAGCTCAACGTCATGGTCGGCGCCGACGGCGCGGTCTTCGCTCGGCTCGAGCCGGTCCTGCGCTGCTTCGCGGAGAACGTCTTTCACGTCGGCGGTCCCGGCGCGGGCCACATCATCAAGCTGCTCAACAACTTCATCGCCCAGGCGATCTGCACCGCGACCGCCGAGGCGTTCGCCGTCGGCCAGCGCGCCGGCATCGATCCCAAGAAGCTGGTCGAGCTGGTCTCGCAGGGCGCGGTCAACTCGGGCCTGTTCCAGATGATGGCCAAGACGCTCGACGGCGATCTTGGCGCGCTCAGGTTCGAGCTCGACAACGCGAGGAAGGACGTCCGCTACTACACCCATCTCGCCGAAGGCCTGGCGATCCCGACCGTCGTCGGCGAGGCGGTGCACCAGTCGCTCGTTCTCGCGAGCGCGCTCGGCCATGGCAAGAAGTTCGTGCCTTCCCTGGTCGAAGCCCAGGAGCAGCTGACCGGCGCGAAGCTGGTCCCGTGACCCGCCCTGGCGCGCACGCGGCCGACGAGCCGCCGTACGCGTGGGTCGTGGTCGCGGCGTCGTTCCTTTGCGTCGGTGTCATCTTCGGTGTCGCGTATTCGTTCGCCGCGTTCTTCCGCTCGTTCGGCAGCGATTTCAACGGCGATCGCGCCGATGTCTCGCTCGTCTTCGGCCTGTCGGGGCTGATCTACTTTCTTCTCGGCGCCGGCGCGGGGATGCTGGCCGATCGCATCGGACCGCGCGTCGTGAGCGCGGCGGGCATGGTCTGCATCGCCGCCGGGCTGCTGGCGAGCAGCTTCGCGCAATCGATGGCGGCGATCTACCTCGCCTGGGGGGCGGGGCTCGGGATCGGCATCGGCCTGGTCTACGCGCCGTCCAGCGCCTGCGTGCCGCCGTGGTTCGTTCGCCGGCGCGCCTTCGCGGCCGGCATCGCCAGCGCCGGCATCGGCGTCGGCACGCTCGCCGTGCCGCTGCTCGCCACGGCGGCGATCGACGCGTTCGGCTGGCGCCATGCGCTGCAGGCGATCGCTGCCGGTGTGCTCGTCGTCGGCGTCGGCGCCGCGCTGCTGCTGCGCCGTGCGCCGGCACGCGCCGCCGCTGGAACGGCCGCCGCCGGAATGACGCTCGGGCAGGCGCTGCGCAGTCGCCGCTTCTGGTGGATGTACGCCGCCTGCGTGCTCGCGGCGCCGGCGATGTTCATTCCGTTCGCGCACGTCTCGGCGGCCGCGCGCGATCTCGGCATCGGCGACGCGCGCGCGGTCGGCCTGGTGGGCCTGATCGGCGTCGGCAGCATCGTCGGCCGCTTCGCCATCGGCAGCCTCGCCGACCGCCTCGGCCGAATCGCCAGCATCGCCCTGCTCGAAGCGTCGCTCGGCGCCTGCTACCTGCTCTGGCTCGTCGCGGGCGGCTATCCGGCCCTGGCGATCTTCGCCCTCTGGCTCGGCCTCAGCTACGGCGGCATCGTCTCGCTGATGCCGGCAATCTGCATGGACCTCTTCGGCGCTCGCGCGGTCTCGGGCATCCTCGGCACGCTCTACAGCGGCGCCGCCTTCGGCAATCTCCTCGGGCCGGTCGTCGCCGGCGCCGTCTTCGATCGCACCGGCAGCTACACGCCGGTCATCTGGGCAGGCTTCGCTCTGTCGCTGCTCGCGGCGACCGCTTCGGCGCAACTCCTGAGAGACCGCCGGCCGACCTACTGAACGAAGTGAATGCGATAGATCGCGCCAGCAAGATCGTCGCTGATCAGAAGCGAGCCGTCGGGCAGGGGCAGCACGTCGGCCGGGCGCCCCCACACCGTCTCGCGCCCTGATGCGTCGACCTTCAGCCAGCCCTGGACGAAGGCCTCCGACGTGCCCGCGCGTCCTTGCGCATCGACCGGAACGCGGACCACCTGGTAGCCGCTCTTCCTGCTCCGGTTCCACGAGCCGTGTTCGGCGATGAAGATGTTGCCGCGATACGCCGCCGGAAACCGGCTGCCGCCGTAGAAGCGCATGCCGAGAGCCGCGACGTGGGCACCGAGATTGGCCGCGGGCGACGTGAACTCGCCGCACGGCCGCTGCCGGCCGAACTCCGGATCGGGCGAGTCGCCCTGATGACAGAACGGATAGCCGAAATGCTCGCCGGCGCGCGTGACGCGATCGAGCTCGTCGCCCGGCAGTTCGTCGCCGAGCATGTCGCGGCCGTTGTCGGTGAACCAGAGCGTGCCGTCGCTCGGACTCCAGTCGAAGCCGACCGAGTTGCGAACGCCGCGCGCGACCGTCTCGATCGCACCGCCGTCGCCGTCCATGCGCTGAATCACGCCATGGCGCTCGCTTGGCAGGCAGACGTTGCACGGCGCGCCGACCGACACGTAGAGCTTGCCGTCGGGACCGAAGGCGATGAACCGGCGCCCGTGGTGGGTATCGGACGGAAAACGGTCGCTGACGACGACCGGAGGCGGCGGCCTGACGAGGCGATCGTCGATGTCGTCGAAGCGCAGGATCCGCGCGAGCGCGCCGACGTAGAGCTTGCCGTCGCGCCAGGCGACTCCCGACGGCAACGACAGGCCGCTGGCGACCAGGTGCACGCGGCCGATGCCGCTCGCGCCGTACTCGACTGCGTAGACGTTGCCCGCGCCGGCACTGCCGACGTAGACGATGCCCTGGCCGTCTCCGCTGCGGCCGAGCGCCATCTGGCGCGCGTTCGGGACGGCGTCGGTCAGCAGCTCGATGCGAAAGCCCGGCGGCGCGCGCAGCTGATCGATCGGCGGAGCGGCCGCCGCGCTGCCGAGCGCCAGCGCGGCGACGAGTGCCACGGGCGCGGCACGCCAGAAATTGCGCCTTGGCGCGCGATGCAATGTCATGGCGATCTCCTGCGCGGTCCTTGGCGAGCCGCGTGCCGGAGCTACTTGCGCGCCAGCGCTTCGACCTGCGCCGCCGCCACGCCGACCTTGGCGCCGGCAGCGACGATCTCGCCCCACGTCACGGCGTCGACCGGAATGCCTCGCTGCAGCCGCTCTGCACGCATCGCGCGCTCGGGCTCGCCCGGGGTTTTCACGCGATCGAGCCCGGCCTGTGGCGGCGACGCCGTGGCGTAGGCGACGAAACCTTCCATCTCGCGCGCCAGGTTGGCGGCGGTGCCGAGCCGCTCGGGATCGACCAGGATCGAGAACATGCTGTTGAGGACGCGCCTGCGGCCGTCGCTTACGGCGCGACCGGTGGCGCCGCCGGCGAGCGCTCCGCCGAGCAGTTCGCAGATCAGCGCCAGCCCCGCGCCCTTGTGCTCGCCGAACGGCAGCAGCGCGCCGATCGGCTCGACCACGGTGTAGCGAGGGTCGGTCGTCGGCTCGCCGCGGTCGTCGATCAGCGTTCCCGGCTCGATCGCGATGCCCTTGTTGTAGGCGACACGGGTCTTGCCCTGGGCGATCTTGCTCGTCGCGAAGTCGAGCACGACCGGCTCGCCGCCCGGGCGCGGGATGCCGACGCAGAACGGATTGGTTCCCAGGCGCGCGTCTCGACCGCCGAACGGCGCGACGATCGGCCGCGACAGCACGTTGACGAAGTGGATCGAGACCAGGCCGTGCTCGATGCACTGCTCGGCCCAATGGCCGATCCGGCCGAGGTGGTGCGAATGCGCCAGGCCGACGACGCAGACGCCGTGCTCCTTGGCCCGCGCGGCGCCGAGCGCCATCGCTTCCTGGCCGATGACCTGGCCGTAGCCCTGGCAGCCGTCGAGCGTCAGCAGCGCGCCGCTGTCCTGGCGTATCTGGACATGCGCGTTGACGGCGAGCCCGCCCTCGAGCACGGCGTCGACGTAGCGCGGCACCATGCCCACGCCGTGCGAGTCGTGGCCGCGCAGGTTGGCTTCGACCAGGTTGGCCGCGACCTGAGCCGCCTCGCCGTCGGCCGATCCGGCAGCGGCGACGATCGCGTGCACGGCAACGGTCAACGCGTCGGCACGAAAAGTGAAGGTCTCGGTCATGAGCGGTTCTGAAAGTGAAGTCAGCCGAAGCGTAACAAGCGCGCCGCCCATCACCCTTTTTCTCGCTTCGGCCGCGGTGCAGTGGCACAGTCGGCGTATCGCATTCCGTTTGCAAGGCCACATCATGCAAAAGCTCGCCACCGTCGCCTTCATCGGTGTCTTATGCGCCAGCCCGGCTCTCGTCGCCGCGGCGACGCCGGGGACGCAGATCCTGCAGCAGCGAACCACCGACGGTCGCCTGCTGCTCACCGATCAACCGGCCGCCGGCGCGAAGACCGAGCGTTCGTGGCAGGTCGCCCACGAGGATCCCGCGGTCTCTCGCCAGCGCGCGATCGACGTCAAGGCCGAGGCGAACCTGGTGACCGAGCGCGTGCAGCGCATGCTCGATCGCCAGCAGCAGCAGCGCATCGAGGAGCAAGCGGTGCGGAGCCGCTGGGCCCCGCTGCCCTATGAGCGCGACCGGCTGCTGGCGCTCGACGGCCAGGAGGGCATTGGCTACGGCTACGCCGGTGGTGGAGGCTGCTGCGCCGTTCCCTTCCGCGCGTCGCCCTACATCGGCCCGCGCATCGGCGAGCCCCCGCGCTATGACCCGATCGCGCCGCGCAACCTGAACGGCCGCCCCGGCGGGCATGGCCGAGCTAAAGGATCAGGATCGCGCGGAAATCGTTGACGTTGGTGAAGGTCGGCCCGGTGACGATCAGGTCGCCGAGGGCGGCGAAGAACGGGTAGGCGTCGTTGCGGTCGAGGTGATCGCGGCCGCTCAGTCCGATCTGGCGCGCCCGCTCCAGCGTATCGGGTGTCACCACGGCACCGGCGTTGCTCTCGATGCCGTCGATGCCGTCGGTATCGGCGGCGAGCACCCAAACGCCCGGCTCGCCCTGCAACGCCAGCGCGCAGCCGAGCAGGAACTCGCCGGCGCGGCCGCCGCGGCCGCCCTTGTGCTTCACCGTCACCGTCGTCTCGCCGCCTGAGAGGACGACGCATGGCCGGGCGAACGGCTGACCGCGACGCGCGATCTGCCGCGCGAGCGCAGCGTGGACCTTGGCGACGTCACGCGACTCGCCCTCGATCTCGTCGCTGAGCACGTGGGCATCGAGGCCGGCGCTGCGTGCGAGCGCGGCTGCGGCATCGAGCGACTGCTGCGGCGTTGCGACCAGATGAACCTCGGTGCCGGCAAAGGCCGGATCGCCCGGCTTGGGCGTCTCGAGGGTGCCGCTCTCGAGGCCGGCGCGGATCGCAGGAGTGACCTCGATGCCGTGACGCGCCAGCACCGCGAGCGCATCGGCGCAGGTGGTCGGATCCGGGACGGTCGGGCCGCTGCCGATCACCGACGGCGAATCGCCGGGAACATCGCTCACCAGCAGTGTCACCACGCGCGCCGGCGCGCATGCCGCCGCGAGCCGGCCGCCCTTGATCGCGGAGAGGTGCTTGCGCACGCAGTTCATCTCGTCGATCGCCGCGCCGCTCTTCAGCAGCGCGCCGTTGATCGCCTGCTTCTCGGCGAAGGTCAGGCCGGCGGCCGGCAAGGCGAGCAACGACGACGCGCCGCCCGACATCAGGCAGACGACGAGATCGTCGGCCGAGAGGCCGCGAGCGAGCTCGAGGATTCGCGCCGCGGCGCGGCGCCCGGCTTCGTCGGGCACCGGATGCGCCGCCTGGACCACCTCGATCCGGGTCGCGCCGCGCGTCTGCGCCGCCAGGTAGGCCGGTGGTACCGAGTCGTAGCGCGTCACGACCAGGCCGCTCAGCGGCGCATCGGCGGGCCAGACAGCGTCGAGCGCCGCCGCCATCGCGCCGCCGGCCTTGCCTGCGCCGAGGACGACCGTGCGGCCGCGCGGCGGCGCCGGCAGGAAGTTCGCGAGCGACGGGCCCGGCAGCGCCTGCGCAACGGCGGCGTCGAAGAGCGCGCGCAGGAACGCGCGCGGATCGTCGCGCGGTGAGGCGATCGGCAAGCGGGTTTACTTCTTGTCGGCGCCGCCGCCGTCGCCGGCGTTGACCATCCAGGGGGTGCCGAACTTGTCGGTGCACATGCCGAAGCCGTCGGCCCAGAAGGTCTTCTGGTAGGGCATCGTCACCTTGCCGCCGGCCGCGAGCGCCTCGAAGATCGCCTTGCCCTTGGCGACATCGGGGTAGGCCAGCGACACCGTCATGCCTTTCATGCCCTCGAACGGCATGCCGGGCGGCATGTCGGAGGCCATGATGCGATCGCCTTCGAGCGTCATCGACGCGTGCATGACGCGCTTGGCGGCATCGCCGCTCAACGGCGGCTGGCCCGGCATCGGCGGCGCCTCGCCGTAGGTCATCGACATCTCGATCTTGCCGCCGAGCGTCTTCTCGTAGAAGCGCATCGCCTCGGCGCAAGTGCCGTCGAAACTGAGGTAGGGCTCGAACTGGGCCATCGTGATGCTCTCCTTTCATCGGGGTTGAAATGGGGGTCGAACAGTATGCCCCCTTCGGCGCTATCCTCGTCGTCCATGCTGATCGACTTCTTCTTCACCCTGCGCGCCGCCAAGCTCAAGGTCTCGGTCAAGGAGTACCTGACGCTGCTCGAGGCGCTCGAGGCCGGGGTCATCGACGACGCCGAAGAAGGGCCGACGATCGACCGCTTCTACTATCTGGCGCGGACCGCGCTGGTCAAGGACGAGGCGCAGTTCGACAAGTTCGACCGCGCCTTCGCCGCCTATTTCAAGGGCGTCGAGCTGCTCACCGACTTCACCCAGGAGATTCCGCTCGACTGGCTGCAGAAGAAACTCGAGCTCGAGCTCACCGCCGAGGAGAAGGCCAAGATCGAGAAGATGGGCTGGGACGAGCTGATGGAGACGCTGAAGAAGCGCTTCGAGGAGCAGAAGGAGCGTCACGAGGGCGGCAACAAGATGATCGGCACCGGCGGCACGAGCCCGTTCGGCGCCTACGGCTATAACCCCCAGGGCATCCGCGTCGGCCAGGACAAGGGCCGCAACAAGAGCGCGGTCAAGGTCTGGGACCAGCGCCAGTTCAAGGACTACGACGACTCGCTCGAGCTCGGCACGCGCAACATCAAGGTCGCGCTCAGGCGTCTGCGCCGCTTCGCGCGCGAAGGCTCCGACGAGGAGCTCGACCTCGACGACACGATCCGCGCGACGTCGAAGAACGCCGGCTGGCTCGACATCAAGATGGTCCCCGAGCGTCACAACAAGGTGAAGGTGCTGCTGCTGATGGACGTCGGCGGAACGATGGACGAGCACATCCACCGCGTCGAGGAGCTGTTCAGCGCCGCCAAGACCGAGTTCAAGCACCTCGAGTTCTATTACTTCCACAACTGCGTCTAC
>Ga0207691_10007148_pt1 | contig 10773 bp, 9 predicted proteins | sample KBSM13metaG_FD_184327 | JGI IMG/M metagenome (GOLD analysis project Ga0207691, IMG submission 184327) | Miscanthus rhizosphere microbial communities from Kellogg Biological Station, Michigan, USA - KBS M1-3 metaG (SPAdes) (version 2) | ecosystem: Host-associated > Plants > Roots > Rhizosphere >... | reverse complement strand
GCCCGCGCGCTCGACCAACTCTGCCGCGGTGCCGGCGGCGACGACGCGACCGCGCGCCAGCACGACGATGCGATCGCACAGCGCGGCGACTTCCTGCATGACGTGCGACGAGAACAACAGGCACTTGCCTTGTGTCCGCAGCGCGCGCAATTCATCGCGCAGCGTGCGTACGCTCATGATGTCGAGACCGTTCGTAGGTTCGTCGAGCAGGATCGTGTCCGGATCGTGCACGAGCGCGCGAGCGATCGCGACTTTCATCCGCTCGCCCTGCGAGAATCCCGCGGTGCGCCGATCGGCAAGCGGTGCCATGCCGAGCGTCGCGAAGAGCGCGTCGATCCTCGCTTCGAGCGCTGCGCCCGCGAGTCCGTACAGTCGACCGAAGTAGCGCACGTTCTCGCGCGCCGTCAGCCTCGGATAGAGGCCGCGCGCATCCGACAGCACGCCGATGCGGCCGCGAACGGCATACCGGTCGGCAACGACGTCGAGGCCACCCACGCGCGCATGGCCTGCGTCCGGCAGCACGAGCGTCGCAATCATCCGCAGCAATGTCGTCTTGCCGGCGCCATTGGGGCCGAGCAGGCCGGTGATCTCGCCGTCGGGCGCTGCGAACGTCACGCCGCGCACCGCCTCGACCTCGCGCTTCTTGCCGAACGCCTTTTGCAGCCCGTCGACGTCGATCATGACTGCGGCGCCAGGCGGTCGGGCCACGCCGGCGGCCGCTGCGAGTGCTCGAGGAAGTCGATGCACGACTGCGGCAACGTCGCGAAGCCCGCTTCGTCGACGAACGCCGCGATCAGTCTCGGCGCGCATGCGTGCGGCGAGACGATGTGGCCGAAGCCCCGCGCGACGACGAGTCGGCTCGCAGTGAGATTCTTCGCCACCTCGGCGGCGTATGCGGGCGGCGTAACGGGATCGAGCCCGCCCGACAGCAGCAGCACCGGCACGTCGCTCTTGACCGGCTGCACGAAGTCGGCCGGATAGGTGCCCTTCGGCCACTGGTCGCACACGGCGATCGTGCGGCGCGCGAGCGAGCGCACACGCTCGTCGTCGACGCCGTTGGTCCGTTCGGCGCGCGTCACGCGCGAGACGTCCTCTGCGCATGTCACCGAATAGTGCAGCCCGGGACTGAATTGATCGGGCAGGTCGCCGATGACCACGAGCGACGCGGCGACCAGTGGCGCGAAGTCACCTGCTTGCGCAAGTGCGAGCAATTCGGGAATCAGGCTTGCCGCCTCCGGCGAGTAGGTCAGCGGCTGCAGCGCGCCGATGACCATGTCGAACTCGACGTGCATCTCTCGCGTGATGCCGGTACGCGGATCGCGCAGCGTGATGGTCTTGCCGCCTTCGAGCGCTTGCCCGATCTCGCGCAGCGTCGCCGCCGGATCGGGATGCGCCTTCGCGCACGGCACCGACGCGCGACAGGCGGCGATCACGTCGTCGAGCGCGTCGTCGCGCGTTCGCCACACGTCGAACGAGATGCGCATCGACGGCGGCGCCACGCCGTCGAGCACGACGCTACGCACGTGCTGCGGATAGCGCCGAAGGTATTCCTGCGCGACGCGCGTGCCGTAGCTGCCACCCCACAGGTTGAGCTTCGAGTAGCCGAGCGCCTGGCGGACGGCATCGAGATCGGCGACAAAGGCCGACGTGGTGTATTGCGACGCGTCGATGTGGCGCCCGGCGAGCTGCCAAGCGCACAGCAGCGATTTCGGGACCGGATCGATGTCGAATTCGGCGTGCTCGTCGGGCGCGAACGCGGCGCAGTCGAGCGGCGCCGAGCGCCCGCTGCCGCGCTGGTCGACGAGGACGATGTCGCGGGTGCGGCGGATCGCGGAGAGCTGCAACGCGAAGGGGCCGAGCGTCGATGCCGCCTGGCCGGGGCCGCCGGCGAGCAGCACGAGGGGATCGGGCTTGGGCGACAGCGTGTTGGCCGGCAGGACGGCAACGAACACCGACAGTTTCGCACCATCCGGCTGATCGCGGTTCTCCGGCACTTCGAGCCGGCCGCACTGCACGGCCTGCGGGACTTTCGGCAGCCGGCATTCGGTCAACGCGATGCGACGCTCGGGCAGTGCGCGATCGCTGCACGAGGCGAGTGTCAGCGCGAGCACGGCGGCGGTCGCGGTGCGCGCGAGTGCGCGACGGATCGTGGACTCTGACATGGGCGCGGATGGTAGCATTTGCGAATGGCGGAACTCGAGCCGGGCATTGTCACCGATCTGCGCGATCGGCTCACGTACGGCGGCTACCTGCATCTCGATCGGCTGCTCGATGCACAGCATCCGCTTTCGGGCGCGCCCGAGCGTCCGGCGCGGCACGACGAGATGCTGTTCATCATCCAGCATCAGGTCGCTGAGCTGTGGATGAAGCTGATGATCCACGAGTTGCGCGCGGCCATCGCATACGTGCGCGCCGATGCGCTTGAACCCGCGTTCAAGATTCTGGCGCGCGTCAAGCTGATCCAGAAGCAGCTCTTCGAGCAGTGGGCCGTGCTCGAGACGCTGACGCCGTCGGAGTACGAAGGCTTCCGGCCCGCACTCGGTACTTCGTCGGGTTTCCAGTCACCGCAGTACCGCGCGATCGAATTCCTGCTTGGCAACAAGAACGCCGCGATTGTCGACGTGTTCCGTCACGACGAAGCGGTGTTCGCCGAACTCGACGCGCTGCTGCGCGCGCCATCGCTCTACGACGAGTTCCTGCGCCTCCTCGCACGGCGCGGGCTGCCCGTGCCGCGCGAGACGCTCGAGCGCGACGTCACGCAACCGTACGTGCGCAATCCCGCGCTCGTGCCGGTCTTCCAGCAGATCTACGCGGACCCTGCACAGTGGTGGGATGCGTACGACATGTGCGAGAAGCTGATCGATGTCGAGGAGGCGTTCCAGCTCTGGCGCTTCCGGCACATGAAGACCGTCGAGCGGATCATCGGCTACAAGCCAGGCACTGGCGGATCGTCGGGCGTCGGCTTCCTGCGCCGAGCGCTCGAGCAGTCGTTCTTCCCGGAACTGATCGACGTGCGCACCGTGATCGGCACGCGATGAGCGCGGCGGGCCAGGCCCGACCGGGTGCACTTCTACCTCCAGGCCCTAGCGACATCGAACGCAGCGTCGCCTCGCTGGGCGAGGGCGACCTCACCGAGCACGGCTTGGCGCTGCACGTTGCGCCATTGTTCTCGCGCGTGCTCGGCGCAGCACCTGGCCGCACTTACCTCGCCAACCACTCGCTCGGCCGGCCGCTCGATGCGATGGACGACGACGTGCGCGAGGGACTCGCGGCGTGGTACGACCGCATGGGCGGCGCGTGGGACGCGTGGATGGCCGAGAGCGCGGCGCATCGCGACCGGCTCGCGCGACTGCTGGGCGCACCGGGCGGCGACTGCATCGTGTCGAAGACCAGCGCCGGTCAGGGACTGCGCGCGATTCTGAACACGTTCGACGCCGCGGTCGTCCCGCGCGTCGTCGCGTTGCGCGGCGAGTTCGATTCGATCGACGTGATCCTGCGCGAGTATGCACGGCGCGGGCGCATCGCGCTGTCGTTCGTCGAGGCGCGTGCGGACGGCCGCTTCGAGCACGACGACATTGTGGCCGCGATCGGCGGCCGTGCCGATCTGGTCGTCGTCTCGGAAGTTGTCTTCAACACCGGGCAGCGACTCGACGATGTCGCAGCACTCGTCGGCGCGACGCATGCGGCGGGGGGCTGGTTGCTGCTCGACGTCTACCATTCGCTCGGCGCGTTGCCGGTCGACGTCATCCGGCACGACGTCGACTTTGCCATCGGCGGCAGCTACAAGTATCTGCGCGGCGGTCCGGGCGCCTGTTTCCTGTACCTGCACCCGCGCCATCTCGACGGGTCGCTGCGCACGCTCGACATCGGCTGGTTCGCGAAGCGCGAGCGGTTTCTGTATCGGCGGCCCGATCCCCCCGAGCTCGCCGAAGGAGGCGACGCGTTCCTCGAATCGACGCCGCCGGTCGTCACGTGCTACCAGGCGCGCGCAGGACAGCGGTTGCTGCTCGCGCTGGGTGCTGCGCGTGTCCGCGCATATTCACTGCGGCAGCAGCGCCGGCTGGTCGAGTTGCTCGCGGAACAGGGCGTGGCGGCGAAAGGTGGAACGCCCGACCGCGGTGCGTTCGTCGTCGTCGATACACCGCTCGCCACGCAATGGTGCGACGCGCTCGCCGCGCGCGGTATCGTCACCGATGCACGCGGTCCATGGCTGCGGTTGTGCCCGGACGTGCTGACGCCGGACGCCGATCTCGTCGCGGCTGCCGTCGCGCTCGGCCGTGTCAGACGCTGTGCGTGATCAGGCGGACGAGGATCAAGAGCGATGCGACGAGGATGGCGGCGGCGAGGATGCCGACGACGATCACCTGATGCGGCTTGATCGTCACGGCATCGCGCTGCATCGCGGTACCTTTGCGGATGCCGAAAAAGCTCCAGAACACGGCACCGGCGATTTCCAGCAGCGTGGCCGGTCGTGTTGCCGGCGCAGCCGGATCGGGCGGTGGTTCCGCAGGTGTCATCCTCGAAAATGTAGCATTTTCAGGGGCCTTCTGGCCCGAAAGCGCTTGAAAGGCGCTGTTTGCCACCCCATTCTCCAGCCGTTCAACCCATTCCTGCAGCGACAAGATCATGCGCTTCGACAAGCTCACGACCAAGTTTCAACAGGCGCTCGCGGACGCGCAGAGCCTGGCCCTGGGCCACGACAACGGTTTCATCGAGCCGCAGCATTTGCTGTCTGCGCTGCTTGCGCAGGAGGATAGCGGCACGGCGTCGCTGCTTGCGCGGGCCGGCGTCAACGTGCCCCGCGTGCAGGCGACGCTGAAGACCGAGATCGGCAACCTGCCCAAGGTCGAGGGCACCGGCGGCGAGATCACGATCTCCCGCGACCTGAACAACCTCCTCAACCTGACTGACAAGGAAGCGACGAAGCGCGGCGACCAGTTCATCGCCAGCGAGCTCTTCCTGCTGGCGCTCACCGATGACAAGGGACCGACGGGCCGGCTGCTCAAGGAACAGGGGCTGACTCGCAAGTCTCTCGACGCCGCGATCGACGCCGTTCGCGGCGGCGCCAACGTCGATTCGCAGGAGGCGGAGGGGCAGCGCGAGGCGCTTGCGAAATACACGATTGACCTTACCGAACGCGCGCGGCAAGGCAAGCTCGACCCGGTTATCGGTCGCGACGACGAGATCCGCCGGACGATCCAGATCCTGCAGCGGCGCACGAAGAACAACCCGGTGCTGATCGGCGAGCCTGGCGTCGGCAAGACGGCGATCGTCGAAGGCCTCGCGCAGCGCATCATCAACGGCGAGGTGCCGGAGACGCTGAAGAACAAGCGCGTGCTGTCGCTCGACATGGCGCAACTGCTCGCGGGCGCCAAGTACCGCGGCGAGTTCGAGGAGCGCCTGAAGGCCGTGCTGAAGGACATCGCCGCCGATGCCGGCCGCACGATCGTGTTCATCGACGAATTGCATACGATGGTCGGCGCCGGCAAGGCCGAAGGCGCGATCGACGCCGGCAATATGCTGAAGCCGGCGCTCGCGCGCGGCGAGCTTCATTGCGTCGGCGCGACGACGCTCGACGAATACCGCAAGTACATCGAGAAGGACGCCGCGCTCGAGCGGCGTTTCCAGAAGGTGCTGGTCGACGAGCCGTCGGTCGAGTCGACGATCGCGATACTGCGCGGTCTGCAGGAACGCTACGAGATTCACCACGGCGTCGAGATCACCGATCCGGCGATCGTCGCCGCCGCGGAGCTCTCGCATCGCTACATCACCGATCGGTTCCTGCCGGACAAGGCGATCGACCTGATCGACGAGGCGGCGGCGCGGATCAAGATGGAGATCGATTCCAAGCCGGAAGCAATGGACAGGCTCGACCGCCGGATGATCCAGCTCAAGATCGAGCGCGAGGCGGTGAAGAAGGAGAAGGACGACGCGTCGAAGAAACGTCTTGCGGCGATCGAGGACGAGATCAAGCGGCTCGAGCGCGAGTACGCCGACATGAACGACGTGTGGCAGGCCGAGAAGGCGCAGGTGGCGGGTTCGCAGCACATCAAGGAAGCGATCGACAAGATCAAGCTGCAGATGGAGGAGGCCAAGCGCAAGGGCGACTGGCAGGCGATGTCCGAACTGCAGTACGGCAAGCTGCCGCAGCTCGAGGCGCAGCTCAAGAAGGCCGACAAGACGTTGGCCGCCGAGCAGGCCAAGAAGCCGCAGCTGCTGCGCACGCAGGTGGGCGCGGAGGAAATCGCCGAAGTCGTGTCGCGCGCCACCGGCATTCCCGTCTCCAAGATGATGCAGGGCGAGCGCGACAAGCTGCTCGCGATGGAGGAGCGGCTGCACCAGCGCGTGATCGGCCAGGACGAGGCCGTGCGCCTCGTCGCCGACGCGATAAGGCGTTCACGCTCGGGGCTGTCGGATCCGAACCGTCCGTACGGATCGTTCCTCTTCCTGGGCCCGACCGGTGTGGGCAAGACCGAGCTCACAAAGGCACTCGCCGAATTCCTGTTCGATACCGACCAGGCGATGGTGCGTATCGACATGTCCGAGTTCATGGAGAAGCACTCGGTCGCGCGGCTCATCGGCGCGCCGCCGGGTTACGTGGGTTACGAGGAAGGCGGCTATCTGACCGAAGCCGTACGCCGCAAGCCGTACGCGGTGATCCTGTTCGACGAGATCGAGAAGGCGCATCCGGACGTGTTCAACGTCCTTTTGCAGGTGCTCGACGACGGCCGGCTCACCGACGGGCAGGGCCGTACCGTCGACTTCCGCAACACCGTCATCGTCATGACATCGAACCTCGCATCGCACAAGATCCAGCAGATGACCGACGAGGACAAGGATCCCGAGCTGATCAAGATCGAGGTCATGGCGGAGGTGAAGACGCATTTCCGCCCGGAATTCGTCAACCGGATCGACGAGATCGTGGTGTTCCATCCGCTCGCGAAGGCGCAGATCGCCAGCATCGCGCGCATCCAGCTGCGCGGCCTCGAGCAGCGGCTGGCGAAGCTCGAGATCCGGCTCAACGTCAGCGATGCCGCGCTCGCCCACGTCGCGCAAGCCGGCTTCGATCCGGTCTACGGTGCGCGGCCGCTGAAGCGCGCGATCCAGCAGCAGATCGAGAACCCGCTGGCGAAGGAAATACTGTCCGGCAAGTATGCGGCCGGCGACACGGTCAATGTGAAGATGGCGGGCAGCCAGATCGCATTCGCGAAAACGTGATCGGCGCGCGGGTGGCGGCCTCGTAGCTCGGGCTAGGCGGCGTGCAGCAGGCGTCCCCCTGCGAATGCCCAGTTCTCCCACGCCGTTTCGACGAATACGATCATCACCTGCTCGGGGTCGAGTCCGGGGGCCAGCGACAACGCGCGGACGATGTCCGCGACGAGCTTGCGCTTGATCTTGACGCTGCGCCCCACCGACCACAGGATTTCGACGAGCACGAAGTCGGCGCCGCGCTTGGTTGCGACATCAGGGTACGTGGGATCGGCGCGGAAGTTGTCGGCGTCGAGTTCGAGCACGCGCTGGAAGCGGTCGGTTTCGGGCACGCCGTTCGCGACCAGCGAGCGATGGACGGCGTCCAGAATTGCGGACTTGAACTCGCGCGGGCGTTTCTCTTGCAGCGTGACGGTGACCAGCGGCATCGGTGATTCCTTCCAAATGTTCGCCGTCCGGCCCTGCGGGCGGCCGGCGCGGGTGATCAGGCGTATGGAACGGAGTGCGACGCCGGCGCCACCAGCAGGGACGCCAGCGCCGAACGGATGAAGCCCGGCCGCGCACTCGCAGGCCGCAGCACACCTGCCCCGCCCAGGCCCACGATGCGGAATGTCGCATCCCCCTGCGCCTCGACGACGGTATTGCCGTTCGATTCGACCACCCAGTTGTCGCCCGGCCGGAGCACGACGTCGTCGCGCGCACGCTCCTCGGTGAGCCAGAGCGTTCCGCGGGTTACGCGCAGCGTGGCACCGCGGATGTTCGGCAGCGTGATCGCCTCCCGAGCGGTCAGTTTGACGACGGTACCGGTTTCGAAGCAGGCCATAGCAACCTCCGTTAGAATGCGTTTCGATCATTCGATGCCAGCCGGGAAACGTGGGACTTCTGGGGCATCGATGAGAGGTATTCTGGTGGTCCTGCACGTCTTCCTCAACCGTTCATTCGGAATGGTTTGCATGCATGGAACGAATGCATAAAACCCTGCGCGCGCTGCCGTCGCTCGACTTCCTCCGCGGTTTCGAGGCCGCGGGACGGCGGCTGTCGTTCACGCTCGCCGCCGAGGAGCTGTTCGTCACGCAGTCGGCGCTGTCGCGCCAGATCAAGGCGCTGGAAGACGCGCTCGGCGTGGCGTTGTTCGAGCGGCGGCATCGCGCACTGGCGCTGACGCCGATCGGCAGCGCTTTCCATCGCGACGTGACCGAAGGCCTCGAGGCTCTCGCTGCCGGCGCCGAGCGCGCACGTGGCGGAACGCGTGCGCCCGGGCTCACGCTGTCGACGACCGTTTCGTTCGCGTCGCTGTGGATCATCCCGCGGCTCGCGACCTTTCGCGCGAGGCATCCGGACGTCGAGGTCTACGTGTCGGCGGATGATCGCCTCGTCGATCTCGCCCGCGGCGATGTCGACGTCGTTGTCCGCTACCTACCGGACGCCGCGGTCCCGCAGCACGCGGTGCGCCTGTTCGGCGAGCGGATGACGCCCGTCGCAAGTCCGGCGGTGGCCAACGGTGCATCGCCACTGCGCTCGCCGGCCGATCTCACGCACCACGTGTTGCTCCACCTGGACGACCCCGACGGCCGTACGCCGTGGCTGGACTGGCGCAGCTGGCTCGCGTCGAACGGGCAGCCGGGCCTGAAGCCCGCGGGGTCGCTGCGCTTTCGGATATACGACCAGGTGGTACAGGCCGCCGTCGGCGGTCAGGGTGTCGCGCTCGGCCGGTTGCCGATGATCGCCGAGCATTTGCGCGATGGCCGGCTGGTGGCGCCCTTTGCGCGCAAGTACGATTCGGCGCGCGGTTACTTCGCGCTGGCAGCACCGCGCGTCGCCGAGCGCGAGGACGTCGCGGCGTTCCTGCGCTGGCTCGCCGACGAAGCGTCGCTCGAAGCGTCGCGCGCAGATCCATTGCTGCCGCAGGTTCCGGCGCTGGTGGGAGACCCACCCGCTGCGTCACGCCGCCGCGCTGCAGGCAAGCGCTGAAGCGACGCGACCTTCGCATGCAACCGCCCGCGACGCCCGCTCATCAAGACGTACGCCCGTCCGCATGGGTCGAGCGTTTCGCGCACCTGGTGCGGGGTGATGGGCGGGTCCTCGACGTCGCTGCGGGACGCGGGCGCCATGCGCGGCTGTTCGCGGCCCGTGGCGCGCACGTGGTGGCCGTCGACCGCGACGCCGATGCGCTGGCCTCGCTGCGCGCCATCGCCGGCGTCGAGACATTCGTCGCCGACATCGAGGCGGGGCCATGGCCCTTTCCGGGCGAAACGTTCGACGCAATCGTCGTGACGAACTACCTGCATCGGCCTCTGTTCGCGCCCATCGTCGCCGCGCTGGCCGCCGGTGGCGTGCTGCTGTACGAGACCTTCGCGGAGGGGCACGAAGCGCTCGGGCGACCGACGAACCCCGCGTTCCTGCTGCGGCAAGACGAGTTGCTCGACGTCGCCCGCGGGGGGCTTTCGATCGTCGCATTCGAGCAGGGTCGGCTCGCAGGCGTTCGGCCGGCGATCGTGCAGCGCCTGGCGGCGATCCGCCCGGGTCGAGACGAGGTGCCGCGCCTGCTGCCGTGAATCGTCGAACTGCGGGCTTCCAGTTGCGAAACCCCGCGGAACACCACCGGCAGCGGGTGCGCGCGGCCGAGGGGGAATCGGGTAGAATCGCGTTTTTTCGACGCCGTATTTCATGCTTTCTGGCAGTCTTGTAGCGATCGTGACGCCGATGCAGCCCGGCGGCGCGCTCGACTTCCCTGCACTCGCGCGCCTCATCGATTTCCACACGGGCAACGGCACGTCGGGAATCGTCATCGTCGGGACGACGGGTGAGTCGCCGACGGTCAACGTCGACGAGCATTGCCAGCTGATCAAGGCGGCGATCGATCACGCGGCCGGACGCATACCGGTCATCGCCGGCACCGGCGGCAACTCGACGGCGGAAGCGATCGAGCTCACGCGCTTTGCAAAAGGCGTCGGCGCAGCCGCGTGCCTGTCGGTCGTGCCGTACTACAACAAGCCGACGCAGGAAGGGATGTACCGGCATTTCAGGACGATCGCCGAAGCAGTCGACCTGCCGGTGGTTCTTTACAACGTGCCGAGCCGCACCATCGCCGATCTCGCGACGGAGACGGTGCTGCGTCTCGCGGAAATTCCGGGAATCGTCGGGCTGAAGGATGCGACGTCCGATCTCGTCCGCCTGGTCGACATGCGCAGCCGGTTGCCGGCCGCGCGCGACTTCGCGCTGTATTCGGGTAACGACGACACGGCGCTCCCGTTCATGCTGCTCGGTGGCGACGGCGTGATCTCGGTTACGGCGAACGTTGCGCCGCGCGCCGTGTCGGAGGTTTGCGCGGCCGCGCTCGCCAACGACGTCGTGACGGCACGGCGGAAGAACGCGCGGTTGATGAGCCTGCATACGCGGCTTTTCGTCGAAACGAACCCGATTCCCGTCAAATGGGCGCTGGCCGAGATGGGATTGATCCACAACGAATTGAGGCTTCCGCTGACGCCGTTGTCGCCGCGCTTCCACGATGCGCTTCGCGCCGTGCTCCGCGACACTGGCTGCCTCGGCGAGCCTGCCTTGAAG
>Ga0207691_10007147_pt1 | contig 10773 bp, 8 predicted proteins | sample KBSM13metaG_FD_184327 | JGI IMG/M metagenome (GOLD analysis project Ga0207691, IMG submission 184327) | Miscanthus rhizosphere microbial communities from Kellogg Biological Station, Michigan, USA - KBS M1-3 metaG (SPAdes) (version 2) | ecosystem: Host-associated > Plants > Roots > Rhizosphere >... | reverse complement strand
CGAATTTGACATGGTTCTGCAACATAAAATGTGCATTCAGCAAATTGTGCATTCCCTTAATATAATGTTGCGATTCCACTTTTTTCATGAAAGGTTCTTTCTCAAACAGGTCTACCCATCGTTGGCAATTTCGATAGTATAACAGGAAATCCTGGAGAATAAATCCATACCATGCATAGCTTTGATAGAGATAAAGCCTTTCATAAAAACCCTTGAAAGAAGCTGCATTTTCAGGAAGATGTTGTTCGAAAAATTGTTTCACCGCATCTTCATCCTGCTTCACTCTCGCATGACCCATACGAATATACCATCCATAAAGTTGAAGGGCCAGGTTAGATAATTTGCCCACCATCACGAGTCTTTCATCGAGCTCGTCAACTTCATTTGCCAGTTGTTCTGCCCTGTCTTCAAAACTTCTCGTGATATGTAAAGACTCGATCTTTTTTTCGAAAATAAGTGCCTGCAACCAAAAAGTAATCTGGTTAAAAGCCCGCGCAATTTCCTTGATCCGGGCCAGGATTTTCAGGCTCTGCGAGTAGAGTCCCTTGTTATATAATATCCTCGCATGATCCATTTGTTCATGCAGTTGCATGTCGATATTGGAATCATCACGCATGATGCGCAAACTGGAAAGTATTTGCTTATACAAATGAGCTTTAAGGTTTGATAACTGTTGTTTTTTTATGGTTGGATTTTTCCGCAACAGTTGTTCCTCATCGTAGAGATCCATTTTATCCAGGGCATCAAACAATTGGATGATCTTAAGGTCATCCGTAGCCGAATTCCTTTTAACAAACAGTTTGAAATTCCTTTTTTCGGCCTTTTCCAACGTTTGAATCAACTGGAATAATTCATCTTTTGAGCGGTTGGGCATCGTACATACAGTTCTTTACAACCCTTACCGGGCGTGGGTTACAGTTAAAATCAGTCCTTTTCGGAGGCGTAAAATACAAATGAAAATGGATTTATTTCCCGGTTTAATAGGGATAAATTCGTGATAGCAGGCTGTTTTTACCTTTATCCTGATAAGCAATAAAAAACCAACGGCCTGCTTTTTTCTTTTGATTACGACTCAATAAAGTTATGGCATCTGAAAGGATATACATATTTGATACAACGTTAAGGGATGGCGAACAAGTTCCGGGTTGCAAACTCAACACGGCTGAAAAGATCGACATTGCCCTTCAACTTGAGGCATTGGGAGTCGATATCATCGAAGCCGGATTTCCCATTTCCAGCCCTGGTGATTTTGACGCTGTGACTGAAATTTCCAAGGTTATTAAAAATGCAGTGGTATGCGGACTTAGCCGGGCCGTGCAAAAAGATATTGAAACTGCCGCTGCGGCATTGAAATACGCTGTGAGACCAAGAATTCATACTGGTATCGGCACTTCAGATTTTCATATCCGTTCCAAATTCAACAGTAACAGGGAAGATATTCTTGAACGTGCCATTCAATGCGTAAAGTGGGCCAGGAAGTATACCGACAATGTGGAGTTTTATGCAGAAGATGCAGGACGTACAGAAAATGAATACCTCGCTCGTGTAGTGGAGGCCGTTATTAAGGCAGGTGCAACTACAATCAATATTCCGGATACTACAGGTTATTGCCTTCCGCATCAATATGGTGAGAAAATGGCTTACCTGATCAACAATGTCCCCAATATCGACAAAGCCATTCTTTCCTGTCATTGTCATAATGACCTGGGACTTGCAACGGCAAACTCAATCTCCGGTGCCATGAATGGTGCAAGGCAGATCGAGTGTACCATCAACGGACTGGGTGAAAGGGCAGGTAATACATCCCTTGAAGAAGTTGTGATGGTGATCAAACAACACCAGCAACTGGGATTGTACACACAGATCAATTCAACACAATTAAATCCTGTTAGCCGTCTTGTTGCAGAAACGATGCGCATGCCGGTTCAACCTAATAAAGCAATTGTAGGTGCAAATGCATTTTCGCATTCTTCAGGTATCCACCAGGATGGCTTCCTTAAAGATGCGCAGACTTATGAAATCATTAACCCTGAAGAAGTGGGTGCCGACCTTTCCAAAATTGTACTTACGGCAAGAAGTGGCAGATCAGCCCTTGCTTACCGTTTCCGCAATCTTGGTTATGAATTTAGCAGAAATGATGTAGACGTTCTCTATGAGAGGTTTCTCAAAGTGGCAGACGAGATCAAAGAAGTGAATGATGAAGACCTTCTCTTATTAGCCAAAAAATACCAGCCGGTTACGGCCTAGTATAAAGAGTTTTTCTCATGTCCAGCTTTGGTGGCGTGGCCAAAAGCCACGCCTTTTTTAACAACTGTACTGAAAGTTTTAAAGTAAAATGGGTAAGACAATATTCGATAAGATCTGGGATAAACATATCGTCTCAACAATTGAAGGCGGACCATCGGTATTTTATATCGATAAACATTTTATTCATGAAGTAACATCTCCCCAGGCTTTCCAGGGACTCTCCAATCGCGGACTAGATGTCTTCAGGCCAAAACAAATTGTTGCTACTGCTGATCATAATGTGCCTACCATAAACCAACATCTACCTATAACCGAAGAATTGTCGAGGAAACAGGTAGAAGCATTGAAAACAAATTGTGCGTCGTTTGGCATTGAATTATACGGGCTTGGACATCCATACCAGGGGATCGTACATGTGATCGGACCAGAACTGGGTATCACACAACCGGGTATGACAATAGTTTGTGGCGATAGCCATACTTCAACGCACGGGGCATTTGGCGCTATTGCCTTTGGCATCGGTACCAGCGAAGTGGAAATGGTGATGGCTACACAATGTCTTTTACAAACCAGGCCTAAGCTGATGCGCATCAATGTAGAAGGCGAATTACAACCAGGAGTTTTATCAAAAGACATCATCCTTCATATCATATCACAGATCTCCGCATCAGGAGCAACCGGTTATTTTGTCGAATACGCCGGAGAGGCCATTCGCAACCTTTCAATGGAAGGAAGGATGACCATCTGCAATATGAGTATTGAAATGGGTGCAAGAGGCGGATTGATAGCTCCGGATGAAGTTTGTTTTTCGTATCTTGAGGGAAGAGAATTTGCGCCTAAAGGAGAAGCATGGAATAAAGCAGTTGAATACTGGAAAACACTGACCACAGATCAGGATGCAGTATTTGATAAAGAGATCCATATTAATGCCGCCGAAATCTCTCCAATGATCACCTATGGTACCAACCCTGGAATGGGAGTCGGTATCACCGAGAAAATTCCTTCCGTTGAATCACTGAACAGCGCCGACCAACCATCATTTATTAAAGCACTTCAGTATATGGGCCTTGAAGCGGGTACACCGATCAAGGGAAAAAATGTGGACTATGTATTTATCGGAAGCTGCACCAATTCCAGGATTGAAGACCTGAGACTTGTAGCAGGATTTGTGAAAGGAAAAAAGAAAGCGGATAATGTAGAAGTCTGGGTAGTGCCTGGCAGCAAACAGGTAGAACAACAGGCCATAAAAGAAGGGATCGATAAGGTGTTTGAAGCGGCAGGATTTCAACTTCGTCAGCCAGGATGCTCCGCATGCCTTGGTATGAATGAAGACAAGATACCCGCAGGAAAATATTGTATCAGTACCAGCAACAGGAATTTTGAGGGAAGACAGGGACAAAATGCAAGAACATTGCTGGCTTCTCCACTTACCGCTGCTGCCGCGGCCATCACCGGAAAAATTGCAGATATCAGGGAACTGATCTAGGAATATAATTTATGCAAAAAAGAAGTATAGATATCGTCACCTCAACAGCAGTACCACTGCCTATAGAAAATGTGGATACGGACCAGATCATTCCTGCAAGGTTTCTTAAAGGAACAACGCGTGATGGTTTCGGAAAAAATCTTTTCCGCGACTGGCGTTATGAACACAACAATGAAGCAGAACCAAAACCTGGTTTCGTTTTAAATAACAATATATACGGCGGAAGCATCCTCGTTGCCGGGAAAAATTTCGGTTGCGGATCAAGCCGTGAACACGCAGCATGGGCTTTGAAGGATTTTGGATTTGATGTGGTAGTGAGTAGTTTTTTTGCTGACATTTTCAGCAACAATGCGCTCAATAATTTTTTACTCCCCGTGAAAGTTTCTGATGAATTCCTGGAGCAAATTTTTATGGCCATTGAAAAAGATCCTGATACCCTGATCAAAGTAGACCTGCCTGCACAAACAATTAGTTTGTTATCAACTGGTGCAGCAGAAAAATTCGACATTAATCCATATAAAAAAGAATGCCTGTTGAATGGGTACGACGATATCGATTATTTGTTGACGTTAAGAAGCAGTATTGAAGCATTTGAAAAGCAATTACATCCATAGAATTTATGCATAAGAATATAGCCGTAATACCAGGTGATGGAATAGGACCGGAAGTGATCGCTCAGGCATTGCGTGTACTCGACGCTGTTGGAGAACAATACGGACATCAATTTTATTATAACTGGTGCCTCATGGGCGCAGATGCCATAGACAAAACAGGAAGTCCTCTTCCGGATGAAACAGTAACCACCTGTTTGCAGAGTGATGCTATTTTATTTGGTGCCATCGGCCATCCTAAATATGACAACGACCCAACCGCAAAAGTAAGACCCGAACAGGGACTGCTTAAGCTCCGTAAAGCACTTGGACTTTTTGCCAACATACGCCCGGTGAAAACTTATCCATCGCTGTTTCATTTATCGCCGTTAAAAACAAATGCACTTGAAAATGTTGACTTCGTCATTTTCCGTGAACTGACAGGCGGTATTTATTTCGGTAAAAAAGAACTCAGTGAAGATCAACTGACTGCTTCAGATGAGTGTATATATCAGCGTTATGAAGTTGAGCGCATTGCACATCTTGCATTTCAATTTGCCGGACGCAGAAGAAAAAAATTAACGCTGGTTGACAAAGCCAATGTATTGGAAACTTCAAGACTATGGAGAAGAACTGTACAGGACATTGCAAAATCATATCCTGAGATACAGGTCGAATATATGTTCGTGGATAATGCTGCAATGCAGATCATCCTCAACCCAAAACAATTTGATATCATACTTACAGAAAATATGTTTGGTGATATCATCAGCGATGAAGCCAGTGTGCTGAGTGGTTCATTGGGATTGCTTCCATCGGCATCAATCGGTGAAGGAAAATCTCTTTTCGAACCCATTCATGGTTCTTATCCCCAGGCAACGGGCAAGGATATTGCAAATCCCATTGGTTCTTTACTTTCTGTTTCGTTGATGCTGGAGTATTTCGGTTTACAGAAAGAAGCAGACAATGTTAAGGATGCTATTAACTGGACACTTGAAAATGGATTTGTTACAAAAGATATTGATCCTGTCAATTTCTATTTTACTTCCACCATTGGAGAATTGATCTGTGATTTCATTTACAATAAAATTCCGGGCGGTGTAAATAAAGCGAATATAGAATTGCGTAAATCAACAATAATATAATGAGTGAGCAGCAATAAACTTTGCTGAATCAAAATGAAATACTATAACGAAAATACTATCCTCTGGCTCAATGGTGAACTGATAAAAGCGACCGAAGCTAAAACAGATCTATATGGACAATCGCTCCATTATGGATATTCTGTATTTGAAGGCATCAGGGCTTATCGTACAGAAAACGGGGATACGAAGATTTTCAAGGCCGAACAGCATTATGAAAGGTTGCAGAAATCAGCAGAGGCTCTTAACATGCCCTATCCATGGCGTGTAGACGAACTCATTTCGGCAACATACACTGTGTTAGAAAAAAACAGCCAACAGGATGCATATATAAGACCAATTGTTTACGCACCTGCCAATATGAGTTTCGCTCTTAATGATGTTTCACATATTGCTATTGAAACCTGGGAGATGGCTCCGTTTCTTGGAGACAAACTGTTGCGTGTAATGAGTTCTTCATTTCAACGTCCCAATCCAAAAGGTTTTTATATACATGCAAAAGCCGGCGGCCACTATGTTAATTCTATACTAGCGAGCCAGGAAGCAAAAGCAAAAGGATTTGATGAAGCATTGCTTAGCGACATGAATGGTTTTATTGCCGAAGGTCCGGGTGCCAATGTTTTTTTCGAAAAAGACGGAACATTCTATACACCTGCAGGCGGAAATATATTGACGGGTATCACCAGGGCAACAGTATTGGAATTATGCAAAGAGATGAATATCCCTGTAGTAGAAAAACAACTTGGCTATGAAGATCTGAAAAATGCTGACGCAGCGTTTTTCTGCGGTACTGCTGCAGAAGTGATCGGATGGTCATCGATCGATGATACTGATTTCCCTCTCGCATGGAAAGAATCGGTTGGCCGGAAAATACAACTGGCTTATGCAGACCTTGTCAGGGAAAAAGCAAATACAAAAGAAAAAGAATTAAATACAGCGGATCTGACCGCAATATCATAAGGCATGGCAGAATTGAACAGATATAGTAAAACGATCACACAGGACGAAACACAACCTGCAGCGCAGGCTATGTTATATGGAATTGGCCTGACAGAAGAAGATTTGAAAAAAGCGCAGGTTGGAATTGTGAGCATGGGCTATGATGGCAATACCTGCAATATGCATTTGAACGATCTTGCAGCTTCTATTAAAAAATCTGTTTGGTCGAGCGACCTGGTTGGATTGATCTTCCATACTATCGGTGTGAGTGATGGCATATCAAACGGTACTGATGGTATGAGGTATTCACTGGTGAGCCGCGATATCATTGCAGATTCAATTGAAGCAGTTTGCGGTGCACAGTATTATGATGGATTGATCGCTGTTCCCGGTTGTGATAAAAACATGCCAGGATCCATCATTGCCATGGGAAGGTTGAACAGGCCTGCAATCATGGTTTATGGCGGAACAATTGCCCCCGGTCACTATAAAGGACAGGACCTGAACATAATTTCTGCTTTTGAAGCGCTTGGACAAAAAATTGCGGGTCAATTGAACGAAGCAGATTTCAAAGGCATAGTAATGAATTCCTGTCCGGGTGCCGGCGCCTGCGGAGGAATGTATACGGCCAATACCATGGCTTCAGCTATCGAAGCACTGGGAATGAGCCTCCCCTACTCTTCTTCCAATCCCGCCCTCAGCGAAGACAAACAAAAAGAATGCGAAACTGCAGGTAAGGCTATCCGTTACCTGCTCGAAAAAGATATTAAACCCCGCGACATCATGACGCGCAAAGCATTTGAAAATGCCATCAACGTGATCATGGTCCTCGGAGGAAGCACCAATGCAGTGTTACACTTAATTGCCATGGCAAGAAGTGTGGACCTCAACCTTACACAGGATGATTTCCAGGAGATCAGTAATAAAGTTCCATTGCTGGCTGATCTTAAGCCTAGTGGAAAATACCTGATGGAAGACCTTCACAACATTGGCGGAGTACCGGCAGTAATGAAATACCTGTTGAAAAATGGATTGTTACATGGTGATTGTCTGACAGTAACCGGAAAAACAATTGCAGAAAATCTTGAAGCTGTACCGGACCTGGATTTTGACCAGCAGAAAATTATCCTTCCATTACATCAACCACTGAAAGCAACCGGACACCTGCAGATCCTTTATGGAAATATTGCGACAGGTGGAAGTGTAGCCAAGATCAGTGGAAAAGAAGGAGAATATTTTGAAGGACCAGCGCGTGTTTTTGATGGTGAAAAAGATCTTATTGCGGGTATACAATCGGGCCGCGTTGAACAAGGCGACGTAGTAGTGATCCGTTATGTTGGTCCGCGCGGCGCTCCGGGTATGCCAGAAATGCTTAAGCCCACATCGGCTATCATCGGGGCAGGCCTGGGAAAAACTGTTGCATTGATCACAGATGGAAGATTTAGCGGAGGCACACATGGTTTTGTAGTGGGTCATATTACACCTGAAGCTTTCGATGGTGGAAATATTGCGTTTATCCATGACGGTGATACGATCAGGATCGATGCCGTGAGCAGGAATATTGATGTAATGATCGATGAGGAAGAACTGGAAAAAAGAAGATCTGAATGGGTGAAGCCTGAACTGAAAGCAAAAAAAGGACTGCTCTATAAATATGCGATGCAGGTGAGCAGTGCAGCCGAGGGTTGTGTAACAGACGAACCGGTAAACACCACCGGATCAACGATAACGTTGACCTATACACGTAATAAAATAAACGAAAAGGTATGAACAGTGTTGAAGCCATTGATATAAAGACCGTAAATGGAAAGGCAAACGCAGAACCAGTTACCAAAACGATCAGCGGATCAATTGCAGTACTTGAAGCCTGCATAGCTGAGGGTGTGGAAACTATATTCGGTTATCCGGGTGGTGCCATCATGCCCATCTATGACGCTTTATATGACTACCGTGAAAAGCTTGAGCATATCCTGGTCAGGCATGAACAGGGTGCCACTCATGCTGCACAGGGCTATGCCCGTGTTAGTGGAAGGACAGGCGTTGTGTTTGCTACCAGCGGACCGGGTGCTACTAATCTTGTAACAGGATTGGCAGATGCCATGATTGATTCTACACCGATGGTCTGTATCACCGGACAGGTATTTGCGCATCTGCTGGGAACCGATGCTTTCCAGGAAATTGATGTGATCAATATTACTTCTCCTGTCACCAAATGGAATTACCAGGTTACTGATGCCACCGAAATTCCTTCGGTGCTTGCCAAGGCATTTTATATTGCGGGAAGCGGAAGGCCCGGACCTGTGTTAATTGATATTACCAAGAATGCGCAATTGCAGCAATTCGAATATGCAGGATATAAAAAATGTAATCATATCCGCAGTTATCGTCCAACGCCAAATATCCGCAAGGAATATATAGAGCAGGCGGCAAAAATGATCAATGAAGCAGAACGTCCGTTTGTAATATTTGGACAGGGAGTGATCCTTGGAAAAGCAGAAAAAGAATTTAAACAATTTATAGAAAAAGGCGGATTGCCGGCAGCGTGGACCATCCTCGGAGCCAGCGCAATACCAACCAGTCATCCATTGAATGTGGGGATGCTTGGCATGCATGGTAATTACGGTCCTAATGTACTTACTAATCAGTGTGATGTATTAATTGCTGTGGGAATGAGGTTCGATGACAGGGTAACCGGAAGACTTGATAAATATGCAAGGCAGGCCAAAGTAATTCACCTGGACATTGATCCTGCGGAGATCGATAAAAATGTAAAAGCAGCAGTTCCGGTTTGGGGCAATTGTAAAGACACGCTTCCATTGCTCACAGAAAAACTGGAACAAAAAGTTTATCCGCAATGGTTACAGAAATTTAAAGAACACGAAGAAAAAGAATACGAGGTTGTGATCAATGAAGAATTGAATCCAACCACTCCTATTCTCTCTATGGGAGAAGTGATCCGCAATCTAAATGAACTTACCAATGGCGATGCTGTAATTGTAACGGATGTGGGTCAGCACCAGATGGTGGCCTGCCGTTATGCAAAATTCACGCAGAGTAAAAGTAATGTTACATCCGGCGGACTAGGTACTATGGGCTTTGCATTACCTGCTGCTATAGGGGCAAAATGTGGTGCTCCGGAAAGAACTGTAGTTGCAGTTATTGGTGATGGTGGTTTCCAGATGACGATACAGGAGCTGGGCACTATCATGCAAAGCAAATTGAATGTAAAGATCATGATCCTCAATAATAGATTCCTTGGAATGGTAAGGCAGTGGCAACAACTATTCCATGAAAAAAGGTATTCATTTGTTGATATAGAAAGCCCTGATTTTGTGATGGTCGCTAAAGGTTATGGGATTGCAGGAAAAACAGTAAATGAAAGAAGTGAATTGGATGCAGCCCTTAAAGAAATGATCGCGCACGACGGAGCATTTTTATTGGAAGTGATGGTAGGAAAAGAAAACAATGTATTTCCGATGGTACCACAGGGTTGTGGAGTAGCGGAGATCAGGTTACAGTAATGAACGGATCAAATTTGATAATATGAAACAGGAATATACAATAAGCGTCTACACAGAAAACCAGATCGGTTTGCTGAACAGGATAGCGATCATGTTTTCCAGGCGGAAAATTAATATCGAAAGCCTGAATACATCCCCGTCTGAAATAGAAGGAATACACAGGTTCACGATCGTGATACATGAAGTAGAAGATGTGGTAAGGAAACTCGTGAGGCAGGTCGAAAAGCAGGTAGATGTATTAAAAGCTTATTACAATACTAATGAAGAGATCATCTGGCAGGAGCTGGCATTGTATAAAGTACCTACCGATGAAATTGCGGAAAAAGTAAAAGTGGAACGGCTGCTTCGCGAGCATGGTGCCAGGGCGGTGGTGATCAGAAAAGATTATACCATTTTCGAAACATCAGGTCATCGTGAAGAAACCGATAAATTGATCAGTGTACTTGAACCATTTGGATTGATAGAATTTGTAAGAAGTGCGAGAGTGGCTATAATAAAAGACAGTTCGGGCTTCCATGAAAAACTTCGCGAGTTTGAGCAGGCTGAGCCGGGAGAAGAAATCGTGGAAAACGAATTCCTGGATAAGCAAGACGAAGTTTTTAGTATGTGATCATTTGCAAATATGGTTCATCAACAAGATTAAATATGGTTCTCAATAAATGTGAACTAACAACATAAAAATCTAAACATCAAACAGTAAAAACGATCATTATGGCAAAACTCAATTTTGGCGGAACAGAAGAAAACGTGGTGACACGCGAAGAGTTCCCATTGTCAAGGGCACAGGAAATATTAAAAAATGAAGTAGTGGCCGTGATAGGTTATGGCGTACAGGGTCCGGGACAGGC
>Ga0207691_10007146_pt1 | contig 10773 bp, 9 predicted proteins | sample KBSM13metaG_FD_184327 | JGI IMG/M metagenome (GOLD analysis project Ga0207691, IMG submission 184327) | Miscanthus rhizosphere microbial communities from Kellogg Biological Station, Michigan, USA - KBS M1-3 metaG (SPAdes) (version 2) | ecosystem: Host-associated > Plants > Roots > Rhizosphere >... | reverse complement strand
ACATGCACAAAGCGGGAGGAGTTCTCGCGAACATCCTCCCGCCCTGCGTTGGACTAACCCGTTTCGGATTAGGCGGCAATTTTACGAAGCGCGCCCCGGGGTGTCCACGAAACTTCTTGCCCGTTTCGTGTCGAAAGCGCCTGGAAAGTTCTAAAGCGAAGAAGCGAAAAGCGTGCTAACCGATTGTTTTCAATCCAAGTACGTTTGCCATGGCGTAACGCCCGGGCTTTTGCGTCGCGAGCCATTTCGCCGCCCGCAGTGCGCCAAGGGCAAAGATCGACCGGTCGGTCGCCTCGTGACCGATCGTCAGGCGCTCCCCAAAACCGGCGAAAAGCACTGTATGGGTACCCACGATATCCCCCGCCCGCAGGGAGGCGATGCCAATCTCGCCGCTGCGCCGGGCACCCTGACCCGAACGTCCGGCCACCGTATCGGCCTTGGGGTCCAGGCCACGCGCCCTGGCGGCGCTGTCGGCCAATGCGAGCGCCGTGCCCGAGGGCGCATCGAGTTTGTGCTTGTGGTGCGCCTCGGCGATTTCGATGTCGAACTCCGCCGGCAATGCGGCCGACGCGATGCGAACCAGCTCCTGCGCCACCGCCACACCGATCGAGGTGTTAGGCGCGACGAGCACGGCGATGTCTTGCGCCGCGGCGGCGATGTGTGCCTCGAATTCCGCCCCGTGTCCGGTGGTTCCAATCACGATCGGTACACGCGCAGCCCGGCAGACCTGGAGAACTCGCAGGCTTAACTCGGGCCGCGAAAAGTCGATGGCAACTTCGGCACGCGCGAGATCAGGCGGTAGTTCGTCGATCACGGGGAGTCCTATCGCCTTGATGCCTGCAACGACACCGACATCGCGTCCCGTGGACTTGCTGCCGGCGGATGCCACCGCGGCGATGATCGCGAGTGTTTCGTCCGCGACGCTCGCGCGCACAATGGCAGTGCCCATTCGTCCGGTGGCGCCGATCAGTGCAACTCTCGTCACATATGCTCCCTTTCACAACTCCGCGGCGACAGTGTGCCGCAGTACCCGCACTCATGCGAGACTCGCGCCATGATACGCATTGGAATATTGGGCGCGGCACGGATCGCGCCACGCGGCATCGTCACTCCGGCCAATGCGCTGCTCGGCGCGGAAGTCGTCGCCATCGCATCGCGCGATCTCGCGCGTGCCGAAGATTTCGCCAAACGGCACTCGATTCCCCTGGCCCTCGGTAGTTATGCCGAGCTTATCGCCCGCGACGACATCGACCTGGTTTACGTTCCGCTGCCGCCGTCGGCGCATCTCGAGTGGTGCACGGCCGCGCTCGAGAGCGGCAAACACGTTCTGGTGGAGAAACCGTTCGCCAACAATGCGCAGGACGCCGCGCAGATGGTGGCGGCCGCGCGCGCCGCCGGGCGCCATCTCATCGAAGGCTTCCACTACCGCTACCACCCGCTGTTCGAGCGCGCGCTGACGGCACTACGCAAGGGCGAGATCGGCCGGATCCGCCACATCGAGGCCGTGTTCAATGCCACCCTGCCCGACACCCCGGGCGAATTGCGTTACATCGAAGCCCTGGGCGGCGGCGCGCTCATGGACCTCGGCTGTTACTGCATGCACTGGATCCGCACTGTTGCCGGCGACGAACCGACCGTCGTGAAAGCCAGCGCCCGCTGCGCGACGCCTGGCGTCGACCTGGACATCGAAGCGCAGCTCGCCTTCACCAGCGGTCCGACGGCGACGCTCAAATGCTCGATGCAGCCAGACGACGGAGTCCTGTACCGACGCCTGCGCGTGCAGGGAGACGCCGGCGTGCTCGAACTCGACAACCCCGTCACTCCACACGCCGGCGCCACCTTGTCGATCGAGTCGTCGAATCCATTCATGCCGCAGCTGGTCTCCGGAGGCGACACCACCTTTCATTACCAGCTCAAGCACGTCATCGAGGTCATCAAGGGTCGAGTACAACCGCTGACCGGCGGCGATGACGCGATCGGCAACATGCGCGCCCTCGACGCCATCTACCGCGCCGCGGGCCTGAAGCCGCGCGGCCTGCCCGGCTGACGAACCGAGGACGGCCGCCGTGAGCGCCGCGCAATACGTCCTAGCGCTCGACCAGGGCACCACGAGCTCGCGCTCGCTGCTCATCGATGCAGATGGACGTATCGCCGCGCTGGCACAGCGCGAGTTCACACAACACTTCCCTCGCCCTGGCTGGGTCGAACACGACGCAACGGAAATCTGGGAAACGCAGCTCGCGACCATGGCCGAAGCCTTGCGCTCAGCTCGTGCTACCCCTCGCGATGTTGCAGCAGTGGGTATCACCAATCAGCGCGAAACCACGGTGCTCTGGGATCGCCGTACGGGCGAGCCGGTGGCGCCGGCAATCGTCTGGCAGGACCGGCGCACGGCGGCCGCATGCGAGCAGCTGCGTGCCGCTGGCCATGAACCGGAAGTGTCGGCGAGGACCGGCCTCGTGCTCGATCCCTATTTTTCCGGCACCAAGCTCGCCTGGCTGCTCGACCATGTGCCGGGAGCGCGTGCGCGCGCGGAGCGCGGCGAACTCGCGTTCGGCACGGTAGATAGCTGGCTGCTGTTCAAGCTCAGCGCGCATCGCCGTCACGTCACCGATGTCACCAACGCCAGCCGGACACTGCTGCTGAACCTGCAAACCTGCGACTGGGACGATCGTCTGCTCGAGTTGTTGCGGGTGCCGCGCGCCTGCCTGCCGGAGATAGTCGACACCTGCCTCGATGGGCACTCCGCCATCGCCATCGAACTCGATGGCATCAAACTACCGGTGACGGGAATTGCGGGAGATCAGCAGGCGGCCCTGTTCGGCCAGGCCTGTTTCGAACCGGGTATGGCGAAGAATACCTACGGCACCGGATGTTTCGCGCTCATGAACACCGGCAAAGAGCCTCATGCGTCGCGCCACCGTCTGCTGACTACCGTGGCCTGGCGCAGGGGTACTTGCCGGTACGCGCTCGAAGGGGGCGTCTTCATGGGCGGCGCCACGGTGCAATGGCTGCGCGACGGCCTCGGGATCATCCGTCATTCTTACGAGATCGAAGCGTTGGCCGGAAGCGTTGCCGATACGGGTGATGTCTACCTGGTACCGGCTTTCGCGGGACTCGGTGCGCCCCAGTGGGATTCCGCGGCGCGCGGCACCATCGTCGGCCTCTCGCGCGGCTCGACGCGCGCACATATCGCGCGTGCCGCTCTCGAGAGCATCGCCTTCCAGACAGCAGACCTGATCGAGGCCATGCAGCAGGACGCCGCGCAGCCGTTGTCCGAATTGCGCGTCGATGGTGGCGCCTCGCGCAACGATCTGCTCATGCAATTCCAGGCCGACTTGTTAGGCGTACCGGTCCTGCGTCCGACGAACACCGAAACGACGGCCTTTGGAGCGGCAGCGCTGGCAGGACTCGGCATCGGCTTCTGGCAGTCGCAATCCGAACTCACATCCTTGTGGAAGCTCGAGAAGCGCTTCGAGCCCAACATGCCGCGCGAGGATGTGGCGCAACGCCGCGATCGCTGGAGTCAGGCGGTCGAACGCTCACGCGCCTGGGCGCAAGACACGTGAACGCGGCAGAACCAGTGCCGCCCCGAAAGGGATTCTCACGGCGCGCGGTCGTCGCTGCCGCGCTGCTGGTGACGCTGGGATCGGGCTACGCCCTCTGGCAACACGAAAAGCCGCCCCGATTCCTGCACGCCGCCGAATCGGATTTCACGGCTCTTTTCGCAACGCCGCCGGCTGCAGACTCGCCGCAAACCCGCGGTGAGCTCGAGGATCTGCTAGCGATGCAACAGCGCCGGTCGCCGCAGGAAGCCGAGGCGGCGTACGCCGACCGCAAGACCGAGATCTGGCAGTTCGCGTCCGCCCTCGGACTGCCACCGGACCAGGTTCGGGAAATGGGCGCGCTCAACCGACTCGCCGAACAGATCGAGGACGATGTACGCCCCTACGTCCGCGCGGCCAAGCATCGATTCCTTCGATTGCGGCCGTACGAAATTGAACCGCGGATCAAGCCATGCATCGACAATGTTCGCGGCGACCTCTCTTACCCCAGCGGCCATTCGACCTACGGCTACGTGATGGCCTATCTGCTGTCCGACATCGTGCCCGAGCGGCGCGCACAGCTGATGGCGCGCGCGCAGCAGTTCGCGCAACAGCGGGCGGTATGCGGCGTTCACTTTCCGAGTGACCTCGAGGCGGGACGCATCGGCGCTGAATGGCTGACGCAAAGGTTTCTGACGAGCCCGGACTACCAGGCCGCCTCGGTCGAAGCGCGCCGGGAATTGCGCGCCGCGGTTGTACGCTGAGCTAGCTCGGCTCGCTCGAGAAGAACTTCTTCACGCCGTCGAAGAAGCTCTCGCCGCGCGGCGCATGTTTGCCCGCGTCTTTCAGCAGCGACTCTTCGAACTTGCGCAGCAGCTCGCGCTGCTCGCCGTTGAGCTTCACCGGTGTCTCGACCACGACGCGGCAGAACAGATCGCCGCGCGCGCCGCCGCGCACGGGCTTCACGCCCTTGTCGCGCAGCCGGAAGACGCGCCCTGACTGGGTCTCGGTGGGAATCTTGAGTGACACGTGTCCATCGAGCGTGGGCACTTCGACGCTGCCGCCTAACACGGCAGTCGCGAAGCTGACCGGCACCTCGCACGACAGATGCTCACCGTCGCGCTCGAAGATCTCGTGCTCGCGCACGTGCACTTCGACGTACAGATCGCCCGGCGGTCCGCCATTGCGCCCGGACTCGCCCTCGCCCGACAGGCGAATGCGATCGCCGGTGTCCACGCCCGCCGGAATCTTCACGGCAAGCCGCTTGGATCTGCGCACTCGACCCTGGCCGAGGCAGGAGTCGCAGGGGTTCTTGATGATGGTGCCACTGCCACGACACTTGGGGCACGGCTGCTGCAACTGGAAGAAACCCTGTGAGATGCGCACCTGGCCGACCCCGTTGCAGGTCTCGCATGTGACGGGTTTGTGGCCCTTGGCCGCGCCACTGCCACCGCAGGTGTCGCATTCCATGAGCTTGGCGACGTCAATTTCCACGGAGTGGCCGAACACGGCCTGACCGAGTTCGATCTCCAGCTCGTATTTGAGGTCCGCGCCGCGGAACACCTGCGAACGCCCGCCGCCACGGCGGCCACCGCCAAAAATGTCGCCGAACATTTCGCCGAACATTTCACCGAATGCGTCGGCGCCGTGTTGACCACCGCGCCCACCACCACCCTGGCGCGTGGCGTCGATGCCCGCATGCCCATGCTGGTCGTAGATAGCCCGCTTGTCCGCTTCGCAGAGAACTTCGTAAGCCTCTTTGGCTTCCTTGAATTTCTCTTCCGCGTCCTTGTCATCCGGGTTTCGGTCCGGATGAAATTTCATGGCAAGGCGACGGTAGGCCTTCTTGATGTCAGCCTCCGTCGCAGTGCGCGGCAGATCGAGCACTTTGTAGTAGTCGCGTTTCGACATTCGGCGTCGCCCCCTCCCGAGGACAGAAGCTGGTTAGGACGCCTTCTTCTTGTCCTTCACTTCTTCGAACTCCGCGTCTACTGCGTCGTCATTGCCCTTCCCCGAAGAGGATCCGCTGCCACCCGCGCTCGCGCCGGCGGCACCCTCGGGAGCCGCGCCCGCACCCGCCTGGGCAGCTTGCGCCTGCTGCGCGATGTTTGCGGACGCCGCCATGAGCGCCTCGGCCTTCTTGTCGATGGCCGCCTTGTCATCGCCCTTGAGTACGCCACGAATATCCGACAGCGCCGACTCGACCTTGGCGCGTTCGCCGCCGTCCACCTTGTCACCGAGATCCTTGAGGGACTTCTCGACCGCGTGCACCAGCTGATCGGCGCGGTTGCGCGAATCCACCAGCTCGCGGAATTTCTTGTCTTCTTCCGCGTGCGCTTCGGCGTCGCTCACCATGCGCTTGATCTCTTCCTCGGACAGGCCCGAAGACGCCTTGATGGCGATCTTCTGTTCCTTGCCCGTGGCTTTGTCTTTCGCCGCGACATGCATGATGCCGTTCGCGTCGATGTCGAACGTGACTTCGATCTGCGGCATGCCGCGCGGCTGCGGCGGGATATCGGTGAGGTCGAACTTGCCGAGCGACTTGTTGTCGTTCGCGCGGTCGCGTTCACCCTGCAGGACATGGATGGTCACCGCGCCCTGGTTGTCGTCCGCAGTTGAGAACGTCTGCGAAGTCTTGGTCGGAATCGTGGTGTTCTTCTCGATGAGCTTGGTCATGATGCCGCCAAGCGTCTCGATGCCCAGCGACAGTGGCGTCACGTCGAGCAACAGCACGTCCTTCACTTCACCCGCGAGCACACCACCCTGGATGGCCGCGCCGACGGCGACGGCTTCATCCGGATTCACATCCTTGCGCGGGTCCTTGCCGAAGAAGTCCTTCACGTACTTCTGCACGAGCGGCATGCGCGTCTGGCCACCGACGAGGATGACCTCGGCGATGTCCTGCGTGCCGATGCCGGCGTCCTTCAACGCGATGCGGCAGGGCTCGATGGTCTTCTTGACCAGTTCCTCGACCAGGCTCTCGAGCTTGGCGCGAGTCAGCTTGATGTTGAGGTGCTTCGGGCCCGACGCATCGGCGGTGATGTACGGCAGGTTGACGTCGGTCTGCTGGCTCGAAGACAGCTCGATCTTGGTCTTCTCGGCCGCTTCCTTGAGGCGCTGCACGGCGAGCGGATCCTTGCGTACGTCGACACCGGATTCCTTGAGGAACTCGTCCGCGAGGAAATTGATGATGCGGTTGTCGAAGTCTTCGCCACCCAGGAACGTGTCCCCGTTGGTAGATAGCACTTCGAACTGACGCTCGCCGTCGATTTCGGCGATCTCGATGACCGACACGTCGAACGTGCCGCCACCCAGGTCGTACACGACGATCTTGCGGTCCTTGCCCGACTTGTCGAGGCCATAGGCCAGCGCAGCCGCGGTCGGCTCGTTGATGATGCGCTTCACGTCGAGACCCGCGATACGGCCGGCGTCCTTGGTCGCCTGGCGCTGCTGGTCATTGAAGTACGCCGGCACGGTGATGACGGCTTCGGTCACTTCTTCGCCGAGATAGTCTTCGGCGGTTTTCTTCATCTTCATGAGCACGCGCGCGGAAATTTCCGGCGGCGCCTTCTTTTCGTTCTGGGCTTCGACCCAGGCGTCGCCGTTGTCGGCCTTCACGATCTTGTAGGACACCATGTTGATGTCCTTCTGCACGACGGCATCGTCGAACTTGCGACCGATGAGGCGCTTCACCGCGAATAACGTGTTCTGCGGGTTGGTGACCGCCTGGCGCTTCGCCGACTGGCCCACGAGGACTTCGTTGTCCTTGGTGAACGCGACGATGGACGGCGTGGTGCGGTCACCTTCGCTGTTCTCGATGACGCGCGGCTTGCCGCTTTCCATGATGGCGACGCAGGAATTCGTGGTCCCCAGATCGATGCCGATTACCTTGCCCATAAATAACTCCACTCACTCTTATTGGGTATTGACCCTTGGCCTCTTTGTGGAGGCCAGGCCCATTCTTTCAAGAAAAAAATTGAATCAGCTTTTCGGCGCCGACACGATCACGCGCGCGGGCCGCAACAACCGCCCGTTCAACTGGTAGCCCTTCTGCACGACCGACAACACCGTGTTCGGCGGCGCATCGCTCGGCTGCGTCATCATGGCTTCGTGAAATTCGGGGTTGAAGGCCTGCCCCTCCGGATGGATCTCTTCGATCTGCGCCTTCTCGAACGCCTTGGCCAGCAGCCGAAGCGTGGCGTTTTGCCCCTCGACCAGACCGGCCGCCTCGGGCTTTGCCCCCCCGTCTTTCTGAAGAGTGGCGATGCCGAGCTCCAGGGAATCCTTCACCGCCACCAGATCCTGCGCGAACTTTTCGACCGCGAACTGGCGCGTGTTCTCGAGATCCTTGGCTGCGCGCTTGCGCACGTTATCCACGTCGGCCAGGGCCCGAAGGTACTGTTCCCAGTGGTTCTTGGACCGCTCTTCGGAAGCCTGGAGCTCCTGCTGGAGCCGCTCCATTTCCACCAGCGCCACGGCCGTTTCCGGCAGCACGGTGGTTTTATCGTCAGGTCCTGCCATCTGCGAACCAAGATTGGGATCAGTCATCAAAACGCCTCGATGAATCAGAGAGTTGCGGGCCAGATATGGGGACGAAACACCCCGTCACAAAGCCTGCGCGGCTTTGTGGGGCCTGGTTCGCCAGTTTCAAGCACGGATGGGCGGCAATCCTACGCGTTCGCCGCTTCCGCAGCCTGACGGAGTCGACGCGGGAATCAAAAAAGGAATTAAGTCAGCGGAGGCGAGCTATCGCCGGGCAAGCGCCGCGCCGAGTATTTTCGCCGTGACGTCGACGATGGGGATGACCCGTTCATAGGCCATGCGCGTCGGGCCGATCACGCCGATGACGCCTACCACTTCGTTGTCGGCGCTGTACGGAGCCGTGACCATGCTGACGTCGTCGAGGATGCGGAAACCCGACTCCTGGCCGATGAAGATCTGCACGCCGTCGGCGCGCAGGCTGTGATCCAGCAGATTCAGGATGTCACGCTTTTCATTGAAGGCTTCAAACAGGCGCCGCAGTTTGTCGACCGATGACAGCTCGCCCGCACCCATGAGATTGGTCTCGCCGGCCATCACGTATTCCATGCGGTTTGATTCATCCGCCTTGAACACGTGCTCGGCGACGTTGATGGCGTCTTTCATCGCGACGTTCATGTGCTCGCGCGTCTCGTGCATCTCGCGCAGGATGTCCTGACGCACCTGCGTCAGGGTCTTGCCGCGGCAGCGTTCGGTGAGGAAATTGGCGGCGCGGCGCAGCTCATCGGAGGAGTGATAGCGCTCGAGCTGAATGATGCGGTTTTGAACTTCGCGATCATTGAAGACCAGCACGACCAGCGCCCGATTGTCGGACAAGCTGACGAATTCGATCTGGGAGATCGACGCCTGCCGCGTGCGCGGCAATGTCACCACGCCAGCGAGGTGCGTCACACTGGATAGCAGCTGCGATGCGGCGGCGACCAGCGCCTTCGAGTCATCGCGCGACGCGTCCAGCTGGCGACGCAGCTCGGTGAATGCCGGATCGTCCTCGATGGGCGCGCGTGCCTTCAGCAGTGAATCCACGAAGAAGCGGTAGCCCTTGTCGGTCGGAACGCGTCCCGCCGATGTGTGGGGCGAACTAACAAAGCCGAGCTGCTCGAGGTCGGCGACGATGTTGCGGATGGTCGCCGAAGACAGGGCCAGGCCTGACTCGCGGGACAAGGAACGCGAGCCGACCGGTTGGCCGTCGCGGATATAGCTACCGACAAGCACTCGCAGCAGCAGCTGTTCGCGCTCGGAGAGTGCATCGTCTGGGGTGTCGTTCACTTCGGTGAAGCTTCCTTTGCCGGAATCAGCGAGTCAAGGAAACCCCGGCTGCGCTATTCGACAGTTTTCAAAGTGATTCAGTGCATTGGCCGAGTGTGTGTCCCATGCTACAAAGCAACATGGTTCTACCGGCGCAAGCTTGCGCGCTTATAGGCCGATTCAGCGACCCTCGCGTTGCCGAGTCCGCATTGGCACTGCTCCCGCATCTCAAAAAGCGCGGGATCCGGGCTTTGTTGCCCGAGTCCGACCCGCTCACGGCGTCCGCGGACCTCGCCGATCGCGTCCCTGAAGCAGAAATCGCCAATCACGCCGACCTGGTCATCGCCATTGGCGGCGACGGCACCCTGCTGTATGCGGCGCGCCTGGTCGCGCGTCGCGGCGTGCCACTGATGGGCATCAATCGCGGCCGCCTGGGTTTCCTGACCGACGTACTGCCCAAGGACATGTTGGATTCCGTCGATGCCGCTCTCGAAGGCCGCTGCGAACGCGATGAACGCGCGCTGCTCGAGGCGCGGGTCATCGGCGCAAACGGCCACATCAAGCGCGCGCTGGCTCTCAACGACGTGGTCCTGCAGAAGTGGGAAACCGCCCGCATGCTCGATTTCGAAACGTGGATCGACGGCGTCTATGTGAACACCCACGGCGGTGATGGCATGGTGGTGGCCAGTTCCACGGGGTCGACCGCGTATGCGCTTTCCTGCGGCGGCCCCATCGTCGCGCCGCATCTCGACGTGCTGGTGGTCGCGCCCATTTGTCCGCATACGTTGTCCGATCGCCCCATCGTGGTTTCGGGCCGCTCGGTGATCACGCTGAAACTCATCGACCGGCCGGACACGCGCGCGCAGGTGACCTGCGATGGTGTTTCGCTCGGCGAGCTCGCGCCCGGCGACCGCCTGGAAATCCATCCGACTGCGCAGAAAATCACGCTGCTGCACCCGAACAAGTTCGAGTATTACCGGCTGCTGCGATCCAAGCTCCATTGGGGACGCGGCGGCTTCAATCAATCCGAGTGAGCCATGCTTACCCATCTGCAGATTCGTGACTTCGCCATCATCGATCTCATCGATCTCGAAGTGCGTGCCGGCCTCACCGTCCTCACGGGCGAAACCGGCGCCGGCAAGTCCATCGTGGTCGACGCGCTGGCATTGCTCGCCGGCGGCAAGGGCGGAGCTGAAGTCGTGCGCGCTGGAACCGAACGCGCCGAACTCTCGGCCACGTTCGACATCAGCGGGAGTCCGTCGGCCCTGCGCGAGATGCTCGCGGAACAGTCCGTGGACGCCGAAGACGAGCTCACCGTGCGCCGTGTCATCGCCAGCGACGGCCGCTCGCGCGGTTACCTCAATGGCGTCTCGGTGCCACTGCAGCTGCTGCGGGACGTCGGCGGACTCATCGTCGATATTCACGGGCAACATGAATTCCAGTC
>Ga0207691_10007143_pt1 | contig 10775 bp, 10 predicted proteins | sample KBSM13metaG_FD_184327 | JGI IMG/M metagenome (GOLD analysis project Ga0207691, IMG submission 184327) | Miscanthus rhizosphere microbial communities from Kellogg Biological Station, Michigan, USA - KBS M1-3 metaG (SPAdes) (version 2) | ecosystem: Host-associated > Plants > Roots > Rhizosphere >... | reverse complement strand
GTAATTGCTGTGTGATTTATAAAATTGAAAAAGCCGCCCGTAAAAGGCGGCTTTCTTGTAAATCAAAGGATCCGGGTAATATTTTAGTTTGTTCGTTTAATGTTTTTTGTCGTATTTATTTTCACGACGATCCCACTTGTCTTCCTTACGGTCACGGGTATCTTCTTTTCTATCTTTGATATCTTCCCTTCTGTCTTTCACGTCTTCCCTTCTATCCCTGATATCTTCTTTTGCATCTCTCCTGTCTTCGATCTTATCCCATTTTCCGCCGTCATGTTTTGCATCCCACCTGTCTTCTTTCCTGTCTCTTTTATCTTCCTTACGATCCCTCTTGTCTTCCTTATGGTCGCGTTTATCTTCCCGACGATCGTACTTGTTTTCGCGGCGATCAAATTTGTTTTCACGTCGGTCATATCTGTCTTCACGACGGTCTTGAATATTTCCATTATGACCTCGTGTATGAGCCCACTGACGGTGCGATTGGTTAGCGGCTGCATTTTTATTCACCTGTGCTGAGGCACTGTTAAACATCAGTAAGAAAATAACAGAAGAAAAGGTTAAAAAACCTACGGTGTTGGATCGATTCATTTTCATAATTGAGGTGTTAATTAATTTATATTCGTCTACATAGTGATAGACCACCTGCCATTGTTAAGGTTTAATGGAGCATAAAAAAAGAGGAACAGTTTAACACTGTTCCTCTTTTTAACCTTTGACGACGAATGAATTACATCGACAGGTGAACTATTTTAATTTCTTTTCATTGTAGGAAGTTCCAGGTCTCTTTTCATCATTTCATTTCTGTTGGCCATTTCCCATGCAGTATAAAATACCAGTTGAGCTCTTTTCGTCATGAGTGCAAAATTGATTTTATCTACAGTGTCTGTAGGCTTGTGATAATCTGCCTTCAACATTCCATCATAATAAAAAATTACAGGTACGCCTTTACGTGCAAAATTGTAATGGTCGCTCCTGAAATAAATCTGCTCCTGGTCATTTGGATCATTGAATTTATAATCAAGGACCAATTTGGTATATTTTTTATTGACTGCTTCACTGAGTGGTTTTAATTCAGTGCTCAGCTTATCATCTCCCACTACATATATATAGTTGAGTGTATCCGGGGTTTTGCGCTCAGTATCGGCCCTTCCTACCATGTCAATATTCAGGTCAGCTGTAACTTTATCCATTGGTACTGAAGGATGATCTGAAAAATACTCTGAACCCCATAGTCCTTTTTCTTCTCCACTAACGGTCATGATCAGTACATTTCTGCGTGGTCCTTTGCCGGCTGCTTTCGCTTTTGCAAATGCTTCAGCAATTTCAAGTACGCTTACGGTACCAGATCCATCGTCGTCAGCTCCATAATACACTACATCACCTCTTTTTCCAAGGTGGTCGTAGTGTGCAGTAACGATAAGCCATTCGTCTTTTTTATCTGATCCTTCAATATAACCCAGAACATTTGTGCTCTGCAGCATCTGGATTTTTTTGGTGATCTCCAACAGTGTATTTGCATTTACTGTTTTTGCAGCGACCTGGGATGATTTACCGGTTTGCGCAAGTGTTGAAAATTCGCTGCCCATAATAGCTTCAGCAATTTTAGCTGAAACTGTATACATGTTAGGCATTTGCTGAGCTGCATAAAGTTCATTATACATGTTGCCCATCGCACTCATGTCTTTCCTTGGAAATCCACTGCCAACTATAATTACAGCAGCAGCACCTTTTTTAGCTGCGGCCATGTATTTGCCATAGAAATTTCCGGGAGCAGAAAAACCACGTTTGGTTGATTTATAGGATGATGGTGCTCCATCAAGCAACAGGACTGCTTTTCCTTTTACATCAATATTGCCATAATCATCATAAGCAGAATCCACTATACCATGTCCGACGAAAACAATTTCAGAAAAATACTGTGAACCGTTCCTGTTCAATTGCAGAATAGGTTGGAAGTCTGCATTTAATTTAAATGGAACATCGTTTACCGCAATACTGCTACTGAGCAGGGAATCACGATAAACAGGATAAGCCATCTGGTAGTTCCCGTTATTTGCAGGAAGCAGGCCAAGGGCTTTGAAATGATTTTCAATATAGGTAGCAGCTTTGCGTTGTCCTTCGGTAGCGGTTTCCCGGCCTTCCATGTCTTTACCAGCAATGATCTCAAGATGCGCTTTCAGGTCAGCGCCCGTAATAGTTTCAGCAAACTTTTTAGGATCTGCTTTTTTCTGAGCTATACCTGCAGAAGCAGAAAACAGCATCAGCATACACAGTAATTTTCTCATGTTTATTGTAAAAATTTAGGGCGCAAGGTAAAAAAACATAGCCACTTATTATTACTCTGAAAGAGAATAATGATAAGTGGAAGGATATAATTAACAATAAAATGGGTGGAATATTTTAACAAGCGATTTTTCCAACACGTTTTTGGTGACGTCCGCCTTCGAATTCAGTTGCGATGAATTTTTCGACCATTTGTTCAGAAAGATCAAGGCTTACATAACGGGCAGGGATACATAATATATTGGCATTGTTATGTTGACGGGCCAGTTCTGCAATTGGTGGATTCCAGCATATTGCTGCCCTTATTCCCTGGTGTTTATTGGCTGTGATGGCAACGCCATTCGCCGAACCACAAAGCAAAATACCTAAGCTGCATTCGCCATTTTCCACAGCTTCTGCAACAGGATGTGCGAAATCAGGGTAATCAACCGATTCTTTATTAAAGGTTCCAAAATCTTTTACATACAATCCCTGTTCTGCCAGGAATGTTTTGATATGTTCTTTGTAATCAAAACCTGCATGATCACTACCGATGGCAATAGGCAGAAATAAATTAAATGGGGAATGGATATTCATAGCGCAAGTTTGAAAGTAAAAAATCAGTTGTTCAGGACAAACATCGAATAACAATGGCTGTTTTTCCTACACAAATATCCGCATTTTATTCTGTATCGATGTCTTCCATCAGTCCCATTTTTTCTAATGTTTAACTCCATTCTTTCCATTCTTTCTCCCTGGTCTTATTCACGCGGGCAGAAATTAGGATGGACAATTCATAAAGTAAAACAAGTGGGATAACAACGATCAGCTGACTGCCCCAGTCGGGAGACGGTGTGATCACAGCTGCCAGCACCAAAAGCACCACATAGGCATATTTGCGGTAGGCCCTCAGAAAAGTTGGCGTTACAAGTCCCATTTTTGACAATATCCAGGAGGCCATAGGAAGCTCAAATGCTACTCCTGATCCAAGGGTTATATCTATCAGGCTGTCAAGATAATCAGCGAGGGTGGGCCTGTAAAGCAGGATGTCCAGGGTTCCTATCTTATAATTGGCAAGAAAATTAAAAGTAAACGGCGCCAGTAGAAAATACCCGAAGGCTGCACCCATGAAAAAAAACAGGGAGATCCAGAAAATTACTCCACGTGTGTATTTAAGTTCTCCTTCTTTTAATGCCGGTTTCACAAAACGCCAGACTTCCCACAACACATATGGAAGGGCAACAATGATACCTCCTACAAATGCGATAGTGATGCTCGACATAAAAGTTCCGCTCACACTATTCACTTGTAAATTGAGTACCATGGGAGGCATGCAAAGTGAATCTCCCATCCTAAGGGTATGACTTAATGAACAGAGAACACGATAAGAAATAAAGTTATTCCGGGTGGGACCCATAATAACATTATCGAAGATCCAGTCTATGAAAATGAAAAATACAATGGCTGACCCGAGGACCACCAGCAATGACCTTACAACATGCCAACGCAGAGCCTCTAGATGATCTATAAAGCTCATTTCGTCTTCGTTGGTCTTCTCGCCCCGTATTCTTTTAAAGAAAGATTTTCTGCCTGATTCGCTTACCGCCACCTAAAATTCTTTGATGAACAAAATTACCTATTCCTACTGAAGAATCCGCATTTTGACCATTTCAATGCGGGTTTCACTGACATTGAGTACTTCAAATTCAAAATCATCAATGATAATTCTTTCCTTTTCTCTTGGAATAGTTTCGTGTTGATTGATTATGAACCCCGAAAGTGTTTCCGAATCACTGTCAGGGAGTTTGAGATTGTATTTCTGATTCAGATAATCCAATTCCAACCTTCCTGAAAATATATATTCTTTATCAGCAATATGTTTTTCAACAAACTCTTCTACATCATATTCGTCCTGTATTTCTCCAAAGATTTCTTCCAACAGATCTTCCATGGTGATAATACCCGCTGTGCCGCCGAATTCATCAACTACCCATGCAATACTTTTTCTATCCCTGGTGAATTTATTGATCAGGTCGATGGCACTCATGCTTTCGGGAACAGCAGGTATCGGAAGGAGTATGTTCCTGATATCTTCAGTTTTCCGGAATAATCCTAACTGGTGCACGTATCCCTGTATGTTGTCAATATTCTTTTCATAGACCACCAGTTTACTAAGTTTGGTGTCAATGAATTTGTGCTGAAGTGCTGCCATGGAAATATTAATATCTACGGCTTCCACTTCTTTCCTGGGAACAAGACATTGCCTTATTTTGATATTAGGCAGCGAAAGAGCTGCTTCGAAAAGTTCTGTATTGAGTTCAGGATTTTCTTCTGACTGCTCCCTTGTCTGCATTATAAACTGTTCAAGATCAACCCTTGAAAAAGCTTCTTTTTCATTGTAAAGTCTCACATTGAACAGGTATTTCAGGATCCACTCCGCGATGGAAACAAAAAAAGACGCAATCGGGTAAAGCATTCCATAGAAGAAATTGATCAATGGAGCAAAGAACGCCAGCAGTGTATCATTTTTGGCCCTGAACAAAGCCCTGAATGAGAATTTGACCACCATTATGATGATGGTTGCCAGCAGCGTGTCAAAAACCAGCCTGATATAGATAAAATAGGGAGCGGCCTCTTTTACAAAAAAATCCTGCACCCAGTTCCAGGAAGACGTAAAAAAGGCCCCGATGAGGAGGCTGTAGGTGACCGTAACCAGGTTGATCCCGATCAGGGTAGTTCCGATGAATTTAGCGGGGGAATCAAGGAATTCTGATAAAATCCGGCCGCTTCGCAGGCCCTGCTTTTTTTTCAGCTCGATGGAGATCTTATTCGCACTGAGGAACGCGACTTCTATTCCGGTAAAAAAACCGGCCAGTAAAAGGGATAGTCCGATACAGGCTAGAATAAGGGCGTCCATTGCTCAAATATACTGAGTTAATCTCCTGAAATGAAAGCCCTGACTAGATTTTCGGCATTCTTACAGGCTTCTTCGAGTAGATTGTTGACGATCACGTGGTTAAAGGAATGGCCAAACGATAATTCATAAGAGGCTTTGTTGATCCTGGCCTGAAGGGAGTCTTCCGTCTCGGTCCCCCTCGATTTCAACCTCCGCTTTAACTCATCTACAGAGGGTGGCTGGATGAAAATGGACATCACAGAACCGTGAAATTGTTTTTGTACATGTATGGCTCCTTTTACATCAATATCCAGTACCGGAACCTTATTTTGTTTCCAGATCCGTTCCAGTTCTTCCTTCAGTGTACCATAGTATTTCCCTTCATACACCATTTCCCATTCAATGAAGGCATCATCCTGTATCTTTTGTTGAAAGTCATCTTCCGAGATAAAATAATAATCTACGCCATTTTTTTCAGCACCTCTGGGCTTTCTGGTAGCGGCAGAAATGGAAAATGCCAAACGCTCCGGGAATTTTTTCAATAAATGCCTGGTTATGGAAGTTTTTCCGGCTCCCGATGGCGCTGTAAGGATGATGATCTTGTTCATTATTTATGCATTCTCTTTTTCACTGTTCTCATTAGACCAAGGTCGGGCAAAAATAAATAAACAATCGGTGTAAGTGTATGAATATAACGGGAATGATTACGTGTATAATGATAACGCGCATATTATTTTCTGACAATATCCGCTCCCAGCAAACGAAGCCTTTCATCAATCTGCTGGTATCCCCTGTCTATCTGGTCAATATTCTGGATAATGCTTTTGCCTTCTGCGCTGAGTGCAGCAATTAGCAAAGCCACGCCAGCGCGTATGTCCGGGCTGCTCATTGAGATGCCTCTTAATTTTTGTTCGCGCTCCAGACCGATCACTGCGGCGCGATGCGGATCACATAAAATGATCCTTGCACCCATATCGATCAGTTTGTCTACAAAAAACAACCGGCTCTCAAACATTTTCTGGTGTATAAGAACACTGCCCCTTGCCTGCGTTGCAGTAACGAGAACGATGCTCAGGAGGTCAGGTGTGAAACCCGGCCATGGTGCATCATATATAGTAAGTACTGATCCGTCAATAAATGTCTGGATCTCATAAAGATCCTGTTGAGGTATGTGGATATCATCTCCCCTGATCTCCATCTTAATTCCCAGCTGACTGAATTTATCGGGAATGACGCCAAGCATATCTACCCTGGCATTTTTAATAGTGATCTCACTTTGGGTCATTGCGGCAAGTCCAATAAATGAACCAACTTCAATCATATCGGGTAACATGGTATGGGTGGTTCCGCCGAGATAATCCACGCCATCAATATAAAGCAGGTTTGAGCCAATGCCGGTGATACTGGCCCCCATCCGGTTGAGCATGGAGCAAAGCTGTTGAAGGTATGGCTCACATGCAGCATTATAAATTGTGGTTCTGCCTTTTGCCATTACAGCTGCCAATACAATATTGGCTGTTCCTGTAACAGATGGTTCGTCGAGCAAAAGATTTGTGCCTTTCAGTTCGTCGGCTTCCAGATGAAAAAAACCATCTTCAGCATGATAAGTGAATTTTACACCCAGCTTCTCAAAACCGATGATATGTGTATCCAGTCTTCTCCGGCCAATTTTATCACCTCCCGGTTTAGGGATATATGCTTTACGGAATCGGGCGAGTAGTGGACCGGCAATCATAACGGAACCCCTGAGTCTGCCACTTTTTTCGCGGAAGGCTTCACCATGGAGGTAATCCATATCAATATCATCAGCCTTAAAACTGCAGGTATGCCTTGACGTTCGGTTGACCTTGACACCGATATCGCCCAATAATTCTATTAAAAGATTTACATCGAGAATGTCCGGGATATTATTGATCTCGACCGTTTCAGGAGTAAGAAGTACAGCGCTTATGATTTGCAGGGCCTCGTTTTTAGCCCCCTGGGGAACGATCTCTCCCTTTAGCTTTTTCCCGCCGGTTACTTCAAAAAACATAGCATGAATGTGATAAGATGGAATCTACTTAAACCGTTTTTTATTGAACTTCTGCTGCTGACCACCACGATTTTTATTATCGCGGTTGTTATTATTATTCCTCACATTCCCGCCACCACCGCGCGGTTGAAAACTTCCTTTACGTTTTGAAAAACGGTCATCGCGTTCGCGTTCCCGGAATACTTTTACAAATGGCGTATTAGTAAATTCCAATTGACCGTCAGTAATACCATTGAGTTCACTGCGAATGGCATCATCATGCACCATTTCCTTATGCCAGTTGCTATAAGCGAGTTTCATATAATAGGCAATAGCATTGGAAAAGCCGGAACGTTTTTCTGGGTTGTCTTCTCTCAGCGCCTTATTGATCACCATCTCAAGGTTCTTGCCAAGGTGAGAATATTTCGGATAACGCTTGGGGTAAGGAAGCGGTTTTGGCCTGGCCGATAATTTTTCCCTTGTCGGTATTGGATATGGGCTTTTAACGTCCAGTTTGAAATCAGACATCAGGAAAAGATGATCCCATAATTTATGTCGGAAATCCTCCACATTTTTCAGGTGGGGATTGAGGAATCCCATTAATTCGATAACAGCCGACACATTGGCCTGCCTTCTTTCGGGATCTTCTATCAAAACGATATGATCGATCATCTTCTGAATATGCCTGCCATATTCCCTCATCACCATGTGACTTCTCGAAGTATTATATTCCATTGAACCCATTGGCCAAAAATACAGGTTAATTATTAATAGTTACAAATCGATGGCTGGAAATACAAAGGACTTTCCAAAACTGTGCCAGCGCGGCCGTTTATAGAAAGTCCCCTGGAAATCTGGTTTATTGTATGCTGACGCGGCTTACCGATTGTTCACCGGTGCCGGTATTGCTGACCCTCAGCCAATATGATCCTCGCGGATATTTCTGCTGCAGGTCGAACTGAAGACTATTTGATTTTATTGCTTTTACGGATGTTTGCTGCATGACCTGTCCCACCGTATTTAGCAGCTCTACACGCAGTGTTCCCGTCTGAGCGCTTTCAAACTGTATATTCATGGTTTTCACAACAGGGTTGGGGTAGATCGAAGGATTGATCAGTCCGTTTTCGTCAAAAGAAATAGTTTTAATGGGACTATAAGATTCCCTGTTCTGGGCATCTGTCTGCTTTATTCTGAAAAATAACCTGCCTTTGTCTGAACCCGAAGCAGTATAATCGAACTTATAATTTTTGATTCCGGTACCAGCTGAATTCTGGTTACTAACAGCGATAAAATCCCTGCCATTTCTGCTCATTTCTACTGCATAGCGGTTACCTGATTTTTCATTTTCAGTGGTCCACTCTAATTTAATAAGCCTGTTATTCTTTTTCGCCTGGAAATTTTTCATGCCTGATGCTAATACTACATTAGGACAGAAATAGTATGTTAGCCTGATTTCAACTTCACTATAAGCCGCAACGTCGAGGCCATAGTTATCATTACCATTAGTCATCAGATAGGATCCATTATTAAAGTAGTTGAATGCCACGGTACCTGAACCCAGGTAAGGAACCACATTGGTGGTAGCCTTGACCAGTGACCTGTACTTGAATAGTGTATCCGGACCAATATGCACACTGGTATCTACATCAACGCCGGCCTGACCAAGATCAAATGGTCCGTAGTTACGGGATTGGTTTGCTGTTACACTGATACCCGGACCGGTAAGCGTTGTTACTCTTGTGTATACCATTGAGTATTCCACTCGCTGTGTTGAATCTCTGTTGACAAGGTCCATATCAAGAACAGTAAGCACACTGCTACGTGTGGTTAAACAATTCAATGAACCCGTTGATGGATCAAATTTTAAAAATAATACGGGAGTATTAAAACCGAGAATGCCTGACAGTGTCTGGATCTGCACAACAGAATCAACCGGTTCACCTCCGGCACAAGCACACTGAGCATTACTCTTATGGGGTATGATGATGAATAAAAATACCACACAAATCAAGGTGTACAGTTGCTTCATAGATTGGATTTTTAGTCTTAAACAAGGGACTGGATTTGTCTATAAAATTAGCCACTGCATTAGTTAATGTCAATAGCAGATGTGGTAAATACGGTAAAATAGGGTGAAACTACAAAATGCAATTGCCCCTTTTTTTTGCTATAGTTTTGCAATTCGTTGATATTATGAAGATTGCCATTAATGCAAGGTTTACGGGTTATCAGAACGGTGAAGGCTATGCGCGGTTCACAAAGGGTATTTTTACACAAATGGTAAGCGATTTCGGGGAAGACGAATATGTTTTCCTCTTTGACAGGAAACATCCTGAACCATTTTTGCATTCGCTAAATGCAAGTTTTTTGGGTAAAGGGCCTGCAGCAAGACATCCCATATTGTGGAAATACTGGTACGATGTTGTATTGCCACGAATGGTGAAAAAACTAAATGCAGATTGTTTATTCTCGCCCGACGGATTTTGTTCTTTATATTGTTCAGTGCCACAAGTTCTGGCGATTCATGACCTGGCTTTCCTGCATTATCCCCAGGGCATCAGCAGATTTTATCAGCAATACTATTCTTATTTTACTCCGAAGTTCATTGCAGCCGCCGCGCAAATTGTAACAGTATCAGAATTCAGTAAGGAAGATATTATTCGTCATTACCCGGAAGCAAAAAATAAGATATCCGTTATCTATAATGCTGCCGACCAAAAATTTGCACCGGTTGATGAAAATGAAAAACAAAAATGTAAAGAGCGGATCACAGAAGGGAAGGAATTTTTTCTTTACGCCGGGTCCATCCATCCAAGAAAAAATCTTGTAAACCTGCTGAAGGGATTTTCATGGTTCAAGAAAAGACACCAGAGTAACATGAAACTAATACTGGCTGGAAGAATGGCGTGGAAAAATGATAGCTTCACTGCACAACTGGCTACATATAAATATCGTGATGATGTTATCCTCACCGGATTTATCCCGGATGATCAACTCAGATTATTAATGGCCTCAGCATATGCTTTAGTGTATCCTTCGCATTGGGAGGGATTTGGCATTCCCGTACTGGAGGCTATGCAATCAGGCACCCCTGTAATTGCATCAAATAACAGTGCAATTCCGGAAATAGCTGATGGTGGTGCATTATTAACAGAGCCGGGTGATGCTGACGGTTGGGGCAGGGGAATGGGGCTGATCTATAAAGATGAAACGTACAGAAATACACTGATCCGCAATGGCCAGCAAAGGGCTGCATTTTTTTCCTGGAAAAACAGTGCCGCCAACTTGCATGAAGTAATGGTGAAAGCTGTTACATAGAGCACAAACCTTAACTTTGCCGTTTAAAGAAATAACATGAACCAATCTACCATTACCATAAACGTAGGATTAGATATTGATAAAGTTCCGGAACAGATCACCTGGAGTGCAACACAAAGCACCGCAGAAGAAGCGCAAAAAGCAAAAGCGATGATGCTTTCATTTTGGGATGGCCAGGAAAAAGCAGCGTTGCGTATTGATCTCTGGACAAAGGATATGATGATGGATGAAATGGCAGATTTCGTTTACCAGAATATTATGACCATGGCTGATAATTTTGAAAGGGCT
>Ga0207691_10007142_pt1 | contig 10778 bp, 18 predicted proteins | sample KBSM13metaG_FD_184327 | JGI IMG/M metagenome (GOLD analysis project Ga0207691, IMG submission 184327) | Miscanthus rhizosphere microbial communities from Kellogg Biological Station, Michigan, USA - KBS M1-3 metaG (SPAdes) (version 2) | ecosystem: Host-associated > Plants > Roots > Rhizosphere >... | reverse complement strand
CGTTGCCCAGATCGAGTACGACCCGAACCGTTCGGCACATATCGCTCTGATCGCATATCTCGACGGTGAGAAGCGTTACATCATCGCTCCTGTCGGTTTGAAGGTTGGAACGACGATCCTCAGCGGTGAAGAGGCGGATATTCTTCCGGGAAATGCGCTGCCGATCAGGAACATCCCGCTCGGTACGGAAGTTCACAATGTTGAGCTTCGTCCCGGCAAAGGCGGCCAGTTGGTTCGTTCTGCAGGCGGATTTGCACAGATCGTCGCAAAGGAAGGCGATTACGCTCAGCTTCGAATGCCGTCAGGTGAAGTTCGCCGAGTTCCGGTCGTTTGCTACGCAACTGTCGGACAGGTGGGAAACACCGAGCACGAAAATGTTTCGCTCGGTAAAGCCGGACGAAACCGCTGGATGGGAAAACGTCCCAAGGTCCGCGGTGTCGCGATGAACCCGGTCGATCACCCGCACGGTGGTGGTGAAGGTAAAACGTCAGGCGGACGTCACCCGGTAACCCCGTGGGGACAGCCGACCCGCGGTTACAAGACGCGTCGTAACAAGCGTACTCAGGACATGATCGTTAGGGATCGAAGAAGGAAATAAATGACGAATTTCGAATGTCGAATGAGAAATTCAGACAATTCGAGATTCAAAATTAGAGATTGAGATTATGCCACGTTCAGTTAAGAAAGGACCTTATATCGATTTGAGCATTTCGCGAACGCTGCGAAAGATCCGCGAAGGCGGAGCAAAGCCACCGGCGATCCGCACCTGGTCGCGACGTTCGACGATATCGCCGGAAATGGTCGGCCTGACCTTTGGCGTTCACAACGGTAAAAGGCACATTCCGGTTTTTGTGACCGAAAACATGGTGGGCCACAAGCTTGGCGAATTTTCGCCGACACGGGTTTTCAAAGGCCATCCGGGAACTAAAGCGGAAAAGGCAGCGAAGCGGAAATAGTTTCAAGTTTCAAGTCTCAGGTTTCGAATCGATATCCGGAACCTGAAACGTGAAACCTGAAACATGGAACTAAGAAGATGGAAGCGATAGCAAAAACAAAGTATCTAAAAGGAAGCCCCCGTAAGGCTCGACTGGTTGTCGACCTGATCCGTGGACGAAATGTGTCGCAGGCTCTGGCGATCCTGAAATTCACGGATAAGAGAGCGGCTGACCCGATCGCAAAATGTTTGAATTCGGCGATCGCGAACGCGACCTATCTGGCTGAACAGCAAAACATCGCGATCGACCCTGATGATCTGTGGGTCAGAACGGTCTTCGTTGATATGGGACCGACCAAGAACCGACGCCGTATGCGTCCGGCTCCGCAGGGACGGGCTTATCGCGAGCAGAGGCATTATTGCCACATCACGATCCAGGTCACCAGCGACGAGGCTCCGAAGACTGAAAAAGAATTAAAGGCAGAAGCCGCCAAAGCGAAAAAGGCAGCTGCCGCGCCGGCTCCTGAGAAGAAAAAGGCGGCCGCACCAAAGGCAAAGAAGGAAACGAAAAAGGCCAAGCCTGAAGAGGTTGAGAATTCCGACCAGGCCGCGCAACAGCAGGATGCAAAGATCACTGCTGAAGCAGCTGACGCCAAGGACGCGAAAACGCAAAATCCGGAAGAATTAAACGAGACCAAACAGGCGGACGAGAAACAGCTCGACGAGAACGAGCAGCTGGAAAGACAGTAATATGGGACAAAAAGTTCATCCATACGGCTTCAGGGTCGGCTACAACAAAGATTGGCATTCACACTGGTTTGCCAAACAGGATTTCGCTTCGAACCTGGCCGAGGACCTCAAGTTAAAACGCGAGCTTAAGAAGCGTTTCAGCGGCGGCGGCGTTTCGCACATCGATATCGAACGTGCTGCGACAAGGCTCAAGATCATCATCTATACCTCGCGACCGGGCATCATCATCGGCCGCAAGGGTTCTGAGATCGAAAAGCTTCGCGAAGACCTTTCGCGAAAGACAGGCCGCGAAGTACTGATCTCGATCCAGGAAATTCGCCATCCGGAACTCAACGCACAGCTGCAGGCTGAAAAGATCGCTCAGCAGCTCGAAAAGCGTATCGCTTTCCGCCGTGCGATGAAAAAGACGATGGAAGAGTCGCAGCGATTCGGTGCACAGGGCATCAAGGTAATGATCGCCGGCCGATTGAACGGAGCTGAGATCGCCCGTACAGAATGGTCACTCGTCGGCCGCTTGCCGCTTCACACGCTGCGTGCCGATGTCGATTACGGATTCGCCGAGGCGTTGACGACCTTCGGGATCATCGGTGTAAAAGTTTGGATCTATCGCGGTGAGATCCTCGACCCGAATGCGTCGATGGCCCGCGGAACGACGACCGATCCTATCAATGAAGTAAAGGCCGACCGCTCAATGAGGCGTGATAGAAGGCCGAGACGCGACGATCGCGGCAGATAATTTTTTCGAGGTTTTGTTGCTATGTTAATGCCGAAAAAGGTTAAGCACCGAAGGGTAATGAAAGGCCGTATGCGCGGAAAGGCAACGCGCGGCGAGCGGCTCAGCTTCGGTGACTTTGGGTTAAAGGCCCTTGATGCAGGATGGGTGACCGATCGTCAGATCGAAGCCGCCCGTATTGCAATGACCCGTCACGTAAAACGCGGAGGCAAGATCTGGATCCGTTTATTCCCGGACAAACCGATCACCCGCAAGCCGGCTGAAACTCGTATGGGTTCCGGTAAGGGAGCTCCTGATCACTGGGTAGCAGTTGTAAAACCAGGACGCGTGCTTTACGAGATCGTCGGCGTGGATGAAGCTTTGGCACGCGAGGCTATGAAACTTGCTGCACAGAAGCTTCCGATCAAGACGAAATTTGTATCACGTGCCGACCTCGAAGGAGGCATTGTTTAGAAAATGAAACGTAAGGAACAGCTCGACCAGCTGAAAGACATGAACGCGGACGAATTGCAGGAACAGGCAGATGCGCTGAAAGAATCGCTCTTTAGACTGAAATTCCGCAAGTCGTTAGGCGTCGGCGATACGGTCAAAGACATTCGCCGCGAAAAGAAGACATTGGCTCGCGTTTATACGCTGCTGAAAAATAAAGAAGCTGAAGCGAATAACGCGTAAGGATAAAAATGCCTAATACGAATAACGAAGAAGAAACGATAGATACGGCACCGGCTGCAGATGCGGTAGAGGAAACTCCGACCGAGCAGGCAGCTGCCGCGACCGACGAAAAGCCGAAACGGACGAAAAAGGCTGCGGCCGCACCTGCTGATGACAGCAAGAACGGAACGCCGGCTGCCTCGACTGAAAAGAAGTCGGGCAAGCGCGCCGAAAAGGTTGGAATTGTCGCCTCGGACAAGATGACGAAAACCGTTGTCGTTCGCGTTGACCGCCTGGTCAAACACCCGATCTATCGCAAGTATGTAAAGCGCCGAAAGAAATTTATGGCACACGACGAACTCGGAGCAAAGACCGGCGACAAGGTAAAGATCGTCGAGACGCGGCCTTTGTCGGCGAGAAAGCGATGGCGTGTAGTTGAGATCATTCAGAAAGCAGAGCTTTAGGTTTCAAGTGTTCAGTTTCAAGTTAATGAATACTTGAAAACTAGAACCAGAAACCTTAAACGGAGAGAAAGATATGATTCAGATGCAGACCTCCTTGGCGGTCGCAGACAATTCAGGAGCGAAACGTGTGGTGATGATCATGCCTATCGGCGGATCCACCAACAAGATCGCTCGACTTGGCGACAAGATCAAAGTGACGGTTAAGGAAGCCGTGCCTGACGGTACCGCGAAAAAAGGAAAAGTTTACAACGCGGTGATCGTACGTACTAAGAAAGAAGTTCGCCGCAAGGATGGAACGTATATCCGATTTGACGAGAATGCGGCGGTCCTGATCAAGGATGACGGCACGCCGATCGGAACACGCGTCTTCGGACCGGTTGCACGCGAGCTTCGCGAACGTAACTTTATGAAGATCGTCAGCCTCGCGCCGGAGGTTATCTAGTAGAAATGAGACCAGTAAGAACCGGAACAGTTAAAAGCAAGATCAAACGAGGCGACCAGGTCGTTTTCGTGGCGGGTAAGGAATTTAACCGCTACGATGCAAACGGCAAGCGTCAGCCGCTTCGCGGAAAAGTGGTCGAGGTCGACTCGCGTAACGGTAAGGTCAAGGTTGAAGGAGCGATGATCGTCAAGCGTCACCGTAAGGCGGTCCCGCAGATGAATGTCGAGGGAGGCATCATCGAGCAGGAAGCATGGGTGGATGTTTCGAACGTCGCCCTGATCGATCCTGAAACCGGCAAACCGACCCGCGTCAAGATCGAAGACCGGAACGGCGAAAAGGTACGTGTTGCAAAGAGCGGAAAGCTTATCCCGCTGCCGCAGACCTTCAAAACGCCAAAGCGTGAAGAGAAAGAGGAAGAATAGTTTGAAGTTTGGAAACGGTCTTTGCATCTAAACCTGATCGGCCGAGACCCAAACGAGAGAGAATCAAACAATGGCTAGACTTAGAGATAAATATAAAAACGAGATCGCTCCGGCGCTCGCAAAAGAGTTCGATATCAAGAACCCAATGGCGGTGCCTCGCATCGAAAAGGTCGTCGTCAACATGGGCCTCGGCGAAGCGAGTGCGAACGCTAAGATCCTTGATGTTGCGACAGAGGAATTGCGGTCCATTACCGGCCAAAAGCCGGTCATTACCAAAGCGAAGAAATCGATCGCGGCATTCAAGCTCCGCCAGGGAATGAACATCGGATCGATGGTCACCCTCCGCGGCGAGAGGATGTACGAATTCCTTGACCGCTTGATCTCGGTCGCTCTGCCGCGTGTTCGCGACTTTCGCGGCGTGTCAGGCAAGGCCTTTGACGGCCGCGGCAATTACACGCTCGGTGTCCGCGAACAGTTGATCTTTCCGGAGATCGATTTCAACAAGGTCGACAAGACCCGCGGTATGAACATCACGATCGTCACGACCGCAACGAACGATGATCAGGCAAGATCTCTTTTGAAGTCATTGGGAATGCCCTTTAGGCAATAAGTTTAGATATGGCAAAGATCAGTAAAGTAGTTAAAAACGAGCGACGACGTGAAATGGCGGCACGATATGCCGACCGCCGCCGAGCTTTGAAAAAGATCATCAATAACCCAACGTCGTCACCTGAACAGGTCGACGAAGCGGTGATGAAGCTGCAAAAGATGCCGCGGGACGCAAGCCCGATCCGTCATCGAAACCGCTGCTCACAGTCGGGCCGCTCACGAGGTTATTTGAGAAAGTTTGGGCTTTCAAGGATCGCTCTTCGCGATCTGGCACTCCAGGGACAGATCCCGGGAGTGGTGAAATCTAGTTGGTAAATTGAATGCGGAAGGCCCCAAACGGGGAACCACCGCAGTATGTAACGGAGTTAAAGAAGAATGACCGATCCAATAGCCGATATGCTGACGAGGATTCGCAATGCGATAGCAGCGAATCACACACGCGTTGATATACCAGGCTCAAAGTTAAAGTTGGAAGTTGCCCGCATCCTGAAGGAAGAGGGCTATATCAATAATTTCACGATGAAAGGCGAAGGCATTAAATACGCGATCCGTATTTTCCTTAGGTATGATGCCAAGGGCCAGTCGTCCATCACTCATCTGTCGCGGGTTTCACGTCCCGGCCGCCGCGTTTATGTCGGCTCCTCGGACGTTCCAAAGGTCCTCGGCGGCTATGGTGTCAACATCGTTTCGACTTCCAAAGGGCTGATGAGCGGAAAACGCGCACGGCAGGAAAATATTGGCGGCGAGATCCTCGCGCAGGTGTATTAGTATGTCACGAGTAGGAAAGAAACCGATCACGATCCCTTCCGGCGTCACAGTTTCCATCACCGATGCGGAACTTGAGGTCAAGGGGCCAAAAGGAACACTGAAAACTCCGGTTCCAACGGGCGTCAGCTTTAAGCAGGAAGACGGCTCGCTGGTAGCTGAGCGTGCCAGCGACGATCAGGCTGCGTTTCACGGCTTGGCTCGTGCTTTAGCAAACAACGCTATCGTTGGTGTTACCGAAGGGTTCAAAAAAGAGCTCGATGTCGTCGGCGTTGGTTACAAAGCCGATGTACAAGGCAAGAAGATCGTTTTTGCCCTTGGTTATTCGCATCCGATCGAGTATCCGCTGCCTGATGGCATCGATGCTAAGACCGAGCGTGTTAACACAAAGACGTCGATCAACCAGTATCAGACAACGATCACGCTGAGCGGCATCGACAAGCAAAAATTGGGACAGGTGGCTGCCGAGCTGAACCGGCTGAGAAAGCCGGATGCTTATAAGGGCAAAGGCGTCCGTTACGCTGACAAATATTACAGGCTCAAGCCTGGAAAAACAGGTAAATAGTAGATCGTGAATCGTGAATAGAAAGAATAACTATTTACGATTCACCATTCACGATTAACAAGATCATGGCACAGAAGACTAAAGCAGATATTCGAAGGGGCGTCCATACGCGGATCCGTAAGAAAGTTCGCGGCTCGACCGAACGCCCGCGGCTCGCGGTTTATCGCAGCCTCAATCATATTTACGCACAGGTCATAGACGATAAGTCGGGCAAGACCCTGGCGACGGCTTCGACCGCCGAAAAAGCATTTTCGGGAAAGAGCGGCGGCAATATCGATGCCGCGAAATATGTAGGCAAGACGGTTGCCGAGCGCGCGATCCAGGCCGGTGTTGAGAATGTCGTATTCGACCGCGGCGGCTACCTCTATCATGGCCGGGTCAAGGCACTGCTTGACGCGACACGCGAGGCTGGACTGAACAAGGGCGAAACTGCCTCACAGAAAGAAGGTAATAATGAAGAGTAAACAGCGAATTTCTCCGAACGGATTGATACTCAAGGACCAGTTGATCTCGATCAACCGTGTTACCAAGGTCGTTAAGGGCGGTAAAAACCTATCGTTCGCGGCTCTTGTCGTTATCGGCGACGAAAGCGGCCACGTCGGCTTTGGAACGGGCAAGGCGAAAGAAGTGCCGAACGCGATCAAGAAAGCGGTCGAAGCGGCTAAGAATAACCTGATCCGTGTCCCGCTTATCAACGGCACTCTGCCGCATGAGATGATCGGTGAATACGGTGCCGGACGGGTTCTGTTAAAGCCTGCTGCTGAGGGAACTGGCGTCATCGCCGGCGGAGCAGTCCGTGCCGTTCTGCAGTCACTCGGCGTTCACAACGTCCGTACAAAGATCCTCGGTACGAACAATCCGCACAACGTTATTCGTGCGACGTTCAACGGACTTCTGCGTATGAAGGACCCGATCGAGGTAGCAAGGCTTCGCGGAAAAGCCATCGAGGAATTGGTTTAACGGTTCAGAGTGCGCGACGAGTCGCGTGCAGTCGAGCTAAGCTCGCACTCTAAACATATGGCAAACAAGAAAGAAGAAAACGGCGGAAACGACATTAAGATCCAGTATTACCGCAGCTGTATCGGCTTTTCGAAAAAGCAGAAAGCTGTCGTTAAATCTCTGGGAATTACGAAGCTGAACCAGACAGTTACGCGGCCCGATACGCCGTCGATGCGTGGTATTGTCGCTAAGGTTCCGCATTTACTAAGGATCGTTGACTAAATGATGAAGTGCGAATGATGGATGTACATCATTCGTTATTCAACATTCAAAATATTGTTATGGCTTTATCACTAAATAATCTAAAACCTGCACCGGGTTCAACGCACAAGAAAAAGCGTGTGGGCCGCGGGCCAGGTTCGGGCCTCGGCAAGACTGCGGGCCGTGGACATAAAGGTCAAAAGTCGCGCTCAGGATATTCTAGCCGCCCCGGTTTCGAAGGCGGCCAGATGCCTTTGCAGCGCCGCCTGCCAAAGCGCGGATTCACCAATATCTTCAAGAAGCAGTGGATCGAGATCAGCCTGGCAAAGATCGAGGCTAGTTTCAATGCCGGTGATGAAGTCACCCCTGAATTGCTTCACGAAAGAGGATTGATCAAAAAGGCAAAGCACGATCTTGTAATTCTTGGAAACGGCGACATCACGAAATCGCTGAAGATCTCTGCTCATCGATTCACCAAGGCAGCAAAGGACAAGATCGAGAAAGCCGGCGGCAGCGCCAATGAGATCAAGAAAGCAGCTGAAGCGGCTGCTTAGCCAGATCGTCGATCGTGGTTCGATGTTCGTAACGGTTAGATAGTATCGATCGACGACAATCCGCGAGCTACCAACAAACATATGGAGAAGTTCTTTTTAGCCGTCCAAAACATGTTCAAGGTGCCGGAGCTAAGGCGACGCATCTTTTTCACTTTGGCGCTCCTCGCTGTGTACCGTTTCGGCGGTCACGTTACCGCTCCAGGAATAAATAAAGGCCGTCTCGAACAGGTCTGGAATGAAGTAGCCGGAACGCTTCTTGGCGTTCTTGATCTTTTCTCCGGCGGTAACTTTCGCACCATCTCTCTGTTTGCTCTGGGAGTAACCCCGTATATCACTGCGTCGATCATCATGCAGCTCATGCCGGTACTCTCGCCGCAGATGAAAAAGATCCAGGAAGAGGGCGAGGTCGGACGGCAGAAAATGAATCAGTGGACACGGTATCTCACCGTCGTCCTTTGTTCCGTTCAGACGTTTTTTGTTGCCACGTGGCTCCATCGCAACGGCATCATTGCCGAGGGCTGGTGGGCGACGGCAATGATCGTGATCACTCTGACGACTGGAACGATCTTCGTCATGTGGCTTGGTGAACAGATCACCGAACGCGGCGTCGGCAACGGTATTTCACTGTTGATCTTTGCTGGCATCGTCATCGGCCTTCCCCGAGGTTTGGCTCAGGTTTCCGATCGCGTTCGCGGCGGTGACTGGACCCAGACGCTTGGAGTTTTATTCCTGGTTTTGGCGTTGATCGCGTTGACGGCTCTCATCGTTTATGTGGAGTCAGCACGGCGTAATATTGCGATCTCATACGCCAGCAGACGTGTAGGTACACAGACGTTCAGAGGACAAGAGACCAGTCTTCCGCTCAAGATAAATATGGGCGGCGTTATTCCGGTGATCTTCGCCTCGTCGGTTTTGGCAATGCCTCAGACACTGTTCTCGGCGTTTCCGCCTGATCCGAATGACCCGAACGCGATCTGGACAAAGGTGTATGCTTTTTTCCAACAGTTTCATGGCGGCGACCCATATTACGAACTGATCTTTTTGTCGCTGATCGTTTTGTTCACGTTCTTTTACATCACGATCATCTTCAACACAGACGAAGTCTCGGATAACCTGCGTAAGCATGGCGGTTTTATCGCCGGCATCCGGCCAGGTGCACCGACCGCGGAGTATCTGAATGCTATTTTGACCAGGCTGACCACTGTCGGAGCAATATATCTGGCTTTTGTCGCGTTCGTGCCGCAGCTCTTATTGAGTGGATTTAAGGTGGCTCGCCTGCCTTTCATCGGGACAGCGGTCGATAATTTCATGAGTGCTACGCCCGGCTTGAACTGGATACCGACGGGTTTGGGCTATCAGTTTTATTTCGGCGGCACATCTCTGCTGATCATCGTCGGTGTGGCTATGGACACGGTCGCACAGATCGAGGCCCAGCTCGTAATGAGAAATTACGAAGGCTTCCTTGGTGCCGGTTCACGGCTTCGCGGACGTCGATCATAACTTGTCGCCACAGAGGGCACAGAGCGGAAAAGGGTATTCACTCTTGGCTTTGTGTCCTCTCTGGCTATTGCACTAATGAATAAGATCATTGTATTGATAGGCGCTCCGGGAGCAGGAAAAGGCACACAGGCCCGGCTTTTAGAGGAGCGAAAGGGAATTCCGCAGATCTCGACGGGCGATATGTTCCGCGAGATGAAAACGCTTGAAACTCCGCTTGCCCGAGAAGTGCAGGAAATAATGGCGTCGGGCAAACTGGTTTCCGATGACGTCACGTACCGTATCGTTCGCGAACGTACAAGCCGGCCGGATATTAACGGGACGTACGTTCTGGACGGTTATCCCAGAACTGCGGTGCAGGCTGAGCAGCTTGAAGAGTTGGCACGGGAACAGGGAAAGGAGATCAAGGCGATCGAAGTAGATGTGCCGAAAGAAGAATTATTCAGACGTTTGACGGGCCGGCGGACTTGTCCCGTGTGCGGCGAGATCTACAATATTTATTCCAAACCGCCTAAAATGGATAATGTTTGCGATCTGCACCCTGACACTCAGCTTTCGCATCGAAGTGACGATAACGAAGACAGCGTCCGGACACGTTTAGAAACATACGAAACGAACACAGCCCCGCTGTTAGAATATTTTGAAAGGACCGGCCGGCTGGCCAAAGTTGACGGAACAGGGAAAGTTGAGGATATCTTTCAGCAATTGGAAACGCTGGTTTAGGCAGTTCAATTTTCGTAAACGCATGATCTACGCAAAGTCAGAAAAGGACCTCGAAAAAATGCGTGCCGTCGGAGAGCTTATCGCCGGGGTCAGGGAAGCTTTGCGTGGGATGGTCGAGCCGGGAATTTCGACCATGGAATTGAACAACGCGGCGGAAAAGATGATCCGCGATGCCGGAGCGATCCCAACGTTTATCGGATATCACGGGTTTCCTTATACCATCTGCGCTTCTGTCAATCATGAGATCGTTCACGGATATTCCAAGGACGATCCGCTTAACGAAGGCGATATCTGTTCGCTGGACATGGCCGCGACGTATCAGGGTTTTGTCGGGGACACTGCGACAACTGTACCGGTCGGGAAGATTTCCGATGAGCTCAAACAATTGATCCGTGTTACTGACGAGTGCCTGGAATTAGGTATCGAGCAATCGCGCGTGGGCAATCGCGTAGGTGACATTGGATGGGCA
>Ga0207691_10007140_pt1 | contig 10779 bp, 9 predicted proteins | sample KBSM13metaG_FD_184327 | JGI IMG/M metagenome (GOLD analysis project Ga0207691, IMG submission 184327) | Miscanthus rhizosphere microbial communities from Kellogg Biological Station, Michigan, USA - KBS M1-3 metaG (SPAdes) (version 2) | ecosystem: Host-associated > Plants > Roots > Rhizosphere >... | reverse complement strand
ACCGCATCGAGCGGCGCTTCGGCGAGCTGACGCTCGAGCTCCGCGACCAGGCGCGCAGCGGCGCGCCCCGGGACGCCGCCCTCTTCGTCGAGTGGATGCAGGCCAACTACGCCTTCCACGACGTGATCTACCGCGTCGCGGAGCTTCCGCTCGTCGAGCGGATCGCCAAGGGCGCGCGACGGACGTTCATCGGCGACCGGGCGTGGCGCGCGCGGGCCGAGCTGGACGAGCTCTACGCGAAGAACGACCTCCAGCACCGCGCGATCCGCGAGGCGATCTCGGCCGGCAGCGCCCGGGCGGCACGGACGCTGGCCCGCGAGCACGTCCTCTCGTCGAACCGCCTGGTCGACGTCGTGCTCGAGACGCTCGGCGCCGCCGGCCGCGAGCCCGGTTGGGGGAAGTGAGCGTGGGGGAACCCCCATGGTCCCCCCACGGGCCCCCTCCTTCCGGTCGTAGGCAAGGCACGGCGGGTCTGGCCTCCCGGGCGGCGAAGCCGCCCTCCGGCCGCCGCGTCCTGCTCTTCCGACGACGGTGTGACCCGGGCCAGGGCGGATCCGACGAGGGCGCTTCCGCGCGTTACCCCACGGTCACGATGCGGTCGGCCGCGACGTCGCCGAGCCTTGCCAGGCGGCCGTTCGGGTAGCGGACGACGAGCTCGTCGACGCGCGTCTCGTTGCCGAGGCCGAAGTGGAGCCGCGGGTCCTCGGAGGAGAGGTAGCTCGAGCCCGCGCGCGCGACCTGGACGAGCCGGCGGCCGCCGGGGAGGACGGCCGTGACGACCGTTCCCGGGGCGAACCGGCGCAGCGACACCTCGAGCCAATGGCCCGCCTGCGAGCCGCCGTCGTTCCGCAGCAGCTGCAGAGCGCCGCCGATCGAGCCGACCGCGAGGTCGAGGTCGCCGTCGTTGTCGAAGTCCGCCGCCGCGAGGCCACGGCCGTTCCTCGGCGCGAGGGAGCCGACGTCGAGCGGCGTGACGTGACCGCCGTCGGTCGAGAGGACGCGCACCGGCTCTGCGTCCTTCGCGAGGCTCGTGACCGGAATCGCACCGTTCGCCATCGCGAGCTCCGGCGTGCCGTCGTTGTCGAGATCCGCCCAGGTGACGCCCCACCCGGTGAACGTCCGTCCCAGCGAGCCGACGAAGTCCGGGCGAGCGTCGGCGAACGGCTTTCCCGCCCGGCTCCGGTAGACGGCGTGCAGCTGGCCGCGGGAGTTCGTCACGAAGAGATCCTCGCGCCCGTCGCCGGAGAAGTCGCCTTCGGCGACTCCCATGCCCGCGTTCGAGTCGTCGACCGCCAGCTCCCTGCCGTTCTCGACGAGCCGGAAACCGAGCGCGTTCTTCGCGGGCAGGTTGAGGTAGAGCCGGTTGGGGTCGAGGTCGTTCGCCACGAACAGGTCGGGACGGCCGTCGCCGTTCGCGTCGGTGAAGGCCGCGCCGAGCCCATGGTCGAGACCGTGTGGCTCGAGCCCCGCGGCGCGCCCGACCTCACGGAACCGCGGGTGCCCGCCGCGCGCGCCGACGTTGACGTAGAGGAGGTCTCGGACCGCCCCGCGGTTCGCGGGAAAGCCCGACGTCGATCCCGGCACCGGGCGGTTGACGTCGGTGTAGCCCGCGACGGCGAGGTCGAGCCGGCCGTCGCCGTTGACGTCTGCGACCGCCGCGCCCGTGTGCCAGCCGGGCTGGTCGATCCCGGCCGCCTTGGCCCCCTCGGTGAACGTGCCGTCGCCGTTGTTCCAGAGGACGGCGTCGTACGCGTCCCGGGCCGCGTCGTAGCCGGCCGTCGTGACGACGAGGTCCGTCGCCCCGTTGCCGTCGAGGTCCGCCGCGGCGCAGCCGTTCCCCCGCACGTCGAGACCCGTACGCGTCTTCCCGGTGACGTCGACGAACCGTCCGTCGACGTTGTGGAAGAGTCGGCTGCGCGGCAGCCCGCCGGCGGCCGTGTACCGCCCGATGTCGCTGTCCGCATACGAGTTGACGACGTACAGGTCGAGCCAGCCGTCGCCGTCGTAGTCGAGCCAGCAGAGCCCTCCGCCCATCATCGCGCTCTGGTCCCCCGTCACGCCGAAGCGGAATGCACCCTGGCGAACGTCGAGGCCCACGCCCGGCGCCACGTCCGTGAGGGTGAACGGCGCCGTGACGGCGGCCACCGTCGGACGGCCGGCGGCACCGCCACGCACGCCTGTGACGAGGTACCGGCTGCCGCTCTGGACGAGCTCGAACGTGCGGACGACGTCCCGCGGGGTGCTGCGATACATGAACGCGCCGTCCCCGGCCGCGTAGCGCGCGGTCTGCGAGGTGCCGCGGAGCGTCGCGACGACGAGCGGCGGCCCCTGGCCCTTGCCGGGCTCGAGGCGCAGCGCGACCGTCTCCGCCTCGTAGAGCGGGACCTCGATCGAGGCTCCCTTCGCGCTGTCGATGCGGCCCCAGAGCCGGGCCAGCCAGTCGCCCGTTGCGCCGCGTCTCGCCGCCGCGTGGCTGCGCGTGCGGAGCGCGTCGGCGCCGCTCTCGAGGTCGGCGACGAGCTCGCCTGCGATCCGGTGCGCCGTGCCACGGCCGATCGGGGCGAGCCCCGGCGTCGCGGCGACGGTGACCGCCGGCACGTGCCCCGTCGCGACCCGTGGGGGCGCGGTGGACGCCGGCGCCGAGAGCAGGCCCGCGGCGACGACCATGCCGAGCGCAAGAGCCGCCGCGGCCCCGAGTCTCGCCCGCGTCCAGCCGGTCACGCCGCCGAGGCGAGTCCTGCCGGCGAGTATCAGCAGCAGGGGCCGTGCGGCGCAGACGATCGTGAGCGCGCCGAGCACGGCGAGCTTCGCCGAGAACTCGCTCGTCCAGGGAGCGATGAGCAGTGTCGCGAGCAACCCGACCGATACGGCGTACACGAGGCGCCCGCGCGGGCTCTCCGGGATCGTCCGCGGGTCGGTGATCATGAAGAAGAGGAAGACGAGGACCTCGGGCGAGGTGACGAGGAGCCACCACAGGTCGAGCCCGGCGATCGGGCCGAGGTGCCACGCCGCCGTCATCTCGTGCCCCGTTGCGGCGAGCACGGCAACGCCCGCCGCGAACGTGAGCCAGAAGCCGGCCGCGATCCCGACGAGGTGCAGCCGCGAGAGGATCGCGAGCCCGCCGCCGACGATGAGCACGAGCGCGAGCGCGAGCCACACGGACATAGGCCCCCACCAGAACGCGAGCGGGTCGGCGTGCTCGGGCCCGAGAAGCACGAAGCAGAGCACGAGCCCGAAGTTCGAGGGGTTGAAGATGTGCCGGCCCCGGAAGCTGATCACGTACTTGGACAGGAGGCCGACGGCCGCCGTCCCGGCGAAGATCCACCAGCCGTTCATGCTCCACCAGTCGCCGTGCTCGGTGCCCGGGACGCGGAGCACGAACGCGACGCCGTTCCCCGTGAGGAGGGCGCTCGCGGGCCACATCAGGACGTGCTGGCGGCGGAAAGCGATCGACACCTCGAGTACGGCGCACGTCACGAGCGAGACGAGGATCTGCGCGATCGAGAGCCTGAAGTCGAACGCGGTCTGCCCGAGCACCTGCAGGGTGACGATCACGCCGGCGAGGTGCAGTCGTGGGTCGCGCCACGTCGGCAGCAGCACGGGGTAGGCCGTGCCGCGAATCCGCACCGTCGGCCGGCCCGCCGCGATCGCGGGAGCGCTCATCGGCGACAGATGGTACGCAGCGCGCGCTCGCTAAGTGTTAGGCCCAGAAGGCTTCGAACGCGCCGGGGTCGGACGGCAGCGCCAGGACCTCGCGCACCAGTCCGTCCTCGATCCGGAAGAGGAGCACCTGGTCGAGGTCGAGCCGTCGGCCGTGGCGCTCGCCGGAGGCGCGGTACAGCGCGGCTGCCCGGTCGTCGCTTGCGAGCACGTCGACGAGCTGCGAGGAGTAGCTCCCTCCGGTTTCCTTCGGGAGCCGCGCGAGGAAGCGGAAGATCGCCTCGCGACCGCGGTGGACTCCCGCCATGGTCCCGTCGCCGGGCACGATCCACACCGCGTCGGGAGCGAAGAGGTCGCGAAGAGCGAAGCCCTGCTTCTGCGCGAACGCGCCGAAGATCCGGCGGACGACGTCCTCGTTCGCTGCGCGTTGGCTAGCGACCGCCACGGCTTCGCTCCCACTCGTCGATCAGCCGCCCGACGTGATCCCGCTGCGCGGGGGTGAAGTCGAAGACCGCGAGCAGGCGCCTCGCCTCGGCCGGGTCGTCGTTCGCGACCGCGGCCTCGAGATGCTCGCGCTGCGGCGTCGGCTCGCGCAGTTGCCTGCGCAGCCAGCGGAGAAGGCTCACCGTCGCCTGGTCGGTCATCGGGGCCTACGCTACTCGGGTGGACACGTTCCTCGCGATCGCGAGCCGCCGCGACGAGCGCCGCTACGGGCCCGAGCCGCTTTCCGACGACGTCGCCGCGCGCATCCTCGACGCCGGCCGGCTCGCGGGCTCGGCGTCGAACCGCCAGCCGTGGGTGTTCGTCGTACCCGACACCCGCGAGCGCGTCGAGGAGCTTGCCCGCTCGGTCTACGTGCCGGACAACGTCCTCGGCGCCGGCCTCGTCGTCGGGGTCGCGATCACCGGGAAGCGGCGCGCGCAGTTCGACGCGGGCCGGGCCGCGCAGAACATGCTCCTCGCGGCGTGGAACGAGGGCGTCTCCTCCTGCCCGAACGGCGTCGCCGACGCCGAGGCGGCCCACGCCGCGCTCGGCCTCGTCGAGGACGAGACGCTCGTGATCGTGCTCACCTTCGGGATCCCGGAACGCCGTCGCGAGCCGGGCTCGCGCACTCCCGACGAGTGGAGCGCCCGGGCGAATCGCCGCCCGCTCGACGACGTCGTCCGGCGCGTCCGCTGACCGGCGCCCAGCCGCCTTCCGGCCGCCCGATGCCGTTTGACAATTCACCCGCAGGCGTCGTAGTTTGTGCGGCCTCCATACAAACGCCGACGTTGACGCCCTCCAACCTCCCACGACCGACGACGGTCACCCGATGACGTTCGACCGCGCCACTGCGTCGCCGGCGGACCAGACGACGGTTCGGCGGGCGAACCTCGGCGTCGTGCTGCGCCACGTCGCGGCCCGCGGATCGCTGTCGCGGGCGCGGATCGCAGCGGACACGGGCCTCACACGCGGCACCGTCTCCAGTCTCGTCGGCGAGCTGATCGACCTCGAGCTGCTGCGGGAGACGGGCGAGACGACGTCCCCGCTCGGTGTCGGACGCCCCGGCGTCGCGCTCGAGCTCGCCGACGTCGTCGTCGGGATCGGGCTCGAGGTCAACGTCGACTACGTCGCGGTCTCCGTCGAGGACCTGACCGGCACCGTCCGCTACGAGCATCGCTCGTACCACGACAACCGAGGCTCGGCGCCGGGGCCCGTGCTCGACCGGCTGGCACGTGCGGCCCGGGCCGCGCTCGAGGCCGTCGATCGTGGGGGCCTACGGACGGTCGGCGTCTCGGTCGCCGTCCCGGGCCTCGTCGAGGAGGCGTCCGGCACCGTCGCGTTCGCCCCGAACCTGGGCTGGCAGGACCTCCCCGTCGCAGCCGAGCTCGAGGAGCGGCTCGACCTCCCGGTGCACGTCGAGAACGAGTCGAACCTCGCCGCGCTCGCGGAGCACTGGACGGGCGCCGCCGTCGGGATCGACGACTTCGTCTGCGTCTTCGGCGAGGTCGGCGTGGGCGGCGGCATCGTGCTCGGCGGCCGGCTCTTCCGCGGGTCGCACGGCTTCGGCGGCGAGTTCGGTCACGTCTCCGTCGACGCGAACGGCGCGCTGTGCGGCTGTGGTAGTCGAGGGTGCGTCGAGACGCTGGTCGGCCAGGAGTCGATCGCACGCGCCGCAGGCATTCCGCCCGTCGCGGGCCGGTCGAGCAGCCTCACGGACGAGCTCGTGCGCAGGGCCGAGTCGGCCGAGCCCGAGGTCGTCCGCGCGCTGGACGAAGCGGGACGCTCGCTCGGCGTAGCGCTCGCGTCGACCTTCAACCTCTTCGACGTGCAGGCGGTCGTGCTCGGCGGCTGCTTCGGGCCGCTTGCCCCCTGGCTGGAGGACGCCGTGCGCCGGACGCTGCAGGAGCGCTCGCTGACCGCCCGTGCGGGGACGTTTCTGGTCCTGCCGTCGGCCTTCGGCGACGGCGCCGCCGTCCGCGGCGCCGCGGCCCTGTCACTCCACCGTGTGCTCGACGCGCCGTGGTCGGTGCCGGCCGCGCGCAGGCGCCTTCGCCGCGGTCGCTCCGCGCCGGAGGGCGAACGGCCCAGGAAGGAGGTGGCGATCGCTCGAGGGTAGGGCGGTCGGACCGGGGCAGTTTGAACAGCCGCGACGGACGGAGTAGCGTCCCCGCGGGAGGCTCTGACGATGAAGGAGGGCAAGGGAGTGAAGAAGCTCAGCATCGCGCTTCTGGTTGCCGCAGCGGCCGTGGGTCTCATGGTCAGCGGTGCAGCAGGGAAGGGCGCGAAAACCACCGCGACGGGCACGCAGGTGTGCGTTCTGCTGCCGGACACGACGTCGTCGCCGCGCTGGCAGCAGTTCGACAAGCCTGCGTTCATCAACGCGTTCAAGAAGGCCGGGCTGACGGCGGCCGTCGTGAACGCTCTCAACCAGCCGCAGAAGCAGCTCGCCCAGGCGGAGCAGTGCATCAACAACGGCGCCAAGGTCGGCATCATCACGTCGCTCGACACAGGCACCTCGATCGCCATCCAGAAGAAGTTCACCGCCGCGGGTGGCAAGACGATCGACTACGACCGGCAGATCGTCGGCGGCACCGGCTCCGTCTACATCAGCTTCGACGGCAACGCGGTCGGTCGCATCCAGGCACGCGGCGTCATCGCCGGAATGAAGGCGAAGAAGACGTACAGTGCGAAAGGCGTCGTGGCCGAGCTGTGGGGCGGCCCGACGGACGCGAATGCGTTCTGGTTCAAGAGCGGAAACGACGACATCCTGAACCCGCTCTTCAAGGGGAAGAAGCTGACGAAGGGCCCGCAGAAGTTCGTGCCCGACTGGGATTCGAAGAATGCCCAGACCATCTTCGAGCAGATGCTCGTCCAGACGAACAACAACATCCAGGGCGTCGTGGCGGCGAACGACAACATCGCCGGCGCCGTCGTCGCGACGCTCAAGGCGAAGGGCCTGAAGCCGATCGGGCTGAGCGGGCAGGACGCGACCGTCCTTGGTGTCCAGAACATCATCTCGGGCTGGCAGACGAACACCGTCTACAAGTACGTGCCCGACGAGGCGAACGCGGCCGCTGCGGCAGCGGTGGCGCTGTTCAAGGGGAAGGCGCCGAAGACGAACGCAACCCGGCCGAACGGCAGCAAGAAGCAGCCGACGCTGGTGATCCCGGTTGTGTCGATCACCAAGGCGAACTACACGCGGCTCTTCACGGACAAGTTCCTGAAGCGCAGCGACGTGTGCTCCGGGGAGTACAAGCAGTACTGCAAGTAGACCGACCTCGGCGGTGGAGGCACCCGCGGGTGCCTCCACCGCCGTTCTGAGCCCGCCCGTGACCGATACCCCACTTCTGGAGATCCGCGGCCTGTCGAAGACCTTCGGGTCGGTGCAGGCGCTGACGGACGTCGACTTCGAGGTGCGCGAGGGCGAGGTGATGGCCCTCGTCGGCGACAACGGCGCAGGGAAGTCGACGCTCATCAAGTGCATCGCCGGCATCCACGGCTACGACTCGGGCGAGATCGTCTTCGACGGCGAGCCGGTGACGATCCACGGCCCGAAGGACGCGGCGAGGCTCGGGATCGAGTTCGTCTACCAGGATCTCGCGCTGTGCGACAACCTCGACGTGGTCCAGAACATGTACCTCGGCCGTGAGGAGCGCGACTGGCTCTTCCGGCTGAAGGAGCCGCTCATGGCGAAGCGGACGGCGGAGACGCTCCGCTCGCTCGCCGTCACCACGATCAGCTCGATCCGCCAGCCCGTCGCGTCCCTCTCCGGCGGGCAGCGCCAGTCGGTCGCCGTCGCCAAGGCGGTCCAGTGGAACTCGCGCCTCGTCATCCTCGACGAGCCGACGGCGGCGCTGGGCGTCGCGCAGACGCGACAGGTGCTCGAGCTCGTGAAGCGGCTCGCCGAACAGGGGCTCGCCGTCGTGCTCATATCGCACAACCTCCACGACATCTTCGAGGTCGCGACGCGGATCACCGTCCTTCGGCTCGGCCACGACGTCGGCGTCTACGAGCGCGCCGCGACGAGCCAGCAGGAGGTCGTGACCGCGATCACGGCAGGGATCCCCACGAAGGTCGCGGGGATCGCCGACACCGCCGGAGACGAGCTATGACCTCCGGGGCCGACGTCGTCGCTCCAGGGATCGAGGCGCCGGACGCACCCGAGCAAACCGGGTTCTGGGAGCGCGCCAAGGGCAACGTCCGATCCGGAAATCTCGGCGTCCTGCCGGTCGTCCTCGGCGAGATCGCGATCGTCTTCTACTTCAGCTTCACCGCGACGAACTTCTTCACGGCGCCAAACTTCGTCAACGTCATCCTCCAGATGGCGGGGACAACCTTGATCGCGTTCGGCGTCGTCTTCGTGCTCCTGCTCGGGGAGATCGACCTCTCGATCGCGTACGTGAGCGGCATCGCGGCCGTCGCGGTCGCCGAGTTCCAGCTGCCCTCGTCGTCGCACGACTACCCGGGGTGGCTCGCGATCCTGCTCGGTCTCGCGATCGTCGCCGTGATCGGCTTCGCCCAGGGCACCGTCGTGGCCAGAATCGGGGTGCCATCGTTCGTCGTCACGCTTGCCGGTCTGCTCATCTGGCAGGGCGTCATCCTCAAGACCCTGCAGGCGCGCGACACGATCATCATCGAGGACAACTGGGTCAACTACGCCGCGACGTACTACTTCTCCGCGAACGTCGGATGGTTGATCGCCGCCGCGATCACCGTCCTGTACGGGGTCGTCGCGCTCGGAGGCGTGATCGGCCTCCGCCGGGCCGGCCTCTCCGCCGGTACCGGAACGGCGATAGCCAAGTTCGTCGGCGTTGCCGTCGCGAGCTTCGGCACGGTCGCCATCTGCAACCACGCCCAGCGGCCGACTGCCTGCCCGCCGGGCACGCCCCTCACCGAGAGCTGCTACAGGCCGCTCGGCCTCCCGCTCGCGGCACTCATCATGGTGATCTTCCTCGTCGGCCTCACGTACCTCGCGAAGCGCACCGCGTTCGGTCGCCACGTGTACGCCGTCGGCGGGAACGCCGAGGCGGCCAGGCGGGCCGGCATCAACGTTCCGCGCGTTCGGATCATCGTGTTCATGATCTCGTCGGTCATGGCCGGCGTCGGCGGCATCGTCCTCGCGGCGAGGCTCCAGTCGGTGAACCTGAACCAGGGCGGTGGCACGCTCCTGCTCGACGCGATCTCCGCGGCCGTGATCGGCGGCGTCAGCCTCTTCGGAGGGCGCGGCGAGGTACGCGGCGCCCTCCTCGGTGCTCTGGTCATCGCGACGATCGCGAACGGCCTCAACATCGGCGGCTACAGCACGGGAACCATCTACGTGGTCACGGGCATCATCCTTCTGCTCGCCGTCACGCTCGACACCGTCGCACGCCGGCTCCAGGTGCGCGCGGGCCGGTGACCACGTGAGGACCTCCCTCGGCATCTGGGCGCTCGGCCCGATGATCACGCGCTTCGTCCCCGGTGGGTATCAGCCGGAGCACGCGAACGAGCCGATCGCGGTGAAGGTGCGCCGCGCCGTCGAGGGCCTCGGCGACCTGATGGACGACTACGAGTTCCACTATCCGGGCGAGCTCAACCCGGACAACCTCGACGAGGTGCGCGACGCGCTCGACGGCCACGGCATCGCGACGGTCTGCACGGGGCTGCACACGGACCCGCGGTTCGGGAAGGGCGGGCTGACGTCGGTCGACCCGGCAACGCGCGCCGAGGCCCGGCGGCTCACCCGGGAGACGGCCGAGATGGCGGGAGCCGTGGGCGCGAACATGATCTGCTGGCCCGGGATCGAGGGCTACAACTACCCGTTCCAGACGCCCTACGCGCAGTCCTGGGAGTGGTTCGTGGAGGGGATGGCCGAGGCCGCCGAGATCTGCGCGAAGCACGGCGTCAAGCTGCTCCTCGAGCACAAGAACTCCGAGCCGGCGATGAAGATCTTCATGCGGAACATCGGCATGACGCTGCACGTCATCCACACGCTGCGCGCGCGGGGGATCGACAACGTCCAGGTGAACATGGACTGGCAGCACCTGCTCATGAACGGCGAGTCGCTCGGCGAGTACGCGGCGCTGCTCGCGGCGGAGGGACTGCTCGGCCATCAGCATGCGAACTCCGGCTGGGGCACGTTCGACGACGACAACATGGTCGGTGCGACCGCGTTCATGGAGACGCTCGAGCTGGCCCTGGAGCTGCGGCGCGCGCAGTACGGCGAGAACGGCGAGCGGCTCGGCTTCGACCTCTACCCGTACACCGAGGACGCCGTCGCCGCAGTGAAGCGATCGGTGCTGCAGTGGAACTTCATCTGGGACGTCTCCGGCCGGATCGACGACGCGGCGCTGCGCGAGGCGCAGTCGCGCAAGGACGCCGTCCGCGCCTACGAGCTCGTCTACGCAGCTCTCGGCGCGTGAGCCTGGGGGAACCACGGGTTCCCCGGCGCTAGTCGGGCTCGACGTCGGCACGACGGGAGTCAAGGCGCTCGCGCTGTCGCCGGACGGCGACGTGCTCGCGACGGCGACCCGCGGGTACGAGCTCTCAACACCGCGGCCCGGCTGGGCCGAGCAGGATCCCGACGACTGGCGGCGTGCCGCCGAGTCCGCGCTCGCCGAGGTGTCGGCCGGGCGCGAGATCGCCGGAATCGGCCTC
>Ga0207691_10007139_pt1 | contig 10781 bp, 10 predicted proteins | sample KBSM13metaG_FD_184327 | JGI IMG/M metagenome (GOLD analysis project Ga0207691, IMG submission 184327) | Miscanthus rhizosphere microbial communities from Kellogg Biological Station, Michigan, USA - KBS M1-3 metaG (SPAdes) (version 2) | ecosystem: Host-associated > Plants > Roots > Rhizosphere >... | reverse complement strand
CATCCGACGATGGTAGGATCCGGCCTCCGCGTCGGATCCGCGAGTTCTCAACGGATTACGCGCGATGAAGCTGACCCAGATGGAAGACGCGATCAGGAACATCGATCATCGCCTGGTGGCGGTGGAGCAGATTCTGCCAACCCTGGCCACCAAGGACGACATCGCCGACGCGAAGCGGCACACCGACGTGCGTTTCGAGAGTCTTCGTGACGACATGGGAAAGGTGGCCGAAGGTGTCGCGTCGCTGGCGACGTCGCTGCAGGAGAACACCAGGGTCCTCGACGCCGCCGTCTCTCGCCTGAATCACCACGACACGATCCTGCACGTGGTGGCCACGCGGCTGACCGCGGAGGAGAGTGCCCGCACCGAGCGGCTCGCGCGCGTGGTCGCCCTGGCTGAGGCCCTCTGGAATGACGACGAGGAGACGCGCGCGTTCCTGAGCCGGCCGCACGCCCTGCTGGGGGATCGCTCTCCGCTCGACGTCGCCTCCACCGAACTCGGCGCGCGCCGCGTCGAGCAGTTGCTCCACAGTGCCGAGCACGGGCTCCCGCTCTAGATCTCGCGCCGCCGAGCCCGTTCGCGTCGCCTTCCGCATCGGGTCCCTGCGCTATCCGCTGCTCGACGGCGCGGGCGCCGCGTCGAGTGATGACGCGCGCTGGAATTCTCGCGGGCGATACGTGATCTACGCGGCCGAGCACTACGCCACCGCGTTGATCGAGAAGTTGGCGCAGCTCGGCGCCCAGCGGTTGCCGTCCACCCTCGTCTACACTCGCATCGAACTGCCCGACGACATCACGGTGGAGCGCGTAGAGCCCGAGCGGATTCCGGGCTGGGACGCTGACAACCGGTCAGCCAGCCAGGCCTTCGGGGATAGGTGGTACGACGAAGGGCAGTCGCTCGCACTGCTCGTGCCATCGCTCGCGGCGCCCAGGCTCGAGTGGAACCTCCTGATCAACCAGCGGCATCCCGGCTTCACACTCGTGACCGCCGCAAAGCCACGCCCGATCGTCTGCCATCCGAAACTGCTCACATAGTCAGATCCTGCGTACTTTTTGTCCCGTTTTGGAACACTTACCCCGCTTGGGGACAGTCCCCAATCACACGGCATGCCCGACGGCGTTGCCGGATGCCCAGGCCCATTGAAAGTTGAATCCGCCAAGATGGCCGGTCACGTCCACGACCTCGCCGATGAAGTAGAGGCCAGGAACCGCGCGCGACTCCATCGTCTGCGACGACAGCTCGCGCGTGTCCACGCCACCCGCAGTAACCTCCGCTTTCTCGAAGCCTTCGGTGCCGGACGGCGTGACCCGCCAATGATGCAGGCCGTCGGCGAGCGCGCGGACGTCGTCGTTGCCGGTCATCGCCACGACCGACGCCCGGCTCATCACGTCGAACCAGCGATCTGCGAGGCGGCGCGGCAGGTGCTCCGCCACGATCGACCTGGTCGTCTGGCGATCTCCGCGCTCGCGACGATCGATCAACTCGCGCGCGATGTCGACGTCCGGCAGCAAGTCGACGTCGAGCACACCGCCGGGCTGCCAGTACGACGACGCCTGCAGGATTGCCGGGCCGCTGAGACCGCGGTGCGTGAAGAGCAGGCGCTCGCGAAAGGCGACGCCGTCGGCGCGTGCCGTCACCGTCGCCGCGACGCCACTCAGCCCATCCCAGCGAGTGCGGTCGGCCTGGTCGAAGAGCAGCGGCACCAGCGCAGGCCGCGGCGGTACGATGCGGAGGCCGAACTGCGATGCGATCCGGTAGCCGAGATCGGTCGCCCCGATCTTCGGAATCGAAAGTCCACCGGTGGCGACGATCAGCTTCGGCGCCTCGAAGACGCCACCTGCAGTGCGCACGTGAAATCCGGATTCGACGCCCTGCACGTCACAATCAGTGACGACGTCGACCGACGACTCCGCGCACTCGTTCAGGAGCAGCTCGAGCACCTCCTGCGATGAGCCATCGCAGAAGAGCTGTCCGAGCGTCTTCTCGTGGTAGCGGATGCCGTGCCGCTCGACCAGCCGGACGAAGTCGGCCGGCGTGTAGCGCGCGAGCGCCGACCTGGCAAAGTGCGGATTGTCCGAGAGAAAGTGCTCCGGCCGACAGTTGAGGTTAGTGAAGTTGCACCGGCCGCCGCCGGAGATAAGGATCTTCCTGCCAGGTTCGCGGCTCCGTTCGAGCACGGCGACCTGCCGGCCGCGCCGGCCGGCCACCGCCGCGGCGAACAGGCCGGCGGCACCGCCGCCGAGGACGAGGACGTCGTGAGTCACGGCTCGTCGGATTTTACTGGCCCCGGTTCGCCCGTCGGAGGCATGATGAGCGCCCCGGCACAGGACGGGGCTGGAGCGGACCCGATGAGCAGCGACGAATCGTCGACGCAAACCACGGCGCCGCCGTCATCAACGGCCCCCGATGCCGGCGTCCAGAGGCAGGCCCGGCTGCGCATCGCCGCCTGTTCGGACAAGGGCCTGGTTCGCAAGAACAACGAGGACCGATACCTTGCGCTCAAGGTGACCCGGTCGACGACGTCGGTGCTCACCAATATCGACGCGGCGCAACTGCAGTTCGTCCCGGAACAGACCCGCTGGTCGCTCGCAGTCGCTGACGGCATGGGCGGTCACGCGGCGGGCGAGGTGGCGAGCACTCTCGCGTTGACCCTCGCGGTCAAGCTGGCCCAGCAGGGGACGCAGTGGTTCGTCGAGATCGGAGACCAAGAAGCCAAGGCTGTCATCGAGCGGGTGGAGACGATCATGACCACGGTCGATCGCGCCATCGCCCAGCAGTCGCGCCAGCAGGCGCGCCTGAAGGGCATGGGGACGACGATGACGGTCGCCATCATCGTCACCGACCAGCTCTTCACGTTCCACGTGGGCGATTCGCGATGCTATCTGCTTCGCAAGGGCCACCTCCAGCGGCTCACGCGCGATCAGACGATGACACAGCAACTGGTGGACGCGGGTCTGCTGCCGCCCGAGGCGCTGCACACACACACGATGCGTCACGTGCTCACGCAGGCCATGGGGACCGGCGACGTGGTCATCGAGGCGCAGCATCTCCAGGTCGAGCAGGGCGACCGTCTGTTGCTGGCGTCGGACGGGCTCACCGACGGGGTATCCGACGAGGAGATCGAGCTGATACTCAGCAGCGACGATTGCGATGCCGCCTGCAAGAAGCTGATGCACGGGGCCCTGGCTGCCGGAGGCCGCGACAACATCACGGTGATTGTCGCTGACGTGGAATTCGAGAGCGACGCGAACGCGGGTTCCTAGTCGCGCGGCTGCGTCAGCCCCATCTTCGGCAGCAGCTCGTCGAGTACGCGGATCATCTCGCTGATCTTGCGCGGCACTCGATTGGCTTTCAGGTAGACCCACCCGGTTTCGCGCACGAGCGGCCGCGCCTGGATGTGGTGCGCGATCAGCGTGCCCGCCTTCACCTCGCGATCGATCGCGTGATTCGAGATGAGCGTCGACCCGATCCCGCTCGCCACCATCGCCTTGATGATCTCGACGTTTTCCGTCCCCATGACGATGCGCGGCTGCACCTGCTCGCGGACGAAGAACTCGTCGATCACGCGGCGCGTGTTGGATCCTGATTCGTAAAGGATGAACGGCAGCTTGTTGAGGTCCTGCGACTCTATTTTCTTCTTCTGCGACAGCGGGTGGCCGGGGTAGGTCACCAGCATCAGTTCATCCCGCATCACCGGCCGCGTCACCAGGTCCGGCTCGTTCACGGGCAGCGTCAGCAGGCCGAGATCCACCGTGCCCGCGCGCAGCCGCCGCACGAGGCGATCGGCCGGGCCTGTCATCACCTTCACGTCCACGTCCGGGTGCAGGCGCTGGAACTCCTTGAGCAGCGTCGGGAAGACGTAGATCGATACCGTCATGCCGCCGACGAGGCGGATGGTGCCGGTGAGCCGCTGCTGTGTCTCGCTGAGCCGTTCGGTCGTCTCGCGGATGTCGTCGAAGACGCGCAGCGAGAGCTGGAGCAGCGCCTCGCCGGCGGGCGTGATCTTGACCTTGCGCTTGATGCGCCAGAAGAGCGGTTCGTTGAGTTCGGCTTCGAGGAGGAGGATCTGACGGCTGATGGCGGATTGCGAGACGTGAAGGCGGCGGCCGGCGCCGGTGAACGATCCCGTTTCGGCCACCGCCTTCAGAATCTCGAGTTGTCGCAGGTCCATGTCAGGCGCTCACTCCCGCGGCCTGCGGTACTGTCGCGGCCGGCCGGAAGAATTCTGCATGAAGTCGGTCCATCGCAAGCGACAAATCGTCCTCGTCGATCACCAGCGTCACGTTGCGCCTGGCGTCCGCCTGCGACACCAGCCGGAGCGGGACGCCCTCCAGGGCACTGACCACCCGGCAAAACGCGGCCGGATCGGCCCCGTACCGGTCTCCGACGACGGCCACGAGCGCCAGATCGCGAGCCACGCTCACCTCCGCGAACGCCGAGAGGCCCGCCACGATGCTCTCGAGGTGCGACACCTCGTCAACCGTTACCGAGACGCTGACCTCGGAAGTCGAAACGACGTCCACCGAGGTGCGGTGCCGCTCGAAGACCTCGAACAGCCGGCGCATGTAGCCGTGCGCCATCAGCATCCCGGTGGACGTGATGGTGATGACGGTGATGCCCTTCTTGCAGGCAAGCGCAGTCACCGACGAGGGCTCCGCGGCGGCATGGTCGGCGATCAGGGTGCCGGGGGCCTCCGGCCGGAACGTGTTGAGGATGCGGACGGGGATGTTCCGCGCCGCGGCCGGCTGAATGGTCTTCGGGTGCAGGACCTTCGCGCCGAAGTACGCGAGCTCGGCAGCTTCGCCGAACGACAGGCACGGCACGAGCTGCGGATTGGCGACCACGCGCGGGTCGGCGGTGAGCATGCCGTCCACGTCGGTCCAGATCTGGATCTCCTCGGCGTCGAGCGCCGCGCCGAAGATGGCGGCAGAGTAATCCGACCCTCCCCGCCCAAGCGTCGTCGCGACGCCTTTGCGCGTGGCGCCGACGAAGCCGCCCGTGACCACGATCCGATCCGACAGCAGCGGACGGACGTGGGCGTCCGCGTGTGCGCGCGTCGCCTCGTGCTGAGGGACGGCCTGCATGAAGGTCTCGTCGGTGACGAGAACGACTCTCGGGTCCACTGCCATGGCGGGAAGGCCTGACGCGGCCAGCGCCGCGGCGACGATGTGACAGCTCGTCAGCTCGCCCGTCGCAGCCACGGCGTCCATCGAGCGCGGCGAGGCTTCCCGCATCACCGACAGCGCGCCGGCGAGCGCCGACAGGTGCGCGAAGTGGTCGTCCACGGCCTTGCGGGCCGATTCGCCATGGTGGCAGGACGCCAGCTCGGCGAGGACGTCCAGGTGGCGCGCGCGCAGCACTTCCACCAGGCGGCGGGCCCCGTCGGCATCGCCGGATCTGGCAAGCGCGGCGACCTCGAGCAGCCTGTCCGTGACGCCGCCGAGCGCGGAGACGACGACGAGGGGACCGGCACGCCGCGCGCGATGCTCGTGCGCGACGATAGCGACCACGCGGCGGATGGCGTCGGAGTTGGCGACCGACGTCCCGCCGAACTTCATCACGCGCATCGGCTAGCCCCGCACCGGCGCGGCAAGCACACCCTGCGCCACCAGCAGCTCCGCGTTCAGCACGGCGGCGCCGGCCGCGCCGCGCACGGTGTTGTGTCCCAGCGCGAAGAACTTGTAGCCGAGGACGGGACACGTGCGCAGCCGTCCGACGGTCACCGTCATCCCGCCGTCGCGGTCGGCGTCCAGCCGCGGCTGCGGGCGATTTTCCTCGGACAGGTAGACCACCGGCTGCGGCGGTGCCGTCGGCAGCCCGAGCCGCTGCGGCGGGCCGCTGAAACTGGCCAGGGAGTGGCGGACCTCGTCGAGCGAGGGCGACTGCTCGAGCGCGATCGACATCGACACCGTGTGACCGTTCACGACGGGCACGCGGGTCGTGGACGCGCTCAGCACGACCGGATGCGGCACGACGGCGTTCCGCTCGAAGCGGCCGAGGATCTTCTTCGGCTCGCTCTCGATCTTGCCTTCCTCGCCGCCGATGAACGGCACGACGTTGCCGACGGCGTCCAGCGAGGCGACGCCGGGATAGCCGGCGCCGGACAGCGCCTGCAGCGTGGTGAGGGCGACGCTCTTCAAGCCGTACTGGCGAAGCGGCGCCAGGGCCAGCGAGAGGACGATCGTGGAGCAATTGGGATTGGTGACGAGCGCGCCGGACCAGCCGCGCTGGGCGCGCTGCGGCTCGATGAGAGCGAGATGGTCGCTGTTGATCTCGGGAATCAGCAGCGGCACGTCGGGCGACATGCGATGGTTCCGCGCGTTGCTGACGACGACGTGGCCGGCCTTCGCGAAGGCCTCCTCGATCTCGCCGGCGACAGAGGCATCCATCGCCGAGAACAACAGCTCGGGCGGACTGCCCTCGCCGGGCCTGGCTTGCTGGACGATGAGATTGCCGACCTCATCGGGCAGCGTGAACGGCAGCCGCCAGGGCGCCGCGGCCCGGTAGGTCTGCCCCGCCGAGCGCTCGCTGGCGCCCACCCACACGAGGCGGAACCAGGGGTGCCGGGCGAGCTGGGCGATGAACTGCTGGCCCACCATCCCCGTGGCGCCAAGCACTCCGACGTCGATCCGCTGCATGATCTGCTGCTCCTTCTCGGTTACTTCGGGCAGAACTAAAGTTCTGCCCCACAAGTGTCACCTGTGGCGCAGGACTTCAGTCCTGCGCACCGCCCTTCCCCTCACTGTTGGACACCATCCGCGCAAAAAAAAACCGCCGACCGGCTGGTGCCGCGTCGGCGGGTGTCTGCTCGTTAGTCGATCTGCTCTAGTCGTCGAGCCCGTGTACACCACCGCCGCGGCCACCATGCTTTCGCATGGTGCCCATCGTAATCATGGTGGTGGTGCGGGTGCGCGACATCGTTGGCTCAGTATAGGGACCGTGACGATCCCAGGTCAAATGTCATTTCGAGATGTTATGAAATTGTAAGAAGCATAAACTTGACCGGATCGGTCCGCTCGCTCACCATAGACGTTTCGGCGCATCCCCTCCATGACTCCACCCTCCGTTCGCGTGGCCCTGCTCGGGTTCGGCACCGTGGGCCGGGCCGTGGCCCGCATCCTGACCGAGCGGCCGCCCGCCGGTGTGCGCCTGACCCACGTCTTCGTCCGCGACGCTGCGCGCCGGCGGGTCGACTGGGTCCCCGGCGACGTGGTCTGGACGAGCAACGTCGAGGACGTCTTCGCGTCCGACGCGAACGTGATCGTGGAAGTGGTGGGAGGGCGCGACCCGGCCGGCACGTGGGTGCGTCGCGCGCTCGACTCGGGCCGATCGGTGGTCACCGCGAACAAGCAGCTCATCGCGCACGATGGGCCGGCGCTCCGCAGGCTCGCCGCCGAGCGGCGGCGACACCTGCGCTTCGAAGCGGCAGTGGCAGGCGGCATCCCGGTGATCGGCGCGCTCCGCGACGGCATCGGAGGCGACCAGCTCGTCAGCGTGACCGGCATCCTGAACGGCACGTGCAACTTCATCCTGACCAGCATGGCCTCCGGCGCGTCGTTTGCGGAGGCGCTCGAGCGCGCCCAGGAGCTGGGGTTCGCCGAAGCCGATCCCACAGACGACGTCGAGGGCTTCGACGCTCGCGCGAAGCTGGCCATTCTCTGTGCCGTCGGGCTGAGGGTGCAGGTGGCGCCGACCGACATCGCAACGCGCTCGGTGACGCTGGTGGATGGCGTCGATTTCCGGTACGCGGGCGCGCTCGACTGCACGATCCGTCAGATCTCACACGCGGCGCTCGATCCCGCGAACCCGCGCCATGTGAGCGCGTCGGTGCGCCCCTCACTCGTCCTGCGCAGCTCGCCGCTCGCGCGTGCCGACGGCAGCCAGAACGTCATCGTCGCGCGCGGCCACTACGGCGGCGACACCATCTACGCAGGCGCGGGCGCCGGCGGGGGCCCGACGTCGGTGGCGGTCGTCTCCGACATCGCGGCAATCGCCGCGTTCGAGCCCGAGCGGCAGTCGGTGTCGCCGATTGAGGAAGCGACTGCGGTCGACTCGGAGTTCGTCACCGCCCACTACCTCCGCTTCATCGTCAGGGATCGGCCCGGCATCCTGGCATCAATCGCGCACGCACTGGCCGAGCACGACATCAACATCGATGCCGTGGTGCAGCTGCCCTTCGAGGGCAAGGATGCGATGCCGTTCGTCGTCACCGCCGAGCCCTGCGCGCCGGCCACGCTCGCGCGCGCGATGGCCGCGATCGGTGCCATGGACTTCCACGTCACGCCGCCCGTCGACCTGCCCGTGCTGTCGTGGGGAGGCGGGGCGTGAGCCAGGTCGAGCCGGCGTCGCTCGGCGTCGCCGAGGCGCGCCGGCGGGTCGAGGGCTTGCGAATCGAAGTGCCAGGTTCGTCGGCCAATCTCGGCCCTGGCTTCGACGCGCTCGCGGTCGCGGTTCGTCTGTATCTGCGCGTGACCGTGCAACGCGTGCTCGACGGACCGCGCAACGAGCTGCGGTGCTCGTTCGCCGGTGTTGCGCTCGAAGGCGACAACTACGTCGCGCGCAGCGTGGACACGCTGGCGAAGCGTGAGGGCATCGACTACCCGGCGCTCGATGTGACCGTCGAGAGCGAGATCCCGATGCAGGGCGGCCTCGGCAGCAGCGCCGCGGCGACGGTCGCCGGGCTCATGCTCTTCGAGCGTCTCGCCGGCCCGCGCAACCGCGACCTGCTGGCCGAGGGCACGCGGTTCGAAGGGCATCCGGACAACGTGGCCGCGTCGCTGCTCGGCGGTCTGACCGCAGCGTGCACCACCGAGGATGGCCGTGCCGTTGCCGTGTCGACGCCGTGGCCACCCGACGTTCGTCTCGTGGCCGTCACTCCAGAAGTCCGCGTGAAGACGCCGGAAGCACGCCGGGTGCTGCCCGAGACGTACACGCGTGCCGACGCGGTATTCAACCTCCAGCGCGCCACGCTGCTCATGGCCGCCATCCACGCGGGCAGGACCGACCTGCTGCGCGATGCGCTGGCCGATCGATGGCACCAGCCGTACCGGGCGCGGCTCGTGCCAGGCCTGACCGAGGCGCTGGCGCTGCGAGTTCCGGGCCTGCTGGGCGTCTGCCTGAGCGGCTCGGGGCCAACCGTCATCGCCCTGTGTTCAGGCGACACGTCGGCGGTGGAAGGCGCGCTCACCGATGTGTACGCGCGGCTGGGACTGCCATGCCGCGTGCGCACGCTGGCGGCCCACAACGGGCCACCCAACCTGACGCAACCCCTCGCAACCTGACGCAACCCCTCGCAACCTGACCCAACCTCACCCAACCTCACCCAACCTCTCCCAACGTCTCGAGTTGGTTTACCCTAAGTAGATATGCCCTTCTTTACTGGCCTCCGCTGCCGGATGTGCGGAACGGGATTCCCGGCCGAGGCGTTGTTCGTCTGCGATCAGTGCCTGGGGCCGCTCGAAGTCACCTACGACTACGACGCGATCGGCCGTGCCGTGACGCGCGAGCAGGTCAGCGCACGCCCGGAGAACCTCTGGCGCTATCGCGAGCTGCTTCCGGTCCAGGAGCCGCGCACGGGTTTCTACTCGGGGTACACGCCGCTCATCAAGGCGGACCGGCTCGCGCGCCGTCTCGGCGTTCGCGAGCTGTTCATCAAAGACGACTCAGTGAACCACCCGACCTTCTCGTACAAGGACCGTGTCGTGTCGGTGGCGGCCACGCGCGCGATCGAGCTCGGGTTCGATGTGTTCGCCTGCGCATCAACCGGCAACCTGGCCAACAGCGTCGCGGCACACGCGGCGCGTCTTGGTCTCACGTGTTACGTCTTCATCCCCGACAACCTCGAAGCCGCGAAGGTGATGGGCTCGGCCATCTACCGGCCGCATGTCATCGCGGTCGAGGGCAACTACGACGACATCAACCGGCTGTGCACGCAGGTTGCCGACCGTCACGGCTGGGGCTTCGCCAACATCAACCTGCGGACGTACTACGCGGAAGGGGCGAAGACGTACGGCTTCGAAATCGTCGAGCAGCTCGGCTGGAAATTCCCGAAGCACGTCGTCTGCCCTGTCGCCGGCGGCACGCTGCTGCCGCGCATCGGCCGTGCATTCGAGGAGCTGCAGACGCTGGGCTGGGCCGATGGCGACTTGCCCCGCATCCACGCGGTGCAGGCGGCCGGATCGGCGCCAGTCGTCCGTGCGTTTCAGGCCGGCCTCGACTTCCCCGAGCCGGTGAAGCCGGACACGATCGCCAAGTCGATCGCGATCGGCAACCCTGCCGACGGCCATCACGTGCTGGAAACGCTGCGCGCAACAGGCGGCTCGGCAGCCATGGTCGAGGACCAGACGATCCTGGACACCATCAAGCTGCTGGCCGAAACCGAGGGCATCTTCACGGAGCCTGCCGGTGGCGCGACGCTTGCCGGGGCCATTGCCCTGATCAAAAACGGCACGATCCCCGCTGACGAGACGATCGTCGTCTGCGTCACGGGCAACGGCTACAAGACCGCCGATGTCCTCAACGGACACACGGAGACGCCGATTCACTTGGGCAAGGGACTGGCGGAATTCGAGGAATACCTGAAGCGATCGGCCGGCGCAACTGAAGTTGCGCCCTACGGCAGCTCGAGTCAGTCGTAGGGCTGAAATTCAGTTCGGCCTGCAGAACAGAAGAAAGCTGCATGCCTCTCGAATCGTCTCGGACGCCGATTGACGCGTTCGGCGCGGCCGTGCGCGACAACGACGTGGCGCGGGTGGCCGAACTGCTCGCGTCGCACCCCGAAT